>Ga0123338_10000137_pt1 | contig 79273 bp, 54 predicted proteins | sample grotaG_FD_89793 | JGI IMG/M metagenome (GOLD analysis project Ga0123338, IMG submission 89793) | Glacier valley bacterial and archeal communities from Borup Fiord, Nunavut, Canada, to study Microbial Dark Matter (Phase II) -... | ecosystem: Environmental > Aquatic > Freshwater > Ice > Glacier ... | reverse complement strand
GACGGTCAAGGCCGGCGCGATCTGCTCATCACCCACGACGCCACGATCGGATTCGAGCCGACCGCGGCCTTCGTGTTCACGCTCTTGCCGCCGGTGTCGACCACGGCGCCGCCGCTGACCATCACGGCCGAGGCGTTTGGGCCAGACTCCGATCTCGGCTCGGCGGTGCCGGTGGCGGCCAAGTTCGGCGCTGGGTCAGCGGTGGATGTGGTCCTCGAGGACAGTCGCTGTGGTGGCAAGGTGTGCGGCGGCGAAGAAGTGTGCTGTAACGGCGGCTGTGTTGCCGTCGCTGCCGATGCCGCCAACTGCGGCGCCTGCGGCAAGGCTTGCGGCGCCGCTGAGACTTGCTCGGGTAGCGCCTGTCGCTGCGAGGGCGGTTCCGGCTGTCAGGCGGGCTCGGCTTGCTGTAGCGGCACCGGTTGTGTCGATCTGACCAGCGACGCGTTCAACTGTGGCGGCTGTGGCATCGCCTGTAACGTGGGTGAGAGCTGCGTGGGCAGCAAATGCAGCTGCGCCAGCAACGGCGACAAGGCCTGCGGCGCCGGCGAGCTGTGCTGCTCGACGACGGGCTGCACATCGACCGGGAGTTGCGCGTGCGGCGGCAATGCCTGCGACTCGCCGAAGACCTGTTGCAACAATCTCACTTGCCTCAACCTGAGCAACAATCCGACCAACTGCGGCAGTTGCGGCAATGTGTGCGCCGCGGGCCTGACCTGCTCGGGTGGCAAGTGCAAATGTGCCGGCTCGGTGTGCGCGGGCTCGGATACGTGCTGTCCGTCGAGCGGCTGCAAAAATCTGCACAACGACCCAGCCAATTGCAACGGCTGCGGCCTCGCGTGCGGCTCCGGACAGGTCTGCGTTGCTGGCGCTTGTGTGTGCGGCACCAGCGGCCTCTCTTGTGGCATGCAACAGCCGCTTTGCTGTGCGTCGAGCTCGACCTGCGTCGACCCGACCAGCGATCCCAAGAACTGCAACGGCTGCGGAATTTCTTGCAAGACCAGCGAGACGTGCAGCGGCAGCAGCTGCAGCTGCGACGGCGGCGCAGCGTGTACGGCCAGCAGTCGCTGCTGCCCAGGCACCGGCGGCTGTGTCGATGTATCCACCAGCCAGAAGAATTGTGGCGGCTGTGGCAAGCCGTGTGGCTCCGACCAGACTTGCATCGGTGGCGTTTGTACGGCCATCGGCTGCAACTGCTCGCCAGGGCAAGGCTGCTGCAACGGAGGCTGCATCGACATCCAGAATGACAAGAAGAACTGCGGTGGCTGCGGCAATACCTGTGGCGTCTACCAACTGTGCTGTGGTGGCAGTTGTGTCGCGCAAGATGCCGCCAATTGCGGCGCCTGCGGCACGAGCTGCCTCATCGGCACCGGAGGCACGGGCGGGATCGGCGGCGTCGGCGGCGTTGGCGGCGTCGGCGGCGCGATGCCGAACAGCGGCGGCGGCACGTTCCAGATGTGTTGCGGCCCCTGTGCCCGCCAGCCGATCGCCTTCTGCAATGACGGCAGCACGAACTGTACGTGCAAGGTGATGTGATTCGGCTCAGCGCGGTCATCTTGTGCACGGCGGGTCTGGCGGCGTGCAATCAGCCGATCGAGGTCGGGCTGCGCTACAAGTTGATGATCGCGCCGAGCGAGGTCGTTCGGATCGAGACACGCGTGAGCGTGGCGTCGCCGGACACGCGGATGTTTTTCGCCGATCAGCCGTATCGCGCCGTCGCTGAGGGCGTGGGATACGAGGTTCGCGATCTATCGGGCGACGGTCAGCGTGAGCTGCTCATCACGCATGATTCGACGATCGGATTTCAGCCGACTGCGGCGTTCCTGTTCACGTTGCTGCCGCCAGTGTCGACGACCGCGCCGCCACTCGACATTTCGGCGCAGGCATTCGGGATCGACTCGGTGCTGGGCAAAAGCGCGGTGGTGTCGGCCAAGTTCGGTAAAGGCTCCAGCGTGGAGCTGGTCATCGCGGACACACGCTGCGGCGGCAAGGTGTGTGGCGGCGACCAGGTCTGCTGTGCTGGCGTGTGTGTGTCCGTCGACAGCAACGCCGCGCACTGCGGGGCGTGCGACGTCGTGTGCGGCGCGGCCGAGACGTGCAGCGGCGGCGCCTGTCGTTGTGAGGGCGGCTCCGGCTGCCAGGCCGGTTCGGCGTGCTGTCCTGGGATCGGCTGCCTCGACCCGCAGACCGACGCCTTCAACTGTGGCGCTTGCGGACACGCCTGCAACGTCGGTGAGACCTGCACGGCCGGCAAATGCGCCTGCACCAGCAACAACGGCGCGGCCTGCAACAGCGGCGAGCTCTGCTGCTCGACGACGGGCTGCACAGCGACGGGGAGTTGCTCGTGCAATGGCGCTGCGTGCCTTTCCCCGAGGACCTGCTGCAACAGCACGAGCTGCCTCGATCTCGCGACCGATCCTGCCAACTGTGGCAGCTGCGGTAAGGTGTGTGCGACGGGCCTCAGCTGCTCTGGTGGCAAATGCCGCTGCGCCGGATCGGTCTGCGCCGGATCGGATACGTGCTGTCCGTCGAGCGGCTGCAAAAATCTGCAGAACGACCCGGCCAACTGCAACGGATGCGGCGCGAGCTGTGGCACGGGCCAGATCTGCGAGCAAGGCAAGTGTGTGTGCGGCATGAGCGGCGCCTCCTGCATCAACAATCAGCTCTGCTGCGCGACCACGTCGAGCTGCGTCAACCCCAACGTGAACCACGACAACTGCGGCGGCTGCGGCATCGCTTGCAAGCAGCGCGAAACCTGTGAGTCGGCGACCTGCAAATGTAACGGCGCCGCCGCCTGCGTGACGGGCACCCGCTGCTGCCCCGACACCGGAGGCTGCGTCGATATCTCGACCAACCAGAACAACTGCGGCGGCTGCAACCTGCCTTGCGCGACGGGCCAGACCTGCGTCGGTGGAACATGTATCACCGCCAGCGGCTGCAACAACACCTGCGCTGTCGGCCAGATCTGTTGCCAAGGCCACTGTCTCAGCCAGAGCAACGACAACTGTGGTGGCTGCGGGATCGTTTGCGGGCCTGTGGGTGGCTCTGGCGGCCCCATGGTCGATTCTTACTGCTGTGGCGGCTGCTCGGCGATGCAGAAGGGCCTCTGTGTCCCGGCCACCCAGGCGTGTGACCTGTGTCCTCCGTTGCAATGACACTGCCGTTGATGAGGGCGATTTACCCGAGGAGAACCTGATGCGTATGCTTGGTCTCGTTGTGCTGTTTGCCGTCGCTGGTTGTAACCAGCGACAGGAGATCCAGCTTCGCTACCAGCTCGGGACGCTGATGCCGGCCGACGTGGTGCGGCTCGAGACCGTGCTCGATATCGACGCCAGCGACGGGCGGACCTTCACCGCCGACCAGCCTTATCGGCAGGTCGCCACCGGCGTCGGCTACGAGGTCCGCGACCTCGACGGCTCCGGGCGCCGCAAGGTCCTCATCACCCACGACGGCACCATCGGCTATGAATTCGCCAAGACGTTCGTGTTCACGTTGTTGCCGCCGGTGACGGGCCCCGCGCCGAAGCTGTCGGTCAGTGCGCGCGCCGCCGGCGTCAGCGACACCTTGGCCACCACCAGCCTCCTTTCAGCGGCGTTCGGCAAAGGCGCGAGCATCGACGTCACCCTGACCGACCAGCGCTGCGACGGGGTGCGGGTGTGCAATGGTAACGAGACATGCTGTCCGGGCTCGGGCTGTGTGCGGCTCGACGGAGACGCCGCCAACTGTGGCGGCTGTGGCATGAGCTGTGGGGCCAACCAGGCTTGCTCGGGCTCGGCCTGTCGGTGCAATAGCGGCTCTGGCTGCGAGGGCGGCACGGTGTGTTGTGCCGGCCAAGGCTGTGCAGATCTGCAGAACGACAGCGCCAACTGCGGTGGCTGTGGCATCCCCTGTCATCCTGGCGAGACCTGCGTCGGTGGCGCGTGTAAATGCAATGGCGGAGCGGCGTGTGCCGCAGCAGAGATTTGCTGCGCAGGCGGCTCTTGCTCCTCCGCTGGCTGTGCGTGCGGCGGCAACACCTGCACCGGCACCCAGAAATGCTGTGGCGGCTCGACCTGCCTCGACGTGGCCAACGACAACAACAACTGCGGCGCCTGCGGCAAAGTCTGCCCGACAGGCCTCGCGTGCGCGGGCGGAAAGTGCAAGTGCCAGGGCTTCGTGTGCTCCGGCGCCGATGCTTGCTGCTCGACGGGCTGCGCCAATCTTCAGAACGACAACGTCAACTGCGGCATGTGTGGGCATGGCTGCAACCTCGGCGAGACCTGTGTCGCGGGCGCCTGCCAATGCAACGGCACCGCTTGCACGACGAAGGAGCCAGTCTGCTGCGGCGCTGGCGCGGCAAAGGCTTGCACCAACACCGATGCCGACATCGCCAACTGCGGCTCTTGCGGCACCACCTGCGCGGCGTTCGAGAGCTGCACGAGCGGCCACTGCATTTGCGCCGGCACCCGACACTGTCTCGGCACCGAGAGCTGCTGCACCGCGGCCACCACCGGTCAGCCAGGCTGCTTCGATCTCTCGAGCGACCTCGCCAACTGCGGCCAGTGCGGCAAAACCTGTTCAACCGGCCAGGCGTGCCAGAGCGGGGTTTGCAAAACCGTCTCGGGTTGCATCTGCACCAACGGCAACTCTTGCAGCTCCAGCGGGGGGGCCACCCAGGCCTGCATGTGTGGCACCAACGCCGCGTGCACCGGCACCCAGTATTGCTGCGGCAACACCTGCGTCGACCGGCAATCGGACATGAACAACTGTGGGGGGTGCGGCAACTCCTGCGAAGCCAGCTCGCAGCTCTGCTGCAGCGGCGCTTGCATCTATCGGGACCTGCAGCATTGCGCCAGCTGCACCGACGCCTGCCAGGGTGGCGGCGTGTCGCAATGCTGTGCATGTGGAGACCGGAGTGCCTGTCGCAGCAACCTTGCCCTCTGTCTCCCATGCAGCCTGGGGAAATGACCGTTGAGCCGGCTAGCGCACACCTGTGTTGGGCTGCTGTTGTTGCTGGGCGCGTGTAAGCAGCGCGACCAGGTCGGGCTGCATTTCATTTTCGACAAGATCGATCCGGCCGAGGTCAGTCGGTTGGAGACGCTGGTCGACGTGGATCCGGCGGATGGGCGGATGTTTTACGCCGACCAACCGTTTCGCGAAGTCGCGCTCGGGATCGGCTACGAGGTCCGCGACGTCGACGGATCCGGGCGGCGCAAGGTGCTCATCTCTCACGACGAGGCGCTCGGCTACACGTTCACGTCGGCGTTTCTGTTCACGTTGCTGCCGCCGATCAACGGCAACGCGCCGAAGCTCACCATCACCACTGGCGCCTCGGGCCTGACGGGTCGAATCGGCACCGGCGGTCCCGTCTCCATCATGTTCACCGGCGGAAAAACCAGCATCGACATCAAGATCACCGATGAACGCTGCGGCGGCCGGGCCTGCAACAGCGACGAGGTGTGCTGTGGAGGCACCTGCGTGAATCCGACCACCGATCCCGGCAACTGCGGCATGTGCGGCATGAGTTGCTCCGGCACGCAGAGCTGCGCCGGAGGCACCTGTCATTGCGAGGGAGGATCGACCTGCACCGGCACCGAGGCGTGCTGCGCCGGGGCCGGCTGTCTCGATCTGAAGAATGATCCGTTTCACTGCGGTGGCTGCAACACCGCCTGTCGCACCGGCGAGACCTGCTCCGGGGGGATGTGCCACTGCAACGGAGCCGCGGCCTGCGACACCAGCTCCATCTGTTGCGGCGCAGCCGGCTGCAAAGCGGGCGACGCCTGTGACTGCAATGGCATGGCCTGCACCGCGCCGAGCCAGTGCTGCGGCGGCACCAACTGTCTCGACGTGACCACCAGTCCCACCAACTGTGGCATGTGTGGCAAAGCCTGCCCGGCGGGGTTTGGCTGCACCAACGGCAACTGCACCTGTCGCGGCAAGGCGTGCAGCGCCGGAAATATGTGCTGCGGCAGTGGCTGCGCCGACACCCAAACCGACGTCGCCAACTGCGGGAGTTGTGGTCATGCGTGTGGCGCCAGCGAGACCTGCTCGGGCGGCGTATGCAAATGCGGCACCGCCGACGGATGCACCGGAACCCAGTCTTGCTGCGGCTCGACCTGTGTCGACACCACCATTTCCAACCTCAACTGCGGCGGTTGCAGCATCAGCTGCGGCGCCAACGAACAATGCGCGCGTGGGCGGTGCAGCTGCGGCGGCGGCGCGGCCTGCGTCGGCACGCAAGCCTGTTGCACCAGTAGCACCACCACCGCGTGCGCCGATATCACGTCCGATTCGGCCAACTGCGGCAGCTGCGGGCATATCTGCGGTACCGGACAGATCTGCCAAAACAAGGTGTGCGTGCAGAACACAGGCTGCGCCATGACTTGCACCAACGGCAATTTCTGCAGCAACGGTCAGTGCGTGTGCACGCCGTCCACTGGCACTCCTGGCCCGCTGCCGATAGCCTGTACGGGTGCAAACACTTGCTGCAATGGCGCGTGTGTCGATCTGCACAGCGACCCCACCAACTGCGGCCAGTGCCAGAAGACGTGTGGCGGCGACAAGCTCTGTTGCAACGCCGCCTGCGTTGGACACGACAAGGCCAACTGCAATGGCTGCGATGACAGCTGCTCGGGCGAAAGTTGCTGCAAGTGCGCTGGCGGCCAGTACCAATGCGCGGGTGTTTGCCTCGCCAATCTGGTCTGCCTATGACGGCTCTGTTGTTATGACAACAAGCGGGCGCGCACGCGGCAGAGCTGTAGGCCGAGGTCGAGCTTTTGCTGCAGCGCGGTGAGCTCCTTGGGGCCCAGCTCCTCGAGGCCAAAGGCGACCAGCAGGCCTTCGGGGATGCCAGCGACACACAGGGGCACGAGAACGGCCGGCTCTTCCCGGTGGACTGCGAGCGGCGCCGCGAGACGGCCGAGCGCCTCGGGACTCACGGTGGCGATCTGGACACGGGTGGTCTGGATGCAGGTCTCGACTAGGCCTTCGGGGGCCCAATCGCCGTCGAGGGTGGGCCCGAGCGCGCCCCAACCGCGCAGCCAGCCCGACTCGACACGGAGAGCGACGACGCGTTTGCAGCGCGGTGCGAGAAACCGCACGCCAAGCTCGACGACCAGTGCTTCGTTGAGCGCCGCCGACAGACGCCAGGCCAGGTCCCCGAGGGAGAGCGGCCCTGCGATCTCGGGAACCCGTTCGTTGACCTGATCGAGAAACTGGGTGACCGCCTCCATGAAGGCGGACCCAGCGGCGCTGCGGTCGTACACTGGCATTGGCAGCGGCGGTGGCTTGGGCCCTTCTTTTTCCTCGATCTCCGACAGGTCGACCTCGACCGGCTTTGCAACAGGCACCACACGTCGCGGCACCTGATAGTGCCGCTCGAGCGCCGCCTCGAAGGTCCGCTCCGCGACGACCATGAGACGCAGCTCGGAGCTCTCGAGGCCCAGCTTTGCCGCCGCAGCCTCGACCCGCTTGGGGTCGCCGGGATCGCACATGGCCACCCACAGGCGACGACCATCCCGACGCAGCGGCATGAGGCCGAGCTCGATGGCGTCGCTGGCGCCGATGAGGGCCAAGATGGCGCGGTCGACCTCGACCAGCTGGCCGCTGCCAACGGCCGGGATGCGATGTAGCCGCGAGAGCGCGCTGGTGAGCTGCCGCTCGTCGAGAAGCCCGAGATCGAGCAGGTGAGAGCCGAGACGACCGCCATGACGCTTCTGACGCTCGAGCGCGCGATCGAGCTGGATGCGGCTCAGATCGCCGGCCAGAAGCAACAGCTCGCCGAGGCGGCGGGGCAGCGTCACCGGGTCACAGGACTAGGCCCTCACGACAGCGCCCGCAGGCCTTCGCGATCGGCCAGGATGACCTTTCTGCCGTCGGTCTGGATGAGGCCGCGACGCTTGAACTGCGACAACGTCAGCGACACGGTCTCGCGGGTGGATCCGATGAGGTTGGCCATCTCCTGATGCGTGATCTTGAGCGCCACCAAGATGCCGCGGCTGTCCTCGATGCCATACTCGGTGGCCAGGCGCAAAAGCAGCTCGGCCAGCTTGGCGTTGACGTCTTTGAAGACCAGTTGCTCGATCTTGTTCTCGACGTCGCGCCGTCGCTGGGCCACCACTTTGGTCAGCCGATAGCCGATCACGCCTTCGCGCTGGACGATCTTCTCGAATTCCACCCGATCGAGCTCGGAGATGAGCGCGTTCTCGGTGGCTTCGGCCATCTCCTCACGCGGGCCGCCGTCGATGAGGACCAGCTCGCCGAAGATCTCGCCCGGGCCGCGGTAAGCCAGCGTCAGCTCTTTGCCGTCTGGGGTGACCTTGGAGATCTTGACCCGCCCGCCGTGAACGAAAAAGACGGCCTGCCCTGGGTCGCCCGGAAGATACAACACCTGACGGCGCCGGACCTCGCGCATCTCGATGCCGGTAACGAGGCGCTGCAAGGTCTCGCCCGAAATGTCCTGGAAGAGCGGGATTTTCTTGAGGTACCAGAGCGCGCGTTTCTCGTCCTGCACGGGATCGCCTGCTTTCCAAGCTGAGGTTTTGTAAGCAGTTTAACGAAACAGCGGGAAACGATCAAGCGATGCGTGAGCGGCAAGACATTTGCCGTCGAGATGGTCAGCCGGGTTGCTTTTTGCCCACGGACGGCCCGCCCTTCAGGTACTGGCCGGTATGGGAGGCGGCGCATTTGGCGATGTCCTCGGGTGTGCCCGACGCGACGACGAGGCCGCCGCCGTCGCCACCCTCGGGGCCGAGGTCGATGACGTAGTCGGCGGTGCGGATGACGTCGAGGTTGTGCTCGATGACGATCACCGTGTTGCCCTGGTCGACGAGCTGGTTGAGCACGGCCAGGAGCTGCTTGATGTCGTCGAAGTGCAGGCCCGTGGTCGGCTCGTCGAGAATGTAGACCGTCTTGCCGGTGGCTTTCTTGGACAGCTCCTTGGACAGCTTGATGCGCTGCGCCTCGCCGCCCGACAAGGTGGTCGCCGATTGGCCGAGGCCCACGTAGCCGAGGCCGACGTCGCGCAGGGTCTCGAGCTTTTGGCGGATCTTGGGGACGTGCTGCAGAAATTCGGTGGCCTGCGTGACGGTCATGTCGAGCACGTCGGCGATGGAGGCGCTCTTGTATTTGACCTCGAGCGTTTCCGCGTTGTAGCGGCGCCCGACGCACTGTTCGCACTGCACGTAGAGGTCGGGCAAAAAGTGCATCTCGATGCGGATGATGCCGTCGCCCTGACAGGCTTCGCAGCGGCCGCCTTTGACGTTGAAGGAGTATCGGCCCGGTTTGTAGCCGCGTGCTTTGGAGTCGGGCAGCGCGGCGAACAGATCGCGAATATGGGTGAAGACGCCGGTGTACGTGGCGGGGTTGGAGCGCGGCGTGCGGCCGATGGGCGATTGATCGATATCGATGACGCGGTCGACGTGGTGCAGGCCGTCGACGGAGCCGAACTCGCCCGGCGCGATCTTGGAGTGGTGCAGCTTTTGGCGCAACAGCGGCAAGAGCGTATCGATGACCAGCGTCGATTTACCCGAACCGGACACGCCGGTGACGGCGGTGAAGACCCCGACGGGAAAACGCACGTTGAGGTTGCGCAGGTTGTGCGCCGAGGCGCCCTTGATGGTGATCCATTTGTTGTGCGCTTGCCGGCGCGTCGACGGGACATGGATGCGACGCCGACCGGACAGGTAGGCGCCCGTGAGCGACGCCGTCGACTGCATGATGTGCTCGGGGGTGCCGGAGGCAACGATGCGGCCGCCATGGACGCCGGCACGCGGACCCATGTCGATGACATGATCGGCGGCGCGGATGGTTTCCTCGTCGTGTTCGACGACGATGACCGTGTTGCCGAGATCGCGCAGGTGCCGCAGGGTCTCGAGGAGCCGGCTGTTGTCGCGTTGATGCAGGCCAATCGACGGCTCATCGAGAATATAGAGCACGCCGGTCAGCGACGAGCCAATCTGCGTGGCCAGACGAATGCGCTGCGCCTCGCCGCCACTCAGAGTCGCCGAGGTGCGATCGAGCGTGAGGTAGTCGAGGCCCACGTTGGACAGAAAGCTGAGCCGATCGTTGATCTCGCGCAGGATGCGCTCGGCGATTTCCGCCTCACGACGCACCAGCGTCAGCGTCTGGAAAAATTTGACGGCATCGCGCAGCGGCAGGCCCGTCAGCTCGTGGATCGGCCGGCCACCGACCTTGACGTTGCGCGCTTCCTTGCGCAGACGCGTGCCTTTGCACTCGTCGCAAGGCGACCGATTCATGTAGCGATGGAACTCTTCGTAGGCGGCCTCGAAGCCGTCTTCGCTGCCGCGATTGCCTTCTTCTCGACGGCGGCGCTCGTATTCGTGCAAGCGACGCTCGAGGTTGGCCAGCACGCCCTCGAACTCTTTTTTGAACTTGTGGCGCGTGCCGCCCTTTTCGAAATAGAAGTCGACTTCTTCTTTGCCCGAACCCTCGAAGATGATCTTGCGCTGCTCGGCCGGGAGCTTGGACCACGGTGCGAAGGTGTCGATGTGGTAGTGGGCAGCGACGGCTTCGAGGATCTGCTGGAAGAAGGGCGCGTTGCGCTTTTCCCACGGATCGATGGCGCCTTCGCGCAGGCTGAGCTCTTCGTTGGGGACGATGAGATCGGGGTCGAAGAACAGCTTGGCGCCAATGCCGTCGCAGTTGGGGCAGGCGCCCTGCGGGTTGTTGAAGGAAAACATGCGCGGCGTGATTTCCGGGTAGGAAATGCCGCACGTGATGCAGGCGAATTTCTCGGAAAACAGCATGTCGTCGGCGTCGCCACCGTCGGTGCTGAGCACCGGCGAGACCTTGACGATGCCTTCGGCGAGCTTGAGCGCGACCTCGAGCGAGTCCGTCAGGCGCTGGCGAATGTCGGGCTTGACCGCCAGCCTGTCGACATAGACCTCGATGGTGTGTTTCTTGTTCTTGTCGAGCTTGATGGTCTCCGACAGATCGTGCAGCTCACCGTCGACGTTGACGCGGGCGAAGCCTTGCTTGCGCAGCGCATCGAGCTCTTTTTTGTACTCGCCTTTGCGGTCGCGGATCATCGGCGCCAGCACCGAAAAACGCGTGCCTTCCGGAAGCTCGAGGACCCGGTCGGCCATCTGCTGCACCGTCTGGGATGCGATGCGCTCGCCGCATTGCCAGCAGTGCACCTGGCCTACGCGCGCAAAGAGCAGGCGCAGGTAATCGTAGACCTCGGTCACCGTCCCCACCGTCGAGCGCGGGTTCTTGGAGGTCGACTTTTGCTCGATGGAAATGGCCGGCGACAGACCCTCGATGGAGTCGATGTCGGGCTTGCCCATCTGCTCGAGGAACTGGCGGGCGTAGGCGGACAGCGACTCTACGTAGCGACGCTGGCCCTCGGCGTAGATGGTGTCGAACGCGAGCGACGACTTGCCCGAGCCAGAGAGGCCCGTGATGACCACCAGCTTGTCACGGGGAATCTCGACGTCGATGTTCTTGAGATTGTGCTCCCGGGCGCCTTTGACGATGATCTTGTCCAATGGTGTTGTCCCTGGGAGCGCCCGGCCGTACAGCGACGACGGAGAACGGGAGCGCCGCAGCGTAACATGCTTTTTAGCGCTTAGGGCGGCTTTGGCGGGATGCGACCAAGGTCACAGCGAGTGATGAGAGAATTGATGATGGAGTTTCCGGGCAAGCTGCATGGCAGCGGCGAAGCTCGTGGTGCGTAAGGGAGAGCGACGGCGCGCCGGATCCGCGATGTCGTGCGCGACGCCGTGATCGGGAGAGGTGCGGATGATGGGCAGGCCGAGGGTGACGTTGACGGCTTCTTCGAAGTCGACGAGCTTGACCGGGATGAGGCCCTGATCGTGATAGAGCGCCACCACCGCGTCGAAGCGGCCGTAGAGATGATCGCGGAAGACAGTGTCGGGGACGTGGGGTCCGGTGACGGTCACGGCGGCGGGCAAAAGAGCGCGGGCGCGCGCGATGGCGGGCGCGACGACGCGCGCCTCTTCGTCGCCAAAGTGCCCGGACTCGCCCGCATGCGGGTTGAGCCCAGCGACGGCAATGCGTGGCGCAGCGACGCCGAAGTCGTGCAACAGGGCTTCCGACGTCTGCACGATCGTGCCGCACAGATCGTCGACATTGAGGGCCTGGGGCACAGCCGACAGCGGCAGATGGATCGTCGCCAGCGAGACGCGCATGCGTGGCCCGGCGAACATCATCGTCACGCGCTTCGCCGACAAGCGGTCGCGCAGAAATTCGGTGTGGCCGGGAAAGGCAAACCCAGCCGCCAGACACGACGCCTTGTGAATCGGCGCGGTGCACAGCGCCGAAATCTTGCCCGCTTTGGCGTCGGCGGCAGCGGCTTCGAGATAGGCCACCTGCGCCGCGCCCGATGCGGCATCGGGTCGACCGGGCTTCCACTCGGACAGCAACGAAACCGGCACCACTTCCACGCTCGGCGGCAAACGTTTTCCGGTGGCGGCTTCGACGGCGGAGAGTATCCGAAGATCGCCATAGATGCGGACGGGCAGCGCGACCGATTGGGCCGCCAGCGTCAGGACGATGAGCTCCGGACCGATGCCGGCGGGATCGCCAAGTGTGATGCCCAGTACATTGTCTCGTGATTCGCCGGTCGACATTGGGCTGATTCTCTACTACTACTGGCAAAGGTCCATGGGCACCCGCACTTTCAAGCCCGGCGAAATCTCCGCCGAGCTCCTCGAGCTGACCAAGCGAGAGGCCGACGTGCCGCTGCATTTGTCGCGCAGTCGGGCGACGATGCGGCTCGCGCCCGACGAGCTATTGGCGCAGCGCCAGGTCGCGGCCGAAAAAGATCACATCACAGGCAATCTGCCGACGATGAGCTCGCCGTCCCAGATCGACGCCGAGTTCACCCCTGCGCAGACCCAGGCCGACCTACTCACCGCTGGCGAAATCGTCGACGGCAAGTACCAGATCCTTCGCTTGCTCGGCTCGGGCGGCATGGGCCAGGTCTATGAAGGCCGCGATGTTGGGCTCCGTCGGCCGGTGGCGATCAAGGTGGCCTGGCCGCATGTGGGGCCGGACCCGCTGCGACGAGAAGCCCAGGTGCTGGCGGCTCTGCGCCACCCGGGGCTCGTCGCTGCGTATGCGCTGGCCACCCACAACGGGCGCGATGTGTTGGTCATGGAGCGGCTGACTGGAGCGTCGCTGGCCGAGGCCATTCAGCGACGGACGCCAGCGCCAGATCCGAATGCGACTCTGAATCTGAGCGGGCCCATCGAGACCACCACGGCGTTCAGCTTCGACGAGTCGTGCGATCTGTTGTTGTCGATTGGCTCCACCTTGTCGCTCATCCACGATAGTGGCCTTGCGCACTGCGACCTGAAGCCGGCCAACATCATCTTGTGCGTCGGGCGCGTGGTGCTGCTCGACTTCGGCATCGTTCGGATCGAGCAGCTGCGCGGCAATGATCGGCTCATCTCCGGCTCGCCACACTACATGGCGCCCGAGGCCATCCGCGCCGGCGTTCGGCCGGGTGAGGCCCACCTCGTGGACCTCTACTCGCTCGGCGTCATTGCCTATGTGCTGTTTGCGGGTGAGCCGCCGTTCGATCATGCCGATCCGGTGCAGCTCATGATGATGCACATCGATCGGCCGCCGATGGCGCCGCGGTTGGTCAACCCGGCCATCTCCGACAAGCTCGATCGCTTGATCTTGTCGATGCTGGCCAAAGAGCCGGAAGACCGGCCGTCGTCGATCGAAGAGTTCACCAACGAGCTCCGCTCGCTGCGTACCGCCACGCAAGTCGCCCGCGCCAAGTAGGTCCTACCGGCCAGTACCACTTGGTCACTTGGGGACCGAGCCGTCGCGTCGCGAGGAGCCTCGGCCGCGACGAGCGAGGAGGGAAGCTGCTGGTTGCAACTGACCGATGAGCGAGGAAGCGGACGAGGCCCGCAGCAGCGACGGCGACGGGAGCAAGTGACCAAGTGGTACTAGCTGCGAAGCTTGTAGCCGACGTTGCGGACGGTTTCGATCATTGCGTCCGTCGGTGAGCCGAGCTTGGCGCGCACGCGGCGGATGTGAATGTCGACGGTACGGGTGCCGCCAAAGTAACGGTGGCCCCACACCTTGGCGAGGAGCTCGGCGCGGGTCCAGACCTTGGCCGGGTGCTGCGCGAGAAATTTCAGCAGCTCGAACTCTTGATGGGTCAGCTCGAGCTTGCGATCGCGGACAAAGGCTTCGTAGGCCAACAGATCAATCTGCAGATCGCCGATCTTCACGCGATCTTCGGACGAGAATGCGGCCGTACGCCAGTCGAGCTGACGGAGGCGGGCGTAGAGCTCGGCAGGCACGATCGGCAACAACACGAAGTCGTCCGCCGCACGGACATCGAGGCCCGGCAGACGGCCGAGCGGGATGGCAAGCAGCGACGGTGTACCGGTGCCGAGCTCGGTATGATTCAGGGGATCGGCGCTGAGCTCGCGCAAGGTCTTGAGCGCCGCGTAAGCCAGATCCAACCGCTCGCCAGCGTCGACAACCAAGACTTGTGGCGGTCGCTGCCCTGGCCGATGCGCCGCCCGCAAACGCTCGGAAAAATCCGCGCCACCCTCGAGCGCCAGCATCCGGACGTCACAGCCGAGATCGGTCAGCGCAGTAACCAACCCGGCCGCTGCGGGGTCGTTTTGGAAGTCACTCACCACAAGGACCCGCATCGCCGGCGCATCTTATCCCAACCAGCACCGATCTTCCGGGTTGGCACTGGGGGGGCCGTGTGCAACAATTTCTAGCGATGGACGACTTTCACTGCTCCTTCTGCGGCAAGCGTCGGCGAGAGGTGCGCAAGCTCATCTCCGGACCGCGGGTGTTCATCTGCGACGAGTGCGTCGCTTTGTGCAACGACATCATTGCCAAGGAAGAGGCCCAAGAGCGGCCCAAATATCCTCGGCCACGCGAGATCGCCGACGAGCTCGATCGCTATGTGATCGGACAGAGCCGCGCCAAAAAGGCCCTGTCGGTGGCGGTGTACAACCACTACAAGCGCATCGGTCAGCAGAAGAGCGGCAAGGCGGGCGAGGTCGAGGTCTCGAAGGGCAACATTTTGCTGATCGGGCCCACCGGCTCCGGCAAGACCTTGCTGGCGCAGACGCTGGCCAAGAAGCTGGACGTCCCGTTCGCCATCGCCGACGCCACCACGCTGACCGAGGCTGGTTACGTCGGTGAAGACGTCGAGAGCGTCATCAAGTCGCTGTACCGCAACTCCGGCGGCGACGTGGAGAAAGCGTCGCGCGGCATCATCTGCATCGACGAGATCGACAAGATCGCCCGCAAAGGCGGCGGTCCTTCGGTCACGCGGGATGTGTCGGGTGAGGGCGTGCAGCAGGCGCTGTTGAAGATCCTCGAGGGCAAGCAAGCGACCATCACGCCCGACGGTGCACGCAATCGGCCGCAGCAAGAGTTGATTCAGATCGACACCACCAACATCTTGTTCATCTGCACTGGCGCCTTCAACGGTCTCGAAGACGTGGTTCGGCGACGGGTCGGGCACCAGGGCCTCGGCTTCATGGCCCAGGTGGCAGGCAAGAACAACGAAGACAAAGACGAGCTCAGGTCGCTCGCCCGCACCGAGGACCTCATCAAGTTCGGCATGATTCCCGAGTTCATGGGGCGCTTGCCGATCATCGTCTCCTGCGACGCGCTCAACGTCGACGCGTTGACGCGCGTGTTGCACGAGCCGAAAAATGCGCTCGCCAAGCAGTACCAGCGGTTGTTCGAGCTGGAAGGCGTCAAGCTTCGGTTCTCCGAAGATGCGCTGAGCGCCATTGCGGAAGAGGCGTATCGGCGTAAGTCTGGTGCACGAGGCTTACGCGCCATCGTCGAGGAAGTCATGCTCGACGTGATGTACGAATTGCCGTCGCTGACTGGCGTACAGGAGTGCCTCGTCACCCGCGACGTGATCGTCAACCGCAGCCGACCCGAGCTCATCCGCGACACCAAAAAGGCCTCCTAGACCCTCATGCCCCTGACTGAACCGCAGCGCGACAAACTCAAAGAAGCGCTCGAAGGTGAGCGCGCCCGGTTGGTGAGAAATGCCCAGGATGGTCTGGCGTTCTCCATGAACCGCGAGCGCAACATCGGCCGCGACTCGATCGACGAGTCGATGGAAGAAGAGCTCTTCTCGACGGAGCTACGGCTCCGCGACCGCGAGAAGTTCCTGCTCGGCAAGATCAACGACGCGCTGGTGCGGCTCGAAGCCAACAGCATCGATGAGTGCGAGTCTTGCGCCGAGCCAATTGGCTACAAGCGCCTCTTGGCTCGCCCAGTGACGACCTTGTGCATCGATTGCAAGGAAGAAGCAGAGCGCGAGGAGAAAGCACAGTCGCAGCCGGGTGCAGCAGGCCGCAGCGGCTTTGGTCTCAGCGACGGCGAGGGCGATGGCGGCGGGACCTCGGAGGCCTCTGAGGAATGAGATCCGGGCGAATGAGATCCGGGCGCGGGACGAGTTTTGCGCGGTTGCCGGGTCGTGATACGATGAGCCGGCTCGGCACGGGCTGAGCGCACGACATGGCCGGATCACCCAGATATCGCGTTACCGACAAGATCGACGCCGGAGGTATGGCGGAGGTCTATCGGGGTATTGCGGAAAGTGCCGTCGGTGGGCTCAAAAAAGCCATCGCCATCAAGAAGATCCTTCCGAGCCTCACCAAGAACAAAAAGTTCGTCTCGATGTTCCTCGACGAGGCGCGCGTGTCGATGTACCTGCAACACGCCAACATCGTCGGCGTGTTCGACATCGGAATGGCCGACACGTCGTACTTCATCGTCATGGAGTTCGTCGACGGTGGCAATCTCAAGACCATCATCGAGAGCCTGCGACGTCAGGGCAAGCGCTTCCCCGTCGCCCACTGTCTCTACGTGATGATGGAGGTCTGCAAAGGCCTCCACTACGCCCACGAAGCCACCGATCCCGAGACCAACCGGGTCCTCAACATCGTCCACCGCGATATTTCGCCGCCCAACATCCTCATCTCCAAACGCGGTGAAGTGAAGCTGGTGGACTTTGGGCTCGCCAAGGCAACCTCGCAGATCGAGTCGACCGACCCGGGCGTGGTGAAGGGCAAGTTCAGCTATCTGTCGCCCGAGGCTGCGTCGGGCAAAGAAGTCGACCGGCGCGCGGATATTTTCGCGGTCGGCATTCTTCTCTACGAGCTTCTGACCGGTAAGCGCTTGTTCTATGGCGAGACCGACTATCAGACGGTGGAGCTGGTTCGGCAGGGCAAGGTTCCGCCCATCTCGGCGCAGAACGCCGAGGTCATGCCCGAGCTCGAGGAGATCATTCGCAAGGCGTTGGCGCGCGATCTGTCGATGCGGTATCAGTCGGCGGCAGATCTGCAAGACGCCATCGCGCAATATCTGTTTTCGCAGCGACTCAAGGTCACGAGCCGGGACATCGAGCAGCTGGTGCAGACCTGTCTGCAAGAGAAGCAGCGCAGCCAGCCCAAGATGGACGCGCCGGTCGGCAATCTCATCGACCAGCTGATCAACGACGAGATCTTGAAGTTCACGTCGATCGATACCGATGCCGTGGAGCAGCAAGAGTCGAACTCGCCTGCCGGTGGTGCGCCCACGTCGGGGGGAGCGCCGCTCGATCCGGTGTCGTTCGTCGACACGCGGGGTTGGTCCGACGATCTGTCGGAGAGCCGTCACGGCGGTCGCAACGGCACGGCGCCTGGCGCCAAAAAGCGCGAAGCTTCGGGCGAATACGGCACGCTGGAGGAGATCCTCGAGGGTGAGAACAAGGCCGCTCCCGCGCACGCTGCGGCTGGTGCCGGGCCTGCGCCACTGGCGCGCTCGACACCGGTTCCGCCCTCACCGACGCCAGCACCAGCGACGGGGTTTGCTGGCGAGTCCACTGGACCGGGACTGACCGGCGAAGGCTCACCCAGCCGCAAGCTCCTGGTCGGCGCGCTCATCGTGGTGGTGCTGCTCCTTGCCGGAGCCGGCGCCGTGGTCTTGCTCCTCAAGAACTGAGAGCCAAATGTCTACAGCCTCTCCGACGGTGGTGGCAATCGTGCTGGCCGGTGGAGAGGGCAAGCGCTTGTGGCCGCTGACCGCGGATCGCGCCAAGCCGGCGGTGCCGATCGCCGGGCGTTATCGGCTCATCGACTTCGTCTTGTCCAACCTCGTCAACTCGGGGCTGCACAAGATCAAGGTCCTGACCCAGTACAAGTCGGACAGCCTCAATACCCACATCGCCCGAGGCTGGCGGTTGTCGTCGATGATCGATCAGTATGTCGAGCTGGTGCCGGCGCAGCAGCGCACCGGGCGCGATTGGTTCAAGGGCTCGGCCGACGCGCTTTATCAGTCGTTGAACGTCATCACCGACGAGAATCCAGACCTAGTGTGCGTCTTCGGCGGCGACCACATGTACAAGATGGACGTGCGCCAGATGATCGGCGCGCACGTCGACGCTGGCGCCGATGCGACGGTGGCGGTCTTGCCGGTGCCGGTCGACGAAGCGCGGTCGTTTGGCGTGCTCGCCGTCGACGAGCGCTGGCGGGTCCTGGCCTTCGACGAGAAGCCGGAGCATCCGCGCGAGATCCCTGGGCGGCCGGGCTGGGCCCTGGCGTCGATGGGGAATTATATTTTCCGGACCGGCGCGCTCGTCGACGAATTGCGACGTGATGCGCGTGATGACACGGCGCACGACTTTGGCCGCAACATCTTGCCCGAAATGGTGGCGCGCAAGCTCGATGTGTTGGCCTACGATTTTTTGACCAACGCCGTGCCGGGAGCGACGGAACCGGAGCGCGGCTACTGGCGCGATGTCGGGACGATCTTGAGCTACTGGCAGGCCAACATGGACCTCGTGCAGATCGTGCCAACCTTCGATTTGTACAATCAGCGCTGGCCGATCCGGACGCTGACCCGGCCGCTGCCGCCGGCGAAATTCGTGTTTTCCGAGGAGACCGAGACCGGGCCGCGCATGGGTTACGCGACGGACTCCCTGGTGTCGGAGGGCTGCATCTTGTCGGGCGGCCGCGTGCATCGCAGCATCTGTTCGCCACGGGTGCGCGTCAATAGCTTCGCCTACGTGGAGGAGTCGGTGCTGCTCGACAATGTCGACGTGGGACGGCGGGCGCGGCTGCATCGCTGCATCGTCGACAAAGGCGCGCACATTCCCCCTGGGATGGAGGTTGGCTTCGACGCCGCCGAGGACCGCAAGCGCTTCACCGTCGTCGACGGTGTGACGGTGATTCCCAAAGACTACAAGTTCGTCTGATGCCGGCCTCGGTCGCGTTTCTCTTGCACATGCACCAGCCGAGCTATGTCGACCCGCGGACCGGGCGCGCCGAGCTGCCGTGGGTCCGGCTGCATGCGGCGTCGGCGTATCTCGACGTGGCCACCGCGCTCGACGACGAGCCAGCCATGCACCTGACCGTCAACTTCGTGCCGTCGCTGGTGGCGCAGCTCGAGGGCCTGGTCAACGGCGCCAGTTGTGCATGGGAAGAGCTGTCGATGCGGCCGCCGTCGACTTTGTCGGCCGACGATCGCGGCTCCATCCTGGAGCGGTTTTTCTCGGTGAACTGGGGCCGATCGGTGGAACCGCGGGCGCGCTATCGTGAGCTGCTCGACAAACGCGGGCGGTCCCCGCAGCCGGGCGAGCTGCGCCAGCGTGGCGGCCTCTTCAGCGACGGAGAGCTGCGCGATCTGTCGGTGCTGTTCAATCTGGCGTGGATCGGTTGGGCCGCGCGCCGAGGCGATGCCGAGCTCGAGAAGCTCGAGAAAAAAGGCCGCAACTTCGACGCGTCCGATCTGGCGCTGGTGCTGGGTCGGATCCGCGCAGCCGCAGCCAAGGTGTTGCCGCTGTGGCGAAAGCTCGCCGCACGCGGGCAGGTGGAGCTGTCGGCGTCGCCGTTCTATCACCCCATCGTGCCACTGTTGTGCGACGGGGCGTCGGCGGCGCGGGCACGGCCGGATCTGCCGTTGCCCAAACGCGTGCTCAGGGCCCCCGACGACGCACGACGACAGATCGTGCGCGGTCGGGATGCCCATACCCGCGCATTTGGGGTGGCACCGGCGGGGATGTGGCCGCCCGAAGGCTCGGTCTCCGACGAAGCCTTGGCGGTGTATGCCGAGGCTGGGGTGGGCTGGCTGGCCACCGACGAGGGCATCTTGTGGCGGTCGATCGACGTGCCCATCCCGCGTGGCTCGCTCTATCGGGCGTGGCGACGGGAGGGCGTGGACCTCGTGTTCCGCGATCGGGAGATCTCCGATCGGCTGGGCTTCGCCTATGCCCACGGCGACACCGATGCGTCGGTGAACGATTTGATGCGGCGTGCAGAGGCTGCGGCGGCGAGCTCGACTGCGCCAGCCGACGAGGCGCTGGTGCCGATCATCCTCGACGGCGAAAATGCCTGGGCGGCCTATCCGGGTGGCGGCGAGCCGTTCTTGCGACGGCTGTTCGCGACGCTGGCCGGCTCGCGGACGCTCAAGCCGGTTTCCATTGGTGAGCATCTGGCGCGCGCCAAGTCGCGGGCGACGCTGTCTCGATTGCACGCGGGCTCGTGGATCGACTCCGACTTTCACATCTGGAGTGGCGACCCGGTGAAGAATCGGGGCTGGGAGCTGGTGGCCGATGTGCGCTCGCGCCTGGTGGCAGCGACGGCGCGCGGGGTCGACGAGGCCAAGCTGGAGGCGGCGCGTGAGTCGCTGTCGGCGGCGGAGGGCTCGGACTGGTTCTGGTGGTTCGGCGAGCCGTTTCACTCCAACGAAGATGCGCTGTTCGACAAGCTCTTCCGTACACACCTTGCGGCGGTGCTGGCGGCGATTGGCGAGCCGATCATGCCGGCCCTGGAGCTGCCCGTCGGTGGTGGACCTTCGAGCGCCGCGCCGGTGTTCGAAGCGCCGTTCGCGCTGATCCGTCCGGGCATCGCTGCGGGCGGGGCGACCTCGGCCTGGGCCTGGCGTGGCTCGGGTCGATTCCGGGTGCCGCGTGGGGCCGCGATGGCGGTCCTGCCGCTCCTGACCGAGGTCCGCTTTGGCTTCGATGCCGAGCGGTTGTTCGTGAGGGCTGAGACTGCGCCCGAACGGCGCGTCGAGCTGACTGCGGCGGAGTGGGAGCTGGAGCTGCGCCTCGGTGCGGCGGTGCGGCGGATCCGTGGCGGCAGCGACGGTGGCTGGCGAATCTGGCGTGCGGACGGCGATGCGTTTATCGACGAAGGCGTGGGAACACCGGGAGCGATCTGGCCGCTCGAGAATCCGCGCGTCATGGAGCTTGGGGTGCCGCTTTCGCGCCTCGAGCTGTCGCCGGGTCAGGTGATCGAGGTGGTGATTCGCGTGCTACGCAGCGAGGTCACATTGGGGCGGTTTCCGACTGACGGGGCGCTGCCGTTCACGGTCCCCGACGACGGATTCGAGGCGGAGAACTGGACGGTTTAGGGCCCTTGGCTTTGGCTTTGGGCACAGGCGGCTTGCCCTCGCCGAGTGCAGCGCGGGCGTCGGCGGCGTAGAGGCCGCGCGGCGCCAGCTCCAGATAGGCGCGAAACGCGTCAGCGGCGTGCGGGTCGCCGAGGCGGGTGCGGACGCGGCCGAGGAAGAACTGCGACTCGGCTATCTTGTCGTCGAGCGCCAGCGCCGTCTCGAACGCCTTTTGGGCCTCGGCATCGTGGCGCGTCTCGTCGAGCACCAGCCCCAGACTGTGATACGCCCTGGCGCTCTTGGGCGTCAGCTCGACGGCTCGACGCAGGACCTTGAGCGCCGGCTTGAACGTGCCTTGGTCCCACAGCGAGCGACCGAGAACGACCAGCGCCTCGCTCTGGATCCAGGCTGCGGTCGGCTTTTTGTCCATCGCCGCCAGGGCCTCTCGAGCGACGGCCTCGGCGGCAATATCGTGACCGCGCTCGAGATGCAGGCGGGCGCGCGCGGCCAAGACTTCTGCCGACTGCCGCACCCGCGCTGGCGCCAAGATCGGCACCTGGAAGGCCCGGCCGGCGTCGCCCCGCTCGAGATAGGCCAGCATGAGCAGCGCTGGCGTCTCGCCGCTTTGTGCATTGCGGACCACCGCGCCGAGGAGACTCACCGCTTCGTCCTGGCGGTGCTCGATGATGAGGGCGCGGGCGCGCATCACCGACGCCACCTCGCCCAGCGTCGGGCGCAAGGCCAAGGCTTGGTTGACGCGCAGATCGGCGCCGGCGGCATCGCCCTCGGCCAGCGCGGCCTCCGCCCCACCGAGGAGCGCGTCGGGATCAGGCGTGGTGGCGGCGATGTCGTCATACAGCGCGCGGGCCGTCTTGGCGTCGCCAGCCTCGAGCGCCACCCGGGCCTGCAGCCGTCGCGCCGGCGCCAGCTTGGGTGCGAGGCGTAGGACTTCTTCGAGCTCTGCGCGCGCCTCGGCCAGCTTGCCCTCCGCGCGCAGCACGCGCACGAGATCGAGCCGGATCTCGACGCCGAGAGGCTGCCGACGCGCAGCGTCGGTGAGCAGACGCAAGCCGCTGGCATGATCGGCTTTCTGCGGATGGGCGGCATAGGCGGCGCCGAGCGCGGCGTCGACCTCGACCAATGGCGCGACCTTGTGCAGGCGCTCGAGCTCGCGCTGACCGTCGGTGGCGTGGCGACCATCGGCCAGATCGCAGCGTGCCAGCATGACCCTCAGGCCCACGTCGTTGGGGTTGTCGCGCAACGCCACCAGCAGATTACGACGGATGCCGTCGACGGCGCCGCGCTGCTGCAAGATGGCGCGGGCCTCCAAAATCAGCACCTTGGGTGTCAGCGAGCTGCCGTCGAGAACGGCGAGCGCATCGGCGGGTCGCTCGCGGTAGAGGGCTAGCTCGGCCAGCACGCGACGCGGGCCGATGCGAGCCATACCGGCACCGGCGAGCGCCCGGCGTGCTTCTTCGTCGGCTTCGTCGAGCTGGAGGGCGGCGAGATAGCCTTCGGCCAGCGACTCGGCGGTGGTGGTGTCGCGCGGCTTTCGTACCTGACGGGCTCGCGCGAGAGCCGCACGGGCGCCGACCACGTCGCCAGCAGCGACGGCGGCGGCGGAAAGGCCGAGCTCGGCTCGCACACGCTCGGCCGGCGCAAGCTCGTCGCTGGGCGTCGCGATGAGCGCCGCCAGCACGGCCATGGCGGCCTTGGCGTCTTCGGGGGTGCCGGCGGCACGAACGAGCGCAGCGCGGGCAGCACGCGCGCCGGCATGGGTGGGGCTCAGCTCGAGGACCCGATTCCATGACTCGAGCGCTTTGGCCTGATGGCCGAGCTCCGAGTCGGCGATGCCGAGCGCGAACAGCGCCGGGACATCGCGCGGCGCGCGGGCCAGCGTCTGGCGAAAGAGCTCCGCGGCGCGATCGGCGTGGTCGCGGGCCAGTTGCACCCGACCGGCGAGGTAGGTTGCCCCAGCGTCGCTGCGCTGTCGGGACAGCGCGGCGCTTTGCAGCTCGGCAGCGTCGACGCTGCCATTCAACAAGGCCAGGAAAATCTTGGCCTCGTCGCCCGGATCACTCGCCACGGACTGTGCGGCTGCCAGCACCGCACGCTCAGGTGAATCGCCGAACTCGTAGGCCAGCTCCGCCAGAGTGCGCCCTTCGAGCCCGCGCATGGTGGGATCGTCTTTCTCGTCGAGAATCTGGCGATAGAGGCGCGCTGCCGAGCTGAGACCCTGGTAGTCACCGGTGCTGGTGTCGATTGCGGCTTGCTGGATGCGCGACGCCAGACGTGTCTTGCCCCGCCACGATCGGACGAAGAGACCAAAGACGACGCCGAGCAGGACCACCGCGATGGCTGCGCCACCGAGCAACGCCACCTGCGCACGCGGCACGCCGAGCACGGCTCGCGGCACGGGTGTCGTCGGTGGGATGGTACGGACCGGCATGGTGACCGAGGCGGGTCTGACGGACTTGGGGGTGGGGACGGGGGCGGGGACGGGGACCGCGCCGGTCGGAGCGCGGCCGGTCGGCGGAGCGGGCTTGGCCCCTTTGGTCGCCTTTTTGGCGATGGCGAAAGGCTGCCGCTCCCGGGTAGCGTCGTCGTCGCTGTCTTCGTCGCCGTCGGTGACCTCGGTGGACTCATCGGAGGACTCGGGGTAGAGGTCGACGATCTCCAGACGTGGCTTTCCGCCGGTGTGGACACCAAGGAGATCGGCCGAGCTGAGCTCGATAGAGCCGGTCTCCGACGAGCGAACCCGCGTGGGCTCGTCGCCCGCCTCGTCGTCGCCGTCCTCACGGAGCACCGGCCCGGCGGTATCGAAGGCATCCGACATCGGCGATGTCGACGTCGGTCGCTCGAAGGTGTTGGTGGCCACGTCCTCGCTGCTGGCCAGGTCCTCACTCTCGTCGAAGCTGAAGAGGTCTGGCGACTCGGGTGCGTCAGGTACTCCGGGCAGCTCGTCGTCGGAAATCTCGTCGAGCCAAGGACCACTCGAAACCTTGGAGACCGGCATCATGACCGCTGGGGAGGCACCCAGCAGCAGCGCGCCGGTGGGGTTGGCGTCGACCATGGTGGACTCTTCGTCGCCGGGTTCAGGCTCGTCGTAGAGTCCCGGCTCCTCGGCCGTCGGTGTCGCACGCGCGGCTGGGTAGACCTTGGTCCCGGTGGGCTCGGCCGGTGTGCCTTCGAATCCGGCGGCGCGCGCCAGCTCGATTTCGCCGAGGAGCTGTTCGCAACGCGGGTTGGCTGGGTCGAGCTGTTTGGCGCGCGCCAGCGCCTGCTCGGCCTGCCGAAAATCGCTTTTCTGGATCAGCGCCTCGCTCTTGAGCAGCCAGGCGTCGGCGCTGTCGGGTGCGAGCTCCAGCGCCGCGCGCATCTCGGCCAGCACCTCGTCCCAGCGGCCGAGCGCGGTCAGCGCCGTCGCCAGAACCACCCTCCCCTCGAGCAGGGTGGGATGCGCCAAGAGGCCCAGACGGCAGATCTTGACCGCATCGGCAAATTGCCGGCGCACGATCGCCCCTCTGCCCCGCTGGACAAAGTCTAGCGGGTCGTACGCCAAGACCAGATCATCCCGCCGGGATTATACGGGATTTGCGCGGGTCGGTGTTACGGGTTCGTGGCGCGGGGCGGCTCGTCGAACAAGGTCAAGGACGAGCCACGCTGGCGCTCTTCTTTGACGACCACCCAGCCGCCGTCGCGGTCTTCCCAGCTTTGCTTGATGACCGTTTTCTCGAGGAGGCCACGGCGCTTCATGGTCCAGGTGAACTCGACGCGCGCGGTGGCGCGGGTCATTTTCTTGTCGCTCTTGTCGACGTCGACACCGGCCAGCTCGTAGTCGGCAATCTCCAGCTCGTCCTCGAGGGCCCGGTGGCGCTCGATGAAGGCCTGCCGCTTTTCGGGGGGGATCTTGGCGCCGGCCTGCTCGAAGCGGCTCCAGCGGACATCGTCGTTGAACTCGCGCGCAGCGACGGTGAGCCGCTCTTTGGCGTTGTAGTTGGTGAAGATGAAACAGCCAGACAGCGCCATGGCGCCGAGGGACAGCACGACCACCTTGTGAGAAAGACTCGGCATGCCTCTACGGTAGGCGTCTGTACGGACGGCGCAACTTTCTGGTCAGCGCGCTCGACGGGCTCGGAGCAATTCGGCGACGTCGAGCTCGCGGGAGGCGAGCGCCACTGCCAGAAAGGCCCCGCCGGCAGCGGTCATCGACAACAGGGTGCCCACTTTGCCGGCGAGAAAGCCCGAGCCAGCCGGCCAAAAGTGGCCCACCGCCCACGCCGCAGCGACGCACAAGGCGACCCGCACGACGGAGAACAGGCTCAAGAACGCGCCGAACTGACGGTAGAGCCACACGCCTGAGGCCAGCATGCCGACACCCATGGCCAGCGTCGTCGCCGCAGCGGCGGCAAGGAGTGCGTCTCCATGCGCGTCGAGGACGCGCGGGACCACCAGCCAGTTGGCCGCGATTGCCAGGCCCAAGGTGCCGGCGCCGAGCACCAGCGACGGCATGACCCGGCCGGCGCTGTTGAGCACGGTGCAGGCGATGCTGAACATGGAGAAGCAGACATAGCCGATGGCGAGCACGGCCAGCGCCGGCGCACCGACGGCATATTCGGGTTTGTAAAGAAGCCGCATGCTGGCGTCGGGCCGCACCGACAACACCGCGCCGAGGAGCGCCACGACGACGAGCGAGTAGCGCATGGTCACGCGGACATAGCCGCGCGCTTTTTCGCGATCGGCGTCGAACGTGGCCCGGGAGACGAGCGGAAAGATGACGAAGGTCACCGCCAGGATGAGCTGATAGGGCAACCGCGCCACGGCCTGGACGGCACCGTAGAGGCCTTCGGCGGTGTTGGCCACCGTCGCTGGGTCGGCCTCGCCAGCGCGGATGGCGGCCTCGGTCACGAGGCGCTTCAACAGCAGGCCGTCGACGAACATGAGGAGGTTGAGGATCAAGAGAAAGCCGACCAGTCCCGACATGAACTTGCCGAGGCGTTGCCAGGGAAACGAGTCCGCCGAACGCTCGCCAAGGCCGACCACCGCCGTCGACGCGAGGAGAATCAACGCCGCCGCCGCCACCCAGCCACCGAGTGAGGCTTTGGCCTCGTGCAGCCACATGGCGGCACCGACGACCAGGACCGTGCGCATCGTCGACGACGAGACGTCGAGCGCGGCCTGCTTGTGAAAGGCGCGAGCGCCGTTGGCGGCGCCGACGAAGACGGCGTAGAAGCCGTACAGCAAGATCACGCCGGACGCGATGCGCAGCTCACCGACGAGAGAGGGGTCGTGCCAGAAGCCGGCGATGACCGGTGCCAGCAGGAAAAAGGCCAACGCGCTGCCGCCAGCGACGAAGGCTTGCAGCCGGAGCCCGGCGCGCAGCACGGCGCCATGGCCGTCCGCCTCGGAGACGAACTTGGAGACGCCCTGGATGGTGGCGGTGATCATCACGTTGTTGACCGGCGACACCGCCGACAGCACCAGCACCCACACGCCCCATTTGGCCGGCGAGCCAAGCGCGCGCGGCAGGGCGAACTGGACCACATAGCCCATCACCATGAACCACAGCTTGGCGAAGGTGATGAACAGGAGGCCACGCCCGGCACCGACGGCAGCAGGGCTCACAGGTTTTTGAGAGGAGTCAGTCGAAGGCGCGGATTCGGACACGGGTTTCCAAGCTGCCCCACTGGCAGGATACGGTCAACAATTGGACCATTCGACGTCTGCTGTGACCATGGTCACGTCGCTGCGGGCATTGGGGATTTGGCGTATCATGGCCGTAATGACTCGCTATGCGTTCGTTGCGCTCGTTGCGCTGTGTGTCTTCTCGCCGGCGCATGCCGGTTGGCCGCCCGACGAGACCAAGGGCACCGTCGACTACTCCGACCCGGCCAACTGGCCCAACGACCCCGACTTCAACGGGCTGTGGAAATATTGGTCGTTCGTGCCGACCAAGATCCAGGCCCAGGTCGACGACCGCACGCGTCGCCTCGGTACCGGCGCCCACGTCGACCGCGCTTTTGCCAAGACCACGGGCGACCCACGCACCATCATCGCCGTCATCGACTCCGGCATGGAGTGGTCCGAGGCCGAGCTCGTCAACCGCATGTACCTGAACCCAGGCGAGCTACCCACGCCCAACTGCCCCGACAACCTCGTCCTGCCCAAACACGACCGCAACGGCGACGGGCGCTTCAACGTTCAGGACTACACCACCACCACCGGCCACGATCTGCCGGCCTTCACCACCGTCTGCGATCCGCGCATCACCGTCGACTTCAACGCCAACGGCATCCTCGACGCCCAGGACCTCATTCACGCCTTCTCCGACGGCACCGACGCCGACGGCAACGGCTACATCGACGACATCTCCGGCTGGGACTTTTTCCACAACGACAACGACCCCGCCGACGCCACCGGGTTCGGCCACGGCACGGGCTCGTCGAAGGACTCCGCCGCCGAAGGCAACAACGGCCGCGGCGGCCTCGGCACCTGCCCCGACTGCACGCTGATGATGCTGCGCGACGGCGACGCCTTCGTACCGGAGATCAACAACTGGTCGACCGCGGTCATCTACGCCGTCGACCAGGGCGCATCGGTGGTCAACACCTCGGCCGGCGGCGGCCTCACCGCGCCTGCCTTTGCGCGCACTGCCATCGACTACGCCTACGACAACGGCGTCAGCGTCGTCATCTCCAACTCCGACCTCAACTCGTTCCAGCACAACTCGCCCAACACCAACAACCACACCATCGCTGTCCACGCCATCACCCACAACAAGGACGACTGGGCCGACTCGACGACGTTCTTCAACTTCAACGCCTGCACCAACTACGGCGCGCACCTCACCGCCAGCATCGCCGCCGACAGCTGCTCGTCGGAGGCGGCTGGTCGCGCTGGCGGCTACCTCGGGCTCATCTATTCGGCTGCGTTGAAGGCCGACATCCCCGCGCCGCGCGCATTTTTCGGCGACGCAGCAACGCCGAACGAGCAGGTCCGCCGTCTCACCGCCGAGGAAGTCCGCCAGCTCTTCATCGGCAGCGTCGATACGTTCTTCGATCCCGGCGACGCTACCAATCCATTGCAGTTCCCGACCAAGAATGGCTTTGCGCGGCGCTTCGGCTACGGGCGGCCCAATCTCCGACGGGCGATCGACAATGTCCTGGCCCAGAATCTGCCGCCCGAGGTTGATCTGACGTCGCCGCTGTGGTTCGACGTGCTCTATCCGGATCGCACGCCGATGGTGCCGATCATCGGCCGTGTCGGCATCCGCGGTGCGATCGCCAACCCGCCCGGCACCACCTTCAATTACATCGTCGAGTGGGCGCCCGGCGTCGACCCCGACGACAGCGCCTTTACCCAGATTGGCAAGGCCGACATGCAGTCGACCGAGGTGAGAGGCCCACTGGCGATGTGGGACATCTCGCAGATCACCGTCAAAAATGCCGTGCCTGCCGTCGGAACGCCCGAGTTTCAGCCGGATGATCCGGTGAATGTTTATACGGTGACCGTCCGCGTGCGGGCGACGGTGGAGTCGAGCAATCCGTCGCTGAACGGGCAGAAAGGCGAATATCGGCGTGCCGTGCAGATCATCCGTGAGCCTGATCTGCTGCCTGCGTTTCCGATCTATGTCGGTAGCTCGGGTGAGTCTTCGCCGCGCGTCGTCGACCTCAACGGCGACAAGAAGGGCGAGATCGTCCTCGCCGATTCTTCGGGCAAGGTGCACGCCTATCAGGCCGACGGCTCGGAGCTGGCTGGGTTTCCAGTCCAGGTAGAAAAGCTGCCACTCCTCGACGACAACGGGCCCCGCGGGCCGGGTCATGCGAGCGCCAAAGCCTACAGCGTGCATGGCATCAGCGCCGACCGCCGGTCGCCGATCGCGGCCACGCCAGCCATCGGCGACATCGACGGCGACGGGCGGCCGGAGATCGTGGTGGCCACCTGGATGGGCTCGGTGTGGGCGTTTCACAGCGACGGCACCGTGGTCTCGGGCTTCCCCGTCGCGCTCGACCGCGACTCCAAGATGTACGCGCTCGACGAGGATCACGAGCTCGAAGACGGCTTCTTCGGCTCGCCGGTGCTGACCGATCTCGACGGTGACAAGAAGCTGGAGATCGTGGTGCCGGGCATGGACGGCAAGATCTACGGGTGGAACGGCGCCGGCGGCAAGGTCGACGGCTTCCCAGTGCTATTGACCGATCCGTCGCTGCCGGACGATCCCAAAGCGAGCCCGCGCCGCCAGCGTGAGCGCATCATGGGCACGCCCGCCGTCGGTGACCTCAACAAAGACGGCATCCCCGACTTCGTGGTCGGCACCAACGAGAACTACTCCGGCAATGGTCGCTTGTATGCCGTCGACGGTCGCGGCAACAAAGCGCCCGGTGGCGCGTATCTGCCCGGCTGGCCCATCGCGGTGGTGTCGACACGGTTTTTGCCCGTGGTGGCGCAGGGTCTGCCGATTTCGCCCGTCATGGTCGATCTCGACGGCGACAAAATTCCTGAGATCGTCGTGTCGGGCCTGGCGTCGGTGCCGCGCGCGTATGACTTCCGCGGCAAGACGTTTGGCGCCAGCATGGCCAACTCGTCGACCAAATATGGCGAGAAGTCAGACGCGCACAATGCCGTCGAGTTCACCTTCGTGTCTTACCCGGCCATCGCCGATCTCGACGATGACGGCAAGCCCGATCTCGTCGAGGGCGCAGCCGGCACCGACGCGGCATTGGCCTTTGCCACCGGCGGTGAGCGTCATGATTTCGAGCACCACATGGCTGCCTGGGACCTGAAGTCGGCGCAGTACAAGCGCGGCTTTCCCCGCGTGATCGAGGACTGGCAGTTCTTCTCGACGGCGGCGGTTGCGGACATCGATGGAGACAATAAAGTCGAGGTCATCGCAAGCTCCGGTGGATATTTCGTGCACGCTTGGAATGTCGATGGCACAGAGCCAAAGGGCTGGCCCAAGTTGCAGGGCGGCTGGGCCATCGCCACCCCTGCCGTCGGGGATGTCGACGGTGACGGCAAGCTGGAGGTGGTGGTGCACAACCGCGCAGGGTATCTGTTCGCTTGGAAGACGACTGGGTTGGCGACGGGCCGCGTCGATTGGGGCTCGTATCACCATGACAATGCCAACACGGGGAATTTCGACAACGGACCTGATCTGGGCAGGCGTGCGTCGCCGGGAGGTTGCTCGATGAGTGGACAAGAGACGGGCGGCGGATGGCTGTTGTGGGGCGCGTTGGCGCTCGTCGCAGTGGGCGTGCGCCGTCGGGTGCGCGCGTGAGGGCCTGGTGGGCCGTGCCGGCGACGGTGGCGATGGTGACGGCTGCGTCGGCGCAGCAGCCTTATGACCCGTATCAACAGCAGCAACAGTATCCGCAGCAGCAACAGCCTTACCAACAGCCTCAGCAACAGCAGCCGTATCAGCAGCAGCCTTACCAGCAGGCTCCGCAGCAGCAGCCTCAGTATCCGCAGCAGAATCCGTATCCCCAGCCGGCCCAGTACCCGCAGCGGCCACAGTACCCACAGCAGCCACAGCCGGGTGCATATGCACCAGCGCCGCCTTCATCTGCCCCGCCAGCGACGCCGGCAGCAGCGGCCAAGCCGAAGCGGCTTTTGCTGATGGCCAAGGTGCCCGAGGCCGTGGTGCTCACCTGGCGTTGCTCGGACCTCATCGACGTGGGACGCCTCAAGGAAGCGCGCGGCAAGTGCGCCGAGGCGCTGGTCAAAGACGATGGCATTGCCCTGCTCCACGCGCTGATGGCGACGTTGCATCCCGCCGAGGTCGCCGAGACCGAGCTGCAGCGCGCGGTGGGTTTGGCCAAGAACGTCTCGCCCGCCGAGCGGACCCTGGTCGAGGCCCTGCGCGCCACCGTCGAGGGCCGCGGCGCCGACGCTGGCCGGCTCTACGACGAGCTGACGGTGCTGGTGCCCGACGAGCCACGCGTGTGGGTCGCGCGCGGGCGTTTTCGTCGCGCCACCAATCTCGAAGCGGCGATGGCCGACTTTCAGCACGCCGCCGAGCTCGGCCCCAAGCTGGGCGCGGTGCAGGGTCTCTTGGCCGGCGTGCTCCTCGAGCGACGTCAGCTCGATCCGGCGCTACAGGCCGGCAAGCGCTATGTCGAGCTGAGCCCGGACGACGCCGTCGGTCACCTGACGCTGGCGCGCGTCTATCTGGCGCGCGGCGATGCCCGTGATGCCGAGGCAGCCGCCAAAAAAGCCGTCAGCCTCGACGACAAGCTGTCGCTGGCGCGGCAGATCTTCGGCGACGTGCTGTTGTTTGCGCAGAAGGGCAAAGAAGCGCGCGCCCAGTATGCGGTTCTGGCCGGATCTGCCGACGGGCCCACGCACCATGACGGCGCGATGCGGGAGGCCCGCTCGTGGGTCTTCGATTCGCGTGCGCAGGACGCGGAGAAGGCCCTCCTGGCCGAATCGGAGCTGGCAGCGCGCGGCAAGCGTCCGGCGGATCAAGTGTCTGCGCTCGTCGAGCTGGCGAGGGTGCAGCTCGATCGTGCTGCCGTCTCGGACGCGGGCCAGAGCCTGCGTCAGGCCGGCGCCGTGCTGGCCGAGCGCGTGCCGGGGACCATGACCGAGGCGCAGCGGCTCGAGCTCGGCGCCGAGGTCCTGCATGTGCGCGCCATGGTGCTGGCTGCCGTCGGTGAGCGTCAGCTGGCTGAGGCGCGCGTTGCGGAGCTCCTGGCGATGTATCAGCAGATGGGCGATCCGCAGGCGCAACCGCGGGCTGCGGCGCTGCGAGGCTGGATCGCGGCCCGCAACCGCGACGACAAGGTGGCGCTGGTGGAGCTGGCGTCGGCCACGCGCCCGACGCTGCGGCTGGCTTATGCGCTGGCGCTTGGTCGTGCCGGTCAGCCTGCGCAGGCGGAGACAGTGATGCGCGAGCTGGCGGCGCGTACCGAGAATGATCTGGAAGGCGCCCTCACGCGGCCGCGCGCCCAGGCCTGGCTCAAGCAGCAAAAGCTGTCGCCCAAAGCGGTCGCCGCGCCGGCACCAGTATCAGCCGCTCCCGTCGCTGCGCCAGCCGCACCTTTTGTTGCGCCAGCACCGCAGTCGTCGAGTCTGGCTCCGCTCTTTCCCGCCGATCGCCGCGCCAGCGCGCCCAATCCAGGGCCGTCGCCCGGCCTGCAAGATCCCTACGGGATGTAACGCCCCGAGACCACGCGCTCGGTGCCGGCCAGATCGCGCGCCGCGTCGACCTCCACGAATCCCGCCGCCGTAAACAGCGCCTGCACCGACGCCGACTGACCGTCGCCGTGCTCGACGACCAAGGCTGCAGCGATCGCCGGCGCGCCCGCGATGAGCCTCCGCAAGAGCGCCAGGCCATCGTCGCCACCGTCGAGAGCCAGGCGTGGCTCGGCGCGGACCTCTGCCGGCAAGCCTGCCAGCTCGCCGGTGGGGATGTACGGCGGATTGGACACCAGCACGTCGAAGCGTCGACCAGCGACGGGCGCCAACAGATCTCCCTCGAGAAATTCGACCTCCAGTGCCAGGCGCGCCGCATTGGCGCGCGCGACGACCAGCGCCGCAGGCGACAGATCCACGGCGGTCAGCGCGGACTCGGGACGGGCTGACTTGAGGGCCAAGGCGATGGCACCGGAGCCGGTGCCGATGTCGCAAAACGTCGGCGCAGCGACGGCAGCAGCCAGGCGTAGCGCGACTTCGACGGCGATCTCGGTGTCCGGCCGCGGCACCAGCACTGCCGCATTCACCTCGAGCTCCAGCGAGCGAAACTCTTTTTTACCGACGAGATAGGCCACCGACTCCCCAGCCAGACGACGCTTGATGAGCGCGCGGAAGGTGGCCAGCTCTTCGGCGGCCATGGGCTGATCGAAGTGGGTGTAGAGGCCAACCCGATCACGCTTGAGCAGATGGGCCAGGAGGACTTCCGCGTCGAGGCGGGCGGTGGTGATACCCCGCTCGGCAAAGCGTCCCTGGGTCCACTTGAGGACCTTCAACAGGGTCCACATCTCCGGTGCCATGCCGCGTCGTATCACGATCGCTCAGGTCGTGCGCGACAGGAGATAGAGATCGCACAGGTTGGTCCCGGTCGAGCGGCGTGGCAGCGTGCAGCCGAGGGTTGCCAGCGTCGGGTGGGAGTCGAAGCGGTGGGCGGCATCGTCGAGATCGATGCCATGCGCGCGGGCCAGTTGCGCGGTGTCGCCGTCGACGACGGCGCCGGCTGCATCGGTCGGCCCGTCGCGTCCGTCGGAGCCAAGCGCCACCAGGGCAAATGGCTGGCCGGCGAGACGCACCGCGAGGAGGAGCGCCAGATGCTGGGCGCGCCCGCCGATGCCAGAGCCGGTCACGGTGACGCTTGGCTCAGCGACGATGACGGCGACTTCGCCGGGCGCTTGTCGGTGGGCGCGATCGACCAGATCTGCCGCCAGATCCTCGACGGTGCCACAGTACAACGGCAGCACGGGCGCCGATCCACCGTCAGCTACGATGAGGGCGATGGCGGCATCGCGGAGGGTGCGCGGCGTGGCCAGGAGGTACCGCTCGGCTTCGCCGCCCCACGCTGGGCCCGACCCCAACGTCTCCCACACCCGGTCTTCGTCATCTGTCTCCGACTGCAGGATGATGTCGGAGAGGCCGAGCACCGACAGCCGGCCCTGGTTCGCCGCTGCCAGCTTGCCGCCGCCGAGCGCGGAAAGCCGTCGACGGGTGGCGTTGATCTCGCTGATGTGCGCGCCGGAAGCCAGCAGCATCCGGGTGAGATCGCGCAGATCCTCGAAACGCACGCCAGCCGCTGGCGCCGCGGACAACGCCGAGGCGCCTCCCGAGAGACACAGCAAGATCTGCTGGCCAGGCCGGGTGGCGCGAGCGGCCGCGAGGAGGGCCTCACCGGCCACGACGCTGGCTTGGGTAGGAAACGGATGGCCACCGACGAGCACGGGCAGCGTACGCAGCCTGGCCGGCTCCGCAGCGACGACGAGACCTCCGGCCACTTGGTCGCCGAGCGCGGCCTCCGCACCAGCGGCCATCGCTGCTGCCGCTTTGCCCAGCGCCCACACCGTGACCGGACGCGTGAGCGCGAGCGTCGGCACCGCGCGCTCCACCAAGGCGGCTCCGTGGAGGCTGTCGACGGCCTGCCAGGCGCAACGCAACAGCCTGTCTTTCGTTGTCGTCAATGCGGTCGTCCATGCGGTCACAACTTCTGTCACCAAACCGTGACGCAACGCGCCATAAGTACACTGTATCACACGCTATTTCGTTGCCGCATTGGTCTCGCCTGGGTATAAGGCGCCGCATGGACATCTTCGATACCCTGAAGCAGCTCGGCTACGGCGAGCTTCACTTTGGCCGCGACGAAGCCACTGGTCTTCGGGCCATCGTGGGCCTCCACTCCACCCGACTCGGGCCGGCCATCGGCGGCTCACGCATCCGCATGTATGCGTCCGAGGCCGAGGCCATCGACGACGTGACACGGCTCGCGCAAGCCATGAGCTACAAAGCAGCCATCGCTGGCCTCGCTCACGGCGGCGGCAAAGCCGTGCTGCTGGCTCCGCCCGAGCTGGCCCACTTCGACAGCGAACGACGCGCGGCCCTGTTCCGCTCGTTCGGGCGCTTCGTCGACGGGCTCGGTGGGCGCTACATCACCACCGAGGACTCGGGCACGAGCCCGGCCGACATGGATGTCATCCGGAGCGTCACCAAGCACGTTCTCGGCGCCTCGGCGGCCAACGGGGGCTCGGGCGATCCGTCGCCGTTCACCGCGCTTGGCGTCCGGCGTGGCATCGAGGCCATCGCGCACAAGCTGCTTGGCCGCAAAGATCTGAGCGGCTTACACGTCGCCGTTCAGGGCGTGGGTCACGTCGGTGAGCCGCTGGTCAAAGAGCTGGCCGATCTCGGCGCCAAGCTGACCGTCAGCGATGTCGACCAGGCCCGCGCCGAGCGCGTAGGCAAGACCTACAAGGCCGAGGTCGTCGCGCCCGACGCCATTCTCACCGTCGACTGCGATGTGTTGTCGCCGTGCGCGCTCGGTGGCGCCATCACCGAGGAGCTGGTGCCGCAGCTGCGCACCAAGGTCGTCGCTGGGGCGGCCAACAACCAGCTCCGCACCGCCGAGGCAGGCCGACTGCTGATGGGTCGCGGCATCTTCTACGCGCCCGATTATGCCATCAATGGCGGCGGGCTCATCAACGTGGCCGACGAGTTTGCCGGCTACTCGCTCGAGCGCGCGACGCAGAAGACGCTGGCCATCTACGACACCATCGCCGAGATCCTGGAGCGCTCACGTCGCGACAAGAAGCCGCCCGAGACCGTCGCCGACAAGATGGCCGAAGAGCGCATCGCCGCCGGGTAATTGTTCCAAAAGGTTTAGAAGCGTGTGGTCCTGCCAAGACCACAGCGACGAGGTTTCGCGACATGCTGGCTCCTACTTGAGGGCCTCGACGAGCTCGGGCACCGTCAGCTTTCGTTCCGCTTTGGCGTGCGCATCTCGCAGCGCGTAGACACCCGCCGCAGCGTCGGTGGCGTTGGCGATGATAAGGCGCGGCAGGTCGGACGCCGTCGAGTATTTGAAGGCTTTGTCGCGCTTCATGAGGCCCACGAAGCGGACGGCAATGCCGGCGGCGCGCAGCGTCTTGGCCAGCTCCGTCGCTGCGGGCAGGCCACTCGGATCATCGGCGAGCAGCAAGAGTGGCTGCGGCGCGGTGGCGACGGTACCGCCGCGTTCTTGCATCAAGAGGATGAGCCGCTCGACGCCGAAGCTGAAGCCGACCGCGCCCGTCGGCTGGCCGCCATAGAGCCCGATCAGATCGTCATAACGGCCACCGCCGCCAAAGCTGCCGAAGCCGCTCTCGGTCTTGGCCCGCGCCTCGAAGATGGGGCCGGTGTAGTAGTCGAGACCGCGCACCAGGGTCCAGTCGAAGGCCAGCCGGTCCCCGAAGCCGAGCGCGGTCGCCTTGGCGAAAATTTCCTCGAGCTCGGCGATGCCGGCCAGGCCCACCGCGTCGGAGGCGACGCGTTCTTTGGCCTCGGCCAAGGTGTCGACGACGATGACGTGAAAGAAAGCCTCGAACTGCTCGAGGGTGAGGCCATAGCGCACGAACTCTGCCGAGACGCCTTCGCGGCCGATCTTGTGCAGCTTGTCGAGCGCGCGCAGGGCGTCCGGCTTTTTCTCGGGCGGGATCCCGGCCACGCGCACCTGGGCGTCGAGGATCTTGCGGCTGTTGAGGACCAGCTGATATTCGGGCAGGTCGAAGCCGCGCAGCACGTCGACGGCGAGCTGAAGAAGCTGGACCTCGCAATCCGTCGACGACGAGCCGAGGATATCGGCGTCAGCCTGGTAGAACTCACGATAGCGGCCGGCCTGCGGCGCGTCGTAGCGCCAGACCTTGCCGACCTGATAGCGATAGACCGGCCGGGCCAGATTGGGGTTGGCCGCCACCACGCGGCCCGTCGACGACGTGAGATCGAAGCGCAGGCCCAGGCGCCGGCCCCCTTTGTCGTCGAACGAATAGATCTCGTTCTCCGCACCGGGACCGCTCTTGAGCGTGAGGACCTCCAGATATTCGAAGGCCGGCGTGTCGAGCTCGTCGAAGCCGTAGAGCTCGAAATAGCGACGGAGGCGGTCGAAGACCACACGCCTCGTGCGCATGTCGGCGGGGAGAAAGTCGCGGGTTCCCTTGGGGGTCTGAAACGTCTTGGCCATGGCTGGCGCAGGCTACGTCTTGGGGCGGCGCTTTTCCAGTACGGCGGCGAGGCGGCGCATGCCTTCGGCGAGGCGGACCGGCGGCACAGCGGTGAAACAGAGCCGAACGTGGCACGACCAGGCGGCACCGAACTGCTCACCCGGCGACACCGAGACCCCCGCGTCGAGGAGCTCCTCGACAAGCGGCCACACCGATGGCTCCGACGGCAAGATGGCCGCGCTCATGTCGGCGAAGAGATACGTGGCGCCGTCCGGAACGTGATGAGGCACGGTCAACAGCGACGAGGCCAGCGTGCGTGCCTCTTTGTACACGGTGCGCGCGCCCGCCTGCCAGGCCGGGCCAATCTGCGGCGCCAGCACCGTGGTGGCGGCGCGTTGCAAGAGGTCGGGGACGTTGTACACGGTGTGGTTGGCGATGCGCCGCGCTGCTGTCATCACCGACGGGGGACCGACCAGGTAGCCCAGCCGCAAGCCGGCCATCGCGTAACTCTTCGAGAAGGAAAATGCGGTCAAGGTCCGCTCGGCAGCGGCCGGCAAAGAGGCGATCGAATGATGGGGAGCGGACCAGCCGAAGTGCTCGTAGGCCTCGTCGGCAAAGATCCACAGATCGTGGGCGGCGGCGAAGTCGGCGAGGCGGATCTGTTGCTCCCGGGTCAGCACTTTGCCGTCGGGGTTGTTGGGTGTGGTCAGGTAAAGCGCGGCGGTGCGCTGGGTGAGGTACGGCAACAGGAGCTCGGCTGGATCGCGGTCCGGCTCGGCATAGAGCGGCTGACTGAACGGCACTTCGACGACACGGGCGCCGGTGTTGGTGATGATGCCGCGGATGAGCGGCCAGTGTGGCGACGGCACCAGCACCTCATCGCCGGGCTCGAGCACCAGCCGCGCAGCGACGGCGAGCGCCGCGGTGCCGCCGTTGGTGATCTGCAGCGCCGCCGGCTCGGCCCAGGCCAGTTGGTTTTCCCGACGGAGCTTCTCACTGAGCGCGGCCATGAGCGCCGTGTTGCCCACCGGGGCGCCGTAGCGATACACGGCCGGATCGTCGACGCGCAGGGTGAGCGCCGGCGGCCTCAGCCAGGTGTCACCGAGATGGAGCGGCACGCCGCCCGGCGCGAGGCGACCTTGCAGCCGAGAGAAAATGCTCTCTCTGAGCGCGTTCGCCGACGCCGAGAAGCCAGGTACACGCGGCATCAGCGAGGAGCGCCGGCGGGCGGGGGCGAGTCGGGCGGGATGGGTAAGCGCTGGATCACCAGCTCGACGCAGCGGTTCTTGGCGCGGCCGGCCGGCGTGCGGTTGTCGGCGACGGGTCGATCGGCGCCGAAGCCGCCCGCGAGGAGACGTTTGCCGTCGACGCCGAGCTCGATGAGGCGGCGACGAACGGCCACCGCCCGATCGCGCGAGCGCTCGAGGTTGTCCATGGCCGAGCCCTGGTTGTCGGTGTAAACGTCGATGCCGAGTCGCGGAATCTCCGGATGCACCACCATGAGCATGGCCACGATGCGCAAGATCCTGTCGTTGAGGGGATCGGCCGTCAGCTCGACGCCTTCGAAGATCGGCTGCTGCTTCAAGACCAGGCGCGCCGCGTTGGGCTCGACGAGGGCCGGGCCGGCGTCGGGGCAGCCGTCTTCGTCGGTGACGCCGTTCCAGACCTCGGGCTCGAACGGGCATTTGTCGAGGCGGTCGACATAGCCGTCGCCGTCGCTGTCGATGTCCGGGCAGCCTTGGTTGCCTTCCGAGCCCTTCTGGTCGGGGCAGCGGTCTTCGTCGTCGGGGACGCCGTCTTCGTCGCGATCGGTGAAGACGCGGCTTTGATCAGGGCAGCCGGACTTGGCCGCGGTGCCGTGCTCGAGCGGACAGCGATCGAGCCGATCGACGATGCCGTCGCCGTCGCTGTCGATGTCTGGGCAGCCGAACGTCTGCGGTGGGCCTTTGGCGTCGGGGCAGCGATCGTCGCGATCGGAAACTCCGTCACCGTCGCCGTCGGGAGGAAGCTCCACCACAGGCGCTGGGCGTCGTTGCAGCTTTTCGCGTGTGGGCGTCTCGTAGCGCAAGCCGAAGATGAAGCGACCGTCGGGGATGCCATAGCCGCGCGACAATCCGGCGCCGCCAGCGAGCGTGCCTTCGAGGCCAATCGACGAGCGGAAACGCAGACCGACGCGTGCTTCGAGGGGGGCTTCGCTGGCCAAAAACGAGTGATCGGCCGGCAGTCCGACCCCGGCCAATCCAGCGACCTCACCGATGGCAAATAGGTCACGGACCAGGCGGACGCTGGCGGCGGCGTGATAGCTGAGCTGGTGCGTGACGTAGAGATCGTTGTAGGAGCGCGTCGAGCGCAAGATGGCTCCGAACCCGACGGCGACCTGCGCCACCCGGTTGCGCCACTCGAGGATCAAGCGCGGCCAACCGCTGACGCTGCCCTCGGCGAAAAAGGAGCCGCTGGTGCCGATGGGCGCGGCGATGCCGGCGATGACCGCCAGGCCCAGCCGATTGGTGCCGCCGAGATGGGCAGTGAGGACGCGGACCTTGAGGTCGATGCGCAGATCGCCGAGGCCAGCGCCGGCGATCTGATCGCGATAGAGCGTGTTGTCGACGGTCTGGACCGGGACGAAGGGCAGGACGACGCCGAGCTCGAGCCGCTCCCACAGCGCGAAGCTGGCCTGCAGATCCATGCTGAGCTGGTGGCGGATGACCACGCCACCGACGGGGATGCGGCCGTTGCTGTCGCGAAGGACCAGCGGGTTGTGGGCGTAGCTGCCGAAGAGGCCGACCGAAAAGCCGAGGTGGGGCGCGGTGAAGGCACCGTCGACGCCGAGAAAGCCGCCCGACATCGACGGCGGATGGAACTGGAGGGTGTCGATGTTGGTGGGCGCTGCCGTCGCGGAGGTGACGATCAGGACCAAGGCGAGTGCCAGTGCACGACTCATCGGGGGCGCCGGAGACCGCGAACGAACAGCAGCAACGCGGCGAGCAAGACGGCCATCCCACCGACGGGCACGTGGCCGCCGAAGTCGCAGGCGCCGCCAGTCAGCGACAGCAAAGACGGCGCTAGATCGGGTGCCGACAGATCGGGCGCCGACAGATCGGGGGTCGATAGATCCACCTGCGCCAGATCCGGGGTGGCCAGGTCGGGTGCGGTCGCCAGGTCCGGCGGAGGGGTCAAGTCGGGCAGGATGGCCAAGTCTGGCGGCGTCGACAGATCGGGCATCTGCAGATCCGGCGTCCGCAGATCGGGCATCCGAAAATCGGGTGGAAGGGTGAAGTCGAGCGGAATGGCGAAATCGAGCGGGATGGCCAGATCCGGCGGTACTGCCAGGTCGGGCGCGGCGGACAGGTCGCTCAGATCGGCCGGCTCCGAGAGGTCAGACAGGTCTAAATTGCTACAATCGCCGTCGCTGACGCACTCGAGAGCCGCCGATTCGATGGTGACCTCGGGGACCTCGCACGCGGCCAGTGCCAGCACGAGGAGGGTCAAGGCTCGCATCGCCGCCAGCGTACCACGGCACCCCTTCCAACCGGCCTCACTGATCGCTCGATCTCTTTGTTCATCATCCGGGCCCTGGGCTATCGTGGCCGCGTGGAGATTTCTCGAGCTCTCATGGCCGCCCAGCTAGCCGATGCGGCGCGGCGCCTCCGGCGAGCCGGCGCGATTCACGCCGAGGTACGTCATCTCAGCGACGAGAGACGTCAGATCGCCGTGCGTGACGGCCGGGTCGAGCGGTTGTTCCTGGCCCGCTCCAGCGGCTTCGGGGTGCGGGTGTTGTGGCCGGTGACGGGCCAGCCAGGTGGCGCCTGGGGTTTTGCGGCGCGCGCCGGCGACGACGAAGCCTCGCTCGGTGCGGCCTGCGACGAAGCCCTCAACGTGGCGCGGGCCGCGGCGTCGGTGAAGCGCTTCGGTCCAGCGGCGCCCCCGGTGCTGCTCGCCGAGGAAGAGACCCATGTTGGTAGCTATGCCACCCGAGTCGAGATCGATCCCTTCGACGAGACCGTGGCCTCGGTGGAGTCGGTGCTGGCGCTGCTCGACGCGGCGACGCGCGCGTTGTTGCAACATGGCGGCCCGCGCGCCCGCACCGCCAGCGCCCACACCACCTCGCGCCGCCAGCGCAAACTGTTGTGTACCAGCGACGGCACCTCGGTGGATCAGACGCTGGTCCACTCGGGCGGCGGCATGCGGCTTGGCGTCGAGGATGGCGACCGAGTGGCGCATCGCTCGTACCCCATGGACCTCGATGGGGGCGTCGGTGCTGGCGGCCTCGAGGTTCTGAATCGGCTCGATCTGGTCGGCAACGCCGCCAGGGTGGCCGACGAAGCGCTCAGCCTCCTCGATGCGCCGCTGTGTCCAGCCGGCTCGACCACGGTGATCCTCGACACGCCGCAGCTGGCTTTGCAGATCCACGAATCCTGTGGTCACCCGACGGAGGCCGACCGCGCGTTCGGCGAAGAGGTCTCGCTCGCCGGGGCCAGCTTTCTGTTGCCCGAGCGCCTCGGCCGCTTTCGCTATGGCTCGGTCCACGTGAACCTGACCGCGGACTCCGTCGCTGACGGTGGCCTCGGGACGTTTGGTTGGGACGACGAAGGCGTCGCCGCGCGACGGACTCCGCTCGTCGCCCGCGGCCAGCATGTCGGCTACTTGACCTCGCGCGAGACCGCCTCGCGCCTTGGCCTACCGCGCTCGGGCGGATGTGTGCGCGCCGAGAGCTGGAACCGCGTGCCCATCGTGCGCATGGTCAATGTGTCGCTGGAGCCGGCGCCGAATGGGCCGTCGCTCGACGAGCTCATCGCCGACACCAGCGACGGGGTGCTGATGGGCTGTAACCGCAGCTGGTCGATCGATGACCTCCGGCTCAACTTTCAGTTTGGCTGCGAGATCGCCTGGGAGCTCCGGGGCGGCAAGCGCGGGCGTGTGCTGCGCAACCCGGTGTACGGCGGGATCACACCGCGCTTCTGGTCGAGCTGCGACGCGGTGGGCGGCCCGGCGGATTATCGGCTGTGGGGTCTATGGAGTTGCGGCAAGGGCGACCCGATGCAGCTCATGGCCGTGGGTCATGGTTGCGCCCCGGCGCGTTTTCGCGACGTCACCGTCGGTGCCGGATGAACCACGAAACCTTGTTGGCGCGACTTCACGACGCCTTGGCTGGCCAGCCAGGGGAGATCGAGCTCTCGGCCGAAGGCTCGCGCACAGGGACCACGCGCTTTGCCGGCGGACGGACCACCCAGAGCGGCGATGTCGAAAACGTCGTCATCCAGGCCCGCGTCGCGCTCGGCAAGCGGGTGGGCGCGGTACGGACCAACGCGCTCTCGGTGTCGTCGCTGCGACAGGCTATCGCCGAAGCCGGTCACCTCGCCGCTCAGCAGCCAGAGGGCCGATTTTGCGGGTTTGACGACGGCAAAACCCCGACGCCGGTCGCCACGTCGCAGATCGATCCGGCCTTGTGTGACGCCGATGCGGTGGCACGCGCGCAGCTGCTCGACGGGGTGCTGGAGGAAGTCTCCGGCCACGGCCTCGACGCGGCGGGTCTGGTGATGACCGGGGATCAGCAGCTGGCAGTGGCCACCAGCACCGGCTGCCGTCGATCGTTCCGTCGCACCGAAGCGCGTCTGGACGTGATCGCTGCCCTCCGGGGACAGGCCGCCAGCGACGGTGCTTCGGCCCGAGCGGGGGCCATGTTCGGCTCGTGGGCAGAGCTCGCTGCCCGGGCCCCCAGTGTGGCTGCCGACGCCCGCCACACCGCCGAGGCCTCGAGGTCTCCAGTGGCGGTGCCGCCCGGCGAGCATGACGTGCTCCTCGAGCCGTCCGCTGTCGCCGAGGTGCTGGAGTGGCTGGCGTTGATCGGCTTTGGCGCGCGCGCCGTCGAGGATGGGTCGACGTTTCTGTCGCCGACGCTGGAAGCTGGCCGCGTCACGCTCTACGACGACCCACTTGCCGGCGAAGACGGCTGCCCCACCCTCCCCTTCGATGCCGAGGGCACGCCGAAGCGTCGCGTGGTCCTTCTCGACGCTGGGCGCGCTGGCCAGGCGGCATCGGATCGACTCACCACCGACGATGCGAGCATGCTCACCGGTCACGCCGCCAGCATCGTCGACGAGATCAGCGAATCGGGCGCCGTGCCGCAACATCTGCACTGGGCCGCCGGCACCGATGAGGTCGCCGATCTCGAAGCCCGTCTCGGCAAGGGCCTCTTGGTCCGGCGCTTTCACTACGTCAACGGTCTCCTCGACACCCGGCGCGCGCTGATGACCGGCATGACCCGAGACGGGCTTTTCTCCGTCGCTGACGGCAAACGAACCGCCGCGCGCAACCTGCGCTGGACCGAGCCGATCTTGTCTGCATTCAGCCGCGTCGAGGGGGTCAGCCGCGAGCGCAGAGTGGTGTCGTCGGGGCTCTCTGCGTCGGTGTTCGTGTGCCCCTGGGTGTTGATCCGGGGCTGGCACTTTACGAGCTGACGCGCTCGAGGATGGCGGCCCAGCGACGGTGGAAGGCTTCGAGGCCGAACCGTTGTTGGACCTCTTTGCGCAGCCACACGGGGTCGCGCAGGTTGGCGACGGTGCGGCCGGCCAAACTATCGCTGATGGCGCGGGCGATGGCGCCGGGATCGAGTGGATCGACCAGCAGGCCCAGCCGTCCCCCATCGAGAGCTTCCACCGAGCCGTCCACACCGCCAGCAATGACCGGGGTGCCTGTGGACAGCGCTTCGATGAAGACAAAGCCGAACCCTTCGTTGCGGCTGGCCATGATGAAAAGATCGGCGGCGCGGTAGAGTGAGACCAGCGTCTCGTCGGAGACCTGGCCCAGGAAGGTCACGTCGACGCGGAGGGCAGCGGCGAGTGCGCGTAGACGCGGCAGATCACTGCCGTCGCCAGCGACGACGTAGCTCGGGGGATCGGACATCGTCGCCAGCGCGCGGAGGACCTCGTCAACGCCTTTGTAGCCCTCGATGGCGTCGAGGCGGGACACGGTCAGGAGCAATGGGCGTCGCAGGCTGGCGAGCCGGGCGAGCGTCGCGGTGTCGGGCTCACCGGGTGAAAAACGCGCGGTGTCGACAGCATTGGGAGCGACGACGACCCGTCCGGCAGTCACCGGTAAAAAGCGCAGCGCCTGGGCGGCGGTGAAACCGGACACAGCGACGGTGAGATCGGCCCGTGCGGCAGCGAGATGGGCCAGGCGGTGGCCGCGGTTCCACACCTCGACTCCGTGCAACAGCGAAATGAGCTTGGCGCCCGTGACGCGTGCCAGTGCGGCAGCAACGGGCAGATAGTGCAGATGCCCGCAGATGATGACGCCCGGCCGGGTGGAGAAAAGGCGGCCCGCAGCGATGAGAAAGCTGGTCCAACCCGAGCCGCCCGAGACCGACAGCCGGCTCCCCAGCAACGGCGGCAACAGCTCCGGCCGGCCCAGCCGAGATTCTCTTCCCAGCAGCGCAGCGACGGGCGCGTCGGGCCGCGCGGCGACCACGGCGGCGAGAATCTGGCGACAGCACAGCTCGATGCCCCCACCAAAGGCCGTCAGACTCGGCGCCACCAGCAAGACGGGCCGGTTCGCAGACGACGCGTTATGCATCATGGCCGGCCGCATCGTAGCACCTGGCAGACCCAACCAGGCCAGGCTAACGTTACACGGTCATGGCCTTGCCTCTGCCTCCGAACCTGCCGCAACCGCTGGCGCGCCCGCTCGTCGCCACGCGACGACGGCTTCAGCTGCAGGAGGCGTTGGAGACGCTGGCGGCGGGTGTGGTCGGCGCCGCAGCGACGGCGGCGGTGGGTGGATATCTGTGGCGGTTGGGTGTGTTGTCGGGGCGCGGTCTGCGCTTTTTGATGCTCGGTGCGGCCGTCGGCGTCGTCGCTGCGGCGGTGGTGGGGTTTGGGCGTCGGGTAAGCTGGCCGCTGGTGGCGGCGAAGCTCGACCGCGCCAGCCAGCTTCATGATCGCGTGGGCTCGGCGTTGGCCTTTGCCGCCGAGCCCCAGCCGACGCCGTTCATGCGTGCGGCGATTGAAGACGCTACTCGGCGAAGCGCTGCCCTCGTCGCTGCCAAGGCGGCGCCGTTTGCCTGGCCGCGGGCGTTGCCGGTGGCGGCGCTGTCGGGCGCGGCGGCGATCTTGATCTTGTTGCTACGGTTTCCGTCGGCGGAGCCCGTCGATCTGATCGTGCCAGTGGTACCCCATCTTCCGGTCTTGACCCTGTCGCCGGAGCTCATCGACGCCGAGAAGGCCGCGATCGCTGAATTGCTGAAGACCGCCGAGGACAATCAAGATCCCGAGGCGCAGAAGGTGGCCAAGGAGCTGCAGGCGTTGTTGCAACAACTCGACGCCCAGGAGCTGACGCGCAAGGAGGTCTTCGACCAGCTCGCCGACCTCGAAAAGCGTCTGCAGGCCCGCGATCAAGAGCTCGCCGACATCCAGGCCAAGCTCAAGCTGGCTGGCAAGGCGATGGGCGAGAACAAAGCGCTGGCCAAGGTCAAAGAGGCCCTCGCCAAAGAGGACCTGGCCAAGGCCAAAAAAGAGCTGGAGGCGCTGGCCAAGGACGCCGAAAAACTGGCGCAGGAGCGCGACAAAAGCAAGAAGCCCGAATCGGTCAGCGACGAGAAAAAGCGTCAAGACCTGGCCGAGGCGCTGGCCAAGGCGGCCGCGGCGGTGTCGGTCAAAGAGGACTCGCCCGAAGATCGCCAGCGCAAGCTCGAGCGCCAAGAGGACCAGAAACGCGACGCCGAAGAGCAGAAGCTCAAAGACGAACAACGTCAGCTGCAGAAGAAGCTGGAGAAGAACCCCAAGGACGAAGAAGCGCGTCGGGAGCTGGACCGCAACAAGCGCAAGCTCGAGCGGCTCGAGCGCCAGAAGAAGGAACAGTCCGAGGCGCGCCGGCAGCTGGAGCGGCTCGAGCGCGAGATGCAAAAAGCGGCCGAGGAGCTGCGCAAGCAGTTGTCGCCCGAGGCCCTCGAGCAGCTGCGCAAGATGGCGCAAGAAGCCGGCAAGATGGAGCAAGAGATGAAGAAGCTCGGTTCGGGCAAGCAGATGAAGCTGCAGATCGCCGAGCTCAAAGAGGTGTTGCGGCGCGCGGGGCAAAATGGGCAAGGCAAGGACGGCAAGAACGGCCAACCCCAGGCCGGCGACGGCAAAGACAAGGGCAAGGGCCGCGGCCAGCAACTGCAAGACTTCAACCAGCGCGCCAACGGTGACGGCGAAAAAACGTTGGTCCTCGGTGGTCAAGGCGACAAAGACGGGCCCAGCGTGCTTCTGCCGTTGCCCGGTGGTGGTGGCGACAAACCCGGCGACAAGCCCGGCGGTGGCGGCGACAAACCGGGCGACAAACCCGGTGGTGGCGACGAGGCCGGTACCGATCACGACCCCAACATGATGGGCCGACAGACCTCGCTGCCGTCGCACAAGGTCGATACGCGGGTGGCCGGCAAAGACGGCGACGGCCCGACGAAGTCCGAGACCATCTCTAGCTCCGCGGGCAAAGGCTTTGCCACGCGGGGCTACAAAAAAGTGTACGGCGAGTACTCTTCCGTCGTCGAGGAAGTGATGACCAAGGAGCGTGTGCCGCCTGGTTATCGCTTCTACGTGAAACGCTATTTCCAGCTCATCAAGCCCCGTGAATAAGGATCCTTCATGACCAGCTCTACGGCTGCTGTCTCCGGCTTCGTCACCGACGTACAGCGACTACGCGACGAGATGGGCAAGGTCATCGTCGGCCACGAAGGCGTGGTCGAGGGCGTGGTGATGGCGCTGTTGTCGGGCGGCCACGCGCTCCTCGAAGGCGTGCCCGGTCTTGGCAAGACCATGCTGGTGCGCACGCTGGCCGACGCGGTGGACCTCACTTTTTCGCGCATTCAATTCACGCCCGACTTGATGCCGGCCGACATCCTCGGCACCAATGTCATCGTCGACGACGGGCGCGGCGGGCGCGGCTTTCAGTTCCAGCGCGGCCCACTGTTCGCCAACGTGGTCCTCGCCGACGAGATCAACCGCGCCACGCCGAAGACCCAGTCGGCGCTGCTGGAGGCCATGCAGGAGCACTCCATCACCGTCTCGAAGACCACGTTCCAGCTCGAGCAGCCGTTCTTCGTCTTGGCCACGCAGAACCCGCTGGAAATGGAAGGCACCTACCCTCTGCCCGAGGCGCAGCTCGACCGCTTTTTCGTCAAGCTCAAGGTCGGTTTCCCGTCGCACGCGGCGCTGCACACCATCCTCGATCGCACGACGGGTGAAGGCAACGTGCGCGCACAAAAAGTCTTGTCGGGTCCGCGGCTCCTCGAGCTACGCCAGCTGGTCCGGCAGGTGCCGGTGGCACGCCAGGTCCAGGACTACGCTGTCCGGCTCCTCGAGGCGACGCATCCCGCGCCGAAGCCAGATGCAAAGACAGATGCAAAGACAGATGCAAAGACAGATGCAAAGACCGACGCAAAGCGACCGGGTCTGGTGAGCCGCTACGTCCGCTTCGGCGCCTCGCCGCGTGGCGCACAAGCGTGTCTGATGGCGGCCAAGATCCGCGCGCTTCTCGACAGTCGCTTTGCGCCGAGCACCGACGACATCAAGGCCGTGGCCAAGCCGACGCTGCGCCACCGCCTCATCCTCAACTTCGAGGGCGAGGCCGAGGGCATCGACCCCGACACGGTCATCGACGCCATCCTGGCCGAGCTGCCCACGACCTAAGCATGCATTTCGATCAGTCGTTCCTGACCAAGCTCGAGTATCTGTACGTCGTCGCCCGCAAGGTTTTTTCAGGGCGCACACGGGCGGAGCGGCGTACGCGCAAGACCGGATCTGGCGTGGAGTTCGCAGACCATCGCGAGTACACCGCCGGCGACGATCTCCGCTATCTCGACTGGAACGCCTACGGGCGCCTCGAGAAGCTGCTCTTGCGCCTCTTCGAGGAGGAGGAAGATCTCCACATCTACATTCTCGTCGACTGCTCGCGCTCGATGGCCGCCAACGGCAAGCTCGACTACGCCCGTACCGTCGCTGCTGCCTTGGCCTATGTGGGCCTGGCCAAGCTCGACCGCGTCTCCATCGTGCCGCTCGGCGTCGCTGGCGTCGGCATGGACGGTGAGAAGCTGGCGCGCCTGCCGGCCTCGCGTGGCAAGGCCAACATCTTCAAGGTCTTTCGCTTTCTGGAGGGCATCGACCCCACTTGGCAGACCGATCTGCGCGCGTCGCTGGGTGCGTTCGTGCACTCGACCAAGCGACGCGGCGTGGTGGTGTTGCTGAGCGATTTTTACGATGCGCGCGGCTACGAAGAGGCGCTCAATCTGCTCCGCTATCATCGCTTCGAGCCGACGGTTTTGCAGATCTGGTCGGCGGCAGAGGCGCACCCCGGGCTGCGCGGCGACATCGAGATCGTCGATGCCGAGACGGGTGAGCGCCGGGAAGTGACTGTCACCGAGCGCGCGCTTCGACGCTACGAAGCAGCGCATGCCAAGCTCACCGACGACCTCGAGCGTTGGTGTAAAGCACGTGGTGTGTCGTATTTCCGCGCCGACACCGAGGTGCCGTTCGACGAGCTGGTGCTGCGTATGTTCCGTAGCGGCGGATTCTTGGCGTGACGTTTCTCGGCGCGCCGCTGGCCACACTCGGCATCGCTGCCGCCGTCGGTGCGACCACGCTCGTCGGCCTGTATTTACTCAAGATGCGGCGACGGCGGCTCGAGGTCCCGTTCGCTGGCCTCTGGGCGCAGGTGCTACGCGACACAGAGTCGACGGCGCTGTGGCGGCGCTTGCGACGTCTGTTGTCGCTGTTGTTGCAGCTGTGCATCTTGGCGACGCTGGTGCTGGCCATTGGCGATCCGCGACTCGGCATGAGTCGGCGCGGGCGCGCGGTGGCCATCGTGGTCGATGCCTCGGCGTCGATGCAATCCTACGACGGCGATTTCGCGTCCGGCGGCGGCACCCGGCTCGACGAGGCCAAGCGCGCCGCGCATCGGCTGATCGACGAGCTCGGCCCCGAAGACCAGGCCATGATCTTGCGGCTCGATGCCCGACCGGCGGCGCTCACGGGCCTCACCAGCGACGAGCGCGAGCTCCGCCAAGCGCTCAGCGCCATCGAGGCCGACGACACCAGCGGCGACGTGAACCGGGTGCTCAGCCTCGCCGAAGATGCCTTGCGCGGGCGGCCACAGCCGACCACGGTGCTCATCAGCGACGGTGGCGGCACCGACGTGCTGCGTGGACCGCGGCCGGACTTGCGTTACATTCCGGTCGGCAAGAGCGGCGAGAATTTGGCGATCACCGCGTTCAGCGTCCGCCGCTATCGGGCCAACCAGACGGCCTACGAGGTGCTGGCCGAGCTGCAGAACTTCGGCAAGGAGCCGGCGACAGGGGTATTTCAGCTCCTGCAAGACGGTGAGATCGTCGAGCAGCAGCGCGTAGAGCTAGCAGGCGGCCAGCACGTGCAGCGCCTCTACCCCAACCTCGCCGGCGCCGGCAATCGGCTGGTGGCGCGCCTCCTACCCGACCACTTCGACACGCTCCCACTCGACAACCAAGCCTATGCGCTCCTGTTGCCGCGGAAGAAAATCAAGGTCCTCATGGTGACGCCAGGCAATCTTTTCCTGGAGGGCGCGCTGCTCCTCGACGAAAACCTCGCCGTGGAGAAGGTCAAGCCGGCGGCGTGGGATCCGTCCATGTTGCCGCGGTTCGACGCGCTCATCCTCGACGGCTTCATGCCGCCCGAAACGCCCCCCATCGACACCATCTATCTGGACCCACACGGTCCGAAGAGCCCGTTTCCCGTCGCTGGCGAGATCTCGGCACCACTCGTGACCGAGGTCGCCGACAAGCACCCGGTGGGCCGCTGGCTGGCGTTGCGCGACCTCAACATCTCGCGCGCGTCGCGGTTTTCGCTGTCTCCGGGTGACGTGGCCATTGCGTCTGCGTTGCGCGTGCCGATCATCGCCGCGCGCGATGCTGGCGGGCACAAAGTCGTCGCGGTCGGCTTCGATCTGCGCAAGAGCGACCTGCCGCTGCGGGTGGCGTTTCCGGTGCTGCTGGTCAACTCGCTCGAGTGGTTCGCCGGCGGCGACGGCGCATTGGTGCAGACGTTTGCCGCGGGACAGTCCTGGCGGCTGCAAGCGCCGACCCACACCAAGACGCTCACCGTCCGGGATCCGGCTGGCCGGGTCGTCGACGCGCCAGTCTTCGACGGGCGGGCCAGCTATGTGGGCCGCAAGATCGGCGTTTACACCGTCAGCAGCGACGGCAACACGCGTCTGTTGGCCGCCCAGCTCCCCGAGGGAGAATCGCGGATCGCGCCCGTACGCGAGCTCGTCGTCGGGGGCGTCGCCGTGCCGCGGCCAGAGCCCGGTCGGGTGGGTCTCCGGCGCGCGCTGTGGCCGCTGCTCGGCGTCCTGGCCTTTCTGCTGCTGTGCCTCGAATGGGCCACCTACAACCGTCGGGTGACCGTCTGAAGCGGCTGCGCAAGATCTTGCTGGGCCTCGTGCCGCTGTTCACTGCCGCGTTGGTGGTGGGCGCCGTGCGGCTGATGATCGGCCTCGCCATGCGTGGCCATCCCGACGGCCAGACCGCGTTGGCCGCGACGATCTTGGGCCGCCGGTTCGAGCTGGGGCATCCTCGCGCGCTTTATCTCTTGGCGCTGGTGCCGATGGTCTTTTTCGCGCTCCGTGCGTCGCTGGTGGACCTGCCGCGCGCCCAGCAGCGTGGCTCGGCCGTGGTGCGCGCGCTGTTGCTCATCGTCCTGGCGCTGGCCCTGTCGCGACCGTCGACCATCGGTGAGCGGGCCACGGTGGCCACCGTGCTCCTCGTCGACGTGTCGGATTCGGTCGGCGATCGCCAGCTCGAGGCCGCGCGCCATCTCGTCGAACAGGTACGCGGCGCGCAACAGGGCGACGATCTGCTGTTCCTGGTCACGTTTGCCAAGACGCCGCACCTCGTCGATCTGCCGCCAAAAGGCCAGCCGCTGCCGGCCACGTCCTGGCGTGGCACCGACGGCGACGGCTCGGATCTTTCGGGCGCGCTGTCGTTTGCCTACGGTCTTTATCCGGCTGGCACTATCCGTCGCGCGGTCCTCGTCAGCGACGGCAACGAGACCACCGGCAACCTCGCCGCCGAGGCCCAGACCGCACGTGACCGCGGCATCCGCATCGACCACATGATCTTCGATGCCGAGCGCACCGACGAGGTGCTGATCCGCGAGCTGCGTTTGCCATCGGATGCCAAGATCGGTCAGCGTTTCGAAGTGACTGCCGAGGTGTATTCGACCAAGGCCACACCGGCGGTGGTGACGCTGTTCCGCGACGAATTCGTCAACCCGCTCGACGGTCGCAAAGAAGTCCAGCTCGAGCCCGGTCGCAACCTCATCAAGTGGCGCTCCGAGCTGACCCAGGCCGGGGTGACCAACTTCCGCGCGGTGATCTCTGGCGGCAACGGCGGCAAGCTGCCCGATCATTTTGCGGCCAACAACTCCGCATCCACGTCGGTGGAGATCCGCGGCAAGCCGCGCGTGCTCTATGTCGAAGGCGAGCTGCCGTCGGCGCGTTACCTACAGACGGCGCTGCAAAAAGAGAACATCGACGTGGAGGTCCGCGGCCCGTATGGCCTACCGACGAGCGCCAAGGAGCTTGGCCGCTTCGACCTGGTGATCGTCTCCGATGTCCCGTCGATGTTCGTCGGTGCGGGGCAGATGGCGGCCATCGAGCAATATGTCAAAGACGGCGGCGGCGGCTTCATCATGGCCGGCGGCGAGTCGAGCTTTGGCTCGGGCGGCTGGTCGGGCACGCGCATGGAGACCTTCGTGCCGGTGCGCTTTGACAGCGAGAAAAAGCGCGATCAGCCGTCGCTCGGCCTGGTGTTGTGCATCGACAAATCGGGCTCGATGACCGGCGAAAAGATCGAGCTGGCCAAGGAGGCCGCACGGGCGACGGCCGGCGTCCTTTCGCCCGACGACCTCCTCGGCGTCATCGGCTTTGACTCCATGCCCACGGCGGTGGTCCGTCTCCAGCGCGCGGCCAACCGCACCGCCATCCAGCGGCAGATCTCCAGCATCGCGGCGTCGGGCGGCACCAACATTCTGTTGCCGCTCAAGATGGCTTACGACGAGCTGGCGGCGGCACAGGCCAAGGTCAAGCATGTCATCCTGCTCACCGACGGCATCGCGCCCACCGACGGCATCGCCGAGCTGGTCGATGACATGGCGGCGCACAAGATCACCGTCAGCGCCGTCGGTGTGGGCGGCGAAGCGGACAAGACCATCCTCACCACCATTGCCGAGCGCGGCGGCGGGCGCTTCTATCACACGATGGATCCGCAGAACGTGCCGCGCATCTTCACCAAGGAGACCACCGAGGTTGCCAAGACCTCTCTCGTCGAGGAACCGATCGGCGTGCGGGTCGTGCGCGGCGCTGAGCTCCTGGCCGGTGTGGGCATCGACACTGCGCCGCCGTTGCGCGGCTATGTCTCGACCAAGCCGAAGCCACTGTCGGAGGTCATCCTCGAGTCGACGCGCGGCGAGCCGATCTTGGCCCGCTGGCGCCAGGGTCTCGGACAGGTGGTGGTCTTCACCAGCGACGTGAAAAACCGCTGGGCGGTGGACTGGCTGCGCTGGCAGGGTTACAGCAAGTTCTGGGCGCAGTTGATCCGTTCGACGATGCGCCATCAGCCGGGTGGTGGCGGCGGTTTGGCTGGGGCCAGCTTCGATCTCAAGGTCGAGCTAGACCCACCGCATGCCCGGGTCACTCTCGACGCCATCGCCGCCGACGACAAATTCCTGTCGGGCCTCGACGCCAGCCTGCAGATCGTCGATCCGCAAAAGCCGGGCGCCAGAGTCGCTGATCGCACCCGCGCGCTCCGGCAGACGGCGCCGGGCCACTACGAGACCACCGTGGACCTCGACCGCTATGGCGCCTATGTGCTGCGTGGGACGCTGAAGCGCGACGGCGCCGTCGTCGGTGAGGCCACGTCGACGCTGTCGCTGCCCTACCCACGCGAATATCTGGCCTTGCCCCCTGACGAGGCCCTGTTGCAGCGTGTCTCGTCGCTGACGGGTGGCCGCGCCAAGCCTACGCCGGGGCAGATCTTCGACCCCGGCCAGGCCCGTGTCCGCTTCGAGCGCGAGCTGTGGCCGTGGCTGCTGTGGCTGGCCGCGGCCCTGTTGTTGCTCGATGTCGCCTCGCGTCGCCTTCGCCTTGTCACATCCTCCTGATATAGATGTGAGTAGAGTGAGAGGCTCATGACCGTCTTGGCCCCCGGGGGCGACCGCAAGAGCCGTGTGGCGTTGGTGCTGGCCGGTGGTGCTGCGCGCGGGGCCTATGAGGTCGGCGTGGTGCAGCACATTCTCGAGGAGGTCTCCGCCACCCTCGGCCGCGACGTCCCCATCGACATCCTGTGCGGCACCTCGGTCGGCGCCCTCAACGCCTGTTTTCTGGCGGCACACGCCGATCAGCCGCGCGATCGCGCCAGTGCCCTCAGCCGCACCTGGCAGTCGCTGCGCATGGCGGATGTCATCCATCCCGATCCGCGCGCACTCTTCGATTTCATGCGCGGCCTCGTCGGCAAGCCCTTGCCCATCGACCCACACGCCACCCGTCGCGGCGGCATCCTCGACCCCGCCGGCCTCGAGCGTTTGGTCGACCGGGTCATCGCCTTCGAGCGCATCCCCGAGCAGCTCAAAAGTGGCCGCATCCACGCGCTCACCGTCTCCACCACCCATGTCGGCTCGGGCCGCACCGTGGTCTACGTGGCGCGGCGCGACGGCTGCGTGCCCTACTGGGGCAACGATCCCACCGTCGAGGCACGCGGCGTCACCATCGGCCGCGAGCATGCGCTGGCGTCGGCTTCGATCCCGTTTCTGTTTCCTGCGGTCCGCATCGGGGGCCAGTTTTACTGCGACGGCGGCCTGCGCCAGAACGTCCCCTTGTCGCCGGCGCGACGTCTCGGGGCCGACGGACTCATCGTGGTCAGCCCACGCTATGTCGAGCGGCCCAACCCAGCGGCGGAGGCGCTCGAGGAGCGTCGCGAAGAAGCCTTTCCGGGCCCGCTGTTTCTCCTCGGCAAGGCCCTGAACGCGCTGCTGCTCGATCGTGTCGACAACGATCTCGATCGGCTGGAGCGCATCAACAGCCTGCTCTTGGCCGGCACCCGTCGCTATGGGCCGGAGTTCCTGGCCAACATCAACGAAGAGCTGGGCTATCCGCGTGGCGAGCTGCGCACCCGGCCGCTGTCGGCGGTGCTGATCCGCTCGTCGGTGGACATCGGCGCCATGGCCGGCGCGTATGTCCGATCGCCCGAGTTCGCCCGCCGCACGTCGGGCCTCGTGGCCGCGCTCATGCGGCGCCTGGCCGATCTGGCGCAAGACGCGGATCTGTTGAGCTATCTGCTCTTCGACGGAGAATTCGCCGCGCGCTTGATCGAGGTCGGCCGGCGCGACGCAGCGCTCAGGCATCAAGAGCTGTGCGCGTTTTTCGAATCGATGGCGCTGCCGAGCGTGCAGTCTGCGGAGCCGGGTCCCTGAGACGGGCCGCCTGGGCCGCGTTTGCGGCAGCCGTGGTGGCGCACCTCGCGTCGCTGCCGAACGGCTTCGTGTTCGACGACGCCCAGGCCATCCTCGGCAATCCGGTGGTCAAGGGCGCGTTTTCCGTCGCTGCGTTCTTTCGCACCGACTTCTGGGGCACGGCCGGCACCGTCGGGACCTACCGTCCACTGCCCGTCTTGTCGTTCTGGATCGACTGGCGGCTGGGCGGCGGCACCGCGTGGCCCTTTCACATCGGCAATGTGCTGGCACATGGACTCGTCGCTGCGCTGTTGGCAGTCGCGCTCCATCGCCAAGCAAAGGCGGCCTGGGCAGCGGTGATCTTCGGGGTCCTGGCGGTGAACACCGAGGCTGTAGCCAGCGCAGTCGGCCGTGCCGACCTGTGGGCCACGCTCGGTTGTGTAGCCGCCTGGGCAGTGCTCGACACGCCGGCGGCATCGCGACCAAAGACCCGCGCTGCCGTCGCTGCCGTCTTGTTGTTCGCCGCACTCCTCTGCAAAGAAGCCGCGGTCGCCTTCGTGCCGGTACTCTTCGTCGTCGACGGCATTCTTCATCCTGGCCCGCGCCGCTGGGCCCGCTATCTCCTGCCGGCGACGGCGATCTTGGCCTACGTCGGCGTGCGGCTGGCCTGTTTCGGCACCCATCCCGCCGCCGTCTCGACCTTCAACAATCCGCTGCTGGGCACGTCGCTGCCCACGCGGTTGTGGACCTCGCTCGATCTGCTGTCGCGCGCCGTGCGCCTCGAGCTCCTGCCATTCAATCTCTCACCCGACTACGGCGCCGCCGAGATCTTGCCGGCCGGGGTCGGCTCGACGGGCGCCTGGCTGGGCCTGGCCATCTTGGTCACGCTCGTCGCTGGAGCGATCCTGGTCCGCAAAAAGGCGCCCCTTTTTTCGGCCGGTGCAGCGCTGTTTCTGATCGCGTTCGGCGTGGTGAGTAATGGCTTCGTGGTCTTGCCGACGATCTTTGCCGAGCGCCTGCTGTATTTCCCGTCGCTGGGCGCGGCGATGATGCTGGGATCCGGGCTGGCCGCGCTGCAAGCCCGTCATCGCGAGCTGGCATTCATCGTCGCTGCGCCGCTCCTCGTGTTCCAGCTGACGATGGGTGTCATCCACGACCGGGCGTGGTCGAGCCCGCTGTCGTTGTTCTCGGTGGCCGTCGAGGTCAGTCCGCATTCGGCGCGCGCGTGGACCAACTATGCCTCGGCGCTGAGCCACGTGGGCCGCACCCAGGACGCGGCCGCAGCAGCACGTCGCTCCACCGAGCTGACCCCTGGCTGGGCCCGACCGCACGCGCTTCTCGGCGGGTTTCTCGACGAGCTCGGCCATTTTGAGACTGCGCGCGCCGAGTTTCAAACGTCCTACCAGCTCGAGCCCAACGACCCCGACGTGGTGCGAAACGTGGCCATCTTCTTTGCCCGCCACGGCGGCCGAGCCGACGCCCAGAAGATCGTCGACACCTTCGTGAAGACCCATCCCAGCTCCGAGCTCCGCAACCTCCTTCAATAGCGCGCCTCGATCCGCGCCAGCAGCACATGGGTCACGATCAGCGGATGGGCCTCGGTCTGGTTCATGACCAGCCGATAATCGAGAAGTGCGAACCAGTGCCGCTGTGGGTTGACGGTGACCGTGAGGCCCAGCTCGTAGGAATTGCCGTCGCGGGTGCCGAAACAGGCCGGTGCCAACACCGCCGCCGGCAGGGTGGTATCGACGGTGGCACAGCTTCCGCCCACCCCGGCGTCGCGCGTCTTGGCCCACAAAAACGCGCCGTCGAAGCTGAGCCTGTCGTCGAAAAATGATCGCCCGAGCTGCAAGTCGAGCACATGGCTCTGCGACCGATAGTCGGCGAGATAGGTGTAGGCCAACGTCCCGCGCACGCCGCGCCACGATCCTGAATCGCGCAGGCCCACCGTCGCGTCCCAGGCCAGGCGGGGTGCGACTGGATCGGTCGTGCCAGCGACGACGAATTGCGGATCGGCGCCACTGTCTACCAGGCCGCGCACGCGCACCTGGCCTTCGCCGAAGACATGCAGCTTGCCCATGTGGACCTCGAGGTTGACGCGCCCCTGATCGCGCGCAGTGCGCTGGACGATGAGGTTGTTGGTGACCGTCCGCGCCAGCGAAAAATCCGCCCGCGCCGCCAGCAGCGACGTCAGATACATCTCGATCGCCAGCGACGACAAATGCCCGTACGACAGGCGAATGGTGACCCGCTCTTTGATCCGCGCCGTGGCAAACAGATCGAGCCGGGTGAGCTGCACGCCGGCAGCACCGGCCAGGTCGAGGACCAGGTTGTGATACAGATCGAGCCACTTGGTGGGACGCTCGTAGCCGACCCAGGTGACAAAGCCCCGCACCCGCTCTGGCTGGCCGGCAGCGACGGGATTGGCCAGATCGAGCTTGCCGCCGTCGTCGAGCCCGGGCAGATAGGTGGCAGAGCCGCCGAGCCAGCCCCAGAAGCGATCGTAGCGATAGGCGACGCTGAGTCCGCCGCCGACCTGCGCGCCGGCGTAATCGGTGGTGAGCGAGCGCGAAAAAGGATTGGGTGCGCCGCCGCCGAAGAGTGCACCTTCCCAGTGACGGGCAAAGCGCCAGGCGACCCGCAGCCCGTCGAGCTTTTGCCCGTCGGCCTCCAGCACCGTCACGCGGCCGAGCTGGAGATCGACCTTCGCTCCCCGTCGCATCACCTCGAGCTGGCGCAGCTCGTATTCGCGCCCACCGAGATAGCCGCGTGCTGAGACCTGGCTGCCGTCGGCGTTGGACGCATATTCGCCGGTCAGCCGGACCCTGCCGTCAAGGTGCAGCTCGAATCCCGAGGCAAGGCGCGTGGCGTCGAACGCGACGCGCAGATCGCCATAGCCAATCGACAACAACGAAGCCGACTGCGCCGTCGCTGCGGTCGCTGCCGACTCCTGCTCGCCGATGTACAGCGCAGTCAGAGAAATTTTCAGCCGAAAACGATCCCCGAGGCCCTCGCCATGCGCAACACCGGCCAGCATCAGCAAACCCACCACGAGCCTCACCGGCACACCGACTCACGCAGCCCCGCCTCGGCACGCGGCCCAAAATAATTGCCGTTGTGGCAGTTGGCGCAGGTCTGGAACCCGGCGTGCGCCGACGGTGAGCCACCCTGCGCTGCATACGCCGTCGCGCCGCGCAACGCGTCCTTGCGATGACAGGAGGCACAGGTCGGCGCCAGTGCCGCCTGGTTGCCACCGACGTGACAATCGACGCACGGCAGGATGCGATGCACACCGACGAGGTCGCAGCCAACCCGCGCATGCTGGAACCTGGCGCCGGCAAACGTGTGCTGCGAATGGCACTCGCCGCAGCGTGGCCCGAGGCTGCCGTGGTGGGTGTCGTCCTTTTGATGACAGCTCACGCACAGCTCGCCAGTCCCGGCCAAGGTGCGGCCACCGGTATGACAGCGCGCGCATGGCACCCGATCGTGCGCGCCGGAGAGCGGCGGCCGCATCGCGTCGTGTTTCGTCTGGATCTGCGTCCATGTCTGCTCCACATGGCACGACGCACACTGGGTCCCGAGCTGGCCGCGATGCACCTCGGGCTCGGGATGGCAGCCGGCGCAATCACGGCGGACCGGCTTGAAGCGTACCGACGGATGACAGTCGGCACAGCGGACTTTTTGATGCGCACCTGTGAGCGGCCAGTCGCTCTTCATGGGGTCGCCGTGATCGAACGAGGTCTTGCCAGTGGGCTCGTGGCAGGTCTGGCAATTCGTGCCGAGGGCGCCGGCGTGGACGTCGTCCTTGGCGTGACAGGAGACGCAGCGCGACCCGAGGCCGCGGTTGCCGGCGAAGTCGCGGCGCGGATGGCAGCTCTCGCAGGCGACGTCGCGATGGTTGCCGACGAGCGGCCACTCGGTGTCATCGCGGTGATCGAAGCCGCGAGCGGCAAAGCTGCCGCCTTCATGACAGCGACGGCAATCATTGCCGAGCGTGCCTTTGTGCAGCTGGTCGGCGTGACAGGCCGGGCCGCATTGAATACTGGTCTTGGCGAACACGCCGCCGGGATGGCAACGCGCGCAGTCGACGCCGGCATGGCCCTCGGTGAGCGGAAAGGCGCTGTCAGGGCCGTGTTGCTCGGCGACAGCGCCGCGCTTCTGCTCGACGACGCCGGCGAGCTTGTGGCACGCGAGGCAGCGCTGGTCGCCGTATTGCCGCTGGTGCGCGTTCTCGTGCTTGTGGCACCCAAGGCAGGCGACGGTGGTCGTCTTTCCCGACTTCGTGATCAGCCCGGTGAGGCTCTCGAAGTCGCCCGGCTTGGTGCCGCGGTGACAGGACCGACAGGTGCCCTTGCGGTGCGCCCCGGTAAGCGCAAAGCGGGTCCGCGCGGCGTGATCGAAGCGGATGTCGGCAAAGCGCGTGCTGGTGTGACAGGCGGAGCAATCTCCGACGGCAGCGAAGCGTTTCTGATGTACGTCGACATGGCAGCTATTGCAACTCCGCTCGGGCTTTTTGCGCTCGGTGTCGGCGTGGCAGGTGCTGCAGGCCACCTTGCCGTGCGCCCCGTCGAGCGCAAAGTGGGTGCGGCGGTGCTCGAAGCTGGTCTGCGAAAATTCGACCTTGGCGCTGTGACACAGGCGGCAAGCCTTTTGGCCGAACAGCGACGTGCCGTGCGTGTTCTGATGACACGGCTGGCAATCCACCGCCCAGCCCGTCCAGCGAAAGACGAGCCGTGGCAAAGCCCCGGTTCGCGTCGCTGCGCCGCCGGGTGTGCTGCGCGCGTGACAAGCGGCGCACGCAAGGCCGAGGTGCTTCTTCTCGATCGGATAGCGCGTGGCAGCATGATCGAACTCCGGCCGCGCGATCGCCGCCCAGCTCTTGGCGTCATGACAGCGCTCGCAGCGACGGAAAGTCGGCTGCGTCTCGCCATGCGGGTTGGCATGACAGCGCGCACAGTCGGTCGCCGCGCCGAGGTACGACACAGCGCCCGTCGCACTACGCTGCGTATGACAGGCCGCACAGCGCACCGCGGCGTGTTTGCCGTCGAGACCAAAGCCCGTGACAGCGTGGTCGAAGCGCGGAAGGCCGCCGAACGCCACGAAGCCGAGCAGATCCGCCGCCCGCCCGTGATGCTCCGAGTGACACAGCGCGCACGGCTTGCCGAGCGCCTTCGGCCCGCCGTGCAGGCCCTGATGCAGTCGCTGCCGGATGGCGATCGGCTGATGACAGGCGAGGCACTTCTGCGGCGAGGCCTGTCGGGGTTGATCATGACAGGCGGCGCAATCCCCGATCTGCGCGTGCGCCCGCGACAGCGCCCCTGGGCTCGACGAGAAAAAGTCGGCGTGCGCCAGCGACGAGAGGCAAAGCACCACCAGCGTCGCCCATCGCATGCTCACCGCGTATCTGGCTCAACCACGCAAGGCCAGCACGATATGCAAACCTCCGATCAGCGTCAAAAGAACCGCCATCGGGATGTGTACGGCCTTCCAGTGCGAAAACAGCGGCAACAGAAACGGCAACAGCGCCTGTCGCCGCCCGAGCGTCACCACCCGCCGCGCACAGCCGAGCGCTTCTCGTCGCTGAGGCACCTTCAAGCCCCGGAGCGACCGCCACACGGCACGCCGCCGCGCAAACCCGGCCAGATCGTCGCGCAGCACCCACCATAGAGTCTGCAGCGACGCCGCCAGCCGTCCAAGGCGCCGCATCCGCCGCGCGAAGGTCTCCATGCGTCGCTGCGCGGCTTCGATGTACAGGTCCACAGACGGCACCGCATGTTCGGCGCGCAGCCTCGCCAGGCGCCGATCTTCTTCCAAGATCTCCACCGCCGCCGTCGACGCCCGCTCGGGAATCTCCGTCGACAGATAGCGCCCGACCAGGCCCGAGGCCACGGTCAGAATCATCGACCAGAACCCCAGCGACACCCAGTTGTCGAGCCGCCCCGCCGAATGCAGCAGCACGAACCCCGGCCCGACGACCCCGGTCATGACATGCCAGTCGAGCCACGCCCGCAGCGGCCCGGCATGCCGCAAAAACGCAAAACGCCGTCGCCACACGTACCCCATCCCCGAGAACATGAGACCGGTGCCGATCCAGCCAAACGCCACCGCCAGCCCCGAGCCGGGCCGAAACACGACCTGCCCGCGCGCCAGCTCGGCATCGAGCCCCTCGAGGGTGGTCAGCACCCAGAAGGTCACCGACGCCGTGGGCCACACGCTGCGCAACAAGACCTCGGCCGCCGCCACGAACAGTGCGCCGAGGCCGAGCCCCCACCACAGCGCCATGTAGAGCTTCACGCGTGGGGTGCGCGCACGGTTGGGAACAGCGGTAAAGGCCGCATGGTTCAGCGCCGCAACGTCGATAGCCGACGTGCGATCGTAGCCCGCCCGCGCCGTCGCCCGCGCCTCGTCGGAGAGCTGGCCGATGACATCGCTCGGCGCCACCTCCACGAGCGCGCCCGTCGGGCAGGCGGTGATACAAGCCTGGTCGGCATACGACATACAGTGATCGCACTTGCTGGCCATGCGACGGAGCTGCGCTTTGCGGGCGGCGCCGTCACCAAACGCCAGCGCGCCCGATCGCTGCAGGCGCAGCTTCAAGAGCGGGGTGTCGTCGAGCGCGTGCATCTCGATGGCGTCATACGGGCACGCCGAGGCGCACAGGGTGCAACCGGTGCACGCCGCTTCGTTGATGACCACCTCGCCGCGGTCGGCGTCGAACCGGATCGCGTCGAAGTTGCACGGATCGATGCAGCGCTGATCGGTGCAGGTATGGCAGGCGTCCACGAAGTCGAGCCCGCCCAGCACCCGGCCGTGCAGGGCCAGTCGCGGCGCGCCGTAGCGTTCTTCACAGGCGTCGGTGCAGGCGCCGCATTCGATGCAGGCGTCGATGCGCCGGACCCGCAGCGTGGTCGACACCGACAGGCCATGGCGGATGAAAAAGTCGGCGACCAGGGCGCGGCTGCCGTCGGTGGCCGACAGCCTGGCGCGTGCAGCGGCCGCGGCGCGACGAAACCGATCGGCCATGAACGGATAGATGCGTCGCCACAGATCGGCCCGCGAGCGCGCCACCAGCACCACCTCGGCCGGCGTCACGGTGTAAAGCGACAAGCGCTCGTGGCCACCGAGCGCCGTTTCGAGCACGTCGCCCTGTTCGAACGTCCCGAGGCTGCGGTCGGCGCGCTGGACCAGCGGGCCCTCGTCGAGACGGCGGCGCTCGGCGCGTTTCTTGTCGCGCTGCGACGAAGACGGCGCCCGCTCGGCGGCGATACGGCGCTCCGACGCCAGAACCTCGGGCGCAAACTGCCCAACCGCGAGCTGGCCGCCCAGCACCAAGGCGAGCGCGCCATCCGTCGGCAGGAGCCTATCCCGGCCGAGTCGCAGCACCCGCACCTCGGTCTTCATGAGGCCATCCCGCAGGGCTTCGTTGGGGAGGCCGTCGAAAAACGGCGCGGTGCGCAGGGACCGCCAATCGCGGGCGCGCTCCCGCGGTGAGACCTTGACGGGCTCCGGCAGCCGGTGCAGCCCGGTCGCCTCCGCCACCCGGCGCAACAGGCCAAGCACGCCCGTCTTGGGCAGCCGCAAGATCACGGTCGCATCGGTGGGCATGGGCGCTGAATCATTCGAAATCACCGCCAAATCGGTCTCGTAAAGCTCGATTTCTCCGCTATTCGCCAGCGCGTCCGCCGCCCGGCTGGAAGGAAGCTCGGTCTCTTCGGTCAGATCGTCTTCGAGAGCGGCAGACCCCATGTCCCCCTGATGTGCAACGATGAGGCCGAGCTATTCGCGCCGGACACGTTGAAATTAAACAGGATTTCGCTGGCTTCCTGGGAGTCCAGGCCCCACCAGGGCGAAGTCGGCCCCGCCACGCCCCACGTCTTTGACCCAACTTCGTTCTGCTGTAGCTGGAAATGCGTTGACACGGGAATGCCCGCGGGTGTACGGAAATCAGGTTTCTTCGGGGCGTAGCGCAGCCTGGTAGCGCGTTCGGTTCGGGACCGAAAAGTCGGAGGTTCAAATCCTCTCGCCCCGACTACTCACTCAAGGGGGGACGATTGTCCCAACTCAGCTTGTTGGTCGTCGATGACGACAAAGATGTTTGCGAATACCTGGAAGACTTCCTGTCTCACGATGGCTATCGTGTGGTCACCGCAAGTGACCCCACGCAAGCCATCGACATCCTCCGGGGCGACGAATTCCATATCTGTATCATCGACTTGATGATGCCGAAGCTATCGGGGATTGACCTCCTCGAGCAGATTCGCAAGATCGACAACGATGTGGCGGTCATCATCTTGACCGGGTATCCGTCCCTCGAGACGGCCACCGCCTCCATCGAGCATGATGTGTCGGCTTACATCAAAAAGCCGTTCTCGGTGGACGAGTTCCGCTCGGTCATCGAGCGCATCGCCCGCAAAAAGGGCCTGGTCCTCCGCAAGGAAGACGAGCTGCACCAGACCATCGGCCGCAATATCCGCGACTTGCGTAAGACGCGGGGCCTGACCTTGAAGCAGATGTCGCGCCGCACCAAGCTCTCGGTGTCGCTGCTGTCGCAGATCGAGCGCGCTGAGTCCTCGGCGTCGGTGTCGTCGCTGTTCAAGGTCGCCACCGCCCTCGACGTCCGCATCACCGCCCTGTTCGGCGACTTCTAAGACGTCCAGGACGTCCAGAATGCAGCCAGGCTGGAAAGTCGTCGCCTCTCGCCTCGGCGAGACGCCGCTCGACGCCATCGAGAACGCCATGTCCCTCGAGCCCATGACGCCGCCGGACACCTCGACGCTCGAGCCCACGGATGTCGTGATCGCCGTCCGCAGCGCATCGGTCGGCTGGGTCGACCTCATCATGACCAGCGGGCAGTATCAGCATTTACCGAAGCCACCTTATGTACCGGGCCTCGAGTATGCCGGCGAGGTGGCCTGGTGTGGCGCCGCGGTGACGCAATTTACCGTCGGAGACGCGGTCCTGGTCGACGGTTTTCTGGCCGGGCCGCGGTCGTATGGCGCCTATCAAGCCTATGGTGGCTTTGCCTCGTATGCCGTCGCCCCGGTCGAGGCCGTACGCAAGATCCCTGGCAAGCTGACCTTCGACCAAGCCTGCAATCTCCTCGGCAACTACGAGACCGCCTGGCACTGCTTGGTCCATCGCGGACGGCTCCAGCCGGGCGAGACCGTGCTCATCCATGGTGCGTCGGGCTCGACGGGCCTGGCCGCCGTCCACATCGCCCGCATTCTCGGCGCCACCGTCATCGCCACCGGCCGCTCGGAGGCCAAGCTGGCCGCCGTCGCTGCCCAGGGTGCGCAGCATACGATCAACTGCAAAAAGCCCGACGGGACCGAGGGCATCCGCGCGTTTCGCGACGAGGTCAAGGCGCTTACGGGCGGCCGCGGCGTTGACGTGGTCTACGACGGCGTTGGCGGCGACATCTCGCTCGAGAGTCTGCGCTGCGTCCGCTTCGGCGCCCGCTATCTCATCGTCGGCTGGGCGGCGACCCCGTTCGTCTCCGCCGGCAAGGGCCAGCGTGGCGCGCCCAACGTGAACCTGTTGCCGACCAACCTCATCATGATGAAGGGCCTCGACGTTCTCGGCTGCCCGACGGTCATCTCGACGGTGAATGACCCGTCGCTGCGCGCACCGCGGCTGGCTCAGATCCTCGACTGGGCCGAGCGCGGCCTCATCGTGCCCCATGTCTCGCACCAGTTCGCCCTCGCCGAGTTCGAAAAGGCGATGAAGGCCAAGTGGAGCGGCGAGGTCATCGGCGGCGCAGTACTGAACCCGCCGCGGCCTCAGTAAAGATCAGCCGCGCAGGGCCTTGATCGTCGCGGCGTAGTCCGCCGACTCGAACACGGCCGAGCCAGCGACGAGAACCGTGGCGCCGGCAGCGACCACCTCGGCGGCATTGTCGGCCTTGATGCCGCCGTCGACTTCGATGTCGACCTTCGAAAGACCCCGCCTGTCGAGCTCACGACGGAGCTCGGCGATTTTCGGCAGGACCTCCCGGATGAACTTCTGGCCGCCAAAACCGGGATTCACCGACATCAGCAGCACCTGGTCCACGTCCTCGAGGACATGCTGGATCATGCTGATCGGCGTATGCGGATTGAGCGTCACCGACGGGCGCTTGCCGGCGGCGCGGATCTGCTGCAAGACGCGATGCAGATGCCGGCAGGCCTCGACATGCACGCCGATGAGGTCGGCGCCGGCGCGGGCGAAGTCGTCGACATAGCGCTCCGGCTCTTCGATCATCAAGTGCACGTCGAGCGGCAGCGACGTGGCCTTGCGGATGGCGGCGACCACCAACGGGCCGATGGTGAGGTTGGGAACGAAGCGCCCGTCCATGACGTCGACATGGACGTAGTCGGCGCCAGCGACGGTGATGGCCTTGACCTGATCGGCCAGATGACCAAAGTCAGCGGACAGGATCGAAGGCGCGATCTTGATCATGGCGTCCTCATTTGGCGCGGCGGAGCTTCTGCGCGAAAAAGGCGTCGGCGTCGTCGCGGTGCGGCCAGGTGGTCAGCGCTGGGCCCTCGGCCGAAAACTCGGGGTGCGCGCTCAAGAACGCCGCGATGACTTGCGGGCCTTCTTCGTCGGTGAAGGTGCAGACGGAATAGACCAGCGCGCCGCCCGGACGGACGCGTTTGCCGAGTGCGTCGAGGATGGCCGCCTGGGTCTTGGCGAGGCCCCCAAGCTCGGGCTTGGGCCGCCATTTGGCCTCAGGATGGCGACGCAAGACGCCGAGGCCACTACAGGGTGCGTCGACCAGGACCACGTCATAGATCCCGTCGACGGGCGCCTTGGGATCGGTCAGATCGGCGACGATCGTGCGCAGGCCACCGAGGCCCAGCCGACGCGCGCTGTCGACGGCGAGCTCGAGCTTGCGCGCCGACAGATCGGCCGCATCGACGCGCGCGGCGCCGAGCTGCAACAGATGGGTCGACTTGCCACCGACGCCGGCACAGCCGTCGAGCACGACCAAACCCTTGACCGGCGCACACAGATGCGCGACCCGCTGCGCGGCGAGATCTTGCGCCGTGACCCAGCCTTCGCCAAACGTCCCCGTCGCTGCTGGGTCACCGCCCGAATCGATCCGCAGCGCCTCGGGATCGGTGGTCGAGGCGGTCACGCGCGCCTCGGGACGTTCTTTACGCAGCCGCTCCACCGCTTGCTCGACGGTGGCGCGACCGGTCTGCACCCGCAGCCACACCGGCGCCGGCTGGTTCCAGGCGTGCAGACTTTGCGCCGCCTCCGTCGGAGAAAAGCGACTCAGCGCATCGGCCACCAGCCAGTCGGGCGCCGAGGCTTCGATCCCGAGCCGCGTCGGCAGGTCGTTGTTCGGCGGCGGCGGCTCTCCGTCCTTGGCCAGGCCGCGCAAGATCGCATTGGCAAAACCGGCCAGCTTGGCCGAGCGCAGGCGCTTGATGGCATCGACCGCGTCGTCTACGGCGGCGTGGGCTGGGATGCGCAAGAACAAGATCTGATACGCACCGAGGCGCAGCGCATCGAGCACCGTCTCGTCGAGGCTGCCAAGGCCACGTGGCGCCTTTGCGGCCAGCGCCCAGTCGAGACGCCGTCGCTGTTTCAGGACGCCGTAGACCAGCTCGGTGCACAGCGCGCGCTCTTGTATCGACGAGATGCGCCCCAGCTCGCCGCCCAGTGCCAATGTGGCCCAAGCGCCGCCATGAACGCGCCTCAGAACCTTACGCGCAGTGTCTCGTGCCTGACTCGCCACAGGGCGGGGAGCCTATCACTGTCACGGCCCTTCGATTAGCATCTGCGCATGGAAACGCGACAACTCGGCGGCTCCGGCCTCCACGTCCCCGTGCTCAGCCTCGGCACGGGGACTTTTGGCGGCACCAATGCTTTCTTCAAGGGCTTCGGCTCCAGTGACGTCGCCGAGGCCACCCGGCTGGTCGATATCTGCCTCGAAGCTGGCCTCAACTTCTTCGACTCGGCAGACATTTACTCTGACGGCGCCGCCGAAGACGTGCTCGGCCAGGCCATCCGCGGCCGTCGCGATCGCGTGCTCATCTCCACCAAGGGCACCTTTCGCAACGGCCCCGGCCCCAACGACGTTGGCTCGTCGCGCCAGCATCTTCTCGCCGCCGTCGACGGCAGCCTGCGCCGCCTCGGCACCGACTACATCGATCTCTATCAACTGCACGGCTTCGACGCCGTCACCCCCGTCGAGGAAGTGCTGTCGACGCTGAACCGCTTGGTCGAGGTCGGCAAGATCCGCTACCTCGGCTGCTCCAATTTTTCCGGCTGGCACCTCATGAAGTCGCTCAGCGTCTCCGACCGCCACGGCTGGTCACGCTACGTCGCCCACCAGGCGTACTACTCGCTCGTCGGACGCGACTACGAATGGGAGCTGATGCCGCTCGGCCTCGACCAAAAAGTCGGCGCCCTGGTGTGGAGCCCACTCGGCTGGGGCCGGCTGACCGGCAAGATCCGTCGCGGTGCGCCACCGGCCAGCGGCACGCGCCTCGACAACCAGCTCACGCGCGACGCCGGGCCCCAGCTCGCCGACGCGTATCTCTTCGGCGTCGTCGACGCCCTCGAAGAGGTCGGCCGCGAGGTCGACAAGACCGTCCCCCAGGTCGCGCTCAACTGGCTTCTCACCCGTCCCACCGTCGCCAACGTGATCATCGGCGCCCGCAACGAAGATCAGCTCCGCCAAAACCTAGGCGCCGTGGGCTGGACCCTCACCCCATCCCAAATCGCCCGCCTCGACGCGGCCAGCGCCGTCCCCAAACCCTACCCCTACTGGCACCAACACGGCTTCGAGCGCAACCACCCGCCCGTCTGAAACTGTGAGCCATCTTGTGCGGCGAGCGACACTGCTATCATGAGAGTCCGATGCCGCGCCCTCCGCTCCAGCTCGTCTCAGAATCAGCCACCGAGGCGGGGGGATCGCTGTTTCGTCAATACTCGGGCTATGTTGCGTCGATCGCCCTCAGACTCCTCGGCCGCGATCACGAGGTCGAAGATGTGGTGCAGGACGTCTTTCTCGCGGCACTGAGCGGCGTGGCTGGGGTTCGTGAAAAGGGCGCGATCCGCGGCTGGCTGGCGACGGTGACGGTACGCGTGGTCGCGCGTCGCCTACGAGTGCGCCGACTGCGATCATTTCTCGGGCTCGACGAGGCGCCCGACTACGCGCTCATCGCTCACAGCGCCACCGCCGAGCAGAAGGTCATCGTTGCCGAGGTGTACCGGGTGCTCGACGGGCTCCGCGTTCGTGACCGGCTGGCTTGGACCCTACGCCATGCCGAGGATCTTCCGCTCGATCAGGTCGCGCTGTTGTGCAACTGCTCGCTGGCGACGGTGAAGCGCAGCATCGCCGTCGCGGAGTCGGCCATCGCCAAGGCGCTCGATGACTGATCCGCGCCGAAAAGTCGACCATGCGCTGGCCACGGTCGAGGCCCAATGGGACGAGGCGCGCTCGTCACGGGCGGAGTTCGGCCTCGCCGCGCGCCGCCGGCGACGTGTTCGCCAGCAAACGCTGGCAGGCGCGGGCGTGGTTCTGGCGGCGTGTGTAGTTGCGTTTCTGGTGCTGCGGCCGGCGCCGATGGCTCGGATGCCCGACCCGAAGCTGTATCTGGCCGATGGATCGACTGTGGATCCGTTCGACTCCGCGACGGCCATCCGCGTGCTGGTGCAGAGTCCGAGCGAGACGCACCTCGTCCTCGACGCCGGCGGCGCTCGGTTCGATGTAGCCAAACGGTCCACGCGCGCGTTTCGCGTCGAGGCGGGGGCCGTGCTGGTGGAGGTCGTCGGCACCCGCTTCGCCGTCGAGCGGCACGAAACCTCCGTCTTGGTGACCGTTACGGAAGGCCAGGTCACGGTGATCTGGCCTGGTGGTCACGACGAGCTCGGGAGCGGCAGCGCGGCCACTTTTCCCCTCACCGCACCGCCCACGACGCCAGCGCCGGCACCTGTCACGCCAATGACCCCGAAGGCGCCGCCCGCGAAGGCCACCTGGCGGCAGCTCGCCACCGACGGTGACTTCGACCGCGCCTACACCGCGCTTCAGCATGCGGGGCCGTCGACAGTCAAAGACGGCGCAGCCGATCTGCTCCTGGCCGCCGACACCGCCCGCCTCAGCCACCACCCGGCAGAGGCCTTGCCCCATCTGGAAAAGGTCATCGAACGGCACGCTGGCGACCCACGCGCGCCACTCGCCGCATTTACGCTCGGGCGTCTCTTGCTCGAGGAGCTCGGCCGACCCCGTGAGGCGGCGGCGGCATTTGCCGACGCTGCGCAGCTTGCCCCCCACGGCGCCATGGCCGAGGACGCGCTAGCGCGTGAGGTCGAAGCCTGGTCCCGTTCTGGTGAGGCCGCCCGTGCACACACACGCGCCACGGTGTATCTCGAACGCTATCCGTCCGGACGTCGGGCGGGCGCAGTCAGGCGGTTCGGCGGCATCGAGTGAAGCTCTCGTCGCTGTTGTGTACCCTCTTGTTCTTCGGCACCGCCAGTGCGGCGCCGCCGCGGGTCTCGCTGCGCATTCACCCCTGTGCGGCGGTGCCAGCCGACGAAGTGCGCCGGCTCGCAGCGCTCGAGCTCGGCACCTTGTTCACCGACGAGCTTGGTCCTGCCACCACCCAGGTCGAGGTCGACTGCCAAGCGGGAGCCATCCGCCTGCGCGTCGACGATCGGGTCACCGGGAAGATGCTGGAGCGTTCGATCGCGCTCGACGAGGCTCCCGCCAAGGCGCGTGGCCGGCTCCTCGCGCTCGCAGTCGCCGAGTTGGTGTCTACGAGCTGGTCCGAGCTCGAGCTGCCGTCTCTGCCTGTGCCCGTCGTTGCGCCGCCGTCACCGTCGCTGCAGGCTGCCGTGCGTGGCCATATCGAGCGTACCCGGCTTGGCCGATTGCGCCTCGAGCTGATAGCGGGAGGGCTCGTCTTCTTCTCCGGCGCGCGACCCATCTTGCTCGGCGGCACCGGAATCCGCCTGGCCAAGGACCACGCCCACCATCTCGGCTGGGTGGTCGACGTCTCGGTCCACCACGGCACGGCACCGGTCACGCTCGGCACGGTGCAAGCAGACGTGCTGAGCGCCGCCGGACAGATGGTCGTACATCAGGCCTGGCGACACACTGCGCTCCACATCGGAGTCGGTTTGCGCGGCGGAGCGACACGCCTCGCCGGTGATGCGGGCGGACGCGACGGGGTCCTCGGCGCGGTTCACTGGGGTCCGTGGCTGGGGCCCCTCGTGTCGGGTTCGCTGGCGTTTTCGCCTGCGCGTCGTCTGGCGCTCGATCTCGGCGTGGAAGCCGGATACGTGGCGAGCTCCGTGAGAGGTCTGGTGCAGGCCCAGCCCGAAGTCGCCGTGGCTGGCGCGTGGTTTTCGTTTCAATGCGGGTTGGGGATCTTTTTGTGAGCCATTGCTGGCGCACCTCGACACTGCAATGACATGAAGACCTCTCTTTGGCTGTGCTCCCTGGTGGTGCTGGTCGGCTGTGACAGCCAAGGCAACGTGCTGCAGACCGACGATGGCGGCGCGGGGGATCTCTCAGGCGATCTGTCGGGCGTGGCGGACGTCGACATGGCCGGCTTCATCGGCATCCCGACCGCGGACGGCGGCATCGTCGTGCACACCGACGGGGGCGATGTGCTCTGCTACATCACGCCCTGCCAGGGCAAGCTGTACGCCTGCGGCAACTGCAAGGACGACGACGGCGATGGGCTCGTCGACTCGCAAGACCCCGACTGTCTCGGTCCGTGCCAGAACAACGAGGCCGGCTTCTTCGGCAATATCCCCGGCCAGAACAATGCGCCGTGCAAGAGCGACTGCTACTGGGATCAGGACACCGGCTCTGGCAACGATGGCTGTAACTGGAGCCATCATTGCGATCCCCACGAGGGCGACGTGCCCACCGCGACCAGCCCAGAGATCAGTTGCAACTACGACCCCAACGCCAAGGTGCCCGGTGCATCGGTGCCGGGTGGCCAGAAGGACTGCGCGTATCTCCTCTCCAACCAGACCACGCAGTGCACCAACTTCTGCGCGCCGCTGACGCCGAACGGCTGCGACTGCTTCGGCTGCTGCGAAAACCCGAACGCGCCGGGCAGCTTCATCTGGGCTGGCTCGGTCAATGCCGCAGGTACACCGACCTGCGACGCCAAGCCCGCCACGCTCGCCGATCCGACCAAGTGCAAAGCGTGCACACCCGTCGCTGGCTCTTGCTACAAGCCTTGCGGTCATTGCCAGCTTTGTTTTGGCAAGAGCCAGCTACCGGCCGATTGCTATGCGCCGGTCGACGGCGGCAGCACGTCCAATACCGACGGAGGAGCACCGCCGCCGCAGACCTGCCCGACCGACGCGCCGGCCTGCGGATTGCCGGGACAGCCGGTGTGCGCACCTGGTTCCTACTGCATCAGCGGCTGCTGCACATCGGTCATCTTCTGACCGACGGTCTCGGTTACTAGCCGAGCCGCGTACCAACGGGAATTGGCTTTCCCGCAAGCAGCGCCGCAGCAGCCATACGTTTTCGGCCGGGGAGCTGCAACGCACCAAATGCGACGACATCCTCGCCGCAGCCGACGAGAAGGCCATCGCGATCGGCGCCGAGGACCTCGCCGGCTGGGCCGCGACCGGAGACGACCTTGGGCTGGAACAGCTTGAGCGGCTGGCCGTCGAGCAGCGTGTAGGCCGACGGCCATGGATCGCAGCCACGCACCAGATCACGGACGCGGCGCGCACCAACGGAGAAGTCGACGCGACCGGTCTCTTTGTCGAGCATCGGCGCCATGGTGGCCTCGGTGTGATCTTGCGGGGTGGGCTCGAGCTTGCCAGCGACGAGATCGTCCCAGCAATCTCGGACCAACTGTGCGCCCAGCGTCGACAAAACAGGATACAGGCTGCCGGTGGTGGCGTCGTCGGGGATGGGTATGCGGCGAGTGGCCAGCATGTCGCCCGTATCCATCCCAATGTCCATGCGCATGAGGGTCACGCCGGTCTCGGTCTCGCCGCGGATGACCGCCCACTGGATGGGCGCCGCGCCCCGATATTTGGGCAAGAGCGAACCGTGAACGTTGAAGCAGCCAAGCCGCGGTGTAGCCAAGACCTCGGCCGGCAAGATCTTGCCGTAGGCCACCACCACCGCCAGATCGCACTCGAGGGCACGCAGCTCGTCGAGAAACGGCGGTTTGCGCACCGACACCGGTTGCCACACGCGCAGATTTCTCTCGAGTGCTGCCGTCTTCACGGCCGGCGCCACGAGCCCCAGCCCGCGCCCGGCTGGCTTGTCCGGCTGGGTCACCACCGCCACCACTTCCGCACGCTCACACACGGCGTGCAGCGTCGGCACGGCGAAGTCCGGCGAGCCCATGAACACGACCCTGGTGGCGCTCATTGATCGTCGGGGCGGTGGTCGCGGTAGGCGCGGCGCACGTCAGGATCGCGCAAAATATGATAGGCCTCGTCGACGGTGGCGGCGATGTCGTCGAGGGTGGCGTCGAACTCTCCGCGCAGCGACGCCGTGAAGCGCTCGGGCGCAAAATCCTGACGCATGCGCTCCCACGCGCGCTCGATCTCGTGCGGCTGCGCCTCTGCGTCCACACCCAGAATGGCAAAATAGTCGGCGTCGTCGAGCTGCGCGCGCTTGGCCAAGAGACGCTCCTTGTCGACCGCATCCTCGGCCAGCTGACCGCGCTCGCCGTCGACCACCACCGGCATGCGACGCGTCTGGCGGCGATCTCGACCGGGCACGCCCACCGTCACCACCGTCGAGGCCGACCGCACCTCAGCCGGATCTTCGCTCTCCGACAGCGTGACCGCACCCATGCAGTGCAGGCCCCACACCAGCGCATACAGGCTCGTCTCCGAGAGCCGCCCGAGGCCGCCGAGGCGCAACAGATCGGCCAGCGTCCGCTCGCCGTCGATCTCGACGGCCACTTCCCGTTCGGGCTCGCTCAGCCCGGCGTCGGCAAGCGCCTGGTCGAGGTTGGTCGTCGGCTGCGGCGAGACCTTCTGCGCACCCACCCGCTCCGCCAGTCGCTCGGGGCCATATTTACGTCGCACACCCTCGAGAAACAGCGCCCACGGATGCTGCGCCAACCGCAGCCGTTCCTCGGCCGGCGTCTGCTCCGGCTGCAGCCGGAAGCGCCCCGATTCCCACGCGAACAGCGAGTGAATGATCTCCTCCATCTGCCGCCGCAGCGTCGGGAAGAGCTCTTTCATCTTGAGCATGCCGAGGTCGATGAGCACATTCGCCATGCGCCGCCCATGCTCGGCCTCGATGGCGCGGGTGCGCCCATGCTGCTCACGGGTCAGCTTGCCCTCGCGGAACAGCAGATCGCCGAGGCGGTCCTGCGGCGCGTTCGACGTCGCAAACACCGGCACGCCGGCGTCGAAATAGATGCTCTTCTCGACGTCCCGGCCACGACTGAGCTCGAGTCGGCCGGTCCAGCCCGCCGAGGTGAGCCGGCACAGGAGCTGACAGATGTCGTCGTCCTCGAGCGTGCCATCCACGGGCAGCGACGGGAAGACGATGCGCGGATGGGTGACGGCCCCGGTGTCGGCCGGCTTCGGGGCCTCACGCACCAGCCGCTCCCAGGTGGATGTCTCGTCGCCAGTTCCCGACGACGGCAGCGGCGCGCCACCCTCGGCGGGCCGTACAGTTTGGCGCTCGGCCGAGGCACGCTTGGGGGAATCCACCCGCGAGCGGGCCTCGCCAGCGTCCAGGCTCGTCAGTGGAATGCCCGGCATGGTGTCCAGTCCGAGGCTGTCGAGGTCGATATCGTCGAGCGCATCGGCGTAATCGTCGTAGCGGCGCGGCAACGGTGTGGGCGCAGCATCGGGAAACAGCCGCCGGTCGGCCTCCGACAAGCGATGGTCGACATGGCGCGCAATCGTCGAGCGATCATGATCGGCGCGATCGGCCATGGGCTCTGGCTCAACGACTGGTGGGGCCGTCGTGAACAGATGCGGCGTCCGTGCCAGCGCCTTCATCTCCACCTCGAGGCTCATGTCGGTCATCGCCTCATCGGCGCGCAGCAGCGACGGCACAGGCGCCGGCTGGCGCTCCTGAACGTCGAGCTGCGGCGCGGCGAAGACGTCGAGATCGTCGGCGCGCGGGAGGCGCATCGGTTCGAGCTCGAGCTCCAGCTCGGGCGGCTGGTCGACGAGCCCGTCCGAGATCTGGGACATCTGCTGACTGACGGTCTGGCTGGCCGGCAACGGGCCCGGCAGGACCTCGGTGCCGGCGCGCGGCAGTCGCACTTCGGCAGTGAGCGCCGTCGGAATCGCAGGGATGGGCGGAGGCAGATCTACGCCAGCGACCTCGTCGGCTTCCTCGTAATCGGCCTCGAGCTCGACGGAGCCGTCGTCGCGGGTGGCCTCGATCTGGTCCGAGATCTCGCCGGCCAGCTCCGCCTCGACCGCCAGCTTCTCGATCGAGTCGGCAATATTCTGCGGATCGATGGGCCGCAGAAACAGCCGCGACGCGCCACGACGAATGGCTGCGTCCTCGTCGCGGATATCGCCGTCGCGGTCGCCGAAGAAAAAGATCGGCAGCTGACCATGATGGGCGCGCACCTCGACGAGCAGCTCACGCGCGTCGGCATCGGCCCAGCCGTCGCCGATGACCACCACCAAGATCCCGCCCGCGCTGATGCGGTCCATGGCGCCTTCGATGCTGTCGGTGCTCTCGACGGGAACGCCGACGTCACGGAGCGCCTTGCGACACAGCTCTGCCTCGTAGGGATTGGCAGCGATGAGGACGGTCGGGGTCACGGAGCCGAGATTGTACCCCAAGACCCAAGACGGGGTCACAGCAGCGACATCGGGTCGATGTCTACCGTGATGCGGACGCTCGACTTTTTCGTGGGTGGCGGGACGCGTTGCGCTGCACGACACAGGACGCGAAGCACATGCGCCGTCTGAGCCTTGAGCGACACTTGCCAGCGCGTCCGTCCTTTGAGACGCGAAAGCGGTGCCTCGGCTGGCCCCAAGACCGCCGCGCGCTCGTCGCTGGGCGCCTTTTCGGCGAGCTCTCGGCACACCTTGGCCACCAGCGCGGCCGCCTGTCGCACCGCATTCGCGTCGGCTCCGTCGACGTGGACGCAGGCCATGCGGGCTGCCGGCGGATAGTCGAGCTCTCGTCGGTCACGGAGCTCGAGCGCGGCGAAGCGCAGATAATCGTGGTCGCGGGCGCACTCGACGGCGGGATGGCTGGGTTTGTAGGTCTGCAAGATCACGCGCCCTGGTCGATCGCCGCGTCCGGCCCGCCCGGCGACCTGTTCAAGAAGCTGAAAGCTGCGCTCGCTGGCCCGATAATCAGGCAGATCCATGCCCTGATCGGCCAGCAGCACACCGACGAGAGTCACGCCCGGAAAGTCGTGCCCTTTGGTCAACATCTGCGTGCCGACCACGATGTCGATCTCGCCGCGCCGCATACCTTCGAGCACACGCAAGAGGCCCGGTCCTTCGGCGGTGTCGCGATCGAGGCGCGCCACCCGCGCCGTCGGAAACTGGGTGCGGATCTGCTGCTCGAGCTGCTCCGTCCCCACCCCCAGCCGCTCCACGCTGCCGGCATTGCACGCTGGACAGCGACGGGGGGGTCGGATGCGATGGTCGCAGTAGTGACAGATGGCCTGATCGGTTTCCCGATGATAGGTGAGCGTGACCGCGCAGTTCGGGCAGCGAACACCTTTGCCGCAGGAGGTGCAGAGCAGAAACGTCGAAAATCCGCGCCGGTTGAGAAACAAGATCGACTGCTCGCCAGCGGCCAGCGTCTCCGCCACCGCCTTGGCCAGCACCGCCGACAAGAGGCTGTCTTTGGGCCGCTTGTGCGCGCGCAGATCGATCACCTGCACCGATGGCAATGGCCGCAGATTGGCCCGGCCCGGCAGGGTCAGAAGGCCGAGACGCCCGTCGCCCGCCGCGGTGAACGTCTCCAAGGAAGGCGTGGCCGACCCCAGCACCGCCACCGCCCCGGCCCGGCGCGCCCGTCGCAGCGCCACATCACGGCCATGATAGCGCACGCCGTCTTGCTGCTTGAAGGAGGGATCGTGCTCTTCGTCGACGATGACCACGCCGAGGTTGGAGATCGGCGCGAACACCGCCGAGCGCGCCCCGACCACGATCCCGACCTCACCGGCATGGATGCGCCGCCAGGCATCGGCCCGCTGGGCCTCGGAGAGCGCGCTGTGCAACACGGCAATCTCGGCACCAAACCGAGCGCGAAACCTGGCGGCGAGCTGCGGCGTCAGCGAGATCTCCGGCACCAGCACCAGCGCACGCCGACCAGCCTTGCGCGCCACATCGATGAGCTGGAGATAGACCTCGGTCTTTCCGGATCCGGTCACACCGTGTAGCAAAAATGGCGCATAGGCGCCGAGCGCGAGCTGGGCCAAGAGTTTCTGCAACGCTGCGCTCTGCCCGTCGGTGAGCACGGCCGGAGGTGCATCCGGCACCGGCACATCGCCGTCGAACGGATCGCGCACCGACGCCCGACGCTCTTCGATCAAAAGGCCGGACGAAACGAGCGGCCGGGCGTGATCACCCACGCGCGGATCATCGAGCTGAGCGCGCAGAGTCTCGACGCTGACGGCGGTTGTGTGCGCCGACACCGCCTGCCACAGCGCGCGTTGCTTGGGCGCCCGGTCCAGCTCACCGACGCTGGGGGCCCGGCCCGGCCGCAGCCAGATCTGGGACCGTACTTGATGGGTGGACACCTGCTCGACGACCACCGCCAGGCCGTGACGCACGAGCGGCTCGGCCTCATCGGGCCCGAGGGTGCCGGCATGAAGCTGCTGTAAAAGCCCGAGCTCTTTGTCGCTCAGCTCGAGCGCGTCGAGCCAGGGCGGCTGTAACGCCGCACGCGACGCCTCGACGGCACGCCTCCCTTCGTCGGTGATGGCCGCCTGGCGTCGCGCCCGCGCCTTGCCACCCGCCGGCATACACAGCCGCAGCACCTCGCCGAGCGGCGCCAGATAGTAGCCGCTCGTCCAGCGCGCCAGCTCGACCAGCTCGGCGGTGATGGGCAACGCGCCGACCAGGCCCCGCACTTTTTTGATCTTCATCTCCGACGGCGAATCGGCCGGATTGAGCTCCACCACCACGCCCTCGACAGCGCGCGTGCCCCACGGCACCCACACCCGTGTGCCGATCGCCACCGTCAGCGACGACGGCAGCTCATAGTCGAAGGCCTTGTCGACCGGCAACAAGACCGCGACACGCACCCGCATGCGTTAGCTGTGTTGCTCGACCAGCTGCTTCATGATCGCGAGGAGCCCCGGCCGCAGCGCATCGCGCTTCATCGCATAAGCCAGACAGGCGCCGAGATAGCCGAGCCTGTCGCCGGCATCGTGGCGCACACCGTCGATGGTGAGGCCATAGCAGCCATGCGTCTCGGCCAAGGTCTTGAGGGCATCGGTGAGCTGGATTTCGCCGTTCTTGCCCGGCTGGGTCTTCTCCAAGATCGGCCAGATCTCCGCCGGCAACACATAGCGCCCGACGATGGCCTTGCGACTCGGCGCAGTGCCCGGCGCCGGCTTCTCGACGAGATCGGTGATGCGAAAGCCTTCTGGTTGATCTTTCCCGGCGACGACGCCGTAAAGATGCTCCTGCCCTTCGGGGACTTCCATGAGCGCGATCACCGCGCGTCCGTCGAGGCGCTGGGAGGCATCGATGAGCTGCCCCGTCGCTGCGCGCGGCCGACCGTCACAGTCGTACAGATCGTCGCCGAGCAACACCGCGATGGGCTCGTCGCCCGCCGCTTGACGCGCCACCAACACGGCGTGGCCGAGGCCGAGCGGCTCTTTCTGCCGCACCGTCACCAAACGCACCATCTTGGAGATGCGCTCGACGCTGGCCAACAGGTCGCTCTTGCCGCGATCTTTGAGCGTGCGCTCGAGCTCGAAGGCATGGTCGAAGTGGTCCTCGAGCACCGACTTGCCGCGCCCGGTGACGAGGATGATCTCTTCGATCCCCGACGCCACTGCCTCCTCCACCACCAGCTGCAGCGTCGGAACGTCGACGATGGGCAGCATCTCTTTGGGTACCGCCTTGGTGGCGGGCAAGAACCGAGTCCCCAACCCCGCCGCCGGGATCACTGCCTTGCGTACGCGCATGGACATGGCCGGCAACGTAGCACGCAGCCTGGCGTCGCGCCGCACCTACCCCCTCTGTCGGCGGCGGCTTTCGGCCCGGAGCTGCGGATTGCCCTCTTCTCGACGGGCCTCGGCCTGTTTTTCGGCGCGCGTCATGCTCAGCGAACGGGTCAAGAGATTGCGGGCCCGACCGAGCTCGACGAGACCGACGCCGAGAAGAAGCAACAACAGGCGCGGCAGCACCCGACCAACCGTCTGAAGGACCTCACGCGCGACCTCGTCGGTGATGCCATGGGTCCGCGCCAGCGACGACACGAGGCCCCGCGCCGCACCGGCCACGATCAGCATCGCGCCAAGGCCCGCAGCCCAGCGCAGCCGGCGCGTGGGCGAAGGCGGACGTCGCCGCGCAGCCAGCGCACCGAGGGTGACGAGGCCGCGCGTCTGGACGAGACCGACCAAGAACGCCGTGGCCAACGCGCCGACCAAGATTGGAATCGCCACGCGCGCAAAGACGCCAAGCACGGTCGTCACCGTCGCTGCGGCCATGGTCAGCTCGCCAGAGAACGCCTGCCTCCCCAGCACCACCAGCTTGCCCCAGGCCGTGGGCCCGTCGAAGGCCAGCACTGCCACCACCCCGGCCAAGGCCGCGCCAGCGACGAGAAGCGGGCTCACCGCCACCTGTCCTGCCAACCGCGCCTGACGCAGCTTCTCGGCGCTGGGCGTGTCTTCAGCCATTCGCTACAGGCCGAAGCCGACCTTGACCGTCAACGTGTCGTTGTCGAACTGCTTGCGCGGCGGATCGATTCCGGGCTTGAGCGTCTGCAGATCGATGCCGCTGTACACCGGATGCGCCCAGCCGATCGCCACGTGGACCAAGAAGCGCCCAGCGACGCGAACCTCGATGCCTCCTTCGATGCCGCCGACCAGCATCCAGCTCACCAGCGACGCACCCCGCGTGCTGCCGCCGATGATGCCCGCCGCAAAGCGACCGTCGAGAAACGGCGTCACCCGCGAACGATACTGCACGCCAAGCGAGAGCCCGGTCAGAAAGAACCACGACTGATACGCGTCGACGCCGATGCCGATCTCGGCCTCGATCCCGACGCGGACGATGCTGGAGATGGGGTAAAAGTCGAGCTGCGCGACGTGGTAATCGCTGCGCGCACCCTCGCCGAGCCCGTTGGTCCACAGATAGCGATAGGACAGCTTGAAGCGCGCGACTGGCTTTCCGTACACCGACGGCGGCGGTCGTTGATCGAGCTTTGGATCGTCGTCGCGGTCGGCCATGCGATAGAGCTTCGGGTCGTCGCCGTGGAGCGCGTCCGGCGCGGTCGTCGGAAGTCCAGCGAGAATCGCCAAGCCGACGAGCAGCGGAGCCATGCTGCCAGCCTACACTACCGTTCACGGCGCGACACCGAGCGCGCGCAACCCGCCGAGCTCACGTCCCAGCACGGCCAGCGCCACGGCGCCGGTCAGGGCGAGCGCACCGACGGCAACCAGCGATCGCACGCCGCGCACCGAGTCGCCCTGACCCTCGTGACGTAAGAGCAGCGACGAGCCGAGGTCCACCAACAGGACCACCGCCAGCGCCGGCGCGGCCATGGCCAAGCCGGCAGCAAAGACCCGTCCACTGGCCAACACCAGCGACGAGCTAGGTCTGGCGCCAATGGGAATCGCTGCATACGTCGCGCCCAGCGCAGTCACCAGCAGACGCGGCCCGCCAAGACCACACCACAGCGCCAGCGACCACAGACCGAGCGCAACGCCAAGTGGCCCT
>Ga0123338_10000134_pt1 | contig 80824 bp, 70 predicted proteins | sample grotaG_FD_89793 | JGI IMG/M metagenome (GOLD analysis project Ga0123338, IMG submission 89793) | Glacier valley bacterial and archeal communities from Borup Fiord, Nunavut, Canada, to study Microbial Dark Matter (Phase II) -... | ecosystem: Environmental > Aquatic > Freshwater > Ice > Glacier ... | reverse complement strand
CGCGACTCGCCCCAAGGTCGAGCGAAAGCTTGGCCACCTGATGCAACGACGGCATGGTGGCCGACGAGCCCGGGTTCGCGGCCGCGCTCGCGTGATGCATGATTTCGCGCTGCTCGCGGCCGCAGACAACCTCCGCCGCCTGGCGAAGCTCGGCGTGCACTACGACGGGACCACCTGGACGCGGTGACCGTGGACGGCGGCGGCGCCACCGACGCCACCGACGCCACAACCTGCGCGGCGCCGGCGGAACACCGCTCGCCTCCCCGCCGCTTGCGAGCCACCGTTCGCCGCCCCGCGCGTCACGCATGCGGTGTTCGACACCAGTCGCCTAGCACGATCTTGTGAGCGGTGTGAATTAGCCGGTCGCAGATCGCGTCTGCGTGCCTCGGCTCGGCGATGTAATCCCGGAATCGCTTGGGCGGCATCTGACTGCTGATGATCGTGGAACGGTTTCCGTGACCATACGCGCGTGTGTGTGCGCGTACGCGCCTCAACCGGCGTTCACCGAGGGCTTCAATGCTTCGATTTCGTTCGCGGGCCGAGTCGATGCAAGGCAACACCTTTGTGCATCGCCAAATGATCGGTCTTCTCGCTCTCGATCAGGTACTGCGGCTCCTCCGTCGAGGCTCGGACCGTGTAGCCCTTGAAATTGATATGCGACGTAATCTTCTTGCGAATGACGCCAGTGACTCGACCTGCCTCCGAATTCCAATGCACTCGCTCTCCAACCTTGAATATCGGCATCGATCCCCAACCTGCATCGCTTGTGCCGTGCCCGTGGAGGAGCGGTACGATCTTTGGAGTGATTGCAAGAGCGCACGATGAAACGTTCGACGCCACCCACCAAGCCGACACGTTGCCCGCTTTACACGATCGGGCATTCGACACGAACCTACACCGAGCTCTTCGAGGTGTTACGTGCGTGGAATGTGTCCACGCTCGTCGACATTCGCCGCTTCACGCGGTCGCGCACGAACCCGCAATTCAATGAACGCGTCCTCGGGCCACGCCTTCGAAAGGGCGGGATCGCGTACCTCGCACTTCCCGCGCTCGGCGGACGCCGATCGAAATCGAAGGAGGCGGATCCCTTGCGCAATGCCGGTTGGCACAACGCCGCCTTCAAGAACTATGCGGACTACGCCGACACCGAACCATTCGTCGAAGGCCTTGCTCAGTTGATGACGCTCAGTTCACTCTCGACGTGCGCCATCATGTGTTCCGAGGCGTTGTGGTGGCGATGTCATCGCCGCATCGTTGCTGACCACCTGATCGCACACGGCGTCCCTACGTTTCATATCTTCACGGCGACCGCCGCGCAGCCCGCCTCGCTGACGCCGTTTGCCCGGGTCGACCGCAAACGTAAGACGGTGCGATATGTCCGTCTCACACCGCTGCCAGCTTCCGATCGTGGGCCTCCTCGCCGTTCCGTAGTCCGAGAGAAGACTCGCGATGCATGACGCCCTTCCGCTCACGCTCACACCGCATGCTTGTCAGTACCCAGTCAATTCTTCGGTACGGATGTCATCGTCGTACGCGCCGTTGCGATTGAGCGTCGCATGCAGGCCCTTCACCATCTCGGGCGGCCCAGCGATATAGTAGATTGGAGACCTGATATCACTCGAATGGCGCGACAACAGTGCCTAGCTAGCGCTGCGGCGCCGGCAGCTGCGCCGAGCTCTGGCTGCCCTCCGCGACACTCCCGTGACCTGCGTACGGACCGGGGCCCGAAGCAACGGCCATTGACGCGGCCAATTCTGAAGTTCGATCTCAGCGACGAGAGCGATGCTTTGCAACACGAAGATGGATGGCGAAACACTGGCCACAGTGCAAAGACCCTCGTCAAGCATCACGACTTCAGGATCGTCCTGATCGCGATGAAGAAGGGTGCCCGCCTGGAAGAACACCAAACCGCAGGTGCCATTTCGATCCAGCCGAGCAACTTCGACTGCGGGTCGGCGCACAGACGATCGAGCTACCTGTTGGAGCGTTGCTCACGCTCGATCGCGGACTTTCGCATGACGTGGAGGCGCTGGTAGACAGCGTGTTCGTGCTTTCTGTCCACGTGGTTCCGTAGCCACCACGTGTTATCTCCCTCGGATGCCGCATCTCAGGAGTCGTTTGCCAGCGAGATGGAGCGGTGGCTTGAAGACTCGATTCCGACGCGCGCCGGAACTGCTTCGCCATGACCTCGATCGCGATGACGTTGCTGCTCGTCGTCACGCTGGGCGTGTTCTCATGGTCCGCGTCACGCTGGCGGCCTCTTGGTCACGCGTCGGCTACAGCGCCCACTTCGAATTCTCGGGGCTGTGCGCCGAAGACACGATCCAATGGCTGTGATCGACCGCCAAGGAAATCATCGCGGCGCTCTGCGTGTTCGGTGCGATCGTATTTGTCTAGGTCGGCGCGCGGGGTGCTCTTCGAGCCACCGACGACACAAGCTGGGCAACGGGGATCGAAGGCGTCACGGTTCGCTTCCTCATCGATCACCCGGACGCGAAGGTGCTCGATGCGATCGCACGTCTGCCAATCCCCACCGCGAACAGATTCGCGGCGCTCGGCGACCTCGCAGATCTCGAACTCGAAGACGAGCCGCTCGTGATCGAGCGCGAAGCCAATTAGCGCCGCCTGCGTCCAGTGCTCACCACGCGTTTGTCGCGTCGCTCGGGTTCATCCCCATGGCGCTGGCCACCGGAGCCGAAGCTGAGGTCCAGCGCCCGCTCGCGACGGTCGTGATCGGTGGGCTGATCACGTCGACGATCTTGACGCTGCTCGTACTGCCGTCGATCACATGATCGGTGCGGCACGCGGCGCTCGCCGAGCAACCGGTGCTACGAGCGCAGCTACAGCAACAGGCGAAGGCCACTGATCGTCACCAGCGGCGTACGACCTTCTCCTCCGGTGTCACCTTCGAGTTGTTCTTGCCTCGCTCGCAGCAGTGTTCGGGATCAACGTCCCGCCGCACCGAGGCGATCGTTCGCTTGAGTCGTAGATCATCGACCGCACCCCTCGAGCGTCGCACCGCTCGTCGAGTAGGCACTCGGCGCGGTCGTGGAGAGCGAAGATTGGTGTCGCCTCACTGGTAGCTCTACTACGCGCGTCGTAGACTTGGGCCGGAGATGGAGCGTCCGGCCCTGCCTGGAGGAGACCTCGAACGGGCCGTGCTCGAAGCGGTGTGGGGTCTCAGCAACGCGACCGCACGCGAGGTGCATGATCGCGTGGGAGCTCCGAGCGGCCTTGCGTACACCACGATCGCGAAGGTGCTCGATCGGCTGGTCGCAAAGAAGCTGTGCCGCCGCCGTCGTGAGGGTCGGGTCTACGTGTACGCCGCCGCTGTCGCTCGCCAGAAGGTCGAGCGGGCCACGGCGCGCGCGTCGGTGAGCCGCTTGCTCGGTGACGAACCGGGTCCAGCACTCGCGGCGCTCGTCGATGCGGTCGAGGCTGTCGACCCCGACCTGCTCGACGAGCTGGCTCGCGTGGTGGCCTCGCGACGAAAGGCACGCCGTGAGTCGTGAGCAGTTGCTCCTCGGCTTGGTGGCCTTGGTGGGCGGCACGCTCGCATGGCTGCTCGCCCCGGTCCGAGACGGAGGCGCCACGGGACCGGCATGGGTACGCGAGCGACGAGCGTGGCGTCTGCTCGTCGCGCCGATCATCGTGATCGCGATGGGGACCGCTACGCTGTGTGGATGGGCGCTGCAGGAACCGGAGGTCACCGACGAGCGCCTGTCGCTGGTGGCCTGGTTCGTGGTCGTCATCGTGCTCGCGCTATGGACCCGCGCGCTCGCACGGTTTGGCCGCTCGTTGACCCGCCGGCCGGCGCTGCCGATCGCCGTGGTCGGGTTGGTGAAGCCGCGCATCGTGTTCGATCCAGCGCTCTCGTACATGCTGGACGCCGATGCGTTTGGCGCGGCGCTGGCGCACGAAGAAGCGCATCGGCGCCATCGCGATCCTCTCCGGATCGCGCTCGCGCAGCTCGCGGTCGACCTGCAATGGCCGTGGCCCCAGGCGCGCCGCCGACTCGCCTCGTGGCGCGAGGCCTTGGAAGAGGCACGCGACGACGAAGCGATCTGCGACGGTGCGCATCCAGACGACCTCGCCGCCGCGATCATCGGTGCTGCTCGCCTCGCCGGTCAGGGTTCGGGTGCCGCGCTCACCGGGACGCACGCGATCGAGCGGCGGATCGGGCGCTTGCTCGAGAGCGGGCCTCGCAAGCGCCCCGGTCGTTCGATCGCCTTCGCGGCGATCGTGGGCTCGGGACTGCTCACCGCAGCGGTGATCGGATTCGTCTACGGCGAGGAGCTGATCGCGCGGCTTCCCGGTGTGGTGCGATGACGCGTGTGACGCTTCTCGCGATGCTCGCGTTCGCCGCCGCCTGTGGCGGGCGCGATAAAGACGACGAGGACAAAAAAGCGCCGTCGCGCGTGCACGGGCGCGAGATCGTACTCGACGACACGAGCCGCGCCGCGATCGATCTCGCGGTCGCTCCGGCAACCGAGGCCGACTTGCCAGACATCCGGCTCCGCTACGGCAAAGCGATCTCGCGTCCCGGAGACGAACTGGTGGTCTCTTCGCCGATGGTGGGACGAGTGACGCAGATCTCGCCGATCGCGATCGGCGACCACGTCACGGCCGGCACCGAGCTCGCGAGGATCAGTCCTGTGCTCAACGCCACCGAGCGCGCCTCCGCGGGCGTGCAAACCGCTGAGATCGGTGCGCAGATCGCGCAGGCACAGCAGGAGGTCGGTCTGCGCGAAGCCGAGCTGGCGCGAGCGAAGGATCTCGCGCGCGATGGCATCGTCAGTCAGGCAAAGCTTGCAGAGGCAGAGGCGGCGGCAGCGGGCGCACGTGCGCGACTCGAAGCGTCTCGCCAGGGGCGCAGTGCGCACGCGGGGGCTCTCGGACGCATCATCACGCTCACGGTGCCTGCGGATGGAACGCTGGTCTCGCTCGAGGCCGTGAGCGGCGGCACGGTGGACCTCGGGCAAGCCGTCGCCCGCGTTCTTCGCGCAGGTCCTCGCCGGATCGATCTCGCGGTCAGCGCGTCGGATCCCAGTGCAAGTGCTTACGAAGTTCAGATCGCGGACGCGTGGCTACCTGCGCGCTTGGTCTCGCGAGGCACGACCGTAAATGAGGACGGCAACCGTCACGATGTCCTCGAGCTCGACGCGAGCACCGGTGCGTTGTTGGGCTCTGTCGTGGCCGTTCGCCTCGCGGCCGCTCCCGCGCGCGGGGTGGTCATCGCGGAATCGGCGGTCCTGCCGTCGGCCGGCGGTGACGTCGTGTACGTAGAGCTCAAGCACGGCACCTTCGAGCTCCGACTCGTGCGGATCGGCGCGCGGTTCGGTGGTCGCGTCCGGTTGACGACGGGGGTCAAGGTCGGCGAGCCCGTCGTGGTGCGTGGTGCGAGCGCGCTGCGCGGCGAGGCTTTGAGATCGTCCCTCGGCGGCGAAGACACGGATTGACCATGGCCTCACCTCTGGACGCGTTGATCACCTGGTCGATCCGACGCCGCGCGATCGTGCTGATCATCGCTGCCGTGGCGGCGGTCGGCGGAACGTACATCACGAGCCAGGCCCCGCTCGACGTGCTTCCCGACTTCACGCCGCCTCGCGTGGTGATCCAGACCGAGGCGCCGGGCATGGGAACGACCGATGTCGAAGAGCGTGTCACGTGGCCACTCGAGCGCGTGCTGCTCGGAACGCCCGAGACGACCTCGATTCGGTCGTCGTCGATCGCGGGTCTCTCCGTGATCACGATGACATTCAGCGATGGAGCAGAGCTGTTTCGCACGCGACAGCTCGTCATCGAACGCCTCCAGCTCGCCAGCGGGACATTGCCCGAGGGCTCGGAGCCAAAGCTCGAACCGATCGCGCCACCGATCGGCGCGTTGCTCAAGCTCTGTGTGACCAGCTCGCAGCCGGATGCGGCGCGAGCGCGCACCGAGCTGCGCACGTTCGCAGAGTGGAAAGTGAAACCGCGTCTCGGTGGAATCCCGGGCATCGCCCAGGTGATCATCCACGGTGGCCTCGTCGAGCGATTCGAGGTACGTGCAGATCCGCGACGGATGCGCGAGCACGCGGTCTCGCTGGAAGAGATCGAACGCGCTGCTGCCCGGAGTCAGACGTCGATCGGCGCGGGCCCGATGACGTCGGGAGAGATGCGCTCGGGCGTGACGACCGAAGCACGACTCACGATGGCGTCGGCACCAGAGCGCCTTGCCGCTGCGGTTGTCGCGCTCCGACACGGCTCGCCGATCCGGCTCGGTGATGTCGCGGACCTCGGTCCCGGCGCGGAGCTAGCCGTCGGAGATACGGCCTGCGATGGTCGCGCGGGCGTGTATCTCCAGGTCATGAAGCTCCCCTGGGCCGACACCATCGCCGCGACCGCGGCGACAGAAGCGGCGCTCGCCGATCTAGCGCGTGAGCTTCCGCCCGGGATCCAGATCGATCCGCCGGTCTTTCGCCAGGCATCATTTGTCCAGACCTCCGTGCGGAGTGTGGCGCGATCGATGACGATCGGCGCGCTCCTGGTCGTCATCGTGCTGATCGCGATGTTGCGATCGGCGCGGCTCGCGGCGATCAGCCTGACCGCGATCCCGCTTTCGATCATCGCTGCCGCCGCGGTGCTCGTCATGCGGGGGGCGTCGATCAACGGCATGGTGCTCGGTGGGCTCGCGATCGCGGTCGGCGAGGTTGTCGACGATGCGATCGTCGACGTCGAGAACGTGTGGCGTCGGCTGCGCGAGAACGCGCGGCTGCCCGAGCCGCGCCCTGCACTCGACGTCGTGCACGACGCTTCGCGCGAGATTCGCTCGTCGGTCGTCTACGCGACCGCGATCGTGTGTCTCGTCCTGGTGCCCGTGTTGCTCCTCGGCGGCGTTGCGGGCCGCATCTTCTCGCCGCTGGCAGTGACCTACGTCTATGCAATCGGCGCATCGCTCCTCGTCGCGCTCACGGTCACGCCCGCGATGTGCGCGTGGCTGCTTCCGGGCATCGCGACTGCAGAAGCGCGGCCTAGTCGGCTCGCGCTGGCGATGACCGCCCGCTACGTCCGGATCCTGCGACGGGTGATCGAACATCCACGCATCGTTGTCGGCGCAGCGCTCGCGCTCGCGGTCGGCGCAGCGGTCGCAATCCCGCTCCTGGGCGGCGGCTTCCTGCCGGATTTTCACGAGCAATCGGTGATCGTGCACGTCAACGCTGCACCGGGAACATCGCTCGAGGAGACCGTTCGCATTGCTGCGCGGTTCGACGCGCTCGTCCGACCCGAGCCGGCGTCCCACGTCGCGGGACGCGCAGGACGTGCGGAGCTGGGCGAGGATCCATTTCCGGTCAATCGGCTGGAGCTCGACGTCGTCGTAGGCAGCGATGATCTCGAAGCCAAGGTGGCGGCCCTGCGGAAGCAACTCGCGCGCGTCCCGGGCATCAGCTTCGCGATCGAGGGCTTCCTCGGCGAGCGCGTGCACGAGATCCTCGGTGGCGAGACCGCGCCGATCGTCGTCGAGGTCGTCGGTCCGGAGCTCGAGCCGCTGCGCGGCCTGGCGGCGATGCTCGCGGAAAAGATCGTGCACCTGAAGGGCGTGAGCGGTGTCTCCGTCGAGGCACAGGTCGATATCTCCGAGTTGCGCGTTCGACCGGATCCGATCGCGCTCGCGCCGTACGGCCTCAGCCCGGCGGATGTCGCCGAACAGGTCCGGACGTGGCGTGAGGGCCACAAGGTTGGCGATATCCTGGAGCCCGATGGCCGTCTGATCGCGATCGAGGTGGCCGGTGCTGCAGCGCTGCGTGATCGCGCGGCGCTCGCCGACCTGTTGATCACCACCACCGACGGTCGAGCCGTTCAACTCTCCGCGATCGCACGAATCGACGATGTCGCGGTGCCCGCCGCCGTCACGCATGTCGGAGGCGCGCGCCGGATCGCGATCGGCGTCGACGCCGATCCGTCGGCAGTCTCCAAGGTCAGCGCGGCGATCGACGACGCTTCCCGTGACACGTCGATGCCAGCCGGCTATCGCATCGCGGTCGGTGGCGAAGCGGTCGCGCGTTCACACGCCGCCCGACAGTTAATCATCGTCGGTCTGCTCGTGATTGTCGGCATCGTCGTGTTGCTGACCATCGCGTTTGGACGTGCGAGTGATGCTGCGATCGTGATGCTGAACTTCCCACTCGGCTTGATCGGCGGTGTCGCGGGTGCGCTGCTTCTGCCCGAGGGACTGTCCGTCGCCGGCTTCGTCGGGTTCGTGACGCTGTTCGGCATCATCGCGCGCAACGGGATCATGCTCGTCGCGCACACCCGGCATCTCGAGACCGAGGCACCGGACGAGGCACCCGTAGATCGCGTCCTGCGGGCGGCCGAAGAGCGCCTCTTGCCCATCGTAATGACGGCAGCCACGGCCGGACTCGGCCTGTTGCCGCTCGCGCTGTCGCTTGGATCCGCCGGCAGCGAGCTGGAGGCGCCGATGGCCGTTATCGTGTGCGGTGGTCTGATTACATCGACGATGCTCAACATGCTCGTGCTTCCCACGGTCTACGTGTGGCTTGCGCGACGCCGTGCGCGAAAGGCGACGCCTACATGATGCGCATCCAAATTCTGCTCGTCGTCGTCTCGATCACGATCACCGTTCAGGCGATACGCGCGGAGCCGCTGCCGGTACTGACGCTCGCGCAAGCGCAAGCGGAGGCCCGGCAGCACGCACCCGAGCGTGTGGCGGCGGACGCTGCCGTCGCCGGTGCGGATGCTCGTGCCTCGGCGGCCGGCCGCCGCTTCACCCACGATCCGATCGCGATCGGTCGATACCAGCAGCCCGCTTCGGGGACCGATGGCAAGGATCGGGCGTGGTCGGTCGGCCTCGAATGGACGGTCGATCTCTCCGGCGCGTGGCGCCCTCGCGGCGCTGCCGGGCACGCGGGCCTGGTCGCCGCGCAGTTCGCGCGAACGGGCGCGCTCGTCGATCTCGACGTCGAGGTTGCGATCGCGTACGCCGAGGTAGCAGACGCACAGCGGCGGGTGGCGAGGTCGACCCAGATGGTCGCGCTCCGAGAGCAGGCCGCACATGCGGCAGACCGTTTGCGGACGACCGGAAGCGGGAATCAGCTCGATCTCGACGCGTCGATGCTCGACCTCAGAGCGACGCAGGTGGATGCAGCGAACGTCCGCGGCGACCTCGAATCGGCACGCGCGCACTTGAGCCGACTGCTGGGCCGACGCGAGACGACGATCGCGGTCACCGACGACCTCGATCTGGCCGCTGCGCCGCCACGCGCGGCGATCGACGAGCTGGTCGCGCGCGATCCGCGCGCCAAGGTCGCCGCGGCAGAGCTGGATGCGGCGCGGTTGGTAGCCGAGGCGGAGCACAAAGCTGCGCGGCCCGGCGTGACCTTCGGCATCGAGGCCGGCCGCACCCGCCACGACATCCCGGCAGGCGCCTTCGCGAGCATGCCCGCACTCACCGGTGCCTGGAACGAATGGGAGATCGCTGTGTCGCTCAGCGTTCCGCTGCCGGTCTTCGATCGCAATCGCGTTGCACGCGCGAGCGCCGACGCAGACGTCCTCGGCGCCGAGGCGAGACTCGCCGGCGTTCGCGCAGATGCACGACGCGGTATCGCAGAAGCCCAAGCTCGGCTCGCCGCTGCGGTCGATGCCGTCAACGCGGCGTCCGACGTCCCCACGATCATCGACCGCGAGCTTCAACTCCTGGACAAGGCGCTGCGCGCGGGCGGGATCGAGCTGGGAGCGTTCGCGTTGCAGGCGCATCGGCTCGTCGAGGTCGGCCGCGTGTACGACGATGCGGTACTGGCGCTTCGACGCGCGCGCGCAGCCTGGACCCGGTACGTACAGCCATGGCCACCAACGTAGAAGCGATCAAGCCATTCCGGCGGCGTCTGTATCTAATGACCCTGGCGCTGGTCGGCCTTGGCTATGATTTTACCGAGCTGTTCGCGAAACCGGCCGGCGCCCGTCGCGATGCAATCAGGTTCGAGGCTGCGGTCCTGATGGTCGCCGTGGCGACGGGCTGCGACCGGCCGGACCGATCACCATGATGCGCGAGAAGCTTGCAGCCCTTGTTTCGCGTGCGTGGCATTCGCTGCCGTGGCGGGTCGTCGTGCTGCTTGCGATCGCAGCTGTCGCAACGGTTGCGTTCGTCGAGGTCGCCGAAGACGTGATCGAGGGCAATGCCGACCCGATCGATCGCGCGATCTCGCTCGCGATCCATCAGATCGACTTCCCTGCGCTCGACCGCGTCATGATCTTTGTGACGTCGCTCGGCTCCGGGGTGACGCTCTCGATCGCGGTTGCGGTACTCGCGGCCTATTGCGTCTATCGCCAGGAACGACGGCTGGCGCTGGTGCTCGTCGTGAATGCGATCGCCGAATACGCGATGAACCTCATGCTGAAACATTCGTTCGCGCGACCGCGTCCGAGGTTGTTCGATGAAATCACTCGACCGGACAGCTACAGCTTCCCGAGTGGGCATTCGATGTCAGCCACGGTCATCTACGGCACGATCGCAACGGTGCTCATCGTGCTGCGGCCTCGACTGCGCTCGATCGTGATCCCGACGGCCGCGTTCTTGATCGTCGCCATCGGGTTCTCTCGCGTCTACCTGGGCGTGCACTGGACGTTCGACGTGCTCGCAGGTTTCGCCGCGGGGATTCCGTTCGTGCTGGCGGCTATCCACCTGGCGCGACGCGCGACACGGCCTCCGAGTCCAGACGCGTGACCTACTGCCAGGTCACATCGAACGTGTCGCGGATCGTCGTCGGGTACTGCGCCGCGGGCACGTCCCCGAGGTAGCCTGCAACCGGCACGTTGCGGCCGTAGCTCGTCACCGTGACCGCATCGCCCACGTGGACAAGCGTGAAGCCGTAGTACGCGTCGGCGCCGGTCACGTTGGACTCGAGCAAGCTACCACCGTTACCGGCGACGACCTGCCAGGTCTTGCTCGGCTTGGTCTTGAACCAGAGATGGTTGTGCGCCGACAACATCGCTTCGGCGTGGTTCGTTTCGAGCGCGGTCCAGACCGCGTCGCGATTCGCGGAGCTTGTGAACCCGCCCTCGCTCGAGAGCGGCGACGGATAGGCGGGCTTGTGACCGACCGCGAACATGTGCTTCGCGCCTGCTGCGTGCGCTGCCGCTGCATCCGACGCGATCCACCTCGCCGGCGCCGAGCCGTCTCCGCCGACCGGATCGGTGTCCAGCACGATGAAGTGCGTGCCCTGATAGTCGAACGAGTAGGTGAGCTTGCTTTGATCGGTCTGCAGCTGGTCGGGGCCCCCCACCGTGGGGCCGTTCGACCCGCGGATCTTCGATCCCATGACGGATACCCAGGTCGTCTCGGCCTGCACGTAAGCGAGCTTGACGCTCCCGGACTTGTTCTGCATCTCGTGATTGCCAGGGACTGGAACGAGCTCGACCCCAGCGGCGGGCAACGGTGACGCCGCATAGTGCGCGAGCCACGCCGTCAGCTCGGGCTGCAGCGCGGTTGCGTTCTCGTAGCCGTAGACCATGTCGCCCGCGAAGAAGACGAACTTCGGAGGCGGCGATAGCGCGGCGATGTCCGCGAAGGTCCGATCCAGCTGGGCGAGGTTTGCGGTGCTCGGATCCGCTGAGGTGATATCGGCCTTCTCGAGCCGGTTACAGCCGACCACGACAAACGAGAACGAGGCCCCTGGGTCGCCCAAAAGACTGTCGAGCGCCGCTGCATCATGTCGATCGCCGCCGGGCAGAGCGTCGACATTCGCATCATACGGTGACGAGCATGCCGCAAGAATCAGGACCAGCAGGGTACGCAACACGCCACGGACCTGACCATGCGGCGATCGATAGGGTCAAGCGACAAGTTCGCGCCAGACCGGCGTCAATCGAGCTCCGAAGGGTGAAGCGCAGCCGCCTCGTGCCACGCATGCCGGCCTTCCTTGAAACCGTAGAACACGATAACGAGACCCGCGACCGGGTCGGCCCACCACCATCCGAACCCCGCGTTGAGTACGATACCGACCAGCACCGACGCCGCGAGGTACGCGTCGACCATTGTCACCCGTGCCTCGGTCTTTAGCACCGGGTTATCGAGCTTGATACCGATGCTGCCTTTGCCTCGGGCGAGGCTGACCATCACCACGAACGTCACGGCGAGCCAGATGATGCCGAGCGCAGAAGAGTCAGGCCGGACCTGCAGCACGATCGTACGCAGCGACTGCGCGAGGATGTATGTCGCCAGCGCGAGGAACGACACTGCGATGATGCGAAGCGCGGTCCGCTCGCGCGACTTTCGATCCACTCCCTTGAGCTGCCAGATCACGACGGTGGACGCGCCGATCTCGACGACAGAATCGAGACCGAACCCAGCGAGCGCAACGGACCCCGCGGCGATCGCAGCCGCGATCACGATCACCGATCCCACGACATTCCACGCGAGGGTCACGTACTCCAAGGCGAGCCCCCGGCGAAGGAGACGGTCTGCGTCGCTCATCTGTCGCGACTACATCACGGCAGCATCATCAGCGGTCATCTCGCGATGGTCGATGCTCGCCGTGCCGACCGCTCCCCGATGGTTCTGTGATGGTGGGCGAGAGAGAAAGCGGGGGGCGCTTCTAGTGCACTCTGTGCGTGCGCGATCCAGCGCAGGTCTCGGCGTCTTGCACTCGTTCGAGTTCGTGTCCGCGAGTCAACTCCGAGTTCCTGCGTAGAAACACGTACTCGAACGCGTCACGATGGTGATGCGCCCTGGCCGTCGAGAGCGAACTCGTTGACACGCTCCGATACGGATCCTAACCTCGCAAGTCATTGATGTTGGCGCCGGCATGAGTAAGGAGCAGAAGATCGGAGGCTTCGAGCTGTTTGCGGGAGGTGAACCGACCGTTGGTGGCGGGCTTTCAACCGGGTCGAATGGAACCGATGACCCAGCGCTCTTCGCGAGTCGCCGCAGGTCAATCGTGATCATCGAAGACAACCGGGATACCGCGAAGGCTCTGCAGGTGCTGGTGAGCGTCATGGGCGGTGAGGCTCATGTTGCCCACGCTGGGCTCAGCGGACTGAGCGTCATCCGCGAGGTTCGACCTGGTCTCGTGTTCGTCGATATTGGCTTGCCTGACATAGACGGGTACGAGGTGTGCCGGATCATCCGTCGTGAACCGTTCGGGACCGCGATGACCGTGATCGCTATCTCTGGCTGGGGTGCTCAGGAAGACAAGCGGCGGGCGACAGAGGCGGGGTTCGACGCGCACCTCACGAAGCCGCCAGACGTCGCCAAGCTGCAGAGATATATCGCGGGTTTGCTTCTCGCAACGTCCGAGTAGAGACGTCGGGCCATTGCCCGCGCAGTCGACGACGCCGACTTGAGATCACCGAGAAGGTTCGCTGGCGAGGTTCATTTGACCGATCAAGGCAACGCATCCAACAGTTCCGCAGCAGCGCAGACGAGTGCTGACGGCTACTTCGCGCTGAGTAACTTCATCGATCAGGGTTACTGCACGATCGATGTCGCCTTTGATCTCGACGATCGCCCAACCGACCTTCGCCTTGTCGAGGTGAACCCGTCTTTCGCGCGACTAACCGGAATCGAGCACGGCGCGGGCCGCTCGATGCGGGAGATTGCACCGGACCAGCACGAGCAGTGGTTGGGGATCTATGGACGCGTCTCGCGCACGGGAGAGTCGGCCCGCTTCGAAGAGCAATCGAAGCCACCCGGGCGCTGGTGGTCCGTCTACGCGTTCCGGATCGATGACCGGCCTCGCGGGCGGATCGGCGTCTTGTTCGATGACATCACGGAGCGCAAGCGGGGCGAGGCCTATCACGCGTTTCTGCTGAAACTCAGCGACGCGCTGCGACCGCTTGCCGGCCCGGAGAAAGTTCAGGCGGTCGCCGCCGACCTGCTCGGCGCACATCTCCGCGTCGATCACTGCCATTACGGCGAAGTGCGAGGCGAATACGTCTGCATTTCCCACTCCTATGCCAACGGATTGCCGTCGATGATTGGGAGCTTTCACGCGGATGATTTTGGCAAGCGTTCGATGGACGGCTACCGTGCCGGGATATTGCAGGTCTCCGTCAACACCGCGACCGACCCGGTGCTCAGCGCAGAAGAACGCCAGATGCTGCAAGGCCAGCACATCGGCGCCTACATCGCCGTGCCGCTGGTCAAAGAGGGCGAATGGGTGGGGACATTAGGGGTCCAGTGCGTCGAGTCGCGCGAGTGGACGCGATCGGAGATCGAATTGGTGCAGGAAGTCGCCGAACGCACGTGGGCTGCAGCCCAGCATGCCGTCGTCGAGAAAGCGCTCCGCACGTCCGAGGACAAGTACCGAACGCTGTTCGATTCAATCGACGAAGGCTTCACGACGTTGGAGATTCTATTTGATGAGCGGGGTAGACCCGTCGACGCCATCACTCTCGAGATCAATCCTTCTTACGTGAGGCTCAGTGGCGCGTCGCACGAACTCTTGGGTAAGCGACTGCGCGAGGTCGTTCCCACGATCGAAGACCGCATCATCGAGCGTTATGGGCGAGTGGCGCTCACGGGCGAGCCGGTGCGGTTCGAAGAGCACATGGCTGTATGGGATTACTGGTTCGACGCATACGCCGTGCGAGTCGGCGGCGAGGGCAGTCATGTCGTCGCCGTCGTTTTCACCAACATCACCGAGCGCAAGCGCCGCGAGCACCACGCCGCCTTCCTGGACAGGCTCACCCAAGCGCTCAGTTTGCTCGACAGTCCCGAGGCCATCGTCCGTGCAACTGGCGAGCGTCTCCACGCCCACCTCGATGTCGGCTTCCTAAACATCGTGGACGTGGAGCTAGCCCCCGGGGACGACCCGGCGGAAGCGCGCTTCACCGTGGCTTCTGCTTGGGAGCGGGACGGGCTCGCGAGTCCCCGCGGCACTTACCGGGCGGGCGACTACCTGAGTAAGGAGTTCCTGCGCGCCACCCGCGCGGGTGAGACCATCGTTATTTGCGACACGGCCACCGACCCTCGAGTCGACACGGAGGTGTACCGGACCATCGGCAAGCGCGCGTTCGTCGCCGTTCCAATTCTAAAAGATGGCGAGTGGCCGGGCCTTATTTCCGTCTTCACCCCCGAGCCGCGCGACTGGCGGCCCGACGAGGTCACGCTCATCGTGGAGTTAGGCCACCGGGTCTTCGCCCGGATCGATCGCGTTCGCGCCGAGGAAGCTCTGCGCGCCAGCGAGCGGGACGCTGGCCGGCGAAAAGACGAATTCATCGCCATGATGGCGCACGAGCTCAGGAACCCGCTCGCCCCAATTCGCATCGGTCTGGAGTTGATTCGCCTCGCCGGCGATACATCCGGTGCGGTCGAGCAGGTTCGAGAGATGATGGAACGGCAAGTCGCGCACATGGTCCGCTTGATCGATGACCTGCTCGACGTCTCGCGGATCTCCGCGGGCAAGATTCAGCTGCGCCCCGAGCCCACACCGCTCAACACGTTGGTAGACAGCGCGATCGAGGCGAACCGTGGCGCGATTGCGGCAAAGCAGATCGAGTTGAGCGTCGATCTTCCGCCGACGCTGTGCATGCTCGACGTCGATCCGACGCGCTTCATCCAGGTAGTCTCCAACCTGTTACACAACGCGACGAAGTTCACCGATGCTGGTGGGTCCATTCGCGTCTCCGCGCACGTCGATGGCTCCGATGGAAGTAAGCTCGTGGAGTTGAGCCTCTCGGTCATCGACTCGGGCATCGGCATCTCCGAGGAGCTGCTGCCGCACATCTTCGAAATGTTCACGCAGGGGGAACGCGGATCATCGCAGCCCGGACTGGGGATCGGGTTGGCCCTGGCGCGCCGGCTCGTGGAGATGCACGGCGGTCGAATTGACGTGCGGAGTGCCGGACCTGGAACAGGGAGCGAGTTCGTCATCCGGCTGCCGCACTCCGCCACAAATCTGCAGCCACCGAGCGCCGAACAGATCAGCGGCCGAACCCTCGCGCGGCGCGTCGTGGTTATCGATGACAACCACGATGCCGCGAATGTGACGGCGATGCTGGTCCAAGCGCTCGGCGGCGAATGCAGGATCGCGTACGACGGCATATCGGGCGTTCAGGAGGTCCTGGCGTACCGGCCGGAGATCGTGTTGCTCGATATCGGCATGCCCGGGTTCGACGGCTACGAGACCTGTTCTCGAATCCGTCGCGAGCTCGGACGCGATGTGATCGTCGTCGCACTCACCGGGTTCGGGCAGGAGCAAGACCGCGACAAGGCCGCTCGGTCGGGCTTCGACGCGCACCTGACGAAGCCGGCCGAGCCAAAGGAACTGGCCAGACTTCTCGGCGAACCATCTGTCGATTCCCATGCAAACGCGCCATGCAGAGATTCGTGGTCCGCGACAGGTGCGCGAGTCGACCCTCGAACGTTTTGATCGCCACTGCGCGCAGCGCCCCGCTGCGACTTCTGATTTGGGTGCAGATCCCGAATTACACATTCCTCGACGGAGGGCTGCTCGCGCGTTCAGGCGCGAGCGAGCGCAAATCCTCGACGGGAACTGCAAATCGGGAACTACACACTTCTGATTTTCAGGTCGTTCGCCGTCCAGGTGATCAACTGGTTTTGCGCGCCGTGCCGGTGTAGCCGAGTTTGGTGGATGGCGTGAATGTGAATGCGAAATCGTCGCCGACATTACCGGTGGCAAGCATCCGCCACAGTGGCCAGCGAAATCGCGGGCGTGAACCGAGGAGCTCTACCATTTCAAGTGCGTGCTGTTCGCACATCGTGGCGAGCTCTTCGGGCTTGATGAACATGCGAAACACGTGCAGGTCTGGAGGGGTGTGGGCGACAAACAGTTCGACGCCTTTGATCACAACCAAGTTCGCAAGCCACGTGCGATTGAACGTGTGAAAAATAAACAACCCACCGGGGGCAAGCACACGCGACGCCTCGGCCACGACGGATGCCGGGTCTTCGACATGCTCGAGCAGATCCATCGCACACACGACATCGAAGCTCGCGCCGACAAATGGCAGCGCGCGCGCATCGCCGACGACGTATGACACGCTCGAGGTGTGATCGTAGCGGGTCGCGATCGCAAGATTCTCGTCAGAAGCGTCGAGCCCGGTGACGGCGTGACCGCACTTGGCAAGATGGTTCGCGAGGAAGCCCGCACCACACCCGAGATCGAGCACTCGCTTCGATTTCGAACCGATGCGGTCGGCGATCCACGGGTTGCGATGACGAGCCTCCGCGCGCAAGAGCGCGATCGGGGTGTCTTCGGCTTCGTACCACTGTGCGCCGAGCGGGCCGTACCACTCGTTATTGATCGCTGCGGACGTTCGTAGGAGGTTCCAGTAGATGAACTGATAACCAAGGAATGCAATCGTCGCGACGAGCTGAAGGATCAAGAACGACGAATGCCCGGTCCACCACAGCCACGCGAAAGCAGCGAGCACGACCGGGTGCAACACGAACAAGATCGAGTGCAGCCAGTGCTCGCCGGCCGTGCATAACTTCGCGTGAACGCCTTCATCTTTTGTGACAAACAAGGTCGAGAACACCGCGAGCACGCCGTAGACCGACAGCGAGAATTCGTCATGCGACGGGGTGGTGACGAGCCAACCGAGACACACGATGATGGTCAACGTGTCGAGTGGATGACCGAGGCGCTCCCAGCGTGGCAAGCCACGACGGCGATGAAAAAAACCTTCATCGACGACCATCGCTGCGCCTTGCAACGCCACCGGCACTATGGGGAGCCAGCTCACCGTTTCTCCAGAAGTGCTCCGCACATCGTCAGACCTGGTCCGAACGCGAGGCTCGGAATGATCGTGCCGGCGGGAACGCGCGGATCGGCGAGAAGCCGCATCCAGATATGAGGTAGCGTCGCGGATGACATGTTGCCGTAGTCGAACAGTACGCTGCGGCTCTCTGCGATCTGCGCCTCGTCGAGCTCGAGGACCTTCTTGACCTGATCGATGATCTTCGGTCCGCCCGGGTGAACCGCGAACGTGCTCGCGCGCATCTTCTCGAGTCCGATCCCAGCGCGCGCGTAGAGGTCGAGGACGAATTGACGCACCCCTTCGGCGATCTGGGTGGGGACATCGCGCGCGAGCGTCATTTGCATCCCGGTATCACCGGCGACCCAGCTCATCGAATTCGATGAGTTTGCAAGCAGCTGTTCGTGCACGGCCAGCACGCGCAGTCCGTCGCCGCCGTGGTCTGGCGTCATCGAGTACCGAATAAAACCGTCGGCGAACAAACTCTGGACGACGAGCTGCTCCAGTGAGTGGTCCTCGGGGTGAAAGTGCAACGAACATAGCTCTGTGTGCACGATGTCAACGCGACGCGATGACGTGGCCACGAATCCACTCGCGATCCGAAGCGCGGGCACTGCTGCATAACAACCCATCTGATAGGCATTCGTGACCCGCGTAGTTACGCCCCAGCCGCGATTCGCAACTAGCTTTTGCGCACCATTCGGTGACGCGTACCCGGTGCATGTGACGTGAATAAGATCATCCGGCAGGACCTGTTCGGCGGAATACTCGGCCTCGAAGTAAGCCTCCGTTATTTCGGCGAATAGTTTGGTCCGTGCCTCGGACCCTCGACCCCGAGGCTCGTGACGCACGTTGTACAGCACACCGTCGTCCCATGAAGCGGCGCCGATGTCGGCGACGGAGTGCCCCCGCTTGCTGATCTTGTCCGGTTGGCACGCCACGCGTCGAAGGACGCGCGCGATCGACAATTCAAATCGAGCTCGTTGTCGCTCATCAAGTCCCTTCAACGTTGCTTCTGCCTCGGCATGTGCGGCCGCGAGCCAATCCAAGCCAGCTTGCTGCGTAAATTCGTATCGAGGACGTGTGGAACGAAAGCGTGAAAGCAGTGCTAGCATCGCGTCGGGTGCGTGCAGTTCTCGGTCCGTCGAGCAGCTGCACATTTCTCAAACAAAACGATCATTGCGTGTCTTTCCTGCGACGTAGTGCGATGGCGTCACGGAACGACTACCAGAGTGCAGCAACGAGCTCGCAGACCGAGGTCGCGATCAACAGCGCCACCGCGCCTAGTGTCACGCGCTCGAATGCGGTCGGGTTGTAAACGTCGCGGACGCGCGCCAGGCGCAAGACCGCGAAGGGAAATGGAATCAATCCCGCCACGGCGATCGAACCGGGCAGGCCGAGCCTCCACGCGATCGGCAGCCAGCCGAATGCGGCAAGCGTAGCCGTCATCCACACCTTGGCTGCGCTACCGGTGCCGAGGCGTACGACGAGCGTGCGTTTGTTCTCGGCGGCGTCGCCAACAGCATCGGGGAACTCGATGGCGACGAGCATCGCGAACTGTAACAGCGCTAGCGGAACGATCGCCAGCGCGAGTTGGCGCGCACCGACAAAATCCTGCGCCTGCACGATGAAACCTAGAAACGGTACGAGTACGCAGACGACGACGGCGGTGTCGAGCTCCCCCCACCCCGTGGCACAGAACCGAAGTGGCGGTGCGCTGTACTGCCACGACAGCACCGCCATCGAGACCACCATCGCCGCTACAAGCGCGCCGTGCGGTGACATCGATGCCAGCACCCCGCCGAGGCCACATCCGATCACACCGAACACGAGAGCTGCGACCAGGGCGACACCGCGAGGCAGCTCGCCGTTCGCCAGCACACGAGATCCTCCCGACCAACGAGTCGGCGTCGTGTTCGCGACGTCTGCGGCGTAGTCGAAGTAATCGTTAGAATAATGCGTCATCCACTGCAGTGCGGTGACAGTGCCTTGACCCAGCAGATAGCAGGGCCAATTCAAGGCATGGCCTGCGCGTCGAGAAATGGCCGCGCCCAGCGCGAAAAGGATAAACCCACCACCGAGATACAACGGTCGACCGAGACGGATGAATGCGAGAAGTTTCAAACGCAGCACCGGTTGAAGATCGACATACGGTGGAGTGCCTGATAGCGAGCGGGACCGATCACAGGAAACGGAAGTGCGTATAACTACGTACTCGACTCCCGCAGTTAGTCGGTTGTGCGGATGCCGTCGCCACCGAAGAAGCCATACCATCGTATGGTACAGGCCGTCCCACAAGTTCGCTGTCGCTGTCGGGGTGCACCAACGTCCCTGTAGCGAGGCGACAACTTCGGGTATCTACGAGGGCGGGAGCGACTCGGTTACCGGCCAGCGTGGCAGGCGCAACACAAAGGTGGTCACTCCGTCGGCAGATTGCCCGTCGAGCGTACCGCCGTGTGAAGCCACGATCTGATGGGCGATGTAGAGGCCGAGCCCGAGATTTCCGGTTGGTGACTTCTCGAGCGGTCGCGCGCGGCGAAAGGGCTCGAAGATAAACGGAAGCTCGTCCGCGGGAATTGGCTCCCCGTGATTGTCGACCTCGATCACGACATCCCCTTCCTCGGCGCGGGCCTTGACAATCACGGTCGTTCCCCGCGTGGCGTACTCGATAGCATTGCCCACGAGGTTGGAGAGAGCTTCCGCCAAGCGGCCTCCGTCCCAGAGGCCTGCCACGTCGCCATGAACCTCCTGCTGGATGGTCGCGCCAAATTCCTCGACCACGTGCCGGATGACCTCGCGCAGGTCCGTCGGCTTTCGTTCGATTGGCAACCCACCGCCAAGACGAGCGCGCGTGAGGTCGAGCAGCTGGGTGATCATTTCGCTCATGCGTTGGTCGCTTCGTATGATGCGCGCGACCGACTTTTCGTCCTGCTCGTCGAGGTGGCCGCGCTCGAGCAGCATCCCGGCCGCCATGACGATCGATGCCAGCGGGGTGCGGAGGTCGTGTCCGAGGATGCCAATAAACTTCTCCCGGAACTCCGCCAGCTCGCGTTCTCGGTCCAATGAGACCGCGAGCCGATTTTCGGCCTGTTTACGCTCGGTGATGTCGTAAAAGCAACTGATCGCCGAGGTGACTTCTCCGTCCTTGTCCCTCAGTGGACGGATGTTCACGACGAGGGTGACGCGCGACCCGTCGGGCCGCTCGATGCTCACCTCCACGTCCCGTACATCCGAAATCGTGCCGCTCAGCGCTTCGGCCATCGGACACTGCTCGTGGGGCATGAAGCTACCGTCTGCGCGGAACATCTTGAACGAGCCACAGAACCGCTCCTCCAGGTCCCCTATCGCGGGCTCGCGGCCCCACAGCTCCGCGGCATGGTGGTTAAATTTTTGAATCACCCCGGAGGCGTCACAGGAATAGACGGCCACGGGACACAAGTCGAACAAGGTGCGATAGCGCTCCTCGCTCGCCCGCAGCTCGTTCGTCATTGTCTCCGCACTCGACCGCGCGGAGTCTGCTCGCTCCGTCGACTCCTGGGCCCGAATCGTTGCAGCGACCATCTGCTCGTTCGCTTCGCGCAAGTCGACGATTAACGTATCTGCGTTGGCTCGCTCGCCGGTCAGATCGTTGTCGGTGGTCTGGCGCTCGGCCGCGAGCATATCGGTTCGGAAGCGCCGCCGCTCCACGCGCTCCCACCCGAGCGCAACATCGGAGCTAGATCGCTGGACCTCGAGGATGGCGCGCTCGCGTTCGAAGGCGGCGTCTGCTTCACCGGTCGATCGGCCGCGCTCGCGATCTGCGTCGGCTCGCTGGGCCTGGGCGAGCTGGTCCACGCGGTGGCGACCGATGTGTAGCAGCTCGTCCTCCTGCTTTTCGTTTGCCTCGCGCTTCTTCGTGTCGTAGTTGTCAGCCTCTGCTCGCTCGACACGCAGGCTCACGTCGGTCTGGTCTCGCTGAGGATGACGGTTGCGGAAGCCGTCGGCTGCCGAAGCGGCGAGTCGCGCAAGCACGACGATTGGCTCGCCGAGTGTGGTCAGGTAACGGACCGTTTCCTCGTCCAGCTCCACGGTGATGCTCTGATTTGTCATGACTCGCCCGACCTCCGCGTGGGAATTGCTGACTCCGCGCCCGGCGATCAGAACGTGGTTTGCAGTCGTACGGGGCGTCGCCTCATTTGCCCGGCCCGCCGCCCTCACCCGCGGTGGGCCGCCCTGTGAGCAGGCCCTCGAAGCCTTTTAGTACGTTGCCCACGGTGAGCCCGCCTTGTGAAGAGATTTCGTACTCTCTGAGCTCTTTGCTGTGTTGGCTGGAGCGCACCTTGACGACCGACATCGCCCGCTTCAGGTGCCCGTCGATCTCGAGGTAACGCTGGATGATGATGGCGTCCGTAAGGAACGCGACGCCATACGGGCTGAACCGCAGATCGGTGTACGAGTCTGCCTGCTCGACCGTGGCCATTACTGTGACGCCAAGCCCAGTCAGCGCCCCCAGCATTCGATAAAGCGATTCGCGGAAGTCTTCCCGAAACGTTGGCGCGAGCGCGAGCTCGAGGCCGGACAGCGAATCGATCACCGCTCGCTTCGCACCGACGCGTTTCACCGCGTTCTGGATCTCCACGAGTGTCTCGTCGATCGAGAGGTCTAGCGGGCGCAGGTACAGGACCTCTAACTTTTTCGCGCGAACAAGCTCTATGAATTCTTCGCCGCGTGGCGTGGTCTGTAGGTAGTCGTTCGGCCGCTTCTCGAAGATGGCCACGATCCCCTTCTCGCCGCGTTTGGCTCCCTCGATAATGAACTGATTGGAGAGCACGGTCTTGCCCGAGCCTGATGGACCGGCGATCAAAACGGAGTAACCGCTCGGGATGCCGCCGTCGAGCATCTCGTCCAACCCGGGCACCCCGGTCGAGAGCCGATGCTTGAGAGGGTGCTCGGCGATCGTCTCTGCTGGTTTGAGAAGTCGCGGGAAAACGCTGAAGCCCGTGTCCGTGATGCGGGCCATGTGCAATCCGGGGATCTGCCCTTGGCCACGCATCTTGACCACGTGCAACTTGCGCACGACAGAGTTGCGGTCGATCGCCTGGTAGAGCCAGAGCAGCCCATCGGCCACCGTGAAGACCGCGGTGTCGTGTTCGCCGTCTGCATACTCGCCGATGAGGAACGTGGTGGCTTCGTAGCTCGTGAGCACGAGCGCGAGGCGCTGCATGAAGTCCGTCAGGTCGCGCTCGCCGTCCGGCTTGGAGGCAAGGGTGCTTCGGACCATGGCTCGAAAGGAATCCACCACGACGATCCCCGGATTCGAGTTCTCGATTTCCTTGACGATGGCTTCCAACACCTTCGCCATCCCACCGTCGATCGCCTCCTGGCCAAGATGGACGAAGCGAACCGTGCCCTCGCCCACTTTGGTGGCGTCGAAGAAATCGTACTGCTGCTGATAGCGAAGCATCTTGATGGGGGGTTCGCCGATGATGCTGAAGTACAAGGCCTTCCGCTCCGGGGTCGCGTTCGCGAACATGATTTGGTGCGCGATCGTCGTCTTGCCGCCTCCCGGACCACCGGCGATCAGATTCAACGAGAATTCAGGAATCCCACCGCCCAGGACTTCGTCGAGTCCCGGTACTCCGGAGGCCAGCTTGCGAATCGGAACACGGTCGCTCATTGGTCGGTCTCCGTTAATGCCGCGTCTGCGATTGTCGGCCAAGCGCCGTGCAGGATCTGGGTTATCAGACGCTCTCCGATAAGGGACGTAACGAGCGCGAAGAAGGTTCCGAACAAATTCACAGCCGATTCGGAGGAGACCGCGGGATCCTGCGCTTGCAAACGTTCTCGCAACTTTGCCGAGCCTTCCAAGATTGAGACATCGGAGAGCCAAGCGAACTCGCCTTTGGCCAACTTCGCGCTCCGCACAAACAACAGCTGAACACCAGCAACACCCACGAGGGGAGCCATCTGCTCGTGGAGCCTGTCGTAGACTCGGCTGGCGGCCGTTCTGGGATCGTAGTTCGTGGTACCCGCGCCCGCCGCCGCCGCGCTCTCGTGCTCCAGTAATCGTCTCGCCCGTTCCGTTTGCGCCGGGTTCGAGCGGCTCACTGGCCCGGCGCTATCATGGCCCACGTGTGTGCGCCCGCGGTATCGGTCTTGTGGCAGTCGGGCAGCGTGCCTGAGAGTCAAACACGTCTCCATAAGCGCTTCTTATGCGGCGGAGTCAACGATCAACGCGCGAGAGCCGACCCGCGCGACCGGGACGCCCCGTCCTACGGTACAACGTGGTCGCGTTCATATCCCATCGCGAAAGAGACGAGCCGCGTCGAGACCGTGGCGCGCTCACCCGCCACGCAATTTTGACAGCGACGTGACGCCGCCGCGTGTCGCCCTGCGAAGCGCACTAGGTTGATCTCGCATTCGTGCGGGGGATCCGGAGCACAAACGTCGTGATGTCATTTGCGGATGACGCGGTGATGGTCCCACCGTGAGCGCGCACGATCTCGCTCACGATATAGAGGCCAAGGCCGAGCCCCCGAGTCAGCACCCTGGCGTCGCTCGCACGTCGAAATGGCTCGAACAGTGTTGCAAACTTTTCGTGCGGAATCGTTGGGCCATGATTCGTTACGCATACAGTCGCCGAGTCTGAATCGGCGCTGAGCGTCACCGCGATTGGATCTCGCCCGTGTGCGACCGCGTTGGTGAGCAAGTTCGCTATTGCTTGCGATAACCGCCGTGCATCCCACTCACCAACCAGGGCGCCACTTGCTGCGATGGTGATCGATCGGTCTGGGTAGACGCACGTCGTCTGGGCTACGACATCCGTACATAGCGTGACGAGATCGCAGCGCTTCAACACGAGCGGGATGCCCCCGGCGAGCCGGCCTCGAGCGAAATCCATGACATCGCGAACGAGATCGCTCATGGTTGTGGCGGTCTTCTTGATCTCGTCGACGAGGTAGCCAAATGGCGGTTCGAGCTTGCAACGCTGGAGCGCTTCGGCACTGATCGAGATCGCGGCCAGTGGGCTCTGCAGGTCGTGCCCGAGAATCGCCATGAATTGCTCGCGTGCGCGCTCCATCTCCTTGCGCTCGCTGATGTCGGTCATCATCCCGATCCACTCGCGAGCAACGCCATTGCGACGGATCGGAACCGCACGCGCCGCGACCCAACCGTAGCCACCAGCCTTTCGAAGAAGGCGGTGTTCGCACGCATAGCCGGTCGAGGTATCGACCGCAGTGCGCCACAACTCGCTAATTCGACCGCGGTCGTCGACATGAACCGCATCGAGCCAGCTATTCGAGCCGCCGCCTTCTCCCGACAATGCGAAACCAGTCAGCGTGAACCAGACCTCCGGCTCGAACGCAATTCGGCCTCCGGCATCGGCTCGCCACACGATGGCCGAGGAGGCAAGGACCAGCGATCGAAATCGCTCTTCGCTTTCGACGGCAAGCACGCGAGCGCGCTCGGCCTCAGCTGCAAAGTCCTCGGCGCGAAAAGTTGCGGCGAGGAGCTGCTCGTTCGCCTCGCGTAATCGTCGCATCAGCTCATCGGAGGGGTCGAACACCTGTTTAGCCGTCCTGCCGGGTCAGCACGTGCGCCTCACACACAACGGCGCGTAACCGGTGACGGCAGCTTCGCACGTTTCACAACGCATCACGACGGTCTCGACGCGATGGGCATCGAGATCCTCGCCTCCGGGCAATGCTGACGTCATCAGCAACAGCCTACGACGTGCGTAGTAGAGGCGCTCGCTTGTCAGGCGCTCACTGGCGTACAACGCGCCATCCATCGCCGGCGTCCGCCCAGGGGCTTGGCATCGGCACGTACGTCCCATGCCGCCCCAGACGTACTCGATCGACCTTGTCGGATGCAGCGGCGAGCCCGAGGCGGTAGCTCGGTGAGGTCACCACCGTCAGCTGGCGCAGGCGCAGGACGAGCCGCACCAGCCGGCGCGAGACGGTCTGCTACGCTGCGGCGTGCGATGGTTTGCCGTTACGTTCTCGCTCACGGCCTGCGCGGCCTCTTCCGCACCAAAGGCGCCGAGCGAGCTCGCTCTATTCCGCGATCTCGAACGTCAAGTTACGGTCGCGGCAGCGACGGGTTGGGGGATCGATCGGCTCGAGATCGACCGCATGCTAGAGACCACGCTCGACTCCATGTGCCGAGTCGACCACCTCGACCGCCAAGGCCTGCAGCGATGGCTCGATGACGAAATCGTACGCGAGGGTGGACCTGTCGATGCGGTGTGGCGGCAGCGCGGAAAAGACCTCTCGAACGTCGACGATCTGCTGAGGCTGACCCGGGTTCGCGCGCTACTGGCTCGCGCCGAAGAGACGTCGAACGACTGTCCGTTCTGGGTCGAGCCCGAAACACCTTTTCGCGGCCGGCAGATTTCTGGGCGGGGGTGGCAGTTGACGGTCGGTGGTGGCGGCAAAGCGACCGTCACGAGCCAGGGGGGGCATCGTGATCTGAGCTACGGCGGCGCCGGCCGCCTGATGCTCGGACGAATCTTTGATGATGGCGACGGGCTCTACGCCGGCGTCGAGATCGGCGGCAGTGCGTCGTTTCCGAAGGATGCGGTCGGGGCGCGTGCCGGTCCGGTGATCGGCTTCGACGTTCTCGCGCCGCTGGTCTTCCGCCGGACCCTCACCAATACCTATTTCGAAGTCGAAGGCGGCTGGCTCGGTCATTCGAACGAGGAAAACCTGACGGCGATCGAGCAAGGCATGCACGTTGGCGTCTCGTTCGGCGGTCGAGCTCTGCGTGCGCGGTTCTTTTTTCCGGGTGCCGCGTTCGAGCTCGCCTGGGAGCGGCTGTTCGTTGCTGGCGATGACGCGACTTCGATCAAGGTCGGGTTTCGCGGAGCGTTCGATCTAGATCTTTAGTGCCGCTGAAGGCGAGGCTCACGTGAGCCGCTGTCGCCGCAGCCTGAGCGCATTCGTAATTACCGACACCGAGCTCAGGCTCATCGCGGCGCTCGCGATCATCGGGCTGAGCAACCATCCAAACACGGGGTACAGCACGCCCGCAGCGATCGGAACACCCAGCAAATTGTACGCGAATGCGAATGCCAGGTTCTGTCGGACGTTCCGTATCGTGGCCCGGCTGAGTTGCCGCGCACGCACGATTCCCCGCAGGTCGCCTTTGACAAGTGTGATCCCCGCACTCTGGATCGCGACGTCCGTTCCCGTGCCCATCGCGATGCCGACGTCGGCACGTGCGAGCGCCGGCGCGTCGTTGACTCCGTCGCCCGCCATGGCGACACGTTTACCTTCCGCTTGAAGTTTCTCGATCACGGTGCGCTTCTGATCCGGCATGACCTCGGCGACGATATCGTCGAGCCCCAAGGTCTTCGCGACCGCATTCGCGGTCAGCTTGCTGTCGCCCGTCAGCATGACGATCTTGAGGCCTTCCGCGTGCAGCGCTTTGACCGCTTCGAGCGTGGTCTCCTTGATCGGATCGACGACACCGATCGCGGCGACAACGCGATCTCGAACCGCGAGGTACACCACGGTTTGCCCTTCGGCACGCCGGTCAACCGCAGCACTCGCTATTGATCCGAGGTCGGCGCCGGACGGGTTCGTGAATCGTTCATTTCCGAGCGTGACGCGCTCGCCAGCGATGATTCCCTGGACGCCCGCGCCCGTGACGGACATGAAGTCAGTGACGTCTAGACGTGGGACTGCGCGTTCTTTCGCACCCGCCAGGATCGCGGCGGCCAGCGGATGCTCACTGCCGCGTTCCAGTGCGGCTGCGAGCGCTAGTGCATGCGCTTCGTCCACACCGGCGGTCGCGATCGACGCCAAGCGCGGTTTTCCTTCGGTCAAGGTGCCGGTCTTGTCGACCACGATCGTGTCAACTCCGGCGAGTGCCTCGAGCGCTTCTGCTTTGCGGATGAGGACCCCAAAGCTCGCGCCGCGACCCGTCGCGACCATGATCGACATCGGCGTGGCGAGACCGAGCGCACACGGGCACGCGATGATCAGCACCGCGACGGCGTTGACGAGCGAGTGTGCGAGGCGAGGCTCGGGGCCAGCGACGGCCCAGACGATCGCTGTCGCGATGGCGACGAGCAGGACGGCCGGTACAAACCACGCGGCGACGCGATCCGCGAGTCGCTGAATAGGTGCGCGGCTGCGCTGCGCGTCCGCTACCATCTTCACGATCTGCGATAGCAGCGTCGCGCCGCCAACGCGTTCGGCCGTGATCACCAACCCGCCGGTCGAGTTGAGTGTTCCGCCGGTTACTTTGTCGCCGGCAGTCTTCTCCACGGGAATCGGTTCGCCCGTGATCATCGATTCGTCGACGCTCGTGCGGCCTTCGACGACGACGCCATCCACCGGAACGCGCTCACCAGGTCGTACGCGGAGCTTGTCGCCGACTCGAACCGCATCGAGTGGCACGTCGTCTTCGCTGCCATTGGCGATCCGCCGCGCGGTCTTCGGTGCGAGACCGAGCAGTGCGCGAATCGCACCCGACGTCGCGCTGCGAGCGCGCAACTCGAGCACTTGCCCCAGCAACACCAGCGTCACGATCACCGCCGCGGCCTCGAAGTAGACCGGCACCGCCCCGTCGGGGCCGCGCACCTGCAGCGGAATGATCGAGGGCACGAGCGTCGCGAGCACGCTGTATCCGAAGGCCGTGGCCGCACCGATCGCGATCAGCGTGAACATATTCAGGCTACGGTTACGGACCGAATCCCAGCCTCGTACGAAGAATGGCCAGCCGGCCCACGCGACGACGGGGGCCGCGAGCACGAGCTCGATCCAGGTTCGAGGTCCAGGCGAGAGCGGCGTGAACCCGACCATCTCGCCCATGGCGAGAACGAGCAGCGGGATCGACAATGCGCAACTGACCCAAAATCGCCGCGTCATGTTGACGAGCTCGGGATTCGGTCGCTCGTCGAGGGTTGGCATCTCGGGTTCGAGCGCCATGCCGCACTTGGGACAGTTGCCGGGGCCGTGCTGCCGGACCTCGGGATGCATCGGGCACGTGTAGATCGTCGTGGCGTCTTCGACGGTCGGCGGGATCGCCTGGACGGGCGCGATGAACGTCACCGGATCGGCGACGAACTTGTCGCGACACTTCGGGTTGCAGAACCAGTAGTCGCGCCCGTCGTGAGTCGCGGTTCCGCCTCTCGCAACGCCCGGCGTGACGGTCATCCCACACACCGGGTCCTTCACGGGATCAGGTGGGACGTGGTGATGCGGGATGCTCGACAGTTCATCGCTACGTTTCATGGGTACTCGACGCGAGCAGCGTGCTCGCATTACAGGCGCGTGGGATACGAGCCAGCCCGCATTCGTCGATGTAATTGCGGCGGTTACAGAATGGGCGCCGACGTCCGCGCGCATGGACACGCAGCGACACCCCACCTGACCGAGCTCGGAGTCATCGCTCGCTTTCGCACGGCAGCCGGTTGCCGATTCCGAGGGAGCCACCAGATCACGTTGGTCACGTGTAACCGGTCGAGTTACAGGCCAGATCCGCCCGAGCCGCCTATCCAAGCGAAAACACAGGCGTGCCGTGTTGGCGCGGCGCGTGCTCAACTCACAGGCGATGCGCCCTAGTTGGATCGCCGCCGTGCTGCTCGTGGGGTGCGTCCCTTCGCGGTCTACGATCTTTGACCCCGTGAACCACGAGGTTCAGCGCCGCGCGGGCCTCGATGTTTTGTGGCCTGAAGAGTCTCGGACGTCGTCCGCCGTCGATGCGCTGCTCGCCCAACCCATCGATCTCGACGCGGCCGTGCGCATCTCCCTCGCGCGAAACCACCGCTTGCAAGCTCGATTTGACGAGCTCGGAATCGCGGCGAGTCAGGTCGCCGATGCGACGGTCCTTCCGCCTCTCACCGCGGACGCCGATTACAAGCGCGCCGTGAGTGGAAGCGGTAGCGAGATCGAGGTCACGGTCGTCCAGGATGTCTTGGACTTGCTCCAGATCGGACAACGACGGGGGGTCGCGAACGCCGAGATGCGTGGTGCGCAAGTACGGGCGATCGCCGCGACGGTGAACCTGGCTGCGGACGTCGAGATGGCGTTTTACGAATTGATCGCATCGCAACAAGAGCTCGAGCTCGTGCAAACGTCGTTCGAAGCGGCAAACGCATCCGCCGAGCTTGTCGAGCGGCAGCACGATGCGGGCAACACATCGGATCTCGCGCTCGCACGCGAACAGGAACAACGCGAACGATTCCGAATCGAGATCGGGCGCGCAACGCAGGCGATCGCGGAGCATCGAGCCAGGCTGGCCGCGCTGCTTGGAGTCGACAACGATCGACCATGGACCGCCACGGGGCGCCTCGCGGATCCACCAGCCGCGCTTCCCGCGCTGGATGACCTCGGCGCGGTAGCAACGAGCGCCAATCTCGATCTGGAGGCGCTGCGCGCCGATGTCGACGCGGCGGCTGCGCGCCATTCGTACGCGATGGTTCGCACGTTTATCCCGGAGCTCGGCGCCGGCGTGGCGCTCGCGCGGCGCGATGCCGGAGGCTGGGAGGCGGGTCCCGCGATTCGCATCGGAATTCCCTTGTTCAACCAGCAGCAGGGGCCACGCGCGAAAGCTCTCGCAGAGCAGGCTCGCGCGAGCAACGAGCTCGCGGCCACGCGTACCGAGGTGACGCAAAGTGCCCTCACGATCCGCGCCCGCATCGAGCAAGCGTTCGCGGAGGCGCGCCAGCTCGTGGACGTCGTCATGCCATTGCGCAAGCGGGTACTCGAGCAGACCGTCCTGCAATACAATGCGATGAACGCGAGCACCTTCGAGCTCCTGATCGCCAGGCGGGACATGGTCGATGTCGGTCGGCAGTACATCGATGCGTTGCGCAACTACTGGAGCGCGATGGCCGGGGCAAAGGCGCTGCGCCGCGGTGGTCGCGCGATGTTGACGAAGGATCAGACCCGATGAGCATGTCTCGACGAAGTTGGCTCCAGAGCGGGCTCGCGGTGAGCGCATTGGCGATGGCGCGCAAGCAAGCAGCCGCACAGGCGCACGGCGGAATGCAGATGCCGATGCCCGCGGCTCCGGCTCCCGGTCCTCTCACGAAACAGCTCCCGCCGCTCGTGCTCCCACCGCCTACAGCGACGGTCACGATTCCCAAGCCGCCCGCCGGCGAGCACTACACGCCGGTGATCGTCCCTGACGGTCATACATTGCCCTTCGAGCGGCGGGGTGCGGTCAAAGTGTTTCACCTGGTCGCGGAATCGTTCCGTCATCAGATCGCACCGGGCCTCGACATCGAAGCGTGGGGCTACAACGGGTCCACACCAGGCCCGTTGATCGAAGCTGTTGTTGGCGACCGAGTCCGGATCTACGTGACGAACAAGCTCCCCGAGCCGACGACGGTGCACTGGCATGGCGTGCTGGTGCCCAACGGGATGGACGGCGTGAGCGGGCTGACCCAGGGGCCGATCGCGCCGGGCAAGACGTTCAAGTACGAGTTCACGTTCACCAAGCCGGGCACGTTCATGTACCACCCGCATTTCGACGAGATGACGCAGATCGCCTTCGGTATGGTCGGAATGATCGTGGTGCATCCGAAGGAGCCAGCGGCGCGGCGCGTCCGCGACTTCTCGCTCATGATTCACGAATGGAAGATTCCGATCGGCGCGGCACGACCGGATCCGTTTGCGATGAACGACTTCAACGTGCTGACGTTCAACAGCAAGGCGTTTCCGGCGACATCGCCACTCGCGGTGGAAACCGGCGACCTGGTCCGGATCCGGATCGGCAACCTCGGCCCGATGGACCACCACCCGATCCATCTCCACGGCTATTCGTTCGAAGTGACGGAGACCGACGGTGGTCAGATTCCCAAAGAGCGCCGCTGGCCCGAGACCACCACGCTAGTTCCCGTCGGATCCGTACGCGTGCTCGAGTTCGTCGCGGATGTGCAGGGTGACTGGGCACTCCATTGTCACATGACCCATCACACGATGAATCAGATGGGTCACGACGCGCCGAACCTCGTCGGTGCGAACATGTCGGGGGTCGACAAGAAGATCGGTACGCTCGTCCCAGGCTACATGACGATGGGAGAGACCGGCATGGGCGAGATGATGATGATGGGACACCCGCGCAACAGCATCTCGATGGTGGGGGGGAAGGGCCCGTTCGACGAGATCGATATGGGCGGCATGTTCACGATCGTCAAGGTGCGTACCAAGCTCACGACCGAGACCGCGAACGGCTGGTTCGCTCATCCCACAGGCTCGGTCGCGAGCGAAGCATCAGCAGACGAGCTCTCTCGCGATGGCATCAAGATCTAGGAGACCCATGACATCCCATCTCTCGGCACTGTTGCTCGGCGCGGCTCTCGTCGCGTGCGGATCGAAAGCTCCGCCACCCTCTGCGCCGGCAATGCCGGACCGCGCGGCGATCGACGCCGGTAGCGGTAGCGCGGTCGCGATCCCGACCCCGATCTCGACCAAACCGCCAGAGCCGCCGGCCCCCGAGCCCGCGAAGGTAAAGGCCGACTTGCTCGCGAGCGAAACCTCGGCGTGGCAGACCGCCAGGCCCGTGTTGGAAACAGCGTGCGCGCGCTGTCACACCAAGGCCGGAAAGAAATCGGCCAAGAAAAAGCTCGACCACATGGATATGGACACCTATCCGATCGGTGGCCATCACACCGGTACGATCGGCTACGCGATCCGCGACGTGCTCGGCATTGGTGGCTCGGAAGCGACGATGCCCTACGACAAGCCCGGATCGGTCAAGGGTGCTGACCTCGCGAAGGTCGTTGCATGGACGGATGCGTGGGAGGCGGCAGAGAAAGGTGGAGCTCATCCGCCGCACGGTCCCGAGAAAGACGACGATTAACGCTCGTGTTGGCATCCGCCACCAATCCAGGCACGGAGCGGTCGCTGCGAAGCATCACCGGACGCCGCATTCTCGCGGCCTTTGGCGCGGTGCTCGTGTTGTTTGGCGTCGCCCTAGCCGTCGAGTTGGTGACGCTACACAAGATCGCGGACGCCGAGGCCGAAGTAGCGCGGCTCGATCACGCCAAGCACGCGGGTCACATGGCGGCGGCGCAGGTTCGCGAGCAGTACATCCACCAGGCCCACACGCTGATCGAGTTCGGTCTCGGCCACCTCGGTCACTACGCGACCGTCGTTGCTGCGACCAAGGAATCGATCGAACACCTGCAGTCGGTCGCAGAGACCGACTCGGACAAGCAGCTCGCGAAGCAGATCGAGGAGCTCGCCGAGCAGAATGATCACGACTTCCAGACGATCGTGGTGCCTGCGATCACCGCTGGTGATCGCGCCGCCGTTGCCAAGCTCGGTGATCAGCTCGAAGGTGTCGTCGATCGCGTCGTCGACATCAACGCGCAGTTGAATTCCGATCTCGACACTCGCAGCCTCGATGCTCGTCACCGCGCCGAATCGTTACGCGACCGGTCGGTGCTGTGGACGATCCTGTGCTTTGCCCTCGCGATCGGCTTGGCCGCCGCCGTCGGATGGTGGCTGACCCGAACCATCGTCGAACGCGTCGAGAGCTTGCGCATCGGTGCTCGACGAATCGGCGCGGGTGACTTGAACGCGCGGATCGAGCTCGGTGGCCACGACGAATTTGCGGAGCTCGCGAGCTCCTTCAACCAGATGGCGGCAAGCCTGTCGCGCGAGCAAGCCGCCTTGCTGCGGTCCCAGAAGTTGGCGGCGATCGGTCAGGTCGCGGCAGGCGTAGCTCACGAGCTCAACAATCCACTCACCGTGATCCTTGGCTACACGAGGCTCTTGCGCGCGGAGAGCGCGACCTCGGACGACTTGCGAATCATCGAAGAGGAAGCGCAGTTGTGCCAGCGCATCGTTCAGGAGTTGCTCGAGCTCGCACGTCCGCATCGGCTGGAGATCGGGTCGCTCGATCTGGCGATGCTAGCGCGCGAAGCGGTCGACCGGCTCGAAGGCGCCGGCGCATTGCACGATCGCAGTGTCCGCGTGATGACGGGTGCGCCGGTGCTGGTCTCCGCAGATGCGGGCAAGCTCCGGCAGGTGATCGCGAACGTCGTGGTCAACGCGGTGGAGGCGACGTCCAATGCAGGGTCGATCACGATCGGAGCGACGGCGACCAAGGATCTTGCGACGCTCACGATCGCAGATGATGGCCCTGGCATCGCGCCCGAGGTTAGCGACCAGCTCTTCGAGCCATTCGTCACCACCAAGCCGCGGGGCACTGGACTCGGTCTCACGATCGCGCAGGCGATCATCGATGCGCACGGCGGCCGCATCGAAATCGCGTCCACCGCCTCCGGGACCCGGGTCTCCCTGCATATGCCTGTGTTACAGCCCTCGCAGGTAGTGTCGTGACGCAGGCACGAGTGCTGGTCGTCGACGACAAGGACAACATCGTCAAGCTGCTGGCCCGAATCCTCTCTCCCGAGTTCATGGTCACCACGGCCCAGGACGGTACCCGCGCGCTCGGGCTCATCGCGGCGACCGAGTTCGACGTGATCGTGAGCGATATCCGGATGCCGGGTGCAGATGGCATGGCGGTGCTCGCTGAAACGCGGCGCTTGCATCCCGATACCGAGGTGGTGCTGATGACGGCGTTCGCGACGGTCCAAGACGCGGTCGCCGCGATGAAGCTCGGCGCCTATGACTATCTACAAAAGCCGTTCGAAGCCGATGAAGCGTTGATGATCGTGCGCCGCGCCGTCGAACGCCGGCAGTTGCGCGCTCGTGCCCGCGACCTGCAAGCGGCACTGTCCGTCGCGCATCGGCTCGACAATATCGTGGGCGAAAGCACCGCGATGCGAAAGGTGCTCGAGCTGGTGCGCCGCGCGGCGAGCAGCGATGCCACCGTGTTGGTCTCGGGTGACAGTGGTACGGGCAAGGAGGTGATAGCCCACGCGATCCATCGAGCGAGCTCGCGAAATGCTCGACGGTTCGTCCCGGTAAACTGTGGTGCGATGCCCGAGGCATTGTTCGAGGCCGAGCTTTTCGGCTACGCCAAAGGGGCGTTCACCGGAGCGTTCACCGACCGCGCAGGCCTCTTCGACGAGGCGGATCACGGCACCTTGCTTCTCGACGAAGTTGGTGAGCTGCCGCTCGCGATGCAGGTCGTACTCAACCGCGCACTACAGGAGCGGCAGATTCGCCGGGTCGGCGAAACCGCAGAACGCGCGATCGATGTGCGAGTGATCGCAGCGACGAACGTCGACCTCCGTGAGGCGATCAGCGCAGGCCGCTTTCGGGAGGATCTGTTTTATCGGCTGAACGTGTTCCCGATTCACCTCCCACCGCTGCGTGAGCGGCGCGACGACATCGCTCTGCTCGCCGCGATGTTTGTGGAGCGCCATCGCCGCGAGGGGCAAGCCGATGGGTTCACTGCGGATGCGCTCGGTGCGCTGCTGGATTACGACTGGCCAGGCAACGTGCGCCAGCTCGAGAATGTGGTGCAGCGAGCACTCGCGGTGAGCGATGGGTCGAAGATCGCGGTCACCGCACTCACCGACGAGCTGACGAGTCTGCCTCGGCGCACCAGCACTGGCATGAAGTTAGAGGCCCTCTCGTATCGCGACATGCTCGACACCGCGCGCGACCGGGCAACCCGTGAGTACCTTGCGGCGTTGATGAAGGACGTCGGCGGCAATGTCACACAAGCGGCCGACCGCGCAGGGATCGAGCGCGAGAGCATGCATCGCTTGCTCAAGAAGCACGGTGTACGGTCCGAAGATTTCAAACTACGATCTTGAAGGGAAACATCATGAAGAAGTTATTGGCTCTGATCATTCCTGCAATCCTCGCCGGCTCCGTCTATGCGGATCCTGCGCCGAAGTCTTCAACCCGGGTCGAAGTGACGGTGACCAAGAAGGGCTTCTCGCCGGACAACATCACGGTGCCGGCGATGAAACCGGTCACGCTGGTTTTTACGCGCAAGACCGACGAGACGTGCGCGAAGTCGGTGATCGTCACCACGGGTGATGACAAGAAGAAGATCGAGCGCGAGCTGCCGCTCGACAAGCCGGTGGAGATCGCTGTGACCTTCCCGAAGGCGGGAACGCTCAGCTACTCCTGCGGCATGGGGATGACGAGCGGCGTGATCAGCGTCCAGTAGCAATGACGGCGTGATCGATCGCCGAGCCCTCGGCACCACGTTGCATTGTTCGGCAAGTTACGCGTAACTGGCTCGCTCACACTGGTATGGGTCGCGACGCGCAGAACTGGTCGAATTCCTTGGCGTGTCACATCTGGTCCGGGTCGTGCTTGGCTGATTCGAATGTCGATATCCGCGTCAGTACCGTCACGGCCGCCAGGACAGTCCGCCCCGACGGCCCGTCGTGGTTCTCGCCGAGCTTGGTGTTACGTCAGCGTGACTGCCGCCGTGGCGGGTTGCAGCTATCACGCGGGGTCGTTCCGTGACCACACCGGCGCGTGGCCGGGGACGATGGCAACCGTCGGGTGCATCGACGTCGCGGTGTCCAATGGCGACGAGCTCGGCATCCCGGACCCGATCGTCGCGTACGCTATCGGCAATCGCTGCGAGCACCGTGTCGTCGCCGATCTCGCTGCGGTGCGTGCCGTGGCGCGCGACACCCGGGGCCTCGAGGTCGCGCTCGCACCGTATGATCCACGCGGCGAGCTGCGTGCGCTTCCACTCAACGCGAAGTGGAGTGGACAAGCCCGGATCGCGTATCGCGGTGACGAAACGACCGTCACATCGATCTGCGTCGACGTCGGTGGAATCGATCGCAGTGTCGCGGCGACCGAACGTTGGATTTGCATCGCCAAGGAGCAGCGATGAGAGCGGCATGGATCATGGCGTTGCTGGGGTTGTCCTCGCCTGCAATGGCAGGCCGCCACTGCGCGGAGGTAAGTGCGGTGGTCGGCTATCAACGATGCTCGCGCTTTGGTACCGAGTGGACAGGAGGGACCCTGTCGTGGGAGCTCGGCCTCACGATCCAGCGGATCCCGTTCGATCCGATCGACAAGGATGTCGACGTGATGCAGGCCGGCAATCGAATCTCGTATCGCGTGCATGCCGCGGGCAGCATCGGCTCTGCGACCGGTCTTCGGCTTCGCAATATCTACGGTCTGGCTGACCATTTCTACGTGACCAGTGAGTTGACCCTCGGCCGTCTGACGGTGGGACCGCAGCTCGACATCTCACCGGTCGCGCGCGCGGCAATGCCCATCGAAAACGCGACGACCGGTGTGCTGGTCGAGGGACTTCTCGCGGCAGGGGCACGATCATCGCTCGGGGTCGTCCACCTCGGCACCGAGCTCGCGTTCGGACCGCGTGCGGTGCTGTATTCGAACGATCGTCTACAGGGTGCTCTGTTCGACCAGAGCGGGCTCTTGGTCGAAGCGCGTGCGCACGCCAGCATGTGGCTGTCGATGCATTGGACCATCGGCGTGATGGCCGCGACGAGCGTCATCGACAGGCACGACGTCTCCATGACGTTGTCGCTCGGGCTCCACGCGTTCCCGTACGACGGCGGAGCCTGATGTCATCGACCCGCGATGACTCGACCGAGCAGCCAAGGCGAACCGGCCCCTCGCACTGACCCTTCGCACTCTGGCCGTCGTCGGCGGTCTGACTTCGTCGACCCCAAAACCGGCGCCGCGCTCGTGAATGAGCTGTAGCTGGTTTAGTCTCCAAGTATGGAGGCGCCTGAGAACTACGTCGGTTCCGCTCCTGGGCGCGCCGTGATCCTCGCGGTGATGTTCGTCAGCGCGTGCGGCCGCATGAGATTCGATCAGGTCGGAGATGCGGTCCTCGACTCGTCCACTGTCTGTTCCTCGTGGGGGCCGTTCTCGGCGCCGAGCCGGCTCGCCGGGCCAGCCCAGACCGCGAGCGACGACTGGTTTCCAACGCCGAGTAGCAACGAGCTAGAGCTCTATTTTTATACCTCTGTCGAAACCTCGTTTGACATCGTCCGCTCGACACGCGCCACGCGCAGCGATCTGTTCTCGGCGGCATCCTCGGTCAGCGGCGTTAACTCTTCGTCTACCGACGAGAAGACCCCGACGTTGACCGAGGATGGCCTCGTGATGGTGTTCTCGCGCCTCGGTTCTAGCTACGACCTGATGGAAGCGACACGGAGCTCGACATCCGAGGACTTTGGCTCGGGCGCGAGCCTGACGAGCTTGAACACGGAGACACGAAACGAAATTTCGCCGTGGCTGAGCCCTGATGGTCTCCGCCTGCTTTACGTCTGCGACGGGCTGATCTGCGAGAGCAGTCGCAGCGATCGTGGCGCGGGTTGGGAGACTCCGTTCGTTCACACCGAGCTGCAGCACGGGGACCTTCAGGATAGTCCGACGACAACCGCAGATGGTCTGGACATGTGGTTCGCGGAAGGCGTCGTAGGCGACTTCAACATCTACACGGCGCACCGACCGACGCTACAGGCGCAGTTCGGCGCACCGACACCGGTTCTCGTGCTCGACAGCTCACGCGACGACCTCGGACTGCGGTTGTCTCTCGACGGTGCCACCATGTATCTCAACTACGACGCGCTCTTTAGCGGGAACGGAAATGCCGATCTGTGGACCGCGACCCGCGCGTGTCTCGATCCGCGCTAGTCACATCGTGCACATCATCATGACGAACGCCGACGACACGCGCCGCACCCAGCTCGGCGCCATCCGCCGGCGATCCTCAATCCGTCGAATTGAGATTCGAGCGGCAGCTTCGCCATGTGATCCGGATCAGCGGCGACATCTTCAATGAGCTCGACGGTCGCGCATCAGGGTTGTCGTGAAAACCGGTCCCGGCGGCCAGGCGGAGGCACGATCGTAGAGGGCAGGTGACGGCCTTTTCAGACGGCAAAGACTGCCGGATAGACGAGCAATTCGAGGACGAACGATGTCGCGAGACCTCCGACCATCGGTGCCGCGATCCGTTTCATCACGTCAGCTCCAGTGCCACGACTCCACAGGACCGGCACCAAGCCGATCATCATCGTGAGGACGGTCATCAGCTTGGGGCGAATCCGATGTGCCGCACCTTCGACGATCGCGTCGCTCAGGTCATCGCGTGTACGGAGCCCCGACCGGCGTCGTGCCACTTCGTGTGCGCGAGCTTCAGGTACAGGAGCATCACCACACCCGTTTCCGCATCGAGGCCGGCGAGGGCGATCATCCCGACCCAGACCGCGACACTGACGTTGTAGTGGAGCAGGAAGACCAGCCAGATGGCACCGACGAGGGAAACGGGACAGCCATCAGCACGATGCCTGTTTCGACGAGTGACCGCGTGTTGATGTAGAGCAGCAAGAACACGATCATGAGGGTGACGGGAACGACAAGCTTCAGCTTCGCCTTGGCCTGCTCGAGGTGGAGCGCGATCTTGAACGTGACCGTGGCGAACATGTCGGGTTTCAGTTCGAGCCCTTTGTTCGCCAGTGCGATGCGCACGCGACCCGTGCGAGAAGCAGGATCGAGATACGGGTACACGAATGCGACCTTGCCCTCGAACGTTCGCCCGGGCAGGTAGGTGAGGCTGATAGTGGCCGGCAGGTGCTTCGTGATCCGAGCAAGGTCCGCTTCGTAGACATCGGCCTCGACCCAGATCTGATCGAGATCCGCGATCTTGAACAGGCGCTGCCCCGCCATCACCGCGTCGCCGTCGATGACGTTCTTCTCGATCACCACGCCCGAGGCAGGTGACTTGAACGGAATCTTCTCGATCGGTTCACCCTTGTCCGCGATCAGGCGCAGCTGATCCTCGCCAAGGCCCCACAGCCGCAATTTCGTCTCGGCCGCGTGCAGCAGCAACTCAGCATGCGCAGCGTCGTGATCTTGCCGAGCGATCAGATATTCCTGTTCGGCGGCATAGAGCGCGGGGCTGTAGAGCGTGAACAGCGTCTCACCCTGTTTCACTGATTGGCCGGTCGTGTTGACCTTCAGATCGCTGACGTAACCGTCGAGCTTGAGCGTGACTTCGTGCAGACGCGTCTCGTCGACGGTTAGTTAGCCGACCCTTCGCGACGATCTCCTGATCGATCGGTGCCGTGATCACCTTCGTCGTGCGAATACCGAGCAACGCACGTCGCTGCGGATCGATGTGAATCACGCCAGCCTGCTCTTGTTCGCGCGTGACCGGTGTCAGGTTCATCGAGCAGATCGGACACGTGGGACGGTCGAGAACGACTCCGAGAACCAGCGATCAGATCAGAAGTGAGCAGTGCCAGACGAAGAGAGGTCCGGGCGGGCCACGCGGCGAGCGCACGGGGCCGAGCGCGACGATGTGCACCGGAGTGGCGATCAGAAGCACGATCGTGCGTGGCACGATCACGGGCGGTCCAGCTTCGAACGTCACGACCGGCTCACCTCGCGGAGCCGGCTCGGCAGCGCGCATCTGCGTTATCTTGCAACAACACGCCGGCTCGAGATGCTGCCCCGAATCCTGGCGCGCCCCCTTCGGCTTCGGGCAGCAGCACGAGAGGCGAACTTCGCCGTCCATCGCGCACTCGAAGCTCGCCGCGGCTCGTACCATCGACGGCAGGAATGTAAGCAACGCCAGCACGATGAGGGCGACACGCTTCAATACGTCCAAAATGCGCATCGCGGCTGCGCGGCAACGTCCTGATTGGCCGGTGGCTGCGCGCTTCGACTCGCGAGGGTCGCCGCGCAGAGGATCGTGATCGGCGCAACGAGAACCGTTCGCCTGCGATGTCCAGATCGAACAGCGATGGATGGCGCGCGGTGAACGCATCGAGCGGCGGCGGTGGATTCCGGCGGACGTGGGTTGGCCGGTACGACGAAAGCACCCACGCGATCGCAACACTGCGGCCCGAGATCCGGGTTCTTTATTGTTCGGGCTGTACCAGAGAGACGATCAATCGTCCTACCGCCCGCGTCAGCTCGGGAACGAGCGCGTGCGCTCGGTTGCGGTTGACCGCTCGCTCTGTCGAGAAATGACGAGGGATCCACTCGGGCTCTACCTTGCATCTACTATCGGGACCCGGCCGGCGCGCAGTGCGCCGAGCTGGTGGGTTCGGGTCGTGACGAGCAAGAGAGAGAGTGGCGACGATGACGACGTTGGCGCAGTTCATCACCTCGGCGACGAATGAGATTGCCTCCGAATGGGAGGAGTTCGCGCGCAAGTACCTCCCCGCGGCGAGCTCTATCAACCTGCAGGCTCGTCGCGATCACGTAGTCGGGATGTTGCAACGGATCGCGCAGGATCTCGACACCCCGCAGACGAAGCGAGAGCAGTCGGACAAGTCCAAGGGGATGGACGACGGGTTGGTTACGAGCGCGACCGCAGCGAATGCGCATGGTACCGACCGCGCGGCACACGGCTTTACACCGACCGAGGTGATCGCGGAATTTCGCGCCTTACGTGCGAGCGTGCTGAGGCTCTGGTCCGAGGCGCAGGGCGAATTTTCGCGCGCGAACCTCACCGATGTGATGCGCTTCAACGAAGCGATCGATCAACTCCTCGCGGAATCGATGAGCAGGTATGCGCTGGATGTCGAGAACTCCAAGGACCTGTTCCTCGGCGTCCTCGGGCACGACCTGAGGAATCCGCTCGGCGCGATCATGATGTCTGCGAGTTTGATGATGACGCAGGAAGGGCCGGAATGGTCTCACCACACCACGGCGTCCCGCATCCTGAACGCCGGCACGCGCATGGATCAGCTCATCGGAGACCTCGTCGATTTCACTCGAAGTAAGCTCGGCGCCGGTATTCCGATCAGCCGCACCACATGTGACCTCGAGCAGGTCGCTCGACAAACGGTCGAGGAAATCAGAGCCTTTCATCCCAAGTGCGTAGTCAGATTCGATGCGTCGGGGGACCTTCGCGGGGACTGGGATGGCGGCCGGATCGGGCAAGCACTCTCGAATCTGCTGGGTAACGCGTTTCAACACGGCGCCCCTTCGGCACCCATCGAGGTCGGCGTTCGCGGGCAGGCGGACGACGTGGTCGTGACCGTGCGAAATCTCGGCAAGCGCATCCCGCACGAGCGCCTGAGCGACATCTTCGATCCGTTCAAGCAAGTGGAGCCCGCGGGACCGAAATCGCGAGATGCACGCAGCTTCGGCCTGGGGCTGTACATCGTCCGCGCGATCGTGACCGCTCATGAGGGGACGATCGGCGTCGACTCCACCGAGCTGGCCACGACGTTCACCGTCCGGCTTCCACGCTCGGCCAGGTGAGCGAGGCGTGACCACAACCGCCAGTCCACCAAATTTCTCGGGTAATGCCCGCCGTGCATCACGTGCGTGAACTCGCTATCCTCGCGCACGATGGCCATGACGAGCGGTGATTTGCATCTCGGACCGGATTTCGCGGTGAAGCTTGCCCGGACCTTGCCCCGGCTGCTCGCGGCGGGCGCGCTGCCCGATGACTGGGATCCTCGAGCGACCACCTACGATCTATCGCGGTTCGATTCCGACGCCGGGTTCGCGGCGCGCTTCGAGCAGGCCCTCTCCGAGATTCTCGAGACCGAGAATCCCCACACGATCCGCGAGCGCCTCGCTGCCGTCGGCTTGCCGTTCGACTACGCGCGGCTCGGCCAGCCGCTCTCCACGGTGTTCGAGCTGTACATCCAGTCGCGTACGAACGCGGCGCGCTGCTTGTCGTTCGCGTCGGTCACCAAGCCCTGGCTTGCCGTCATCGAATCGCCGACACGCAACTTGCCGGTGCACGTCCATGCGGTGTCCGCGCTGCCCATCTCCGACGGTAAGAGGCGCGCGCTGCGAGCCGCCGGCTGCGAGCTCCACGAACACTGGTGCGAGGATCTGCCGGCGCGCCGCACCGATGTGATCAGCGTGCTCGTCACCGATGCCCCGTTCGCTGGGGACGTCCAGGCGAGTGCGGCCGACGCGATCTGCTACGCCGTGTCGCACGGCGGGATGCTCTTGATCCGCGACGCGGCGCGTATCGAGCCGCAGGGCATCCAGCTGATCCGCAAGCGTACGGTCGCCGCGCTGCTCGCCGCGGATGCACGCGTCGAGCTCGAGCGCGTGGCCGGGGTCGCGCCGACCGTGCTGGCAGAGGCGACGGCGGCGGATTGCGCGGCGAAGTTGGGCGCGCTGTTTCCGCAGATCCGGGAAAGCCTGTACTTCTGCACGGGGCTCGCCGCCGAGGCCGCGGTGTTCACCGCCGTCGGTGACGTGCTCGGGCCCGACCCGGTCGTGCTGTTCTACGCACAGAACGGCTACGGTGGGACAGGTCAGCTCATCGCCGACCTCCTCGCGCGCGGTGGCGCGATCAAGTCGCGGCCGCTCGAGGTCATGGGCAAGGACGCGAGCACGTTCGTCGATCACGTGCTCGCGGCGCTCGCGGAGCTCGGCGGCGCGCCAGCGTGCATCTTCCTCGAGACGCCGACGAACCCGGAGCTGCAGGTGCACGATTTCCGCGCGTTGATGGCGGGCGTACGCGCGTACGCGCAGCGGTGGGGGAAGAAGGTGCCGATCATCATCGACACGACGTTCGCGCCGCTCTATCCGATCTTTGCGTCGGAGCTCGCGCAGGACTGGCCGTTCGTGCTGGCTAAGAGCGGCTCGAAGTACTTCACCAAAGGCAAAGCTACGCTCGGTGTGGTCGCATGCGGGAGCGACCCGATCGCCCATGCGATCGTCGCACGCGCTCGCGAGCTCGGTCAGGACGCGGACTCGTTTGCGCGCCCGGCGCAGCTCGCGGAGCTGAGCGCGGGCCTCAGCGACCTCGTACCGCGGATGGCCGCGATCAGCGCGCACACGATCCGGCTCGCGACCGGGTTACGGAGTGCCCTGCGCGCGTGCGGTCACGAGATCACGCTGTACGCGATCTCGGAAGCACAGATCGCCGAGGGAATGGCCACCGGTGTGCTTTCTTTCTACCTGCCGCCGGCGCCCACCACGTATCCCGATCTCGTCGACGAGTTCGTCGCCTACTTGCTCGCGCATGCGCCGACGCTGGTCAAGAGCCGGGTCAGCTACGGGCAGTCCACCGGCGATGGCAAGCCGGATTACTTCTACGTGATCAACCCCGAGGAGTCGACGCAGGGCGCGCTATCGGCCGAGGTGAAGAACGCGCAGAAGCACGACAACGTGCAGATCTGCCGGATCTCCGTGCCCATGCACGCCGACGTGGACGGCCTGCTCGTCGCGATGGCCGGTTTCTTCGCGCTGAAGTACGGCGCGTAGCTACACGTGGTGCTCGCTCTGCAGCGGCTGCGGATCCGTGCTTTGATGACGAATACCTGATCGCGCAGTGATACCGTTCCACGCTCGATGGATCCCAAGACCGAGGTGAATCGTCTGCGGGTCCTGCGGTCGACGAACCTCCTGGACTCGCCACCGGAGCCCGCGTTCGATCGGCTCACACGGATGGCTAGTCGGCTCGTCAATGCCCCGGCTGCGCTCGTCAGTCTCGTCGACGAACGCCGTCAGTTTTTCAAGAGTGTAGTCGGGCTCGGTGAACCGTGGGCCTCGGCACGAGAGACACCGCTGAGCCATTCGTTCTGCCAGTACGCGGTCCGTGATCGGGAGCCGCTGGTCGTGAACGACGCGCGCGAACATCCGGTCCTCAAAACCAATCTGGCGGTCGTAGAGCTCGACGTGGTCGCGTACGCCGGGATCCCTCTCTTCATCCAGGGCGAGCCGATCGGTGTGTTTTGCGTCGTCGACGACAAGCCTCGGGTTTGGTCGGCTGAAGAGCTCGGTCTTCTGAGCGACCTCGCCCAATCCGTGGTCTCCGAGATCGAGTTGCGACTCTCACTGCGCGCCGCGGAGGACCAGCGTGCCCTGACCAATGCGCTACTCGATGGTCTTGGCGACGGAGTTCTCGCGATCGATCAGGACAGGAAATTTTTGATCGCGAACGCCGCTGCGCGACGCATGTTTGCGAAGGGCGCCGAGGTCGGGCAGGTTTTTCCATCGACCTGGTCCGCCATTCATCGTTCGACGCTGCCGAACGGGTCCAAGCTAGACCCGGAGGAAGGCGCCTTGCCGCGTGCGCTGCGCGGCGAGCTCACGGACGGGTTGGAATTCACGCTCGAACCTCCGGGTGCGAAAGAGGGAATGTGGGTCGAGGCGACGGGCCGCCCGGTGCATGGCCCGAGTGGTGCCGTCATCGCGGCCGTCGCGGTCTATCGTGACGTGACCGAGCGAAAGCGCCGCCTCGACCTCTTCGCAGCGCTGGCGCACAACATTCCGCGCGGTGCCGTTGTTCTCTTCGATGCCGATCTGCGTTGCCTCGCCATCGATGGCGAGCTCGCACGTTCGGACACCATCGATTCGCGCGCTGCTGTCGGGAGGCCGATGCGCGAGCTGGCAGGCGATGCCGGCAAAGACCCGTCGTTTGATGCCGTCGAAGACGCGTGCCGCCGTACCATCAGCGGTGAGTCGCTGGGGCTCGATTTTTCGTACGGCGGAAGAACCTTCTCTCTTCATACGGCGCCGATCCGGGGCGCGATGAGACTGGTCGCGTCCGGCATCCTGCTCGCGCTGGATGTCACCGAGCAGCGGCGGGACCAAGCAGCAGTTCGGCAGAGCGAACAGCTGTACCGGGCGATCGTGCAGAACCTGCCGAAGGGTGCGGTCTTCATGCTCGATCGAGACATGCGTTTCCTGTCGGCGGACGGAAGCGCGCTCGACGAGATCATGAAGAGCTCGCCGATTTCTGCTGGCGACCTCGTCGGCCGCACCATGAGTGAAGTTGTCCCGGCCGAAAACAGAGAAGCCACCACGAACATGGTCATCGCCACGCTCCAGGGGGCGCGTCAGCGGATGGAGCTCGTGCGCGGTTCGAGTTACTACGAACTGATTGCGGAACCGATCGTCGATAGCGCATCCGGTGAGATTTCCTCCGCGCTTTTGTTCTGCTTCGATGTCACGGAGCGCAAGCGAGCTCACGATGCCCTCGCGCGTGAGCGGGCGGCGCTCGCCCAGTTCCGCACCTTCGTCGAATACATCTCGATCGGGATCACGATCCTGAGCGCCGGTTGCATCTCGTACATGAATCCCGCAATGCTCAAGATGCTCGGTCACGAAAATGAATCTGCGCTGATCGGTCGGACGATCGAGAGCTTGATCCACGAGGATGACCGGGAATTGGTGTCCGCCCGCGTGATCGCAGCAGAGACCTCCGAGATTGCGCCACGTCGTACGAGGATCTTTCGCAAGGATGGAACGACGGTCACGGTCGAGTCGATCGCTCGACCGTTCGAGTTCGAAGGTGCTCGCTCGGTGGTCGCAGCGTCTCGCGACATGAGCGACGAGATCAACGCAGAGGTCGCTCGACGCGAGACGATCGAGACGCTCGCCGCATTTCGGCTCACCGTCGAGGCGATTCGCGGATACGCGATCTTCCAGCTCGATCCAGAAGGGCGCGTCAGGACCTGGAACGTGAGTGCACGTGCGATCACAGGGCACGAGGCGGACGAGATCGTCGGATCCCATATCCGGATCTTTTACCCGCCAGAGGACCAGGGGAAGTCGGAGCTGGCTCTCGCGGTCGCGCGGTCCGCGGAACGGTACGAAGAGGAAGGTTGGCGCGTACGAAAGGACGGAACACGGTTCTGGGCGGGCGTCGTGATCACGGCTCTTCGCGACAAGAGCAACGTCGTCTCGGGGTTCGTGAAGATCGCGCGGGACCTCACGGAGCGCAAGCAGACCGAGGACGCCAAGGCGCGGTCACTCGCGGAAAAGACGGCCATGCTTCAAGAGATTCACCACCGAGTGAAGAACAACCTCCAGATGATCTCGAGCCTCCTCAAACTTCAAGCGCGGCAGATCAAAGATACCGAAGCTCGCGCGATGTTTCTCGACACGCAGAGTCGAGTGCGGTCGATCGCGTTGCTCCACGAAAGCCTCTACCAGTCCGATGACCTCGGACGCGTCGATATGAAGGAGTATCTCGACAAGCTCGTCGCGACACTTCGACGCGCATACGGCGAGACGAGCCCGTGTGATCGCTTCACCATCGAGGTCGACCGCCTGTCACTGCCGCTCGATGCGGCGGTGCCCTGTGGACTCATCATCAACGAGCTCATCACCAACGCGCTCAAGCACGCGTTCGACGAAGTAGCGGCCCGCGATCACAACGAGATCCGGATCGTCATGCACAGGGAGTCAGACACGCTCGTCATCTCGGTGGCCGACAACGGTACAGGGTTCGATACGGACTTCGATCTGGGACGTGCAGAGACGATGGGCATGATGCTCGTCGCGGACCTGAGCAGTCAGCTGCGGGGAAGTGTGGAGCTCGTGAATCGCAACGGTGCCACGTGCACGGTCCGCTTTCCTGCGCCGGGTGAAGGCGCGGGTCCAACCTGAGCGCACGCGCCGGGTTCCCGCGGCGCAGACGAGATCGGGGTCGAGTGGAAGGCACGAGCTTCGAGAAGCTTCCATAATTCAGCGCAGGGCCAGCAGTTTGTGACATACAGGGGTGATGCGACTCCACGAGCTGCTGGCGGCAAACCGTGACGAGGTCATGCAGCGGTGGAAGGCATGCGTGCGAGGCGCGTTAGCGATGGAGGCCATCCCGACCATCGAGCTGGTCGATCACCTTCCGCAATTCGTCGACGAGATCATCGCGACCCTCAGCACGGGCGCGCGGGTTCCCGAGACCACGCCGTCGATCGAGATTAGCGCCAGCGCCTCCGAGCATGGCACGCAGCGCCTGCGCCTCGGGTTCAGCCTGGATTCGGTGGTAAGGGAGTACGGCGCGCTGCGCGATGCACTCATCGGCACCGCGGTGGACGCCGGCACGACGCCGACCCTCGGCGAGATTCAGCTGGTCTTCGACTGCATCATCACGGGCATCGCGCACGCGGTCTCCGAGTACACGTATCAGCGCGACGCCGAGCTGCGGCGGCAGGCGAACGAGCACTTCGCCTTCATCGCGCACGAGCTGAGGAATCCACTCGCCTCGGCGGCGATGGCCTTTCACCAACTCAAAGAAGCGGGTTCGTTGCCCGAGCTGCGGGCCGTCGCGATCCTCGAGCGAGGCATCCATCGCACGGCGGAGCTCGTGGACCAGACCCTCAAGACCGCACGCGTAGCCTCGGGGATCGAGTTGCAGCGACGGGGGACAACTCTCGCAGCGCTGTTCGCGGACGCGGAGCTGGGCGCGCTGCCAGAAGCACAGGCAAAGGGAATCGAGTTGCGCGTCGTGGTCGCGGGTCATGACCCGCTCGAAGTCGATGTTCGCCTGATCAGTTCCGCCATCGGGAATCTGGTCCGCAACGCGGTCAGGTATTCCCATGGCGGCGTGGTCGAGCTCCGCGGCCACGTTATGAACGGCCGCGCGGTCATCGAGGTCGAGGACTGCTGTGGCGGCCTTGAACCGGGCAAGGTCGAAGCACTCTTCGTGCCGTTCGTACGTCTCGACCAAACCCAGACGGGGTTCGGGTTGGGGCTCGCCATCGCGAAGCAGGCGGTCGAGGCGCATGGAGGCACGATTCGCTTGCAGAATCTACCGACAAAGGGGTGCATCTTTGTCTTGGAAATTCCCGTCGCCTGAAACATTGCTCTCAGAGCAAAGCGCTCGTACGCGACGCCGACGCCGACCGCGCTCAGCTCGTTACCCGAGCGCTCGAGCGCGATGTGTTCGGAGGACTGGCGACCGAGTGTAACCCGTAGATCCGAAGTGTCTGACGCAGCGACGTGAGCTAGCGTGCAGCGATGAAACTTTACTACTCACCCAGCGCTTGCTCGATGTCGCCGAACATCGTCGCCCACGAGGCAGGCATCCCGATCAGCCTCGAGAAGGTCGATGGCCGCTCGAAGAAGACGCACGACGGCCGCGATTTCTGGGCGATCAACCCGAAGGGCTACGTCCCCGCACTCGAGCTCGACAATGGCGAGATCCTGACAGAGGGCCCAGCGATCGTGCAGTACCTCGCGGATCTCAAGCCCGAGGCGAAGCTCTTGCCACCGGCGGGAACGTTCGAGCGGACGCGCGTGCAGGAGATGCTCGGGTACATCAACAGCGAGCTGCACAAAACGTACAGCCCGCTGTTCGACCCGACCGCGACGCCCGACGTCCGCGCCGAGCGCACGGCATATCTGAAGAAGCGGTACGGCTTCGTCGAGAAGCACCTCACCGGAAAATCGTATCTCTTCGGCGAGCAGTTCAGCGTCGCGGATGCTTACCTGTTCACGGTGACGAACTGGGCGGGCTTCGTAAAGATTGATCTGTCGGAGTTTCCGAATCTCACCGCCTTCCAGGCGCGCGTCGCGGCGCGGCCGGCGGTACAGGCCGCGATGGCGGCCGAGCGCGTCAAACCTAGCGCTTGACCAACCGCACTCGTGGCGCTCTCGACGGCTCGGGGTTGGGCAAGTCGCGGGCCTCTTCGCGGGCCTCTTCGCGGGCCTCTTCGCGGTCGTCGTCGGATGTACGTCTCCGGCGCAGGTTGGTGACAAGCATGGATGGTCGAATGGATCGCAACTGGACGGCGGTGGTCATCAACGCCGCGGGTCAGTACCTCGGCGGTTGCTCGTCGCGTGGAACGTAAACGAGCTCGGCGAGGCTCGACGTTGAGGTAAGCGGCACTACCCGGTTGCAGCAGCGAGGTACGGTGCTCGTGCTCGGCTACGTGATCGAGGACGAGGTCCAAGCACTCGTGTCGATGGGCGCCCGGCTGCTCGAGAAGCCGTTCAAGCTCGAGGCGCTCGAGGCCGAGGTCAAGCGCGCGTTGAATCGTTTTAGCGAGCGAGTGCGCGCGCCACGTCAGAAGCGTAACCGAGGCTCGGGGTCGTGAACACCGCGACTTCGCCGCGATGTTCGAAGCACCACGTGAGCTCGCGTCGCGCCGAGCCGTGATCACCCGCGAGCAGGTACGCGCGACTCAGGCGCTCTCGCGTGATCCACGCAGGGGCGATGAGGTTCGCGCGTTGATAAGCGGCGATCGCGTCGCGGGGTTGGTGGTGCAGGCGCGCGCGGTCGCCCGCGAGCACGTTCGCGTAGAGCCGCCACTCGACGAGCGGGTTGTCGGCCCACGCGCGCAGCTTCGCTTCGACGCCGGCTTCGCTGCCGGCTTCGAGCGCGACGCTGGCAGCGAGGTACTCGAGGCGAACGTCGCCGCTGCCCATCGCGAGCGAGGCGTATCGGATCGCACCTACGCGATCGGACTGGAGGAGGCGGACTCGGGCGAACGCGACGAGCTCGCTCGGGATACTGGCGGTCTTGCCCGTCGCGATCGCGGACGTGACATACGGCCTCAGGAGCTTCTCGGCGTCCGCGTACCGGCCGTCGTAGATCGCGAGATCGGCACGCGCGTGGTCGGCGAGCTTGCTGTCGGAGCCGGCGAGCGAGGTGAGCGTCGTGTTCGCCAGCGTCGCGTGGCCGAGTAGCGCTTGCGCGATCGCATACGCGCAGACCGCGAAGCTCGGCGGTTCGGCGATCTGGGTCATCATTGCCGCCCCGTCGCGATTGCCGTCCTCGAACAGACCGTTCGCGACATCAGCGATCACGAGGTTGCCGCGCACGACCCCGATCTCTGGATGATCCTGTGCCGCGCGGCGCGCCTGAGCAAGCGCGGTCTCCCAGCTCCCCGCGTCGATCGCCGTCGAAGTCAGGTTGATTTCGGTCCGCACGTCACCCGGCCAGCGCGCGAGCAGCGCTTCGTACGTCATGATCGAATCGGTGTATCTGCCGACCGTGCCGTAATAGTCGCCGAAAAGCGCGAGGCGCTTGCGCTCGGGGAGGAGGTCCGCTCCCTGCTTTGCTCGTTCGAGCTCGACGCTCGCGGCCGTCCGATCGCCGAGGTTGTAGAGCGTGAGGCCAAGGCTCTGATGCGCGTCGACAAACTCGGGGTCGGCGGCGATCGCGCGACGGAAGGGATCGAGGGCCTTGGTCGGATCACCCGCGAGGTTCCACCGCTGCCCGGTCATGAAGGCGTGAAGCGCGTCGAGCGAAAACGAGGGCGGGCGATCGATGGGACCTGACTCTCCAACGGTCGCCAGGAACGCCGCGGTCAACTGCGATGCCACGCCGATCGAATCATGCAGGTTCGCGATCGGCAGGCTCGCAGAGAACGGTAGCTGCAACAGGCCTCGGGTCTCGAGCGTGACCAGGTAGCCGGTGCCGGCCGGTGCGATGGCTCCGTGCAGCCGCAGCACCGCGTGCCCACTCGCGGTGTACTTCGCGGCGAGCGCCTCGATCGTGGAACCCTGAAGCTGTGCTGCGAGATCGATCCCTGCCTTCGCATCGAGGTGCGTCGATCGCTCGAGCCCATTGGCCACCACAAGATCGAGCGTGTCATCGAGCCGTGGATCGCCGGTCGAGTTGGCGAACGGCTCGACTAGCACGCGCATACGGGTCGGCTCGTTGCCCAGGGTGAGCGCGGCCGCGACACGAGGCACGTTGGTGGTCGGGTCGGTATCGTGCCGGAACACCACGACCCCGCCTGCGATCAGCACGACCGTCAGCGCTAGCGCGAACACGACGCGACGCCGGCGGTCGGGATGAGTCGCCGCCGCAAGCGCATCGAGCAAGTCGGCCATCGTGGGGAAGCGCGCGGCGGCGTCGTGCTCGAGCGCGCGCGCGATGATCCGGTGAATCGCCAGCGGCACGCTCGTCTCGGCTGGCCTCGGTCGCAACCTGCCAGCGAGCACGGCCTCGGAGAGCTCGCGGACCGAGACACCTGCAAAAGGCGCCACGCGGTAGAGCGCCTCGTACAGAGCGATAGCGAAGCTAAATTGATCGGTCCGCGCGTCGATCGTCTGACCAGCGAACTGCTCGGGTGACATGTAGCGCGGCGTGCCTTGCATCCCGACCTCGTCAGGTCCGACGACCTCGGAGGCCGCGAGGCCGAAGTCCGTCACCGCCGCCCGGCCCTGATGATCGACGAGCACGTTCTCAGGCTTGAAGTCGCGATGGACGATGCCCGCGGCATGAGCGGCCGCGAGCCCGCGACCGATCGCGAGGAACATCCGCACGATCTCGCGCCATACACGGCGCTCGGTCGCCAGCCAGTGCGCGAGCGTGCTGCCATCGACGAGCTCCATGGCGATGAAGACACCGTCGTCGAGCTCGCCGGCGTCGTAGACCGTGACGACGCCCGGATGGGTGACCTTCGCCATCGCGCGGGCCTCGCGCGACAATCGCGCGCGCGTCGCGGCCTGCGCGAAGCGATCCGAGCGCACGATCTTGAGCGCGACCCTGCGATCGAGCTGCGGATCGTGGGCGGCGTAGACTCGACCCATCGCGCCGCGTCCGATCATCTCGACCAAGGCGTAGCGACCTACGGTGTCGCCACGGACCATCTCGACCATTTCCGCCGCGGTGCTCGTCGCGGGCTCGGCGCCCGCCGAGCGCACCGCCGCGCTGGTGATGGTCAGGCACAGCTCGCACTGGTCGAGATGAGCAGCAACCAGCTGGAGCTCTGCCGCTGGCAGCAGACGCTCCACGTAGGCGAGAACAGCGTTGTCGTCGAGACATTCCACCGCGGGTAGGATACGCGAGTTACTTCTTCTTCTTGGCGGTGTCGCGGGCGGCGGCCGCGCTGTGGCGGTCCGCAGCCTTCTGTCGCTGGTCCGCGATCTTTGCCATGTTCGCAGCCGAGGCCGTGTTGCCCTTCGCGGCGTGCTTGGCCGACGAGTCACGTGCGCGGTCGGCGTTGGCCTGCGCCCGGCCCGCATCCTTCGCGCGATCCGCGAACGCGAGGGTGGGCACAGCGACGAGCGCGAAAGCGACGATCAAGTTCTTCCACATATGTCTAGGTGGAGGGGCGGCCGGCGCATTTGCAGACAATCGACATCCACCGTGTATGATCACCAAGTTGGAGGCCGTGCTTGCTCAGCTGTGCGCGGCGGCACACACGGCATGGCCCCAGCTCGAGGTCGAGGATGCCCTCTTCTGCGGGCACCTCACCAAGCTGGCCGGCGGCGACACGGAGCTGCTCTCGAAGCTCCATGCCGGCGATCTCTATCTCGGCCTCGCGTGCGGGCTCGCGAACGAGCAGGCACTCGCGATCCTGGACCGCGAGTACGTCCGCGAGCTGCGGCCAACCCTGGCGCGAATGGGGCTCGCCGCGAACGAGATCGACGAGACGCTGCAGGTGATGCGTGCGGAGCTACTGGTCCCGCGCGGCGCGGCCCCACCGCGGATCCTCGATTACGGCGGCCGGGGTCAGCTGCGAGGCTGGTTGCGCTCGGTGGCCGCGAGGACCGGCCTCCGCACGCTCAAGCAGACCGGCCGGCATATCGTGCTCGACGACCAGCACCACGCCCCGACGACGGGCGACCTCGAGCTCGAGTACATGAAGAAGACCTACGGCGAGGCGTTTCGCCGCGCCTTCGAGGTGGGCCTCGCCGCCTTGGCCGAAGACGATCGGCTCCTGCTCAAGCAGCGGTTTCGTCACAAGCTCACCGTCGAGGAGCTGGGCGAGCTTCACTCGGTTCATGCCGGGACCATCTCGCGCTGGGTCGTTGCGGCGCGCGAGCGTCTGGTCAAGGCAACCCGCGCCGAGATGCAGCGCGCCCTCGGCGTCGATCGGTCTGATGTGTCGAGCATCTTCAGGCTGATCCGCAGCGAGCTCGAAATCTCGCTCTCGGTCCATTCTAAATAATTCGGAGCCGGCACCAACGAGCGCTCGGGCGGTTCCAGGCATGGAAGCTCGAAGCCGGCCAGTGTCCTCCGAGCTGCAAGGGAGCCCAGCGTGCGAATCAGTGCAACCACACAGAGAAATCCTGCCAGTCCAGCTGCTAGCGATCTCGACCGCTGTTGCATGATGGGTGCATGGCAAAAACCAAAACGGCTAAGAAGACCGCGACCAAGGCCTCCAAGAAGGTTGTCGCGACGGTGAAGCGCGGCGCCACCAAAGCAAAGGCTGCAACGAAAACCGCAACGAAGACCACCAAGAAGAAGCTCGCCGGCGCCGTGAAGACGGCGAAGTCGAAGGTCAAGGCCGTCAAGACCAAGGCGACCTCGGTCAAGACCAAGGCGAAGGCCGTCGTGAAGAGGGCCAAGAAGGCCGTGATTTCGGCCGAGCATGGCGCCGAGGGTGTCGTGACAAAAGTCGGTGAAGCCATCTCGAAGGTGGGTTCCAAGATCGCCTCGGCCGTCAGCCGCGACGACGACTGATCACGTTCGTGGATCGCCAGGGTCGCCAGGATCCACCGAGCGTCGACCACTGACGATGACCTCCTCGCGGCCGTCGTCGCCGACGTGACGAACCAGGCGATACGTCGTGTTGCCCTCGGCGCGCGCGACTTCGGGCGCGGCGATCAACAGCTGCAAATCGAGCGTCTTGCACAGATCGAACAGCACGCCGAGGTTGTCGCGCGAGAGCCGGTTCGCCTCGTCGAGAAACAAGAAGCGGAGCGAGCCCCCCGTGCGCCGTGTGCGCAGGAGGTTCGCGTCGCGCTCCCACTCGGTAAGCACCACCATCATGAGTGCGGCACCGACCCCGATTGCTTCTCCGGTGGAGAGCTTGGTCGGGCTCGCGGTCTCCCAGGTCTCGGACGCCTGACGGCGAATCTCGACGACGAGCTCGAGATACTCGCGATAGTCGAGCAGGCGCTGGCCACCGCCACGTCCGCCCCCGCCGTAGCGGCGAAAGATCTCGTCGAGCGCCTCTTCGATCGGGATGCTCGGCGTGAACAACAGCTCCTGGGCTTCACCGAGGCGCAGGGCGGTCAGGATCTGCTCCATGCGCTCGATCCGGCGCATCTCGACGCGGATGCCCTTGATGCTGCCGAACGCGATGCCGTCGAGCGTGGCATTGAGCCGTCGCACCTGGCCATGGGCGCGGCGCACCTGCACGTCGATGCCGCGCGCGACATCTTCAGAGGCGCCGCGGAGGTCATACTCCTGGCGCGCGAGGCGACGCTCGAGCACGTCGAGATGATCGCGAAGGCGTTCGAGGGCGATCAGTGGCTCGTCGACATCGGCGATTTGCACGGGCACGCGCCGGCGCAGCCACTCGCGGGTCGCGCGCCACGTAGTCAGGTATCCCGGACCGTCGAGAAGCGCATCGCCTACCGCGAGCGCCAGCTCCTCGCCACCCCGCGCATGGCGCACGCGGTCGAGCAACAAGTCGCGTTTGCTCCACGCATCGGCCACGAGCTGCACGCTCGCGCGGCCTTCGCGCGCACCCGCGAGCACCACGTGCAGCGTGCCATCGAGCTGCGCTCGTTCGCGTAGATCGGTCCAGGCGGCAAGGGCTGGCTCGGCATCGCGGGTTGCTGCTGCAAAGCGGGCCTGCGCGTATTCGATCGCGGCCGCGGCGCGCGTCACGCGCTCGGCGGTGACCGCTCGGTCGGCGACGAGCTCGCGGGACTGGGTCTCGAGCCGCGAGGCACGCTCGGCCAGCGCCGCTGGATCGATCGAGCTCGTGTCGCTCGGGAGACCTCCGAGGTTCGCGAGCTCGATCGCCACCCGATCGCGTTGCGCGAGCGCGGCGAGGCGTTGCGCTTCGGCCTGCTGCAGCGTCGCCGTGGTGGCCTCCCACTTCGCTTCGACGAGCGCCTCCTGTTCGGCGGCGGTCTGCACGGTTGCGCGTGCGTTCGCGTGCTGCGTTTCGAGTGCCGTCGCGAGATGGCCGCGCACCGCGAGCGCTTCATCTGCGTCCGCGAAGTCAGCAGCGTGGCGGTGCATGAGCACGTCGTCGAGCGCGGCGCGTGCGATCGCGAGCGCGTCGAGCCCCGCTACCAGCGCGCTCGACCGTTCGGTCTGCGCGGTCAGCGCCGCATCATCCGGAGGTGAAGCGCGGAGCGCATCGAGGAGCGTGGTCAGGGTCGCGCGCGCCGCGGGATCCGGTGGCGTGGTCGCGAGCTCGGCGCGCAGCGAGCGCAGGTGTTCCGCGCGCGCGCCGTGATCGGCATCGTCGAGCAGGTTCGCGAGCGGGAGCAAGCGGCGGAGCTGGTCGAGCCGCGTGCGCATCTCCGCGTGCGTGCGCCGATCGGTTGCCGCCTCGTCCTCATGCGAGCTGTCGACGAGTGCGGCGAGCTGCGCGACGAGCTGCGCGTGTTCGAGCTGCGGATCGCCGGCCGCGAGCACGTCGATCTCGTTCGCGAGCGCTTCCAGATCGCGACGCCACGCGACGAGCTTCGCGAGCTTGGTGCCGAGCTCGTCGAGCTCGTTGCCGTCACGCGCGATCGCGTCGCGGAGCTCGCGCACGTTGCGTTCGCGCGCGCGGCGCCCGAGCGTCGGCCGCGGCCGCCGGCGGGTCACGCGTGCTCCGTAGAACTCGAGGCTCACGACATCGCTCAGCTCGTCGAGCTCGGCGAGGTTGTCGGGCAGCTCGATATCGAGCTGGGTGCCTGCGCGCACGAGCCAGACATTCGGCGCGTGGCGTTCACTGGCCGCGATCGTCGTCGCCGCCGCGTCGAGATCGTCGACGATCAGCGCGGTCGCGAGCGGACCGAGCCTCGCCTCGATCCAGCTCGCAGCTGTGGGTTCGATATCCTCGTACCGGCTCGCGAGGAGCTCGCCACCGAGCTCGTCTCGCAAGCGCAACAGCTCGGCATCGACGGTCGAGCCACTCTGCTCGAGTAGCGCGGCGCGCTCGTGCATCGCTTGGCGCTGCTGCTCGACCTCGCTTTGGCGGACCTCGAGTCCGTGAAGCTCGGCGCTCGCCTTGTCGCGCAGCGCCGTGATCTCCGCGCGCGTGGTGAGCGGCGCCCCGGCGTCCGCGAGCCGTCGCGACGCACTGCTCGCGACATGCCAGCGCGCGATCTGCTCGTCGAGCGCGGTCGTCCGGACGCGGAGCTCCTGTTCGCGATGCGCCCGCGCCGCAGCGGCGGAGCGGTGCGTTTGTGCGCGCTGCTCGAGCTCCTGGACCGCGTGCTCGGTGCGCTCGAGCTCGTCCACGACCGGCGTCGTGAGAGCGAGCTTCTTGGCGAGGGCGCGCGCCCCGTGCTGGCGCGCCGCGAGCTGCAGCGCCTCGGCGCGTTCGCGATCGAGCTCGCCGATCCGCGCGCGCAGGGTGTCTCGCTCCGCCAGGTGTGCGAGCACCGCGCGCGCGCGCGCGTGGGCGGGCTCGTCGCTGGTCGCCGGATCGAGGATGGCGAGCGCCGCCAGCGCTTCGGCGTGTTCGGCCCGCCGCGCGGCGATGTCGCGGCCGTCGCGTGCGAGGCGCGCGTGATCAGTCTCCAGCCGCGTGCGCTCGCGCTCGAGGGAGACGAGAGCTCCAGCTGCGTCGTCGGCGACGAGCGCCGGCCGAGCGAGCAGGCGGCGCGCATCATCGAGTCGCCGCACGAACTGCCGATGTTCGTGCGCGCGACGTACGAGCTCGTCGATGCCGGCCTGGAGATCCGCGAGACCTTGCGAGGCGCGGTCGTAAGCATCGTGCGCTCGGGTCCGTTCGTGGCGTGCGGCGGCGCGTCGTGCGGTGGCCGCGGCGTGCACCGTGCGTGCATCGGTCTCGATCGCGACGTGCGTGGCGAGCTCGGCCTCGATCGTCGCCAAGCGCGCCGCGGTCGCGAGTGCCGCGGTGCGGACCTCGGTCGCGGCGATCGCGGCGGCGTGGTCGGCCTTGGCTTGCGCGAGCTGTATACCGAGCGCGGCAGTCCGTGCATCGTGCTCGAGCAACGTCTCCTCGAGTTCCTGGTGCGCGCGTCGGGTCTCGTCGACGAGCGGTCGCGCGACCAGCACCTCGCGCTCCGCCTCGCTGGCCGCGGAACGTGTCGCGTGCACCGCCGCGGCGAACATATCGAGGCCCGCCTCGTAGACGCCGGTGATTTCGCGCTCGAGCCGCCGCGAGCCCACGACCTCGCCACGCGTGCGCGCGCAGGCGTCGAGATTGGAGCGCATGCGCGTGAGCGTGTCGGCGAGGCCGCTCTCCTCCTTGAGCAGAAAGCCACGCAGCTCGCTGGTCAGGACGCGCGAGATCCCACCCGTCATGCTCGTACGCAGCATCTCGTTGAGCTTGCCGCGCTCCTCGTCGCCCGTGAGCCGCATCGGTGTGAGGCCCTGCTCGAACAGCTCGGCGAAGTAATCCTTGATGGCGCGAAATACCGTCATCGTCCCGCCGGCGGCTTCGACCGCGGACCGCACCTGATCGAGCTCTGGCACGTGATCGCCATCGAGCTCGCGGACGAGCAGGAGGTCCGAGAGCCGCTGCTCTGCAGGCAGGCCCGTCACGATGAAGGTGGTCGGCTCGACGATGGGCTCGGCGAGCCGAACGAGGCGCACACCCGCGAGCACGCGCGTGGCCTCGGCGCCTGCGCCGCTCTCGATGTCGAGCACGGTGTACGACGGCCGGCCGGGTTCCCCGAGCCGGCCCCAGATCCCGCGATCTCCACCGGTCGCGGCGGTCTCGCCGAGGTTGGTGAATCGGAGCTTCGACATGTCGGGCAAGAGCGCGACGTACGCGGCGATCATCACCGTGGTCTTGCCGGCACCGTTCGTTCCCTCGAGCGCGGTGACATGGCGATCGAGCAGGTAGCGCTCGTAGAACACGCCTTTCCAGTTGACGAGCGCGAGCGCGCTGATCCGGGAGCGATTCACCAATCCTCTTCGGTCGGCTCGGCCTCGGGTTCGGCCTCGGGTTCGGCTTCGGGTTCGGCTTGGGCCTCGGGTTCGGCCTCGGGTTCGGCCTCGGGTTCGGCATCGTTCTCGCGCGGCGCGACCTCGTCGTGCTCGGCGGCGAGCGGCTCGTCTTCGGTCACCATCGCCACCTCGCCGTCGGCGACGAGCTTCGCGAGCGCGGCCGCGGGCTGGCCGACACCGCGCACGGGTTCGGCGAACCGCATCAGCGGCGCGCGCAGGACGATCTTCGCGTCGTCGGAGAGCTCCACGAACCCGAGCGCGGCGAGGTGACGAATGCCGTCGGCGACCTTGGTGCGAACCGCCTTCTGCGCGACGCGCTCGTCGAACCGGCGTTTGGTCGTATAGAACGCGCGAATCAACGCATCGCCCGAGAGCACCACCGCGAGCTGCGCGACCACGTCTTCGGTCGTGACACGGCCACCGCGCTCGATCGTTGATGGATCGAGGAACAGCAGCGCGAGGGCTTGGCCGACGAGCATGTCACCGGGCGACAGTTGCCGGCGCGGCAGCTTGTCTCCGGTCGGCAGCAGATAGAAGTAGCCATCCGCCTTGAAGATCAGCTCGCAGCCATATCGCCGATAGAACGTCTCGAGATGATCCTGGGCCTCGGTGAGCAGCGTATATGACACGAAGTCATCGCGATCGATGTGGCGCCCGCGCCGGAGCGCTGTGTCGAGGTCGGGGAAGCTTGGATCGAGGACCACGTCCTGGAGCTCGGCGTACTTGGGAGCCGTCATGGTTTGTCCTCGCGCGATCCTCGGGTGTCCCATTCCTCGACTTCCATATCATCGCCGACCGCGACCCACGGACGTTCGATCTTGACGGTCACATGTGCGACCTGCGCCACCGTGTAAGCGATCCGTCCCGCCTCGACGAACCGTTCGCTCGCCTCGAGCTCGGCGGTGACTTGCGCCGTCACCGTCGAGAGCGTGTTTGCTCCAGCATCGAGGAGGCCGCGCACCTTGGCCGTGAGCACCGCTTGTGGATTCTCGGTCGGTCCGAGCACGGGCTCCTTTTCGCGCGCGGTACGTGGCCGCGTCACCGGGGGTAGATCGCGGGAGGGCGCGACGGTGCGCAAGATCCGGATTGGCGCGGCGCTGGTGTAGGTCAGCGCGAACTTCGCGCCTTCGCCGGCCATCTGATCGCGCAAGCGCTGCGTCAGCGCGCGCGTCGGATCGAGGCGCACCACGTCGCGCAAATAGCGATGTACGTACTGAAAATACTCGGACCACGATCGCTGGCGAGCGCTGCCCCACGCGACGCTGCGATCGATCTGATCCATCAGGCGATGTGCCATGTTCTCCGCCTCGATCGCGCTCGCGGCCACCGCGAGCTCCTCGATATCCTGCAGCAGTGCGAGCAGCTCGGTGCTGTCACGTAGCAGCACCTCGTTGAGCTCGTGCAGCGTCGCGCTCGTCGATTCGAGCAGCTCCTGACAGCGATCGAGCGCGCCGAACCAGTCCGCCTCGAGCAGCCGCCGGATCTCGCCCTGGAAGCTTTCTTGCTGTACGTCGAGCCCACGCTGCCGACGCTCGATGCCGGCCACCAGCTCGCTGATCGAGACTTGCAGTGGCCCCACCACGCCATCGCGCCACTGCACCGGAGTGGTCGCCGCGCGTGCGGCTCCGAGGACGTCGGTGATCGCACTCCGCAGGCTCGCGATCAACACGTGCAAGCTCGCGCGAGTGAGGACATCTTCCTCAAGAAAGAACTCTACGATGCCCGTGGCAAGCCGGGTCAAGGCAAACTCGCCGGTGCGCACCACGCCCTGACCATCGACGCGCGCCAGCATGCGCTGGTCGCGCAGCCGCTGGATCGCGGGCGTCGCCCGCCGGCGAACATGCTCTGCCTCCGCCCGCACGAGCGAGCTCGCGTGGGCGAACACGTCCTCGAGTTGTTGTTCGGTGAACGAGGTGAGACCCGCGCCTTCCGCGCGAAGGTGGAGTGCGACCAGAAAGCACATGTCGACGGACGACAGATCGATCGCGACCTTGCGATCAGCGATCGCAGCAATCACTCGATCGAGGTCGCGGCGTTGGTTCGTCACAGCCGACTCGGGCCGACCCTGTCACGCCCTCGTCGGTCCCGCAACGCAACGAGCTACTTCTTCGAGTGCTGATCGACCCACGCCGTGAACGCGGCGCCGAACTTGGCGAGCAGCTTCTTCAAGCCGTCATCGATCACCTTGCCGTGTTCGTCGAGCGCCTTGTCTGCATTGTTCACGTACATCTCGGGCTGCGCGAGGGTCGGCATGTCGAGGAACACCAGCGATTGGCGCAAGTGGTGGTTTGCACCGAAGCCACCGAGCGCGCTGGGCGAGACCGAGATCACCGCGCCCGGCTTGGTCGCGTAGACCGACTTGCCATACGGGCGCGAGCCGACGTCGATCGCGTTCTTCAGCACGCCGGGGACCGAGCGGTTGTACTCGGGAGTTGCGAACAGGACGCCGTCGACGCCGCGCACGGCGTCGCGGAACGTGGTCCACGCGGCGGGCGCCTTGTCGGGATCGAGATCCTGGTTGTAGTGCGGCAGATCGCCAATCTCGATGTGCGTGAACGTCAACGACGGCGCGTGCTCCTCGACGGCGCGCGCGACCTTGCGGGTAAACGAGTCCTTGCGGAGGCTGCCGACGATCACGGCGATGGTGCGAGTCATGCCCGTACCGTAGCGGGTCTTGAACAGGATAGGTTCGGGGGTGCCATAAACGCTGGCGCGAGGCCGGGCGTTTTGGATACAAGACAGCATGATCAGCGAAAGTCTGTTGCAGCTGTTCGTGCGAACGCTCGGCTCCCACAAGTACGTCAAGCGTGGTGCCATCACGCGGTTCGAGCGGGACGACGCGAACGTGCATGCGGACGTCGCTCGCGTCCTCGATCAAGTTGGCGGCTGGCGCTATGGCGACTTCAAGTTCACCCAGCCCGCGCAGCTCGAGACCGACCGCGCGGCGTGGAACAAGCTCGTCGATGACTTCGAAGCAGGGCGCTCGATCATGTGGAATCACGCGTTCTGGAATCGCACGTGGCTACCACTCGCGACCTCGTCTGCGGAGGTCCACGCGTACGATCCGATCGGTTGCTTCGGCGGGACGCCGCACCAGATCGTCTCGTTCGACATCAAGGGTGGCGACTCGTGGCACATGTTTCCTTCGATCTCGGCGTGGATCTCGGCGCTGACCGAGGGCTTCGAGGTCGAAGGCAAGGACGCGCTGAGCATCGCGTACGCGTGGGCGCGCTCGAACAAGACCTGCGTCGACGTGAAGCTGCCGATGACCCTCGAAGAACAGCGCTCGCCGCAGCGCTTCGAGGCCGGCATCGGCGCGTGGACGGTGCTGCGGCATCCCGACGGCCGGGCCTGGGCGGTGCGCGAGCGCCGCGACGGGTTCGATCTGCGGATCGGTGAAGGCGAGGACGCGGTCGTGCGGAAGCGTTCGGCTCCAAATCCGACCTCCGAGGTTCGACGCTTGATTCGCGAACAAAAGGCCGAGGGGTTTGTTCCGCCGCCAGCTTCGTAGCCAGGTGCTAAACTCGCGAACATGATAAGCCGGCGCCTCACCGTCGAGACTGCGCGGGTGTCCGCCCGCGACCGGCTCGCGTGCTGGTCCGATGCGCTGGCGGCGGTGTGTGGCCGGCTCCACGCGGATCCGCTCGACGCGCCCACGCTCGACGGGAGCATGGTGTTCGGCAAGGTCGGCCGGCTGCGGATCGGCCGCATCGAAGCCTCGCGTCACCGTGTCGGTTTGACGCCGGCGCTCGCGCGCACCGAGCCACATGCGGTCGCGAAGGTGATCGTGCAGACCGTTGGCACGTCGATCTACGAGCAGGGCGGCGAGCTCGTCGCGCTCGGACCCGGCGAGTGCCTCGCGTACGACGTGTCACAGCCGCACATGATCACGAGCGCCGGGTACTCGGAGCACCTGGTCGTGATCATCCCTCACGAGCTGGTCGCCGAGCGCGGTGTGCGCCTCGACAACCTGCATGCGCAGCGGTTCTCGGCGACCTCGGGCATCGGTCGGCTTGGCGCCGCGCTGATCGAATCGACGCTCGCCGAGCTCGAGACGATCACGCCGATCTGCGAGTCCGACCTCGCGACCGCGATCCTCAACCTCGTATTTTTGCCGCTCGCCGGCGCTGCGCATGGACGCGATGCGATGCGCTTCCGGATCAAGAGCTACGTGCGCGAGCACATTCGCAACCCCGATCTGTCGATCGAGGAGCTCGCGCGGGCATTTCACTGCAGCAAGCGCACGCTCCACCTCGCGTTCGGTGATTGCGATCAGACGATCGCCGACTTCATCCGCGCGACCCGGCTCGACGCGTGCCGCGCCGAGCTCGAACACCGCACCGATCGGTCGATCTCCGAAGTCGCGTACGCATGGGGCTTCACGAGCTCCGCGCACTTCAGTCGGTTGTTCCGGCAACGCTTCGGCTTGGCCCCTTCGAGCTTGCGCTCGTAGACAAGCCGCGGTGCGCGGGTTGGCAAGCTGCGCGGGCAGGCGCAGCGCATGGTCAAGGCATGACCAAGCTCCATCCACTCCTCGATTCCGGCGGCCTCGCGGCCGATTCCGGCAGCCTCGCGGCGGGTAATGCCTCCTTCGCCGGCGGCACGCTCGCGTGTCTGTGCGACAAGGATCGCGTGACCGTCGCCGTGGCCTCGGGCATCGCGCACAACCATGCGTGCGGCTGCACGCAGTGCTGGAAACCGGCAGGCGCGGCGTTTTCGGTCGTCGCGGTCGTGCCGACCGACAAGGTGAAGGTCACGGCGCATCCCGAGAAGCTAAAGGTCGTCAACCCGCAGGCGACAATCCTGCGCCACGCCTGCACCGCGTGCGGTACGCACCTGTACGGTCCGGTCGAGAAGGCACACGCGTTCCAGGGCTTGTCGTTCATCCACCCGGAGCGGTTCATCGAGGCCGGCGCACCTGCACCCGGCTTCGCAGCGTTCGTATCGTCGGTGATCGAAGGTGGCGTCGATCCGGGCGAGATGGACGGTATTCGCGACTCGTTGACGAAGCTCGGCCTGCATCCGTACGACTGTCTGAATCATCCGCTGATGGACGCGCTCGCAAGTTTTGCAGCGAAGCAGGGCGCTGCCAAGCAGGGCAAGTCGTGAAGACCCGCGCCGCAGTCGCCTTCGAGGTCGGCAAGCCACTCGTGATCGAGGAGCTCGATCTCGAAGGCCCGAAAGCGGGCGAGGTACTCGTCGAGCTCAAGGCGACAGGCGTGTGCCACACCGACGAGTTCACGCGTTCCGGCGCGGATCCCGAGGGCCTGTTCCCGGCGATCTTTGGGCACGAGGGCGCGGGCATCGTGCGCGAGGTCGGCGTCGGCGTGACCTCGGTGAAGCCCGGCGATCACGTGATCCCGCTCTACACGCCCGAGTGCCGAAACTGCAAATCGTGCCTGTCGCGCAAGACCAACCTGTGCACCGCGATCCGCGCGACACAGGGCAAGGGCCTCATGCCGGACGGCACGAGCCGGTTCTCGTACAAGGGGCAGAAGATCCATCACTACATGGGCTGCTCGACGTTCTCGAACTTCACGGTGCTGCCGGAGATCGCGGTCGCGAAGGTGCGCACCGACGCGTCGTTCTCGTCGATCTGCTATCTGGGTTGCGGCGTGACCACCGGCATCGGTGCCGTGTTGTGGACCGCGAAGGTCGAGGCCGGCGCGAGTGTCGTCGTCTTCGGGCTCGGTGGCATCGGCCTCAACGTGATCCAGGGCGCACGCATGGTCGGCGCCGACAAGATCATCGGCGTCGACGTCAATCCCGCGCGCGAGGCGACCGGCCGCGCGTTCGGCATGACGCACTTCGTGAACCCGAAAGAGATCGAGGGCGACCTCGTCGCGCATCTGGTCGAGCTCACCGGCGGTGGCGCCGATTATTCGTTCGAATGTGTCGGCAACACCACGCTGATGCGCCAGGCGCTCGAGTGCTGTCATCGCGGCTGGGGCGTGAGCGTGGTGATCGGCGTCGCGGGATCCGGCCAGGAGATCGCGACGCGACCATTCCAGCTCGTGACGGGCCGGGTGTGGAAAGGCTCCGCCTTTGGCGGTGCACGCGGCAGGACCGATGTGCCAAAGCTCGTCGATTGGTACGTCGACAAGAAGATCGAGATCGATTCACTGATCACGCACAAGCTCCCGCTCGAGCGCATCAACGAAGCCTTCGATCTGATGCACGCGGGCACGTCGATCCGCGCCGTCGTAGAGTTTTGAGCATGACGATCACGGTGCGCAGCGAGCAGCGCTGCTTTGGCGGTACGCAGGGTTTCTACACGCACGCGTCGAGCTCGACCGGTACGGACATGAAGCTCGGCGTCTATGTGCCGCCGCACGCCGAGGGCGCGGCGCTGCCGGTGCTGTACTACCTCGCGGGGTTGACCTGCAGCGAGGAGACCTTCGCGATCAAGGCCGGCGCGCAGCGGCTCGCAGCGGAGCTCGGCCTGGTCGTGGTCACGCTCGATACGAGTCCCCGCGGCCTGGATCTGCCGGGCGATGCGACGAGCTGGGACTTCGGCGTCGGCGCCGGGTTCTACGTCGATGCGACCGAAGCACCGTGGGCGAAGCACTACCGGATGTACAGCTATGTCGTCGACGAGCTGCCCGCGCTGATCGAGAGCAACTTCCCGATCTCGGATCGCCGCGGCATCACCGGCCACTCGATGGGCGGGCACGGCGCGCTCGTGATCGCGCTGCGCAATCCGGGCCGCTATCGCTCGGTGTCGGCGTTCGCGCCGATCGCCAATCCGGCGGCGGTGCCATGGGGCGAGAAAGCGTTCGGCAACTATCTCGGCGCGGATCACACGCGGTGGGCGGCGTATGACGCGAGCCTGTTGATGCGCGAGGAGGCGTTCCCGGGCGACATCCTCGTCGATCAAGGGCTGGCCGATCCGTTCCTCGCGAATCAGCTGAAGCCCGAGGCGCTCGAGGCGGCGGCCGCCGTGTCGGGGCAGGCGCTGACGCTGCGCCGGCACGAAGGCTACGATCACAGCTACTGGTTCATCGAGACGTTTGTGGGCGATCATCTCGCGTGGCATGCTCAGCGCTTGCGCTAGACTTCGCGCACGGTTCGCATCACGCAAGCGCTCGAAGAGCTCCGCCCTTCGGTGAACCTCGATCTCTCCTCCGATCGACAACCCACCGTTCCTCGCAAACGCGCAGCGCGGAAGCGCTGAATCGTCGCGCCGCGCGTGTGCTATCACTTTGCAGGATGGCCACGCTCGACTGTCGGAGCTGTGGTGCGTGCTGCGTGAACCTGCCATCGAACCGCGCGCAAGGGTTCACGTACTGGGTCGAGATCGCCGAAGGTGATCGCATCCTCCACCGACCCGACCTCGTCAAGACGCTCGTCACTCGCGACCCCGCCGGCGTTCCGCATCTGCGCGTCGCGCACGATGGTCGATGTCTCTCGCTGCGCGGGCCGATCGGTGCGGTGACCTGCGGTATCTATCGCGAGCGCCCGGCGCCGTGCCGTCAGGTCGAGGCCGGCGACGAAAAGTGTCTGCGGTATCGTGCCGAGCACATCGCGGCCGGCATGCCCTTAGCGCCCTGACGTCGCGCTGGCGGTCACAAAGCTACGGGGTCGACGGTGCCAAGCGGTGTGATCGAGGAGCTGGGTGAATTGAAATCGGATGCATTGTTGTCGGCGTCCGTGGTCGGCGCAGTGCTCCCCGCGGGTTTGCGCTGGACACTTTGATCCGCAGGGATATCCGTGGTTGCTACGCCCTCATAACCGCCAACGGGTTGGGTCCCCCAGCCGAGCTTGTCGATGACTTGTGCTTGCGCGCCTTGGCCCGCTTGGAGTGAAAGGTAGATGCTGCCGTTGGTCGTGAGGTCGTCGCTGTACGTACCGTCGCGATGAGCGAACCACGCGTCGCTGTTATTGGACTTCATCGATGCCAGGAGCTGGAAGCGATGGCTCGGAATGACCGGGTTCGTGAAGCTCGCCGACATCACCGTGTCGCTGCCGGCAGCACTACGCGTGTGCAAATGCACGAGCGACGCCGTGTCGAGCTCGGTCATCGTGGGATTGTAAAGCTCGATGAAGTGGTGCTTGCCACCACCGCCGCCAGTCGACATCACCTCGCTGATCACGAGACCCGCGCGAGGAACGAGCTTGGCGCTCGTCACGTTGGAACCGATCGTATTGGTGACGGTCACGTTCCAACCCGTCGGGCCATTGGTTCGCAGTCCTGCAGGGAACGTCGCCGTGATCTGGCTATCACTGTCGACCGTGCAACTCGTCGCCTGGGTGTCGACAGCCGCGCCGAGTCCGTCCCGATCGTCGAGCCGCACGCCGCTCGGACAGGCGACGGTCGTGAACTGTGTCCCACCGAGCCGCACCGTCACCGTTCCCGTATTGAAAGGAGTGGTCTGATTGTTCGGATTCGTCGAGATGACGGTCACCGCGCTGACCGTCGGATTCGCGAGCGATTGCCCGGTGAAGGTCGCGGTCGCGATACCAAGTGCTTGGGCATCGCTCACGCGGGTAATATTCGAAACCGTGACCGTGTAGGGCATCGCCAGTTGCGCCGACGTCGCGATGGTGACGGTGTTGGCCGCCAGGGTAGGCGTACCGGTCAACGTCAGTCCCGGGACGCTGTAGTTGCCAAGCACGACAGCCTGGCTCGCCGCGGGAGCGGCGTTGAACGTGATCGCGATCTGGCGATTGCCGGTGGCGACGGCGCCGGCAAGGTCGAAGCCATCCCGCCCGCTAAATGTCGCGCTCGTGGTGGCGAGCGGTTCACCATCGCTGGCGCGAGCTACGTTGGCGACCATGACAGTGTAGGTGATCGCATTCTGCGTCGACGTCGTGAACGTGACGGTGTCGCCCGCGAGGACGGGTGCACTCAGGCTCAGACCTGGCACGGAGTAGTTCGCGACGGTGGTCGCCGCCATGGGGTCGGGAGCTGCATCGAACGTCACGCTCATGGCCGTGACCGAGGTGGAGCGAGCGCTTCCGACATCAAATGCGGTCCGCCCGAAGAACGTCGCCAACCCCGAGGCCAACGCGCTCGCGTCGCTCGCGCGCGTGACGTTCGAGATCAGGAGGTCGTAGCCGATCGCAGCCTGTGAGGAGGTGGTGAGCGTGACCTGATTACCCGAGAGATATGGCGTGCCCACCAACGCGAGACCTGGAGACGAGTAGTTTGCGAGCATGGTTGCCTCCGCCGGATTCGGCGGTTCGGTGAACGTGACGACCAGCGTTCGATTCGAGCTCGCTGCGGCGCTTGCAACGTCGAACGCGCTGGCCGTGCAAATCGAGGGTCCGGTGCCAGAGCAGACCCAACCGGACTCGACGAAGCACGTGGCCGTACAACCATCGGTCGCAATCGTGTTCCCGTCATCGCAATTCTCGATCGGCTCGTCGATCAAGCCGTCCCCACAGACGGCGGGCGCGCCGAGCGTGACGTCGACGTACGTCATGTGGTGCGCGCGAACGGTTAGCACCGCGCCACCCGACGTCACGATCGTGCCATTCGAGGTGCCATCGACGCGCACCACGAGGTCGTGTCCGTCCAGGTCATCTGGCAGGAGGACCACGAATGTCTGAGGGCCGGAGAGTGCGCGCGGCGCGTCGGGCACGTTACCGGCGGCAAACGCGGGCATCGCTCCCGCGGCCGAGATCCTGAACTGGGTCACTTCGAGGGCTGCATCGACCTGCATCGCGACTTCGACACCCGTGACATCCGAAGCGATGACGGTGCTGGCATTCGTGCATCCAACCAGCGCCGAGAGCAGGACCACAACGACGGCGATTCTCATCGCCGATCCAGCCCCCCGAGCGAGCCGGTCGGCGGCACCATCGTCGTCGAACCAGAAAAATAGTAGGCCGTCCCACCTGCGATCAGGGCGGCGCTACCAACCGCTGTCCAGAACCACCACTTTCCCGTCAGGCGTTCGGGCTCTGCGCGCCGTGCGACTACGAGCCGACTCGAGTCCTCGAGCTTCTGACGTTCGGCGTCGGTTCGTGATCTCTGGTCTTCGTCGATGCGTAGCTGCACGGTGTGTTGACGCAGCTCTTCGTCCGCGCTGGCCCGGCGTCTCGCGGTGGCCTCGGCGTCGCGCACCCTGTCGAGCTCTGCCTGCGCTTCGGCGATCAGGTCCTCCACGATCTTGCGGTTTGTGGCCTGGGGGCGCGCGGCAAGATAGCCATCGAAGAAGAAGATCGCACGTTCCCAATTCTTCATTCCGCGATGGCATTGCGCGATGTTGAAGAGCAGAGGCGGCGTCGAGTACAGCTCGTAGGCCTCGCTGTACTCGGCGAGCGCTGCGTCGAACCGCCCGACTTGGTACTGGTGATCGCCAGCAAGCACGTGAGGCTTTGCGTCCTGCTTCGGATCGGCGTGCGCGGTCGCGAAGGACATAGTGATCGCTAGCGCGACCATCCAGCTGCGAGAACCCACGGCTTACTCGAAGACTTTCATCGTGCTGTTGCGGTCGACGTGATGATTCACCGGAGGCGTCACCGTCCCAGCGTTACGCACTCGCCGCTTCGGCGGAGTCGGGACGAGTGACGCCTCGACCGCTCCGTCGCGCGAGACCTCGACCTCGTGCGTGCTCGGGGCATACCTGCCGAGGTCGAACCGAAACGCGCGCACGGTTTCTCCACGCTCCACGCGATACGAAAACGGCGTGACCCCCAACACCTCGTCGCTGCCCATGGCTCGGACCTGTGCACCCGAGGGGGTAGAAAGAAATTGGATCGCCACGTGTGTCGGTGGCAGTGCCTGGACCGGCGCTGGCGTGACCCGTGGCGATGGTGTGGCGGTGGCGGTGGCGGTGGCGGTGGCGGTGGCGGATGTTGGCGTCCCCGCCGACTCGGGCAGCGCGTACCAACCTGCGCTGGCGATCGCGGCGCAGACCGTGACCACCGCGACCGATACGAGCTTGCGCGATGAGCGGCGGGGTCGAGAGACCACGTGCGCTCCCGGGTCCGCCGCGACCGCGAGCGTCGGTGTTCGATCGGTTCCGCGCCGCGAGCGCGCCGAGGTCGAATCGTCGATCACGGGCATCAGATCATCTTGAATCGCGCGCAGCCGCTCTTCGATCTCGCTCATCGATTGCGGCCGATCCGCTGCCTTCTTCGCGAGCATGTGCAGGATCAGCTGCTCGAGCCTGGCGGGCACCTCGTGCGGCAACACGTGGCGTCGCGGCGACACGGGTTCCACGGTCAGCAGCTGGACAACGAGCTCGCCAAAATTGGCGGCGTGAAACGGGAGGACGCCGGTCACCATCTCGTACAGGATCACGCCGAGCGAGAAGATGTCGCTGCGGTGGTCGATCACATCACCGGTCGCCTGTTCGGGCGACATGTACTCCGGCGTACCGATGATCTGGCCCTCCGCGGTTGTGCCGAGCTGGATGCCTTCACCGCATGGGTCGCTCAGCTTCGCGACGCCGAAGTCGAGGAGCTTGACGAAGCCGATCCGACTCGGGCGGTCGACAAGATAGATGTTATCGGGCTTGAGGTCTCGGTGGATGATGCGACCCGCGTGCACGACCGTGAGCGCGCCTGCCACCTGGATCGCAAGATCGACAGCGCGGTGGATCGGCACCACACCAAGTTTGAGCAGCAGATCGCCGAGGTCCTGACCCCTCAGTAACTCCATGATGAGGTAGTTGGGGCCGTCACCGTTCTCGCAGAAGTCGGTGATCTCGACGATGTTCTCGTGCGAGATCCGATTGACGGCCCGGGCTTCCGCGAAGAACCGTGCGACTGCGTGTCGGTTCGCGCTGTACTGAGGTCGCAAGACCTTGAGCGCGACTTGGCGACCCAGCAGCACGTGCTCGGCGATGTACACCCGACCCATGCCGCCCTCTCGAAGGAGCGAGACGATTCTGTAGGAGCCGAGCACCTGACCTGGTTCGAGCTGTCCAACCCGGTCGGTGGATTTGGCGCAGCTGCCGTCACGTAGGCAATTGCCGCAGCCGCAGCCATCCGCGGGGTGTTGAGAATCGACCAGCACGCTGACTGCCTGACTAGCAAACCGCGTGCTGGGGTCGGCTGTCTCGAACATGAGAAATGCAATGCCAAGTGCTCGGAAGTCCAGGGGGCTCTCGATGAGCGGCAATGCGGTGTGGGGCGAGCACGCACGCGTGTGCGCGCGGGCCCAATCGAGTCGCTATGGTTCAAGCGTGGTGATCTCGGCGCCACCCTTTGTCGCGATCGCCGAGCCCACATCACCTCGCACGACCTCGGCATGCCCTTACAGACCATCGTTTATCTGGGAGGGTGGACCGAGCGCTACGCCGAGATGGCAGCTAGAGCTTGGCGTCGATGTCCGCGGCGGCGTGACGCTCGTGGAGCTGGACGTCGCCGGATGGACGATTGACGATCACCCCACGTTTCACCGCCGTACGGTCGCCGATCGCCGTGGCCCAGCGGATCACGTGCGTGTACTCGTGGATTGCGAGGAACTCGGCCGATTTGTAGAGCCCTGCGCCGATGCAGAGCTGGCCGTACCAGGGCCACACCGCGATATCCGCGATCGTGTAGTCCGTACCGCCGAGGTACTCGCTCGTCGCGAGGCGCTTGTCGAGCACGTCGAGCTCCCGCTTCACTTCCATCGCGAACCGATCGATCGCGTACTCGATCTTGGACGGCGCGTACGCGTAGAAGTGGCCGAACCCACCGCCTAGATACGGCGCACTCCCCATCTGCCAGAACAGCCATGACAAGCACTCCGCACGTGCGGCGGGCTCCGTCGGAACGAACGCCCCGAACTTCTCGGCGAGGTACAGGAGGATCGAGCCCGACTCGAACACCCGAATCGGCGTGGGCCCGCTGCGATCGAGCAGCGCCGGAATCTTCGAGTTGGGGTTCACGGCGACGAAGCCCGAGCCGAACTGATTCCCCTCGTTGATCTTGATCAACCACGCGTCGTATTCGGCGCCCTGGTGGCCGGCCGCGAGCAGCTCTTCGAACAAGATCGTGACCTTCTGGCCGTTCGGCGTGCCGAGCGAATAGAGCTGCAGCGGATGCGCGCCGACCGGCAGCTTGGCATCGTGCGTCGAGCCAGAGATCGGGCGGTTGATGTTAGCGAACTGGCCACCGTTGGCTTTGTTCCAGGTCCACACCGCGGGCGGCACGTAATCGGTCGTCATCTCTCGAGAGTTAGCACGGGCTCTAGCAAGCCAGGTCTCGCGGCGATTGCTAGGCTACGTGGCATGCGTGAGCTCGCACGAGGTGCACACGACGTGTCTCGCGGCCTCGCGGCACTGCGGCGGTACCCCGAGCTGTGGAAGTGGCTCGTGGCGCCGGCGGTGCTCTCGCTCGCGGTCCTCGTCGCCGTGATCGCCACGATCGTTCACTTCGTGACGCCGCTGATCGCATCGGTCGAGCACCACCTGCCTTCGGTCATCGCTTCGATCGCGGGCACGTTGCTCGCGATCGTGGTGATCGCGGGCCTGGCCATGGGTGGCTTGTTGATCTTCGCGACGCTCGCAGGCGTGGTCGCGGGGCCGTTCAACGAGCGGCTGTCCGAGCAACTCGAAGCGCGGCTGTGTGGTGCAGCGGTGCCTCCGTTTGTGCTGCGCGAGTTTCTCCACGAGCTCGCGCGTGGGGCCGCACATGCGGTGCGTCGGGTGATCGTCGCGATCCTCGGTACGGTCGTCGTGATCGCGCTCGGGTTCGTGCCCGGCATCGGCACGATCGCGGCGCTCTCGCTCGGCTTTCTGTTCGCGGCGCGCGCCCTCGGCCTACGATTGCTACGACGCGGTGCTCGCGCGGCGCGGGATGGCGTACCGCGACAAGCTCGCGTATCTCGCCGAGCACCGCTCTCGCACCTTCGGTCTCGGTGCGGCGACCGCAGGAATGTTCCTAGTCCCTGGGTTGAACCTGATCGCGCTGGGGCTAGGTGCAGCAGGCGCGACGGTCGCGATGCAAGAGCGGTGATGGACGGAACCCCGCCACGCTAGTAGTGTCTACCCAGGATGCGCCACGTCCTGCTGATCATGGTTCTGATGATGCCTGCTGCGGCGCAGAAGGCGAAGGTCGTCGCGACGCCTGCGGTGACGTCTCCTGGGGCAGTGACCGTGGGTGCTGCGGGACCGACCACCCTCGCGGGCGCCGCCGCCGACGGTAGTTGGATCGCGCTGTGTCAGGCGCGGGCTGATACCGACCACGACGGCGTTATCGACGTGAAGAGCACGAACTGGGGATTGACCGGCGATCAGCTCGCAGCATATCTGGTCATCGGTAGCGGTGAAGGAGCCGCTGTCGACGACATCCACGCGAACGATCCATCAAAACGTCGGCTCGTGATCGAGCGCAACAAGCGGCTGATTCTGTTCCAGCCGCCGAAACCGGAGCTCGACCTGACCAAGCTCGGCGCGACCAGCGCTCGGTTCGATCGATCGGGCGATCACCTGGTCTATGCGGTGAACGTGGGCAAGGCGGAGCACCTCCGAGTCCGCGATCTCGCCACCGAGCACGAGATCGAGCTCGATCCGGGACCGGGCGTGATCGACTCGTACAGCGCCGCAGATGGGTGGGTGATGGTGAAGATGCTCGCCAAGCAGGGCCATGGGGTCATCAGCGGGTCACATCAGCCGCGTCGGCGGTGCTGGGTGGGCACCAACTCGGACATGGTCACGCAGACCGGCACGCCTCCGACCGACAAGTTGATCCCGATCAGCGGCGGCGCGGCGCGGGTCGTTCCAGGTCTGCTCTACGTGCTCGGCACGCAACTGCTGCGACGAACCAACGACGGCGCGCTCGTCACCGAGAGCGGCGACGGCGTGACGCACGAGCTCGTGCCCGCGTCGTGCGCCGGTTTTGTCATGTCCAGCGATCCGATCGCCAGATCCGTGGTCGTCGCGTGCAAAGGCGGTCATCTGTTCGAGTATCGAACGGGCACCCAGCGGCGTTCGATCGGCGTCACCATCGCGCCACCGACCGCCGATGCAGGGTTCGACGGGGGCCGGTTTCTGATCGAGAGCGGCAAGGATGGCAACAGCGTGATCATCGATCTGGAACTCGCCACCAAGCGCGAGACCGGCTTGTTCCAGAACCTCGAGTACGCGCGCGGCGATCTAGCGATCGTGCAGCGCGGTAACATCGTGGTGGCGATCGATGGTGCGCACGAGCGCGTGCTCGGCAACGTCGAGCGTTATCCGCTCACGCTTCTGGCCGACCGTTTTCTCTACATCGAGCCCGTGCTCATCGATCTGTCCACGGGCCGAGCGGTGGGCATCGCGCCCTCCCGGTCGATGCTCGTGCACGGCTTCAAGCAAGACGTAGTCGCGAATGTCAAGGCGTGGCGAACGACGGCCTCTTGCTCGTCGGGTTCGGCGGCGGGCGCTACGACCCGACTCCCGGTCCCCTCGAGTGGACGCAGCCCGCGCCGATACCAGCCGGCTCCGCGAATGCGACGCCGTAGCTCACTCACCTCTGCAATCGAGCAGGCTTGCGATGGGGCGTCTCGAGCCTTACCAAAACCAGCGGCTGGTGGATACCGCATCGAGCGCTTCAACAAGCATTACGCGAAGGCCTGAGTCCCGCGTGATCAGCGCATGATTCGCTTCGCGACGTTCCAGTAGTGGGTCGGTGCGAGGCGCTCGAGGAACGCCGCGACCTTCGCGTCGGAGCCGACGAGCACGCGGTCTTTGCGCGCCTCGATCGCAGCGACGATGATTTCTCCTGCTTGCTCGGCCGGCATCTTCAACGCGCGCTCGACCCGGCGCACGGACGTGGCGGTCTGCTCTGCGGTCGCACCGGCGGGCGGCTTTGCCGACTTCGCGATCGAGGTCTTCACGCCACCGGGATGGACGACGGTGACGCCGACCGTCGTCCCCTCGAGTTCCTTGCGCAGCGACCCGGAGAACCCGCGCACCGCAAACTTGCTCGCGCAGTACGCGGCCTGGCCGGGCGGGGCCACGATGCCGAAGATGCTCGACAGGTTCACGAGCCGCGCGTCATCACTCGCCACGAGCACGGGCAGGAACGCGCGGGTCATCCGGACCACGCCGAAGAAGTTGATGTCGATGAGCCGCTCGAAATCGGCCTCGTCGACGTCTCGAAAATTGCCGCCGAGGGCGATGCCCGCGTTGTTGATCAGCACGTCGATCCGCGGATGCTTGTCGGCGACTACGTGAGGGAACGTCGCAACAGCGGCTTTGTCCGCGACATCGAGGTGGTGCCGCGTGATGCGCACGTTGGTGATGGCGGCCAGCGTTTCGGTTTCTCTCAAGCCACTGTCGTCGACATCGGCGAGTGCTAGATGGCAGCCACGGCGCGCCAACACGGTAGCAAGCGCGCGCCCGATACCACTTGCCGCACCGGTGACGATCGCTGTTCGACCTTTGAGATTGAAGCGCTTCATGTCGTTGCTCCCGTTTACCAGGGCTACCGAACGACCGCGCCGTTTGCGGCTCAGTTTGCGACGCGTCCGACCGCACCGCTCGGTGGACGAGACCTGATGGACGACGTTCGTCGTGCCGGTGATGGCAACCGGGCGGGGTTCCGCGGTTTCGAAACGGGAGTGCTGTGTGAGAGCGGGACGCCGCCTGGTCACCTATGATGGGTCGATGGTGGATGATCGCGAAGATTGCAGTGCGGATCCGACGAGTGCCGCCGCCACGCTGAAGGGAGCGGTCCGAAGTGATCCAGGTGTTCCCGCGACCGTCGCGGCCAACGAGGCAATGGCGGCAACTGCAGCGATGAACACATCGTCATCGCCGACCACTCCGTCGGCAACCGGCTCCGCGCACACACCGGGTGTCGCGAGCACGCGGTACGAGCTCGGCGATTTGCTCGGCCAGGGCGGCATGGGAGAAGTGCTCTCCGCTCGCGATCGTCAGATCGGGCGTGAAGTCGCGGTCAAACGGATCCGATCGTCGAGTCCGAGCGGGGAGCAGCTCGCTCGTTTCATCCGCGAAGCCTTGCTCCAGGGCCGGCTCGAGCACCCTGCGGTGGTGCCGGTTCACGACCTCGTGGTCGATGCACAGGGGCAGCCCTTCTTCGTGATGAAGCGGCTCAACGGGGTCGTCATGAGCGACATCTTGAAGAATGCCGCGGTCGACGATCACGCGAAGCGCCGCCGGCTCCTACGCGCGTTTGCGGATGTCTGTCTCGCGATCGAGTTCGCACACTCGAAAGGCATCGTGCATCGCGACCTCAAGCCCGCGAACATCATGCTCGGCGACTTCGGCGAGGTGTACGTGCTCGATTGGGGCATCGCGCGCATGGTCGTCGACGACGCCGAGGTGCTGCGCCCGAGTCAGCGTGGCCTCGAGCTCACGACCGGCGAGACCAGCGTCGGCACCGTGCTCGGTACGCCCGCGTACATGGCCCCGGAGCAGCTCGCCGGTGAATCCGTAGGTCCGGCTGCGGATCTCTACGCGCTCGGTTGCACCTTGTATGAAATCGTCGCTGGGGTGCCACTGCACCGTACGCGGCGTACCCACGCGAGTATCGTCGAGCCGCTCGATGCTCGACCCTCGCTCGTCCGCGAGACTGCTCCCGAGCTCGATGTCTTGTGCGAGCGCGCGACGGCGAACGATCCCACGCAGCGAATCGCCACGGCACGTGCGCTCGGCGAAGGCGTCCAGGCCTACCTCGACGGGGATCGCGATCTCGCGGTTCGACGCGAGCTGGTCGCACGACACGTCGAAGAAGCCCGACGAGCGATGAGCTCTGACGACGAGGAGAGTCGCCGCACCGCGATGCGAGCAGCAGGGCGCGCACTCGCGCTCGATCCCACCGCGACGGAGGCGGCAGAGCTGGTCAGTCGGTTGATGCTCAGTCCGCCCGCGATCGTACCCGCGGCGGTCGAAGACTCGGTCGCCCGTCTGGATACCGAGATGGCGAAGGTCCAGGGCCGACTGTCCGCGATCAGCATGCTCGGTTACCTCGCCTTCGTGCCGCTGCTGTTGTGGACAGGTGTGCGCGATGCCACCGTCGTGTTCGTGTTTGTCGCCGTCGCGATCGGCTCGGGGCTCCAGATGCTCTTGCTGGTCCGTCGCGATCGACTGACCTCGGCGCCGATCTATTTCAACGCGTGCATCAACGCGGTCTTGATCGCCGTGATCTGCCGGATCGTCGGTCCGTTCATCATCGCGCCAACGCTCGCGATGACGACCTTGACGGCGTACGCCGCGCATCCGAGGTTTGGTCGAATCTGGGTCGTCGGCGCGATCCTCGGCGCCGGCATTGCGGTGCCATGGATGCTCGAGATCGCGGGGCTCTTGACGCCAACGTATCAATTCGTCGCAGGCACGATCGTGCTGCGCTCGCCGGTGATCGAGTTCCACGCACTACCCGTGCAGATCGGTCTGGGCTTGCTCCTGATTGCCTTGTTCAGCGTCGTCGCGGTGTTGTCTCGTACGATGGCCGAGCGGCAGCGCGAGAGCAGCCGGCAAGTCGAACTACAAGCCTGGCAACTGCGCCAGCTCGTCGGCTGACATCTGCGTGACAGCCGTCTGGTGGGTTGCCACGGCGTTCAGTGCAGGTCGATCGTCGCTTGCCAGATGTCGGTCGGCCCGAACATCGCGCGTGCCCACGGCGGATCTTCCTCGATGTCGCTCGAGTAGTACGTGACGAGGAACTTGCCCGTGGTGTCGATCGGCGCGACGCCCGCGTACGACGTATCGCCCGCCGAGGGGAACTCGTCGAGCTCGGTCCACGTGATGCCGGCGAGCTCGTAGAGCGCGGTGAGCACGACTCCTCGCACGCGCCACCAAGACCGAACCGTCTCTGACCGCGCGTGGCCTGAAGACCTTCACGAGCTCGCGACGACGAGCGTGTACGCATCGATCACGCACTGGAGCCCCGATGTATCCGCAGTGAAATCGTGCCGGTCGAAGGCGTCGTGGTCGATACGGCGGGGCGCAGACGGCGCTCTGGCTGTTCGAGCTGCGCGCGAAGATCGCTCTATACGCCTGGCGCGCGCGGTCGATATTCTGAACATGCGCATCGCGTGGCTCGTCCTCGCGGGCTGTTCGGCGGCGCCCGTGACCACGCAGCCCGATGCCGCAGAGTTGACGTGGGCGACCTATCACATCGCCACCGGCTCGCACGATGCAAAGCTGACCGACCGCGAGATCAAGGACCCGGTCGATGGGCTGGTCACGGTCGTCGGTCGCGACTTCGACTTCGTGCTCGATCCGTCGGCGCGCTACGAGCTGACGATGCCGACCCAGCCCGAGGATCAGCTCGATTGGAACAAGCTCCCGGGCCTCTCCGATTGCGGCACGATCGATCTGTCGGTCGACGGCGCAATGTTCGCCTGGCGCTGGAACCTCGATGCACAAATCCTCGAGCTGATGGCGTACGCGAACAACGCCTCGCATCATCTGTGGCTCGACGCGCCGATCTTCACCCTCGATGCGGACGACCTCGCGGCACAGGAACCGCTGCAGTACGAGGTGTGGCGCGAGACCGATGTCTATCGCTACAGCGTTACGGGCAGCGTGCGCGGCCGCGTGATCGACGTGAGCGCGACGCAGCCGCGACGTTGTAGCGATCAGCCCACCGATCCACTCGCGTGGGCTGGAGGATTTTACTTCGGCGGCACGTCGGTGGCGCCCCACGATGTCACCGGCCGGATCCGCGAGCGCGTCTACGAGAGTCGAACGAGCGCGACGAACGTTGAACGAATACCCATGAGCGACATCATCGCCACCCGACATCGACGCGGGTCACACGGTCTAGCGACCGGAGAGAAACGGCAGCCGCTGGAACAACCGCTCCGGCGTGTGCCTGACGATCGGCATGATCGCTCGCCAGAACGAAGGCACGTACGCTTCGTCGGCGCGGCGATCGATCGCACGCACGATGCTGCGCGCCACGGCAGGTGGCTTGCCGAATAGCAGGTGCTTGTCGTGCGAGGTGGTCATCGGCGAATCGACCGGTCCCAGCTTGAGCGTGGTGACATTCACGTCGGCGGGATAGAGCCGGGTCCGTAGCCCTTGGAGATAGATGTTCAAGGCACCCTTCGCCGCGCCGTAGGTGTAGTTGCGCGGGCGACCGCGATCACCGGCAACGGATGTGATGACCCCGAGCCGACCTGACCTCGCGGCTTCCATCGCGTTCGCGAGCGGTACGAGCAGCGATACGACGCTCGTGAGGTTCACGCGGAGGATGTGCTCCGCCTCGTCAAACCGGTGCTCGCTCGCGAGCTGATCACCGAGGTCGCCGTGCGCGATCAGTGCGATGTCGATCCGTCCAAGCTCGGCGATGGCCTTTGCGATCACTCCGGCGTTGTCGTCGAGCTGGCAAAAATCAGCGGCCTGAGTGCTCGCACCGGTGCAGCGCGCGGCCACCGCGGCGAGCTTCTCGGGATTGCGCCCGACCAGATGTAGCCGATCGCCCCGTGCGGCGTACAAGGCTGCGGCTTCGCCGGCGATCGCGGAGGTTGCTCCGAGTACGAGAACGTTCATCAGAAGTTGATCCTGCGCATGATGAAGCGCGGCAGCGAGCGAATCACGAGCATCACGAGCGCCCACATCCGTGGCGCGTAGACGACCGGCTGCTTGCGATCCATCGCGCGCACGACGAGCGCCGCGACCTCGCGCGGCTCGCCTGCGAACGGTGGCGGCCTCAAACCGGCGGTCATTTCGGTGCGAACGAAGCCGGGCTTCACGCACGTGACCGCGAGGCCGGCCGAGGAGAACTTGTGATCGAGCGCCTCGAGATAGGTCGAGAGCCCCGCCTTGCTTGCACCGTAGATCGCGACCGGCTTGCGCCCGCGCTCGCCCGCGACCGACGAGAACACGACGAGCCGGCCACCGCCGCGCGCGAGCAATCGCTTGCGTGCGTGCTCGCAGAACACGACGGTGTTCGCGAAGTTCACGGTCACGAGCCGCTGCGCGAGCTCGATGTCCGCCTCGAGCGCTTCCTGGCTCGCGAACATGCCGGCGGTCACGATCACCGTGTCGAACCCGCCGAGCGCTTCGTCGGCGCGATCGAGTGCGGACGCAAAACTGGCCGGGTGCTCGAGGTCACAGGAGGTGAAGCCAGTCGCTTCCTGGCGCGGATGATGAACTTTCAGATCCGCTGCGCTACGCGCGAGCTCGGCGGTATCACGCCCGAGCAAGAAGACGGCATCACCGCGCTCTACGAGCGTGCGCGCGACCTCGCGCCCCATACCGGAGGTGCCGCCGAGGACGACCGCTTTCACGCGGCGTCTCCCAATAAGCGCACCGATTGAGCGCTACGCAGCCGGCGTGCGGGATCGTATTTCGCGCGGACGGCGAGGAAGCCATCGAGGCGGGGCTCCATCGCGCGAAAGTGATCCGCGCGGGTGAACCGATCCTTGGTCATGTAGATCCTGCCGCCGGCAGCGATCACGAACTCGTTCAGCCGGTCGATCACGCGCTGGATCTCGGGAATCACCGCGATGTCGATCGCGATCGAGGTGCCCTCGAGCGGGAACGACAGCATGCCTTTACCCTGAGGACCGCAATCCTTGATCACGCACAACGGCGACGCGCAGCCGAGCGACGCGAGCACCGTCAAAAACTCGCGGACCGCGGGCGCGCCCGCGGCGCGCGGAATCACGCACTGATACTGGGTCATACCGCGGCTGCCGTACGCGCGATTCCAGTGCAGGATCGCGTCGAGCGGATAGAAGAACGGCTCGGGGGAGACCGTGCGCTCGATGCGCTGGCGCAGTTGCTTGCGATAGTAAAGCGCGTTGAACGCGCGCGCCGACCACGGATTGAGCGCCCAATTCGGCAGCTGCACTGGCAGCGAGCGCTCGGTCGGCGGCTTTGGTTGCGCGGTGCCGGCTTGTTCGACGGTCGCCCAATCGCCCGCCATCAAGAGGCCGCGCCCGATCTTCTTGCCGCGACTCAAACAATCGATCCAGCCCATCGTCATCGGCGAGGTCGCGGCCGTGCGATCGAGCGCGGTCAAGAACTCATCGATGTTCGCGACGCGCTCACTCTCCATGCAAATCCACGCGCTCGGGATCCGCTTCATCACGAGCTCGACCTCGAGGATGTGACCGAGCAGGCCCATGCCACCGATGGTCGCGTAGAACAGATCGGGTGACTCGGTCGGGCTGCACTCGACGAGGTCATCGCTCGCGAGCCGCACGCGGAGCTTCCGCACGTGCGCACCGAAGCAGCCATCGCGGTGATGGTTCTTGCCATGGACGTCGCTCGCGACCATGCCGCCGGCCGTAACGTACTTGGTGCCAGGGCTGACCGGCGTGAACCAGCCGCGCGGAATGAAGATCCGGTTGAGCTCGGCGAGGCTGACCCCCGCCTCGACTTGCAGCACGCCGGTCGCTGGATCGAACGCGAGGATCCGATCGGCCAACCGCGTGCCCGCGATCTTGTCGTCTTCGCGCGCAGGCAGCGACGAATCGCCATACGAGCGACCGAGCCCACGCGACAGCCGCGCGCCTCGCGTCAGGGTCTCGAGATCCGACGACAACAGCTCGCGGCCGGGGACGGCAAGCCGCCCCCATCCCTCGAGCGTGGTCGTCGAGCTCATAGCGGCAGAGTCTAGCGGTAAACTGGCCTGGCTGCTTGCGGGGTAATGCGGCCCAGAGCGGTAGTCCTGCCGCTTGCGCTCGATGCGCTAAGGTTCGAGCAGAAGCAACCACGCCGGTGACCTCGACGGAAACGATCATCATGCTGCGCCACATGATCGCGGGAACGCGGATCACGCGCGTGCCGGGTTTCGAGCTTCACGACGTCAAGACGCACGAGCGCGATCGCAGCATCACCGGGCGCGCGCAGTCAGCGACGTGCGTGTTCTGCAGCCGCACGCTCGTGTCGTGGCCGGGTCGGCCCGCGACGCGGCG
>Ga0123338_10000127_pt1 | contig 82627 bp, 68 predicted proteins | sample grotaG_FD_89793 | JGI IMG/M metagenome (GOLD analysis project Ga0123338, IMG submission 89793) | Glacier valley bacterial and archeal communities from Borup Fiord, Nunavut, Canada, to study Microbial Dark Matter (Phase II) -... | ecosystem: Environmental > Aquatic > Freshwater > Ice > Glacier ... | reverse complement strand
GCTGCGTGCCGGATCGGCCGTTCAGGTCGCTGTTCAGGTCCACCCAGCTGGCCCATCCTTTGCTGCCAGCGCGAGCGTGGACCGAGCCGTACGAGCCACCGCCAACGAGCCAATCGAGGCTCGCCACTAGCTGAGCGTGCTCGCGCTCGTCGGCGACCTCCCGGCTTCGGCGACTGGTGAGCTCCGGCGACAGCGCTCGACCAGCGCTCGATGTCTACCAGCGCTCGATGTCTACCAGCGCTCGATGCCTACCAGCGCTCGATGTCTACCAGCGCTCGATGTCTACCAGCGCTCGATGTCTACCAGCGCTCGATGCCTACCAGCGCTCGATGCCTACCGGCGCTCGATGCCTACCAGCGCTCGATGCCTACCAGCGCTCGATGAAGGTCTCGACCGCGATCGTGACGCTCGGGCAGCGGATCGGAGGGGCCGCGTCGTGCATCAAACCGACCTCGCCCGGAAGCGGTGAGCCGGCGCTGCGTAGTACGCTTGGCCCGTGCGAAGGGCGCTAGTTACGACGGTGGCGGCAGTCGGTTGTTTGTGGCCTGCGTTCGCGCACGCCGACGAGCCCGTGGTCGATCCGGCAGATCTCCCACCGTTGCCCGAGCCCGCGGAAGACGAGAGCTCGAATGCCGCGATCCTTGCGGCGGTCAGCGCCGAAGAAGATGTCGTCGTCGGTGCCGCAAAGCGCGAGCAGACGCTTGGCAACGTGGCCTCGGCGGTTACCGTCGTCAGCGCCGATCGCATCCGCCGGTTTGGCTACCGCACCGTCGGTGAAGCGGTCGCGAGTGTCGCAGGTGCGTACTTCGAGGACACCAGGATCGTCTCGACGATCGGCTTTCGCGGCATCAACATCCTCGGCGATTTTAACACGCGCGTGCTCGTCCTCGTCGACGGCGCGACCGTCAACGAAGGCTGGGGCTCGTTCGCGGGCGTCGGCTATGGCGACCTCGTCGCGATCGAAGACATCGCACGCATCGAGGTCATCCGCGGCCCGGTGTCCTCGGTGTACGGCACGAACGCGTTCTTCGGCATCATCAATATCGTCACGCGTGGCGCGATCGAGAGCCCGCACGCGTGGGGCCGGATCGCGGTCAACTCGATCAATGGATTCACCGCCGCCGCCGGCTTCGCGCAGGGGACGGTCCACCAGCAGATCCGCGGCACGGTCCGCACGATGACGCGGTTCCCCGAGACCCTCTCCGTCCCCGATGTCGGCGACAACCTCAAGGGCGATGGCTCGAACGTGTTCGCGGGCTCGCTCGCCGGATCGTACAACGGTACGTTCGCGCAGGTCCGCGCATATCGGTTCCGCCGCGATTCACCGTTCGCGCCGTACAACGGCGACCCCGCGGTCACGCCGCCGTACAACGAGTACAACTCGCAGCTGCTCGTCGAGGGTGGCCACACCGAGGAGCTCTCGAAGCGGCTCACCTTCGTCGGCCGCGGCTACGCGAACATCTACGAGTTTTACGATCACATCCTCCAGTACCAAGCCAAGCCGTTCGACGATTATGGCGACGCGAAGACGTTCGGCCTCGAGCTCCGAGGTCGCTACGAAGCGATTCCCGAGTATCTCGGCATCACGGCTGGCACCGAAGGGAACTTCAACCGCACGAAGAGCCGGTCGTTCACGGTCGGTGGCAGCGACGCTGTCGTCGTTCCTAAAGACATCAACATCGAGGGTGTGTACACCGAGCTCGACGGTACTCTCGCGCCGTGGCTCGGCTACACGGTTGGCGCGCGCTACGATCACAACTCGGTAATCGACACGCGCCTGTCGCCGCGCGCCGCGCTCTTCATCTCGAAACCGGAGAAGTACGGCGTGAAGTTCCTGTACGCCGAGGGCTTCCGCAACCCGAGCGCGTACGAAGCATTCTTCCACGACAACGTGACGTTCGCTGCGCCGCAGCACCTCACCTCCGAGACGATTCGTTCCTTCGAGGTCGTCGGCTGGGCCAAGCCGATCGGCGGGTTGTCGACGCGCATCTCCGGCTACTACTGGGACGCCCGAGGTATCGTCGAACAACTGCCTCTCGCGAACCCGATGCCGGGCCAAGAGAACCTGATCGCGTTCCAGAACGTCGGTCGCATCATCACCGCGGGCGTCGAGGCCGAGGCGAGCTATCGCAACTCGTCGGGTTGGTACGGCTTCGCCGGTGGCGCGTACTCGCGCGTCGGCAGCGCCGAGGGCGACGGCGCGCTCACGTACCACGTGGTCAACGCGCCCGCCGTCACCGCGGCGGGTGGCATCTCGACCCCGAAGATCTACGGCGTCGGTCATCTCTCGACCGAGCTCACGTTCGTCTCCGAGCTGCTCGCCAGAAGTGCGATGGATGGCATGGCCTCCGAATCGACGCCGGCGTGGTTCGGCCTCAACGCCGTGTTCTACGTCCCCGACATCCGTGGGTTCGATCTCACTGGCGGCGTGCGCAACATCATCGGCACGCGCGACTTGATGCCGGCACCTGCCGATTACGACCGCTACATGTCCCCGAAGACGGTCACGATCCCCCGGATTCCAGGTGAGGGTCGCGAGGTGTTCTTGAAGCTCGGCTACTCGTACTAGGAGCACCTCGGCGCCTGCCGATACGGTTCGCGCCGGCACCGAATCGACGTTCCGGATCCACCACAAAGCACCCCAAGAACACGGGTTCCGGACGCGACCTTATCCGAGACGATCGATTTCGATCCGTTGCGTTTACCTGATCGGTATTTCACCCTAGCGCGTGAGCGTGCCGGGCGGCACCGCGAGCTCGACGCTCGGATCCACGCGGCCGTAGAGCCGGAGCTCGCGACGTTGCCCCGCGAACGAGACCTCGAGAGCGTCGCTCGGGTTCGGGTTCGTTCTCCACTGCGCGATCACGCGCTCGGCATCGGCGCTGACGCGGCCTGCGGCATTGATCGGATACGATTGCCCGGCGAGCTCGACCGCGAGGCCCTCCGGGCACGAGTCATCGAGCGGCGTGGTCACGGTGACGCGGCTCTCGGCGCTGATCTCCTTGCGCGGGATGAAGATCAACGGCAGCGTGAGCAGGGCATCGAGTGCGAAGTAGCCGCCGTAGAGGTAGCCATCAGGCTTGTCCTGCGACGCGCTGAGCAGGCCGAGGGCACCGATCGCTCCCTCGAGCAGCACCGCGATGATCGCGGTCTTCTTCCAGCGCGAGCCGTAGCGGTAGGAGTGGCGTACGAGCTGATTCTGACCAATCTGTGTGCGCGAGCACGCGAACGTGAACGGCAGCTCGGCGCCGCGCACGGCAGGTCCGCCATTCACACCCGGCGTCATCTGATAGGCGGTCGCGACCGGCATGCGCACGCTCAGGTGCTCGGTGAAATCTGGCTGCGGAACGCTGACCTCGTGGTTGTCTTCATCGAGCGACGACTGCGTGCCGGTGCCTTGCACGATGAACCACGAGGTTGCACAGCCCGAGAGCTGCGCGGCCAGGGCGAGAGCGAGCAGCGGCTTCATCGCGACAACCATCCGCCGGGGATGAACACGTGGACGCTGCCACGCATGCGCCATCGCGGCGGTGACCAGGAGCGGCCGGTCTGCGCGAGCTGATACGAGCCGGCGCTCCAGTTCCATTGCGTGCGGTTCCACATCCAGTAGCCAGGGATCCACACGACTGCGTGCACGGGTGGGGGCGGCGGCGTCTCGAGGTTTGGTGGTGGCGGCGGTTGCGGCGCGGTCGCGGTCTGCTCGTGGAGGACGTCTTGGTCTGGGACGTTCCACTGGCCGGCGAGCCACACCCACTGGCCTTCGTCCCAGCTCCAGTAGCCGGCGCGCCACTCGGCGTGCAGGCTCGGCTGCGGTGGTTGCGAATCCTCGAGCGGTGCGGGCGGCGGACCCTTCGGCGCCTGCGCCGCGGCCTGGTCCCGAAGCGCGACTTGGACCCGCGCGCTCCAGACGGCGCGGCGTTGCTGCCATTCGTTGCTGGACCAGCACCGGGCATCCTCGGCATTCGCGGCGCAGTAGCGCTCGCGCTCCCGGGCTCGCAGCTCGAGCTCGTGATAACCGGCGAAGCCGCCCGGTCCCCAGCAGTCGCGATCGTCGTGGTGCGCATCGCAGTAGCTGCGATGACGGCGTTCTCGCTCCTCGGCGAGTGCGGCGTCGATCGCGGCCTGGCGTTCGCGTGCGATGCGTTCTTCTTCGTCGTGACGCGCACGCTCGCTGGCGTCTCGCGCGGCACGCTCGTTGCGCGCGCGATCCTCGGCGGTCTCGGTGATGACTCTCGCCGGCTCCGAGACCGTGACGCGCATGCGCGCTTCTCGATCGGCGAGATACTGGTCGTAGGCGGACTCGCCGATGTTCGGTCGCATCACCACGTGAGCGAACCCGAACGCGACGTCGGTGAGGTCGTTCGGTTCGATCGACCAGAACCGGACCTTGATCCGACCCGCCTGCGCCCTCGGCACATGGAATGTCACGATGCTCGTCGACTGCGGCACGAGCCCATCGATCCGAACGAGCGGCGGTGCGGTCGTCGAAGGCGGTGGCAGCGCTGGCGCGGACCTGGCCGAAGCGGGGACGTTCGTGCCTCCGTTGGTGCCACCGGTCCCACCGGGCCGGCTCTGCACGAGCTTGTCGCGATCGCTCGCGACGCACTTGGCATTTGCCGGCTGCCCGGCGACGGGACCCGCTTGATCGAAGACGCCGTGGACGCGATCGACCTCGCGACCATCGACGAGGACCGCCACTTCGAGCGCGACGGCGTGGGTGGTGTGCAGCTCGAGCTCGGCGATCTCGCCGTACTTCGTGCCCGTCGCGGCGAGCTCGATCTCGAACGGACCTTGCGCGCAACCCGCATCGACGCGATACCAGGCGAGCTCGCTCGTCGCGACGAGATGCGGCGCGTCGACAGTTGGCTTGGCCGGACCTTTCGGACTGCACGCAGCCAGCACGACGAGCGGGAAAACGAGCCACTTCACGGGCGGCCAGTAGAGCAGATGCCGTGCCACGCCGAAACGGGCTGCCGAGACGGATGAGGCGACTGAAAGCGTGAACGGCCGGTCTCAGGTTGAAGGACGCAACGTGCGTTCGGCTCACGCTTCCGTGCGAAAGTTCGAACGATGTCGGAGCAGGAGAGGATGGCCGAGGACCAGCGGCGCGTCCGCAACTGGCGGCGCTGGGGACCGTATCTGGCGGATCGCCAGTGGGGGACGGTGCGCGAGGATTACTCCTCGACAGGCGATTGCTGGACGTACTTGCCGCACGACCACGCGCGCAGTCGCGCGTATCGCTGGGGGGAGGACGGTTTGCTCGGCATCTGCGATCGCGAGTGCCGGCTGTGTTTCTCGGTCGCGCTGTGGAACGGCAAGGATCCGATCCTCAAGGAGCGCTTGTTCGGCCTCACCGGGCCCGAGGGCAACCACGGTGAAGACGTCAAGGAGCTCTATTACTTTCTCGATGCGACGCCGACCAGCTCCTACTTGAAGGGCCTCTACAAGTATCCGCAAGAGGCATTTCCATACGCGCAGCTCGTAGAGGAGAACCGCCGGCGCGGCAAGCTCGATCCCGAGCTCGAGATCGAGGACACCGGCGTGTTCGATCGCGGCTACTGGGATGTGTTCGTCGAGTACGCGAAGTCTGGCCCCGACGACATCCTGATCGAGCTCACGATCGCGAATCGTGGCCCGGTCGCCGACACCGTGCACGTGCTGCCGCACTTGTGGCTGCGCAATACATGGGAGTGGGGCCGTCGCGGTGAAGGCTACGACCGCGCAGGCTCGCTCGATCGCATCGACGCCAATAGCGTCCGCATCACGCAGCCCACGCTCGGCAACTTCCGCTGGGATCTCGAAGGGCAAGCAGATCTTCTGTTCACCAACAACGAGACCAACTTCGAGCGCCTCTACGGCACGACCAATCCGACACCGTATCGCAAGGATGCGATCCACGAGCGCGTCGTGGGTGGCATCGGTGCGGCGGTCAACCCCGCCCACACCGGCACGAAGTGCGCCGCATGGTACGCGTTCGAGCTCGCTCCGGGCGCCGAGCGCAAGATCCGCATGCGGCTCTCGCAAGAGATCACCGCGCCGGCGCAGCCGTTCGACGACTTCGACCAGATCGTTCAGACCCGCAAGGCCGAGAGCGACACCTATCATCGCACCGTGCGCTCGGCGCCGATGACCGAGCAAGAGCGCCGAGTCGTTCGCCAGGCCGATGCCGGCCTCGTGTGGTCGCGGAAGTTCTATCACTACATCGTCGAGCACTGGCAGGAGGGCGACCCCACGCAACCGCCACCGCCGCCCGGTCGCAAGCGCGGTCGAAACCGTGGCTGGGAGCAACTGTGGGCGCGCGACATCATCTCGATGCCAGACGGCTGGGAGTACCCGTGGTTCGCCGCGTGGGACCTCGCTTTCCATTGCGTCGCGCAAGCGCGCTTCGATCCGCACTTCGCGAAGCAACAGCTGTTGCTGCTCATGCGCGAGTGGTACATGCACCCGAACGGGCAGTTGCCCGCGTACGAGTTCGCCTTCGGCGATGTCAATCCGCCAGTTCACGCGTGGGCGGTGTGGCGGATCTACCAGCTCGCCGGTGAAGCCGGGCATGGCTACGATCGCGAGTTCCTCGAGCGCGCGTTCGACAAGTGCCTGATCAACTTCACGTGGTGGGTGAACCGCGAAGATGCTGGCGGCGATAACCTATTTACCGGTGGCTTTCTCGGGCTCGACAACATCGGCATCTTCGATCGCAGCCAGCCGCTGCCCGGCGGCGGCGAGCTCGTGCAAGCCGACGCGACCGCGTGGATGGCATTCTACTGCACGACGATGCTCGCGATGGGGCTCGAGCTCGCGAAGGCCGAGCCCTCGTACTCCGATCTCGCGTTGAAGTTCTTCGAGCACTTCGTCGCGATCGCGCGCGCGACCAACACGATCGGCGGCGACGGCCTGTGGTCAGACGAGGACGGCTTCTACTACGACCAGATCCGCACCCCCGAGGGCGCGCGCGAGCTGCGGATTCGCTCGATGGTCGGCATCGTGCCGCTGTTCGCGGCCGAGACGATCGACGACGAAGTACTTCACAACCTACCTTCGTTCGCGGAGCGCCTGTGGTGGTTCTTCGATAACCGGCCCGAGCTCGCAGCCACGATCTCGGTCCAGCTAGATGTCGATCACCAGTACCGGCTGCTCGCGATCCCCAGCAAGGACCGCTTGCAGCGCGTGCTGCGCTACGTGCTCGACGAAGCGGAGTTCCTCGCGCCGCACGGGCTGCGATCCTTATCGCGGTATCACCGCGAGCATCCGTACGTGGTCCATCTCGCCGGTGCGGACTACGAGGTCCACTACACGCCGGGCGAGAGTGATAGCGGCCTGTTCGGCGGCAACTCGAACTGGCGCGGCCCGATCTGGATGCCGCTGAACTACCTCCTGATCGAGGCGCTCAAGCGCTATCACCACTTCTACGGCGATTCGTTTCAGATCGAGTGCCCGACCGGCTCCGGCAAGATGATGCACCTCGGCCATGTCGCCGACGAGCTCGAGACCCGGCTCGCGTCCTTGTTCCTACCCGACAAATCAGGTGCACGTCCGTGTCATGGCCGTAGCAAGCGCTACGCCGACGATCCACACTTCCGTGACCTCGTGCTGTTCCACGAGTTTTTTCACGGCGACGACGGCCGCGGGCTCGGCGCGTCGCACCAGACTGGATGGACCGCACTCGCGGGCAATCTGATCGAGCGCGCGGCGATCACGCGGGCTGATAAATGAGCGCAGGTAGATGACCGAATGGCTCGAAGCGGATGGCCTCGGCGGCTTCGCGATGGGCACCGCAGATGGCATTCGCACTCGCCGCTATCACGCTCTCTTGCTCGCCGCCTTGCAGCCGCCAGATCGCCGTACGGTGCTTGTCGCCGATGTCGAGGTCCACGTCACGACCCAGACCGGCTCGTTCGCTCTATCGAGCCATCGCTATCGCGGCAACACGATAATTCCCGAGGGTGTGACGCACCTCGTAGGCTTCACGGGTGCACCGTGGCCGCGGTGGAACTACGCGCTGCCGGATGGCACCGAGATCAGCTACGAGCTCGTCGTCGAGCCGAACGTGCCGCGCGTCGCATTGCGCTGGACACGCACGGCCGGCACCGGCCCGATCTCGCTCGTAGTCCGGCCGCTGATCACCGCTCGCGACTACCATTCGCTGCGCCGCGAGTGGCCGGTCGACCTCGCCGCCGAGGTCGCGGGCAATCACGTCACCTGGCGCCCCGATGGCATCGCGATCCACGCGCATGCGAACGCGAGCTACGCACATGGCCCGGACTGGTATCGCAACTTCGAGTACGCCGCGGAGCGCGAGCGTGGCCTCGATGACGAGGAAGACCTCGCGATGCCCGGCGTGCTCACGTTCGATCTCGGAGCGCCCGCGTGGCTCGGGTTCTCGACGTCACCGTGGCCCGAGCCGCCCGCCGAGCTCTTCGAGCGCGAAGCGATGCGACGGAGCGCAGTCGCCGAAGCGGATCGCGCGGCCGATGCGTATCTTGCCGAGCGTGGCCTCGGCCGCACGATCATGGCCGGCTATCCATGGTTCGGCGATTGGGGGCGCGACACCTTCATCTCGCTGCGCGGTCTGTGTCTCGCGCGCGATCGCCGCGACCTGGCGCGCGATATCTTGTGCGCGTGGGCGCCACTGGTCTCCGAGGGCATGCTGCCGAATCGGTTCGACGAGCACAGCTCGACAGCGGAGTTCAACTCCGTCGATGCGAGCCTGTGGTTCGTGATCGCGGCCGATGCGTATCTGCACGGCGGCAAGGTCACCGCGGTCGATCAGCGAGCACTCACCGGTGCGATCGAGCAGATCGTCAGCGGCTATGCGAAGGGCACGCGCCATCGCATTGGCGCGGACAGCGATGGCTTGCTCGCATGTGGCGAGCCGGGCGTCCAGCTCACGTGGATGGATGCCAAGGTGGGTGATGAAGTCGTGACGCCGCGGATCGGCAAGCCCGTCGAGATCCAGGCGCTGTGGTTGAACGCGCTCGCGATCGCGGGTCCTGCGTGGCGCGAGCTCCTCGCGAAGGGCAAGGCCAGCTTCGCCGCGCGGTTCTGGAATGCGGAGCGCGACCAGTTGTTCGATGTGGTCGATTGCGAGCACGTCGCGGGCACGACCGATCCGAGCTGTCGGCCGAACCAGTTGTTCGCGGTCGGTGGCCTGCCGCTCGCGATTCTCGATGGTGATCGTGCGCGGGCGGTCGTCGATGCGTGCGAGCGCGAGCTGTGGACCTCGTTCGGTCCGCGCACGCTGGCGACCTGGGAGCCGCATTATCGCGGCCGGTATGTCGGGGGCCCGGTCGCGCGCGATCGGGTCTATCACAATGGTCCGGTGTGGCCGTGGCTCGCCGGCGTGTTCGTCGAGGCGTGGCTGCGTGTTCGCGGTAACACCGTCTCTGCCCAGCGCGAAGCGAAGGCGAAGTTCGTCGTGCCGCTCCGCGCGCACGCGATCGGCGGTCACCTCTCGGAGATCTACGAAGGCGATATCCCGCACCGTGCGGTCGGCTGCCCGTTTCAGGCGTGGTCGGTCGGCGAGCTCATCCGGCTCGAGCGCGCGATCGTTCGCTAGCAGTACGCACGAACGCGATCGTGGTCGCGGTCGCCATCGGGCGGGCGATCACGAAGCCCTGTGCGCTCTCGCAGCCGAGGGTACGCACGCGATCGAGCTGGAGCTGGGTCTCGATGCCTTTCGCGGTGACCTCGATGTCGAGGTTGTGGGCGAGCATGACGACCGCTCGCAGGATCTCGGGGCGTTCGTCGGCGTGGCCGATGCGCCCGACCAGCGCGCGGTCGAGCTTCACGCGACTGATCGGCAGCTCGTGCAAGAGGTTCAGGCTCGAGCAACCGGAGCCGAAATTCTCGAGGCTGATCCGGACGCCGAGGTCGCGCAATCGCGCCAGCGTGCGCTCCGCGAAAGACACGCGTGGCAGGATCGCCGCTTCGGTCACCTCCAGCCTCAAGCACGACGGTGTGATCCGCGAGGTCCTGATCACCTCCTCGATCGTTTCGACTAGATCGGGCTGGGCGAACTGGTGCTCCGAGATGTTCACGCTGATCGCGAGGCCGGAATCGAGGCGGTGCCACTCCGCGAGCTGCGCACACGCCTCCGCGAGCACCCAGTGGCCGATGCTGCGGATCATGCCGGTCTCCTCGGCGATTGGGATGAATTCATCGGGACCGATCACGCCGTGGCTCGGATGGTTCCAGCGTACGAGCGCCTCGAATGCCTCGAGCGCGCCGTCGCTCGCCCGGACCACAGGTTGGTACTCGAGCACGAGCTCTCCGCGACCGACCGCGCGAGCGAGATCAGCTCCGAGCTGGAGCTGCGCGGTCACCGTGGAGTGCATGCCGGTGTCGAACACCTGGTAGCGCGCGCGACCGCCTTCCTTGGCGCGATACATCGCCGCATCGGCGTCGCGGAGCAGCTCGTTGCCATCCTGATAGCGCTCGTCCATCACCGCGATCCCGACGCTGACGCTCGCGAACACTTCCTTGCCATCAAGATCGAACGGCAGGGCGAGCGTCTGTTGAATGCGATCGGCGGTGCGCGTCGCATCCTTGAGATCAGCGATGCCATCCAAGAGGATCGTGAACTCGTCCCCACCGGTCCGCGCCGCGGTATCGACCTCGCGCAGACAATCGTCGAGGCGATGCGCGATGCCGGCGAGCAACGCATCGCCGACGAGATGGCCGAGCGTGTCGTTGATCGATTTAAACTTGTCGACATCGATCATCATCACGGCGAACGTCGGGTGCGCGCGGCGCTTCGAACGTGCGACCGCATTCGAGAGGTGCTCCATGAACAGTGCGCGGTTCGCGAGCCCGGTTAGTTTGTCGTGGTGCGCCTGCTCGAACAGCCGCTGGTTCGCCGCCGCGAGCTCGGCGGTGCGCGCCTGCACCCGGTCTTCGAGGCGTGCGCGCGCGGACTCGAGAGCAAGCTGGTTCTGGCGCAGCGTGACAAACACCGAAACCTTCGAGCGCAGCGCTTCTGGCTCGAATGGTTTGATCATGTAGTCGACGGCGCCAGCGGTGTAGCTGTGCAGCGCGTGATGCTGCTCCGGGTACCCGGAGAGAAAAATGATCGGCGTGTCGCGCGACTTCTCGCGCTGCTTGAGTAGCGCCATCGTCTCGAAGCCGTCGAGACCCGGCATGCGGACATCCATCAGGATCACCGCGAACTGCTCTTCGAGCACGGCCCGCAGCGCCGCATCGCCCGAATCGGCGAGCACGAGGCGCTGGCCGAGTGGCTCGAGGCTCGCTTCGAGGGCGAGCAAGTTCTCGGCCCGGTCGTCAACCAAGAGGACCGCGACGGTCGGCAGGCGACCTGATTCGTGCGGTCCGAGATCGTCCCCTAGATGGTCGGGCGGTACATCCATGCATCCGCGATCATCCGCTGTCTTCGACGAAGATCGAAAGGATCTAGCGTCGAAGTAGCCGAGCGACTTCGCACGGTCTGATCTCGCGAACATCCGGCTCTGATGCGCGCCTGCGCTCGGCCGAAATATCCGACCTATCGAGGTTTCGGCAGATCTCTGACCGAACGTGCGAGTCCCACAAGTACGAGGTAGTAGTCGTACCGCGCCGTGGCCAATGCGAACAATGCGCGTGCGCCATCGGTCTCGGCATCGAGCACGTCGGTCGTCGTGGCCGCCGCGTTGTCGAGCTTCACCTCCTGGAGGCGATACGCTTCTTCCGCGGTCTGATGCTGCTGCTCGGCGATCGAGGTTTGCACGATGCCGCGCTCGGACGCGACGTGCTCGGCGGCCTCGAGCAACGCCGCGGCAGCCGCCTCGCGTGCGCGCTGCTTCATCGTGGGGACGTCCGTGGTCGTTGCACGCCTGCCTGAGCGAGCACTCACGGGGATGAAGCTGCGCTCACTATTTTAGATCGCAACGCCTCCCTGAGCCTCAGCCAACTCGCACGATGTAGTGGTTCAAATGCTCGGGACCGCGGAGCGGTTCTGATTCGGGATTACCGGCCAGGCGAGACCACAGGCTCCATAGATTACGGGCATGCGGGGAGATCTCGAGCGCCCTCGGGCGGCGTCGTTCGATCGCCGCGCACGCGTGGATCCAGCCGTTGCGAACCTCGATCTCGAGACGGTCGGTGAACCTGGAATCTCGATTCAGGTCGCTGAACATCGCATCAGACATACGTGAGCTCTCGGCGGGGAGGACCGCCAAAGTTGCGGCGTGCAACGCTGCAAGGTCACGCGCGGTCACGTTCACGCGGGCCCGCAGGAGGCCGAGCAGCTCCACCGAGAGTGGTGGTGGCGTGAGCCGGAGATCGAGCTCGGCGTCGGGCGCGAAATGCCGCGCTGTCGACGGCAGCATGGCGCGAATCCGACCCGCAGGCTCGGCTCCAAACCAGGTGGCGACCGCACGCACGAGCTCGCCCGCCGCCGTTCCGTACGCGAAACCACCGAGGGTCTCCACGAGGAGCGCGATGATCCGGCGGGCACGGGCAGGCTCCGTCGTGCGAGGCTCGTCGAGCACCGTCGCCGCGGCGGCCTCGAGATTGCGGTGGAACATCCGGAGTTGCGCATCGGCGTAGGCGGTCATGCGAGGGCATATCGGTCACCCAGCAACGCGGTTGCGTACGGACATTGGTACGCGCAACGCGGACTTAGCTTCTGCTAGGGTCGGCGGCATGAAGCGCATCGCGTTCGTGCTCGTCGCCGTAGCCTGCTCCGGCAAAGCGAAGCCACCCGAGACCACGCCGCCGCCGGCCGGTTCCGATTCCCTGGCCGGTTCGGCCGTTGCTCCCGCGCCGTCCACGGGGCTGGGCCTGCCGATTCAAAAGGTCTCGCTCACGGACGTCGGGCTCGAGGTCGCGTCGCTCGATAAGTCGGTCGATCCGTGCGTCGACTTCTTCCAGTACGCGTGTGGTGGCTGGTTGAAGAGCACCGAGATTCCCGCCGACCGCGCGCGCTGGGGGCGGTTCTCCGAGATCGACGAGCGCAACAAGGTCGCGATCAAGCAGCTGCTCGATGACGATCTCAAATCGACCGACCCCGCCGGCAAGAAGCTCGGCGATTTCTACGGCTCGTGTATGGACGAAGCCGCGATCGAAAAGGCCGGCACCAGGGGCATCAAGCCGTTGCTCGACCGCGCGATCAACGTCAAGGACGCTGCCTCGTGGGCCGCCGCGGTCACCGAGCTCCAGAAGGCTGGCATCGCCGTGATGTGGCAGTTGAGCTCGGGCGCGGATCTCAAGGATTCGAGCGACGGCGTCACGTATCTCGATAGCGCCGGTCTCGGCCTCCCGGATCGCGACTACTACACCGAGGACAAGTTCAAGACGAAGCTCGACGCGTATACCGCGCACGTCGGCCGCACGCTCGCTCTCGCCAAGCAGCCCGCCGATGGTGCGGCCGATGTCGTCGCGATCGAGACCGAGCTCGCGAAGGTCACCAAGACCCGCACCGAGGCGCGCGACATTCCTGCGAGCTATAACCCGACCGATCTCAAGGCGCTCGGCAAGCAGGTCACGTCCTTTGATTGGCCGACCTACTTCAAGAAGCTCGACACCAAGCCGAGCGCGAAGATCATCGTCGGGACGCCGAAGTTCTTCACCGCGATCGACGGTCTCCGCACGAAGTTCAAGCCCGCTCAGTGGGCGCACTACTTCACCTTTCACGTGCTCTCGGAGACCGCGGCGACGCTGCCAAAGGCGTTCGACGATGAAGACTTCGAGCTGACGAAGCTCCTCTCGGGTGTCGAGAAGCAGCCCGATCGCTACAAGCGCTGCATCGATGCGACGGCGCTGGCACTCGGCGAGGTGCTCGGCAAGCAGTACGCCGACAAGTACTTCCCGGTCGACGCGAAGGCGACCGCGATCGCGAACTTCGACGCGATCATCGCGTCGCTGCACGACGCTATCGGCACGCTCGATTGGATGTCGGCAGCCACGCGCCAGCTCGGCGTCGGCAAGCTCGCCAAGATCGTCAAGATGATCGGCTATCCCGACAAGTGGCGGGCGTACGATTTCCCGGTCAAGCGCGAAGACTTCGCCGGCAATGCGCTGCGCGCGCGCACGTTCGCCGTGCATCGCCAGAACAACAAAGCGGGCAAGCCGTGGGACCGCACTGAGTGGGGCATGAACTCGTTCACGGTGAACGCGTATTACGAGCCCACCGGTAACCTCACCGCGATGCCGGCCGGGATCCTCCAGCCGCCGTTCTTCGGCAAAGCTCGTGGCGTCGCCGTGAACATGGGTGGCATCGGCATGGTGATGGGCCACGAGCTCACGCACGGCTTCGACGATCAGGGCGCGCAGTTCGATCTCGACGGCAACCTCAAGAACTGGTGGTCGGATGCCGACAAGAAGCAGTTCGATGCAAAGGGCACGTGCGTCGCTGACCAGTACTCGACGTTCGAGGTGATGCCCAAGGGCTTCATCAATGGTCGCCTCACGCTCGGCGAGAACATCGCCGACCTCGGCGGCGTCAAGATGGCGTTCCACGGCTATCGCAACCTGAGGAAGAATGCCGACCAGGAGCTCGTCGCGGATGGCTTCACCGAGGATCAGCAGTTCTTCCTCGGCGTGGGCCAGGCGTGGTGCGGCAAGGATCGGCCGGCAGAAGCGCAGAAGCGCCTGACCACCGATCCTCACTCGCCGCCGAAGTTCCGCGTCTACGGCGCGCTTCGCAACCTGCCCGAATTCGCCAAGGCGTTCTCGTGTCCCGCCGGCACGCCGATGAACCCCGCGAAGTCCTGCCAGGTCTGGTAGTCGCTGCTACTTCGAGATGCCGAGCACGAAGCTCAGCATCTCGACGAGGTCGGTCGCACCATCCGCGGTTCCGAGCATCGGATCGGTGCCGGCGTTCGTGAACGTCCAGCTGTAGTACGTGATCGCGGCCTGCACGCGCAGGAACACCGGGCCCATCGCGAGCTGGGCTCCGACGGCAGCGTGATAGCCGGAGGTGTCGCGACTCGCGAACCGAGTGCCGAGGTCACCACCGGAAAACACGATCCGACCCTCGAGCTCGACGAATGGCTCGAGCGCGCCGGCCATCGTCGCCGCGCGCACGCCGATCCGGACTGATCGGTAATCGACCGCGGGCAGCTGAGCGAGCTGCATCTTGGTTCCGACGTTGTAGGTCATCTGATCGCGGACGAAGCCGCCCGAGAGTGTGATGCCGCTGTCGTCTCCGACGTGCCAGCGATGGCGAATGTCGATCTCGAGGTTGCCCCAGAACGTGCTCGCCCCGACCGATTGCTTCGAGCTGTCGAGCACGGGGATGCTGTTGAGTGCGAACTCGATCTTGCCGTAGAGTGAGAGCCCACGCAGCTGGCCGCGGGGCGACGGCCAGAGCTCGATCGCGGGGCCGATCAGCGACTGACCGCTCTCTTTCTCGTCGCGTGGGAGGCCGTTCGCGGGGTTGTCGTACTTGAACTGGCGAAAGCCAACATCTAACTCTGCGCCGACCGCGATGTACGGGCCGCGATCACGTTGCGGCGGCTCGTCGGGATGCTTGACGATCTCGGTCGGCTTCGTGTCGTCGGGGTTGGTGTCACCGCCGAGATCCTGCGCGGTCGCGACGGTCGTGGGCGCATCGGCTTTGACTTCTTTTTCGTCGCCTGCTTCGAGGTCGAGGAGAGCTTCCGCGACCTTCTTGCCCTTTACGATGACCTGCACGGTGTGCGAGCTCGCATCGACCGTGAGGGTCTGCGGCGCGACGCCTTTGTCGGCGCCATCGAGCACGATCTTGCCGCCGGCGAGCGCCTTCTCCGTGATGACGATCTTCGCGTTCGCGACGGCAAGCGCGAACTTCTGCGCCTTGATCTTGCCCTTCTTGGGCACCGTGATCTCGGTGACGGTCGGGAGGAACCCGTCCTTGCGGAGGATCAGGCTCGGCGATCCGATCGGCGCTTCGATCGTGCACGGCGTCGCTTCGCACGCGGCCCCGGCATCGACATCTCCGATGTAGACCGCGGCACCGGGCGGGTCGCTCTCGATCTCGACCTTGCGCGTCGGTCCCGCCGCGCTCGTGCCGGCGAGAGGGCCGATCAAAGCGCACAGCGCAAGACCGGCGAGCGGACCCCAGTTCATGTAGATAATGATAACGCGTCCATGCCGGATACACGAACCCGCGCTTCCGGCATCGCCAGCATCGGCGGCATCGGCGGCATCGGCGGTAGCTCCGGTAGCTCCGGTATGCTCGGGGGCATCCGACTCACCGGCTTACTGCTCGCGATCGCCCTCGCGACGAGCCGTCTGGGCCTCCTCGCGCACGAGCTGGTCGGCCACGGTGGCACCGCGCTCGCGTGTGGTGGTCAGATAAGCGAGGTCCAGCTGTTCTGGTTCGCGGGCGGCTGGATTCGCTATCACTTCACGACCCCGCCGAGTGTCGCGGCGCAGCTCGCGATCTCGATGGGCGGAATCGCGGTCGAAGTGTGCGCGGGCAGCGCGCTGTGGCTCGGCGTGCGCGGCGACGGCCTCGGTCTCCGGCTCGTGCGCGGTATCGGCACGGCCCTCGTGGTGCACGCGAGCTGGTACCTCGCGACAGGTGCGTGGCAGGGCTTCGGCGATGGCCAGCTGCTGCATCGAGTGTTGGGCAGTGCGCGCTATCCATTCGCGTTCGGCGTGGGCGCGGTCGCCTGCACGTGCGGGTACTTCGGTGCACGCGACATCGTGGGCCCGCTGCGCGCAACCCAAGCCACGCTCGCGAGTCTCGTGATCGCGGCGGGACTCGCGGGGGGGCTGCACGCAGGGCTCGCGATCGGCGAGACCCACGTCCGACACGACGCGACGTACTCCACGATCATGCAACCCGAGCACGATCGCGGTGTCGATCGAGACCTCGCGCGCTGGGCCGCGTACCAAGCCGCTCACGGCGGGCCAACCTCGCCGGCGCAACGCGCGCGCGAGCACGCGAGGCTCGAGCAGGTCCATCGCACGTTCCCGTTCGCGTGGTTGCTCGGTGCGGTGCTCGCGATGGCGATTGCGATCGGAGCATGGCGGTCACTTCGTCACAGCGAGCCCGCGCGCGCACTCTCTGATCGCTTGCTCGTGTGCGCGTCGGCGAGTGCCGCAATTGCGATCGCCGCCGTGATCGCGATCGATCAGTTCGCGCGCTAGAATCGGCGGCGTGGAACGCAGCGTCTCGATCCTCCTGGGCGGCGGCCTCCGGCCCAACGATCCACGCAGGTTCTTGATCGAAGCGATGGTCGGCGCTTCCACCGCGGATGGCATGATCGACGAGCGCGAATCCGCCGTGATGCAGCGCACGATCGCTCTGCACCCGATGTTCCAGGGGCTCGGCGCGACCGCCGCGAAGACCCTGATCGATCTGTCGACCGATGCGATCAAGTTCGCGGGCTCGGCGATCGCGCGCACGCCTGCGATCGCACGGGGGTTGCCCGCACGGATTCATCGCCTCTCGGCCTACGCCATGGCCGCCGAAATCTCGCTCGCGGACGACCCGCTCGTCGCCGGCGAGCTCGATTTCCTCGAAGCCCTGCGCATCGCGCTACGGATCGCGCCGCTCGAGGCCGAGAACGTGATGCGGGCGGCGCGTGCGGATCAGCTTGCCCCGTATCTCGACGATCGCTACCTGCGCGTGAAGCAGCTGATCGCGACCGCGTGCGAGCTTTTCGCGCTGCGCGCCCTCGCTCGCGGCGTCGCGAATGACGATCACCGTTTCGGGGTGCGCGATTTCTTCGCCGCGATTCCCGATCTCGCGACCTCCAACGACGAGCTCGACGCCGAGCTCTATCGCGCATTTCGCCGGCCACGCGCGCCGAACGCCGAGGTCTACGGCGAGCTCGCGACCCTAGCTCGAAGTTTGCCGGATCCGGTCGACCGTTACTGGATGGTGGTCTATACGCTCGTGGCCGAGATGCCCGCGACCGTGGCGAGCTGGCGCGTGATCCCCTTCATGGGCGTGATGCAAGCGGCTTTTCAGATCGTCGATGCGGACATGCAGCTCGCGGTCATCGATGCCTTGACATTTCCGGCTGCGCTGCCTCGGCCTGCGTAAAATAAATTCGCGGTTTTCCGAGGCTGGCTTCGAGCGCGCGAAGTGCATAATGTGCGCACGCCGTCATGATGTCTGGAACTCAACAACTCGTCGAACGCATCCGCACTCGCCTCGATCAACAAGATCATGCGGTGAAGATTTCAGGACCCGCCGACGAGTCCGCCATCACAGCGGCCGAGACTGCACTCGAGTGCACGTTCCCGCCGTCGTACCGGAACTTCCTGCTCACGTTCGGCGGTATCGCGCTGCCGACGCACCTCGGCATCGTTCACGACTTCGTGGGTGTCGATATCGTCAACCGCACGCTCAAGGGCCGCGAAGAGAAGAAGCTGCCGCAGCATCTCTTGGTCGTGGGCCTCGGCGCGCAGTCGCAGGAGTGGTTCTGCCTGGACACCAACCACCCGAGCTCGGCGGGCGAATACCCGGTCGTCATGTTCGACGCCCGCGACAATGCGGTCGACCAGCAGTTCTATGACGACTTCGGGCAGATGCTGGACGAGGTCATGGGCTTCGTCGCCGATAGCCTCGATCAGCCGCTGGATTAATCAGCAACCAGGTCTGGGACTTTGCTATAGCTTCTGCGATGTCTCGGCCGACGTGGGCGCGCTGGATCACCAGGATCTCCCTGGTGATCGCGCTCATCGCCTTGGTGCTGACAATCCACGACACCGGGCTCGCGACGATCGGCCGCTACTTCAAGCGGATCGGGTGGTGGTGGTTTGCGGTCGTCGCGCTCGAGGTTGTCATCACGTCGCTCGATGCGGTCGCGATTCGAGCCTTCATGTCGCCGGAGCAAGCGAAGGTGCGGTTGCGCTCGGCGCTCCTGTCTCAGCTCGCCGGTCGGTCGGTCAACGCGGTCACGCCGAGCGGTCAGCTCGGTGAAGCGGTCAAGGTCTCGGTCCTCACCGAGTACGTCAGTCAGTCACGCGCGGTCGCGACGATCCTGCTCTACAACGTCGTGAGCTTCACGGTCGAGCTCGGCATGGTCGCGATCGCCGCGCCGTTCGTCGCTTTGCTCGTGCCGATGCCGGCGTCGCTCCGCGGCATGATGCTCGGTGCGGGTGTGGTGTGCGCCGTCCTCGCGGTCGGGCTGTACGTGCTGGTCCATCGCGGCGTGCTCTCGAGCGTCGCGCGGCTGCTTCGCCGGATCCGCGTGCTGTCGGAGGCCCGATACGATCGCTGGCACGAATCGCTCGCCGGGGTCGATCGCAAGATGCAGGTCTCCGAGGGTGCGCGGCGCCGCGACCGCGTCGTCGGGATCGTTGCGGTGAGCCTGTCGCGGTTGATCTCGATGGGGCTCTCGCTCCTCATCCTCCACGCGGTCGGCGAGCAGATCACGGGCGGCTTCGTCGCCGCATACACGGTCGGCGGCTTCGTCATCTACATGCTTTCGACCTTGGTGCCGATGGGCCTCGGGGTCTCGGAAGGCGGCAACTACTGGCTGTTCCGCGCGCTCGGTGAAAATCCTGCGCGCGGCGTTACGTTGGTCGTCGCGCGTCGCGTCACGCTCGTGATTTACGCTGGGATCGGTCTGATTCTGATGGCGGCGAGCGAGAGCGTCGCGCGCGCGCGTGAGGGAATTCCCGCCGCGCAGCCCGCTGGGTCCGCGCTGCCGCCCGCGAACGTGATCAAGGCCGCAGATTGAGCATCGCCACGCCCGCGCTATCGTCTTCGTCCTGTCGCTGAATTGAGACGGGGCGGTACGACCCTCGTGATAGCGTCCCGCCCCACATGCGTCGCGCCGTCTGCACGTTAGCAATTTTTGCAGTGATGTTCGTTACGGGTTGTGGAGGCTGCGGCGGAGACGACCACCCCAACAACAACGTCGACGCAGGGCCGACCGCCGATGCACCGCCCGCTGCGGTCGTCTGCGAAACCCTGGCGCCGATCGCCTCCGGCACGTGCGCGCTCACCGCGGGCGGCACGTCGACGTTGATCAAAGGCAACATCCTCACGCCGACGACCGTGTACACGGGAGGTCAGGTTGCCGTCGACAATACCGGTCACATCACGTGCGTCGGTTGCGATTGCGCCGCTGGCGGCGAGACCGTGTTGACGTGTCCCGACGGTGTCGTCTCGCCGGGTCTCATCAACACCCACGATCACATCACGTTCACGCAGAACCCGCCGTACAACGACACGGGCGAGCGCTACGACGATCGTCAGCAGTGGCGCAAGGGCAATGGCTCGCACACGAAGATCACCTCGATCGGCAGCGCGACCACCGCGCAGGTCCAGTGGGGCGAGCTCCGCTTTCTCATGGGTGGCGCGACCTCGATCGTCGGCTCGGGTGGCCAGAAGGGTCTGCTCCGCAACCTCGATCAGGCCGCGAACATGGAAGGCCTCACCAAGAAAGCCGTCAACTTCGACACGTTTCCTCTCGCCGACTCGAGTGGCACGCAGCGCACCGCCGATTGTAACTACGGCGGCACCGCGACGACGGTCGATTCGCTCGCGGCATTCGACGCGTACGAGCCGCATACCTCGGAAGGTGTCGACGCCTTCGCGCATAACGAGTTCCTGTGCGAGACCAGTGCGACGTACGACACGGTCGCGCCGGGGGTTTCTCAGAACCTCGGAATCTCGAAGACCTCGATGATCCACGCGGTGGGTTTGCTCTCGGCGGACTACTCGACGATGGCCTCGAACGGCGTTGGCATGATCTGGTCGCCGCGCTCGAATATTGCGCTCTACGGAGATACCGCGCGCGTCTCGATCGCGTCCCGGCTTGGCGTCAACATCGCGCTGGGCACGGATTGGATGCCGAGCGGCTCGATGAACCTCTTGCGCGAGCTCAAGTGCGCGTCGTCCTTCAACACGAAATATCTCCACTCGTACTTCGACGCGAAGGGCCTGTGGTCGATGGTCACGTCGAACGCAGCCGCGGTCACGAAAATGGACGATACGATCGGCATCCTCGCTGCGGGTCACATCGCCGATATCTCGATCTTCGCGGGTCACGGCAAGGATTATCAGGCCGTCATCGATGCGAACCCGGAAGACGTCGCGCTCGTCATGCGCGGTGGCAAGGTGCTCTACGGTGACGACGCGCTGGTCGGTGGCCTCGCCACTCAGTGCGATCAGGTCAGCGTCTGCAACGTCATCAAGCAGGTGTGCTTGATGACCGAAGTCCAGAAGACCTACGCCGGCCTCATGAGTGCTGCGGGCGCGGTGTACCCGGCCTTCTCGTGCGATGCGACGCCGATGAACGAGCCGACCTGTGATCCGAAGCGCCCCAGCTCGGTCGCCGGCTCCTCGATCTACACGGGGGTCGCGAGCGCGACCGATAGCGATGGCGACGGCATCCCGGATGCCACGGACAAATGTCCCGACGTGTTCGATCCGATTCGTCCACTCGATAACGGCGTGCAGGCCGATGCGGATAACGATGGCCTCGGCGATGCATGTGACCCGTGTCCGCTCGATGCAAACACCACGATGTGCACCGCCGTCGATCCGAATGACCGCGACCACGACGGTCGCGCGAACGCGATCGATAACTGCCCCGATGTCGCGAATCCCGACCAGGCCGATGCCGATATGGACGGCAAGGGCGATGTCTGTGACGCGTGCCCGAATCAGGCGAACCCGGGAGCCGCGGGCTGCCTGGCGACGATCTATGCGATCAAGTCGATGGCGGTGCCGTCGGGCACGGCCGTCGAAGTCCAGCACGCGCTCGTCACGGGCAAGGGCACGAACGGCTTCTTCGTTCAGACCAAGATCAACGATGTCGGCTTCAACGGCGCCGATTACTCGGGGCTGTTCGTGTTCACCGGCACCACCTCGACGTTCCTCACGAGTGCGGTGGTGGGTGCTCGCCTCACGATGGACGGCACGATCGACGTGTTCGGCGGCGAGATCGAGCTCGATAATCTCACGGCCGTGACGATCGAAGCGGTGGGACCGGAGGCCGCGCCCGAGCCGATCATGGTCGGTTATGCGGAGGTCGCAACCGGTGGGACGCGCCAGGCCAAGCTCGAAGGCGTGCTCGTCATGGTGCCGGCCTCGACGGTGACCGCGGTCGATCCCTCGGTCGGCGAAGCGACGCTGACCGCCCCCGATAACACCTCGCTGATCATGGACGACACGCTGTATCTGGCGAGCGCCGCGGTCGGTCAGAACTATACATCGGTCACCGGCGTGCTCTCGACGAAGTCGATCACCGGTGGCTCGGCCTCGAAGATCCAGCCGCGCAGTGCCTCGGACCTCGTCGCGGGTGCACCGGGCTTGCTCTCGTTCAACCCTGCCCTCAGCTACGCGAGGGTCGGCACGACGACGAACGCCCCGACGTATCCGAACCCGCTCACGATCTCGCTCACGGGCCCCGCGATCGGCGACACGACCGTGATGGTCGTCTCAGGCACGAACGGCGCGCTGGCGGTCTCGAACGTCACGATCCCGAACGGCATGACCTCGGCGCAAGTCCCGGTCACCGCCATCGCGGCGACGGCAGATGTCACGGTCACGGCGATGCTCGGGACGCAGATGCAGACCGCGCACGTGCGCGTGCTCGATGCGGCTGAATCGCCCGCGACCGTGACGCTGGCGCCGAACGATGCGACCGTGGCGGTCAACGGCATGGTGCAGTTCACGGTCGCCTTGGACGTGCCAGCGGTCAGCGCGGCGACGATCAATCTCTCGCTCAATCCGATCGCGGCGGGCACGTTCCCGGCGACCGTGACGGTCGCGGCGAACCAGGTCTCGGCGACCTTCACCTATACCGATACCGCGCTGAGCGGCACGGCCATCTTGACGGCGAGCTACCTCGCGAGCACGAGCTCCGCGAACATCACCGTCGCGACCGGCGCGAACCACCTCGTCATCAACGAGGTCGACTACGACCAGCCGGCCAGCGACGCGACCGAATACGTCGAGATCTTCAATCCCTCGGCGCAGACGATCAGCCTCACCGGCAAGACCCTCTACCTGATCAACGGCTCGAACAGCGAGGTCTACGGGACGGTCGACCTCTCGGCCGCCATCTCGCTCGCGCCGCTCAGCTACCTCGTGGTGGCGGGCGCGGGCGTGACCGTGCCGGCGAGCGCCAAGAAGGTCGATCCGGGTTGGACCTCGAACGCCATCCAGAACGGTCCACCGGACGGGCTCGCTCTCGTCGATACCACCACGCTGACCGTGATCGATGCCTTCAGCTACGAGGGCTCGATCACCGCAGCAATGCTGCCCGGCTTTACCATCCCACCGAGCCTGGTCGAGGGCACGGCGCTCGATGCGACGATCGCGGATTCCAATACAGCGGATGGTTCTCTGTGCCGGCACCCGAACGGCCAGGACACCGACAACGCGGCGACCGATTGGGGCTTCTGCGCCACGTTGTCGGTGGGTACGGCGAATCCTTAACTGCTATCATTCGCCATTCACCAGGAGCACTTCCCGATGGCGTTTTCGCTCGATCAGTCCGGTATCTCCGTCGCCGAAATTCATCGCAATGCCACCCCGGCATTTCTCTATGAAGCGGCGCTGAAGTTCGAAAAGGGATCGGCGATCTCGTCGACCGGAGCGCTCATCGCGTACTCCGGCAAGAAGACCGGCCGCAGCCCGACCGACAAGCGCGTCGTCGACGAGCCCGAGGTTCGCGATGATATCTGGTGGGGCGCGGTCAATATCAAGCTCGATCCGCAGAGCTTCTTGATCAACCGCGAGCGCGCGATCGACTACTTGAACACGCGCGATCGCCTGTTCATCGTCGATGGTTTCGCCGGCTGGGATCCGAAGTTCCAGCTCAAGATCCGCATCGTGACCTCGCGCGCGTATCACGCGCTGTTCATGCACAACATGCTGATCCGCCCGACGGCCGAGCAGCTCGCCTCGTTCGGCGAACCCGACTACGTGATCTACAACGCCGGTGGCTTCCCGGCGAACCGCCACACGGCCGGCATGACGTCGACGACCTCGATCGACCTCTCGTTCCAGCGCCGCGAGTTCGTCATCCTCGGCTCCGATTACGCCGGCGAGATGAAGAAGGGCGTGTTCACGATCATGAACTACCTGATGCCGAAGCAGGGCGTGCTCTCGATGCACTGCTCCGCGACGCAAGCGCGACCCAGCGATAGCGACCAGACGCCGGATACCTCGATCCTGTTCGGCCTCTCGGGTACCGGCAAGACCACCCTGTCGGCCGACCCGAAGCGCTTCTTGATCGGTGACGACGAGCATTGCTGGAGCGACGACGGCGTCTTCAACATCGAAGGCGGCTGCTACGCGAAGGTCATCAAGCTCTCGAAGGAGCAGGAGCCCGAGATCTGGAATGCGCTCCAGTTCGGAGCGGTGCTCGAGAACGTCAAGATCGATGGCTACAACCGCGTCGACTACGACGACACTTCGATCACCGAGAACACGCGCGGTTCGTACGTGCTCGACACGATCCCGAACGCGAAGCTTCCCGCGGTCACCGGCCACCCGAAGAACGTCATCTTCCTCACGGCCGATGCGTTCGGCGTGCTGCCGCCGGTCTCGAAGCTGACCCCCGCGCAAGCGATGTATCACTACATCTCCGGCTACACCGCGAAGGTCGCGGGTACGGAAGTCGGCGTGAAAGACCCGGAGCCCACGTTCAGCGCGTGCTTCGGTGGCCCGTTCCTGGTCTGGCATCCGACCAAGTACGCCGAGCTCCTCGCCGAGAAGCTCAAGAAGCACGGCGCGCAGACCTGGCTCGTCAACACCGGTTGGTCGGGTGGCGCGTACGGCACTGGCTCGCGCATCAAGCTCAAGTACACGCGCGCGATCATCGATGCCATCCACTCCGGTGCGCTCGACAAGGTCGCGACGGTCGAAGATCCGAACTTCGGCTTTGCGGTGCCGACGAGCTGTCCGGATGTTCCCTCGGAGATCCTGATCCCACGCAACACGTGGTCGGATAAGTCCGCGTACGACGCCAAGGCCAAGACCGTCGCGAAGCTGTTCACCGAGAACTTCAAGAAGTACGAGGCGCAGGCCTCGGCCGAAGTTCGCGCCGGCGGGCCGAAGAGCTAGCACACGATCAAGCTGTTCTAAAGTAACCAGTCCGCCGGCGTGGAGCACCAGTCGCCGGTGCGTTCGAACATCTGGTCGGAAAGCACCTGCAGGCCCTCGCGTTTCGCCTTCTCTTCGATCGCCTCCGCGACGTGCGCCGCCGCTCGCTACTTGGCTTTGGCCTGGTCGCCGGCATCGACGATCGTGAGTCGCTTGACGTCGTAGTACTTCCTGGTGACGCGCTCGAGATCGGCTGGAGTCACGGCTTCGATCTTTTTGCGCAGCTCCTTCGAGAACGCCATCGTGCGATGGAGCTCGAGCTGCCTCGCGAGCAGCGCGAGCTGAAATTCGTCGTCGGAGAGGCTGGTATCTTCGTCCTTGACCCACGCCGCCTTCGCGCGTGCGAGCTCGTCGGCGGGGATGGGCTTGGTCGCGAGGTTCGTGAACTCCTCGAGCAGCGATGCGCGGGCCTTCGCGAGGTTCTGGGGCGCGACGATGACGAAGCCATCGAAGCCACCGGCGTCGTCGGCATCGCCCGCGTGCGCGTTCGTGCCCACGCCGTAAGACAAGCCTTCGGTCTCGCGCAATCGGTTCCACAGCCGCGAGCCGGTGTAGCCGCCAAGCAGGTGGGCGGCGATCAGCCAGGCCGCGTAGTCGGCGTCGGTGTCCTTCATCTGGATGTCGAAGGCGATGCCGAGCGTGGTCTGCTCCTTGTCCTCGATCTCGATCGACGAGTGTTGCCCGGTCAGGCCGAACGGTTTGCGATCGAGCCGGGTGTACGGGCGCTTGGTCTGCCACGGCTTGACCAGCTTGCCGACCTGCGCGCGCACGGCGCCGGCATCGAAGTCACCGACCACCGCGAGCTCGCCGTGACCCGCACCGACGAAGTCCTTGTAGAATTGCTTCACGGCGCCGAGCTGGAGCTTCTTGAGATCGGCGATGCGCTCCGCCGCGCTCTCGGTGTAGCGCGGATCGGACTTCGGCCACTGCGTGGTGAGATGCGCGAGCTCGGTGCGCACCACGGCGTCGGGACTCTCGAGCTCCGCCTCGGAGGTCGCGAGGTCCTCTTGGCGGACGGCCTCGAACTCCTTCGCCGGAAAGCTCGGCGAGGTCAGGATCTCAGCGGCGAGATCGACGACGGCCGGGAAGTTCCCGCGAATGGTCTCGATCTCGAGCTGGAGCCCGGTCGCGTTGGTCTGCAGCGTGATGTGAGCCTTTAGCTGCGCCTCGAGATCGCGCAGCGCCTGCTCGGACTTCTTTGTCGTGCCGCGCAGCATGACCTCGCCGAGTATGCGACCGGTCGTGCTCTGGCGTTGCAGCGCCTTCTCGTCGCCCCAGTGGAGGTTCAGCGCGAGGTGGACCTTCGCACCGCGAGTCTGTTTTACGAGGAACGCGGCCTCGATGCCGTCGGGGAGCGAAGCGCGCACGGTGCGAGCCTCGAGGTTGTCGAATGTCGCCGCGAACTGTTCGCCTTGCGCGAGTGGTTGACCTGCTTTGACACTCCTGACGAGCTCGGCGATCGGCGGCGTGGCCGTGAGCGGCGCGCGGTCGACGTCGCCCACGACCGGCAGGAACGTGCCAACCGTCCGATTCGACCGCTTGAAGTAGAGCTTCGCCACGCGCTGGACATCCTCGAGCGTGACACTCTTCGCTTGATCGCGCAGCGCGAACAGCGAGCGCCAATCGCCGAGCGCGATGTACTCCGAGAGCAGCGTCGCGATCAGTTGGCTGTTGTTGAACGCGAGCTCGAGCTCGTTGAGCGTGGCGATGCGCCAGCGCTCGAGCGCCTTCGGATCGAGCTTCGAGATCGCGAGGGTCTCGACTTCGCTCTCGATCAACTGCTCGACCCGCGTGACATTCGCGGGGTCGCGCACCTGCGCGCTGAGCGTGACGAGGTTCGGATCGTGGAGCGGCTCGGCCCGCACGGCGAGCGAGGCAGCGAGCCCCGTCGCGACGAGCTTGCCGTACAGCAAGCCTGAGGGCTGCCGACCGAGCAGATCCGCCGCCGCCGCGATTGCGGAGAAATCCGCCGAGCTACCCGCGACGCCGTGATACGCGACCTCGACGATGCTGACCTCGCCCTTGCGGCGCAGCGTCACGCTGCGTTCGCCATCTTGTGCGGGCTCGACCGTGTACGAAGCGGCGAGCTCGCGGGTCGGCTTCGCGATCGTGCCGAAAGCTCTTTCGATCGCGGCGATCGCAGGTGCCTCGTCGAACGTGCCCGCGACGATCAGCGTCGCATCATCGGGTTCGTAGAACTTCTCGTAGAACGCGCGCAGGGCAGGCGCGGGGACCTTCTCGATGTCCGAGCGCGAGCCGATGGTCGATTTGCCGTAGTTGTGCCAGAGAAACGCGGTCGAGCTGACGCGCTCGTCGAGCACCGATGCGGGATCGTTCTCGCCGCCCTCGAGCTCGTTGCGCACGACCGAGAACTCGCTCGCGAGGTCCTCGGCCGAGACCTCGGCGTGGACCATGCGATCCGCTTCGAGATCGAGCGTCCACTCGAGGTTGTCCTGGCTCGCCGGCAGCGTCTCGTAGTAGTTCGTGCGGTCGTAGCTGGTCGAGCCGTTCGCCTGGCCACCACGCTCTTCGAGCAGCTTGAGCACGTTGCGATGTTTCGGCGAGCCCTTGAACATCATGTGCTCGAGCAGGTGCGCCATTCCAGTCTCGCCGTACCCCTCGAGCCGGGAGCCGACCCGATAGGTGACGTTCACCGTGATGGTCGACTGCGACGGATCAGGAACCAGAAGGACTTGGAGCCCGTTCGTGAGCTGATACTCCGTGATCCCCTCGACGGTCCGCACCTTGCTCGCTCTCGCGATCGGTGCGGTCGCCGGCGGCGGCGCAACGGTTGCGCGAACGGGAGGACGGGCACTACCGCAAGCCACCAACCAGATCATCGCCGCAGCCAGCTTCATGATCCCCGATACCACACCCGGAACAATGGGTTGCAGGGGTACCACTTTGACTCTTTGATCAGGGTCGATTCCCACATGATGACCCGCTACTCTCGTGATCATCGCTGCTGCACCCGAACCTGCCATGCCTCGCCTCGGTAACGAACCGATGGGCGCGGTCCACGTTCCGCACACGGTCGTCGTGTCGAACGTCGGCATCCTCACGTGGAGTGATGAAGAGCTGGTCATCGAGCCCGAGCCCGCCGAAGTCGGTCGCGCGGTCTGCGTCGTCTCGGGTGGTCGGCTCGCGTTCCGCCGCGTGCTCGAAGTGCGCGGTCACGAGCTCCGCCTGCGCGCGGATATCGCGCCGTTCGACGAACGGTGGGACCAGCCAATCGTTGGCTGCGTGAGGCCTCGCGTGATCGATCGCGTCGCTGCGATCGCGCCCGAGGCGTGGACGCGCGCGAACTGGGAAGCCGCGCTGGTCTATGCGCGCATGCTCGCGGCACGCAGCCGGCTCGCGCGCCGCCGGCGTGTGGCGTTTACCAGTCGCGTACTCGAGCACGGCGAATGGGATCGGGTCAGAAGTTTTTGGCGCGAGGCGTGTGGGCGCGAGCTGCACGCGAAGGCCGATGCGCATCAGTTCGTGATCGGGTTATTCGATGGCGAGCGCCTGATCGGCGCGAACATCCATCTGGTGTTCGGCGATCAGAGCTACTCGGCATTCACGCTCGTCGACCGCGGCTACCGCGGCACCGGTGGTGGTATCTGGATGATCGAGCACAGTCTACGCGTCGCGCGGGAGCGCGAGCTCGCGAGCATGTACGTGCACATCAACGTTCGGAACCTGCCTTCGATCCGCGCGTATCAACGCGCCGGGTTCGTGAAGAAGGACTGGTGGGAAGATCCGACCGATCCGCTCGCGTCCGCGGAGCGCCAGTGGTTCGTCCTCGAGAAAGATTTATAGGCCAGCAGGCGCGAAGGCCTGTAGCCACTCGAACAAGCTCGGTTCCGAGCTTTTCCATTTCCGCCTGACGTGGGCCTGACGAGACCCCGCAAGCCGAAAGTTGCGACGCGCTCCAACGTGCTCGATAAGCAGGACATGGCGAAGAAGCGCAGCACCAAGACGATCTCGAAGACGGCGACCGTTGCCCCGCTGATGCTCGTGCGGCCAGAGCGTAAAGAGGTTGCAAACCGCGACATCGCAGCGCGCGCCCACGAGCTGTTCGTGGCTCGCGGTGGGCAGCCGGGTCGCGCGATGGAAGACTGGCTAGCTGCCGAGGTCGAGCTCACCAACTAGCGTCGAAGCGAGAGCGCGAATGTGGGGCTGCGGCCGGTCTACTGATCGAGCGCGATCAGACCACACGCGAGCATCTTGCCCGGCTTGCCCTTCTTGTCGTCGGTGAGCACGAGCGCATGCCCGACGACGGCGCCATCGCCACTGAGCTTGATCGCGACGTCACTGAGATCGATGTTGCTCGAAGTCTTCGTCGCGGGGAACGTGATCTCACTCGCGCCTGTCGCCTTGACCGCGCTGCCCGGTTTCGCGCAGTCCGCACCCTCGTGCACGACCAGGTGATACGAGCCGGGCTTCAAGCCCTCGAACCAGCCAACCGAATGCACCGCGACCGTACCGCCTTCGGGCTGCGAGAACGTCACCGTCGCAGCCTTGAACTTCTGTCCCTTGCTCGGCGTGAGCTCGGCTTTGGCCTTCGTCACTTTGGGCTCGGGCGCTGGCGTCGGCGCCGGTGCTGCGGCGGGCTCCGGCGCGGGCGCGGGCTCGGCAGCGGCGACCGGCGCGGGCGCGGGCTCGGGTGCCGGAGCCGGCACGGGCTTCTTGCCGCCGCACGCGGCACTGACAATCGAGGCGAAGAGAAGGAAGTGCTTCATACACGGTCACCCTATCGAACCCGACCCGCTCGCGAAGCATCCGCGGCGTCGTTCCACTGACGATAACTGTCACGGATGGTCGCCCACCGCTCGAACGCGTCGAGTAATGCTCGCCGCGCCTTTCAGATCCCGGCCGCGCGGCGGCTCAATGCCGCGTATTCGCGTCGGCGTCACACCCGGCGCACGGGGCGCACGGAGCGCACGGGGCGCACGGGGCGCACTGCGTGCGTCGGGAAGGTCACCGGTTCAAAAGCGCGAGGTCTCGAGCGCATCGCTAAAACTCGAAGTCGATACCGGCAAACCACGTGGTTGCGCCGACATCGAGCTTCTGAGACCTACCGAAGCCATCGACCCAACCCGCGTTGACTTCACCGAAGAAGCCCGCGTGCTCGAGTCCGCTCTCGTGCATCGAGCGGGCGGCGTTCGCATCGATGCGCTCTGCACGGATCGCGATGCCAACCGCGCCGACAAGGCCGTCCGTCGCGCCGCGCGCTTTGTTGCCCGAGTCCTTTGGGGCGCTCGAGAAGCTGCCGTCGGGTGCGGTGGCCCACCACACGTAGTAGCCGAAGCCGCCACGCACGTACGGAATGATCGGGATGCCATAGTCGTCGTCGAGGTACGAGAACCGATAGACCGCGGTGAGCTGGAACGGGAGCATGCGGAACGAGGTCTCGTCGCCGGGCGAGCGCTCGCGATCGACGGCCACCGGGTCGGAGCCGAGCGTGTACGCGTGCGCGGTTTTGCCCATGTATCCGACCGAGAGGCCGACACCGAGCTGGCCAAAGCCGGTCCACAGAAAGCGGTCGACGGCGAGGGTCGGCATCAGCTCGTAGCCGCCGAACATCGCCTGGTAGGGACCCTGACCGCCGCTGTTGCGAACCGCGGTCTGCGAATCGATCGCGGGCGTGTAGGGGCCGAGACCGAGGCTGACATGCCACATGACATCGACGTCGCCGGAGATGTGCGGCGCATCCGTATCGGTGCCCGTGGTTTGATCTTCCCAGTACGGTGACTGCGCGCGTGCGTGCCCGGACGACAACAACACGAGCGCGAGCGTCGCAGCGGCCGCGGTCTGCGAGCCGAGCCGCGACTTCATCATGCGGCGCCGGACGTAAATGATGGCGAACACCAGCACGAGGCCGGGCAGCGTGAGCAGGTGCCACAACAGCGCGAGCGCGACCACCGGCACGAGGATGATGCCGCTGAGGATCCGCAGCGTGAGGTGACCTTGGACGTACTGACCGAGAGGCGCGAGCGTCGCGTAGTACGCGCGGCTGAGCCATCGGCCGTATGCACTGTCGGCGAGCGTGTTGTCGCGGAACGCGCGGAGCGTCTGGGTGAGCGGGTTGTTATCACCGTACGTGTCGGCGATCAGGCAGAAGCCGCCCTGGATGTCGTCGCCTTTGTCGTGGAGGTCTTCCCAGAAATCGGTGACCGGCTGCGGAGTCAACGTCTTGTCGAACACGGTGCCGGTCGCATTGCCGGACCGATCGATCGTGAGGACGACGACGTTGTATGCGACGCCGTTCGCGAGCCCGTCGATCCGCATCGACGTCGCAGTCTGGCTCTGGACCTCGCCGCAGATGTAGCTCGGATCGAGCTGGCGAAGCGCGGCTGGAATCGTCACGATCGGCGTGCCGCCGTCGTCCACCGCAGCATCGACCGCCGCGTCCGCGCTGCCGTCGCTCCCACTGCCGGTGCTCGCCACGGTGATCACGCTCGTCGTGAGCGCGACGTCGGCGCCATCGATCGTCGCGCCGCACAGGTTGCGCGCGGTGAAGTAGCGCGGATCGTTCGACCTGCTCGCGAGCGCCGGCGTGCCATCCGACGCTTTGGCGCAGAGGGCCTGGTACGCGTAGATGTCGGTCTGGTTGCTGGCGGGCGCGGTCCACGCGATCGCGATCGCGTTCTCGGCGCCGTTCGCCCTGAAGTTGGTCGGCAGTGGCGGCGGCAGCGAATCGGTCGCGATCGATTGCGCGAGAAAGAAGTCGGGCGTGCCGGCGCCCATGGTATCGGCGATCGCCCACTCGTTCGCCGAGAGAATGCGCTGCATGCACGAGGGCGCGACACCCGTGGCGAGCGGCTCGGGGTTCATGAGCTCCCAGATCGGCACGTCCGGCGCGACACCGACGGTGCCGATCGCGGCGATATCGGTCACGCCAGCACTGCTGATCTGGTGACAGTTCATCGGCCGCATCACCGTGTCGTCGCACCCGGTGCCGGTCCAGATCTGGAGCGGCTGGTGAATCGTCGACGACGCGCTGCTCAGCAGGATCAAGTACGAGAACACGTTCTCGTAGTAAGGCGACTTCTGCGCGACCCCTGGAATCGAGCATTGGCAGTGCGCGTAGTTCAAGTACTGATAGACCGAGTCCGGGTCGTGGACGGGCTGGGTGTTCGCCTTGACGTTGCTCTCGTGCAGGTAGAGGTGGTTGAACGAGAGGGTCGTCTGATCCGATAGCTTGCCCGTCGCCGTACCGTCGGTATTGGCAGACGCAACGCTGATCGTGCAGAAGAGGCCCAGCAGGCCGGAGAGTAGCGTTCGCATCGGCGCGTGGTTCATTTGCAAAGGCGAGGCCGCGACAGGAGCGCGAACGACGACGCCTCGTCGATAACACGGGCGGATCAGCGACTCAACTTCGCCGGGCGGGCGGTCACCAGATGCCACTTTGGCAACCGGGGGGCCTCGAGCACGTCACCTAGGCGCAGCGGCCAGTGCGTTTCGGATCGCCGCCGCGAGCTCGTCGGCGCGGCGCTCGGCGGCCGGGTTGGAGTTGCCACCCCACTCGGCGGCGTAATACAGGTCCGTGAGCTCGGTCAGGGGTGGACCGAGATCGTTCTTGACCCTCGCCGCGAGCTCCCGCGGCGTGACACCAGGCGCGCGCGAGATGCCGTGCTTCGCGAGAACCCGGAGGGTCGCGTGATAGGTCCGAGCGATCGCCGAGCGCTCGCGAACCGAGCGCCGGCTGGTGGTCATCTCGGTCCCGCGTCGCCGCTTGCGCAGCGACAGGCCGACCATGACCGCGATCACACCCGCTAGCACCGGCCAGTATTTCACCGCATGAACGATCGCATCGCGGACGTGCACCGCACCGGCTTTGATCGCCGAGCCGATGTCCTTGAACAAGCCGAGCTGCGCGACGAGGTCGTACTCGATCACCCATTTGGCCCACTGGAACTTGAGGGTGTCCATGAACCGCCCCATGCGCGCGCGCCAGCCCGTGCCGCCGCGACCGAGTGGATCGTCGCGATCGGGGGGGGTTGGATCGAACGTGATCCAGCCTTGGCCCGGGAAGTAGACCTCGTCCCACGAATGCGCATCGCCGGCGCGCACCGCGACGTAGCCTTGGTACTCGTTCCACTCGCCGCCATAGAAGCCGTTGACCTGGCGGGTCGGGATGTTCGCGATGCGCGCGAGGATCGCGAACGCGGAGGCGTAATACTCGCAGTGGCCACGCTTGCGATCGAACAGGAAGAAATCGAGCGGCTCTTGCTTGCCCGGATCCTCGAGCTCGAGCGTGTAGCTCGTGTTCTCGTCGAGCCAGCGCTGGATCGCCATCGCCTTGTCGTAATCGTTCGTGAGCTTCGAGGTTATCGTCGCGGCGAGCGCGCGCGTGCGTTGGGTGATCTCCGGCGGTACTTGCAGGTACGTCGCGATCCAGCGTGTCACCGATGGCGGCATGATGTGCGCGGCGCGTAGCTGGAGCACCGGAGGCGGGTCGATCTGCGACCACACCGTGTAGTGCACGGTGCTCGAGTGCTGGAGCCTGAGCTCTTCGTTGAACATTTTTTTCTGGGGCAGCCGGCGCATCACCTGCGACGTCTCGAACACGCGCGGGTTCGACGCCCCGAACATCACGTCCGAATCGAGCGGCTCGAGCCAGACCTCTTGTTTGATCGCGGTCTCCTCGATCCGGTCTGCGTTGTTCGGCGTCGCGTGAATCCACGAGATCGTGTGGCGCTCGGTCCCGGGGCGCGGATAATCGACCGACTCGATCGTCGGCTGAGATTCCGGCGCGACACTCCACTCGCCCTTGGCGTAGATATCGAGCGCGATCCCGCGCCAGTGCATCGCCGGCGCGGTGCGGCTGCCGACCTTCGGATCGAGCTCGACGCGCATCACGATCGTCTCGTCGGATTTCAGCACGCCGTGACCACCGAGCTTCACGTGTTCGGAGAACCCGGTCAGCGTGAGCCCGCCGCGGTTCTTGAGGAAGAAGCCGAAGCCGACGCGGGGCAGGGTGAGGAACGCCGCCGCCGAGGCGAGGAACACCGCCATCGAGAGCAGTCCGGTGCCGGCGAAAAATCGGCCGCCGACGATTCGCTTCGAGTCGAGGATGCGCCGGACCTCGACCCGCTCGGACGCGCGATCGGCGGCGTGCTTGACGAGCAGGTTGTCCTCCATCTCGCGGCGCAGATGGAACAGCGTCATCGCCCAGGTCGTGGCGATCACGAACCCGAGGAAGCAGATGCCATACGTGAGATCCGCGTTGAGCACCGAGCCCGCGACGAGCATCAGAAACGCGAGCAGATAGATCTGCTGCCAGTCACGCGCGGCGCGCCGGTTGAACGCCTTGGTGATCGTGAGCCAGACCAGGAACTGTGCGCCGACGCCGAGAAAATCTCCGGTCACGAACGCGGTGAGGATCGAGTAGACGAGCGCGAAGATCGAGCCGACGGTCCATACCCACGACCACTTCTCGTAGCGGATCAGCGGCGGTTCCCAGAACCACGAGGCACCGAGCGCGACGAACCCACCGATCGCGATCGGTGGCGCGATGCCTCCACCCGAGGCCATCGCGAGGTACGCACACGCGACCATCAAGTAGGTCGCAGCCTTGTGAGCGACCGCGAACCTCACGCTTCCATCACCGTGTGCGCACTCGGGCGACCGTTCGCCTTCACGCCCTTCGGCGTGACCAACACGCTCTCCACCTTCTTCGGCAGTGGCGCGAACGCGACGTCGTCGGCGACGTACGGCAGCGTCGCCAGCACCTTGCCGATCCGCGCTTCGTGCTGGCGCCCGAGACCTCCCGTGACGTGCGTGCCCCGTGCGACGAGCTCGACGGTCCACCCGACCTCGAGGTACGCCGCCGCCAGGCTCGCCGCGATACTGATCGCTCGCTCGACCGCGGAGACTTGCTCCTCGAACGCGGGCGTCATCGCGCCGAACCCGTTCGACCACGGACCCACCGGCGCGGACTCGTCGGTCGCATTCGCCGCGACCGCTTCGCGGACCTCGCGCGGCAAGGCATTATCGACGGCAATCACCAGCCGGCGCGCGAGCTCGTCCTCGTACTCGCGCACGAGCAGACGACCGCTGCGGGCCGACGATTTCCAGTGCACGTCGCGCCGGTCATCCCCTGCACGATGTTCGCGCAAGCCGAAGAACTCGCCACGGCGACCGAGCCGCTCTGCCGTCGCATCACCGCGCGTCGCGCTGCGCGGTGGCGGGCGTGGCACCGTGACGCGCGCGGGGTAAACCAAGAGGTCGAGCGGCGCTTCGACATCGCGCGACTTGCGAAACAACGCGAACGGGAACTTCGTCGCCAAGCGATAGCCGGTCAGCGTGTACAGGCCTCGCCGCACGAACGTGTGACGGTACGAGGTCCGCTGTGATTTCGCCTCGGGGATCTTCAGAAAGTAGCAGCGCTTGTCGATCGGCGTGGTGCCTTGCAGATCCTCGACTTCGATCGAGTACGACGCGCGCTTGAGCTTGTCGTTCTTGATCACGACCTCCATCAAGAACGGTTCTGCCGCGAAGATCTTTGGCGGTGGTCGGCGCTCGACGACGAGCTTCTTCAGCGTCGCCTCCGAGAGCACGCCGGAAGCGATGATGAATGACAGCATCCAGCCAAGCAGCAGGTACAGGAGATTGTTGCCGGTGTTGATCGCGGCAAAGCCAACGCCAACCGACAGGAACACCAGGATCCGGCCCTCGCGCGTGAACGACAACCGGCGCGGCGGACGCCACTTCAAGTCGGGACCGGAACGCGCCCGATCATCTCCGCGATCACGCGTTCACCATCGCTCCGCGCTCGGCCGAGCGAATCGTGCGAGGCCGTGAGCACGAGGCGATGCGCGAGGCACGGCACGGCGAGGCTCTTGAGGTCATCCGGGATCACGAAATCGCGGCCCGCAGCGAGTGCGCTCGCTTGTGCAGCGCGGTACCAGGCGAGCACGCCACGCGTCGAGACGCCGACGCCGATCGCGGGGTGGCGACGACTCTCTTCGACGATCTGCATCGCATAGTCCAGGAGGGCATCGTCGACGCGGATCGCTTCGACGCCCTCTTGCAGCGAGCGGATCGCAGCGAGATCGACCGCGGCTTGTAATGTGCCGACCGGGTCACTGCCGGTGCGCTCGCGCAGCAACGCTCGCTCGACGCTCTTGTGCGGATAGCCGATCGAGATCCGGAGCAGGAACCGATCCATCTGCGACTCGGGGAGCGGGTACGTGCCGTAGTGCTCGGCCGGGTTCTGCGTCGCCATCACCATGAACGGACGCGGCAGCTCGTAAGTCGCGTCGTCGATCGAGACCGAGCCTTCGCTCATCGCCTCGAGTAATGCGGACTGGGTGCGCGGCGTGGTCCGGTTGATCTCGTCGGCGAGCACGACGTTCGCGAAGATCGGGCCCTTTTTGAGCTCGAAGGTCTTGCCACTCTGGTCGTAGACCGAGACCCCGACGATGTCGGACGGCAGGAGGTCACTCGTGAACTGGACGCGGCGAAATGTGCCGCCGAGCGCCGCCGCGAGGGCGCGTGCGAGCGTGGTCTTGCCAACACCCGGGATGTCTTCGATCAGGAGGTGGCCGCGCGCGAGCAGCGTGATCACCGCGGAGCGAATCGCCTCCGGCTTGCCACGGATGACGGTCGCGATCGCGTCTTCGAGTCGGCGCACCGACCCGATATCCGTCGACGAGAGCGGAGCAGGAGCCACCAACGTGAGGGCAGTATAGCCCGAAAATGAAAGCGGGGACCGGAGGTCCCCGCTGGAGGCAAAGGCGGTGCCGAAACCCTCGGCTCTGGACGCCAGGCTAGCGGCGGTTCATCGACATCAAGAACTGGAGCACGTACCAGAACAGCGTCGCGATGGTCGAGAACAGCATCAGCGACGCGGCCACGTAGGCGGTCGGCGGGAAGTAGTTCATCACGAGGCTCGTCTGATAAAGGATGTAGCCACCCATCAGGAGGATGCCGATGCCACAGAATACGGCGCCCATGTGGAAGCCGAAGATCATCGACGCGAGGGCGACACCGATGAACGCGAACGACGCGATCGTCAGCGCGCCGCGCATGAACGAGAAATCCTTTTTCGTCACGAATACCGTGGCGGTCAGACCGATGAAGATGGCGAGCGTGATGACGACCGCTTCGCCCATGATCACGCCGGCCTGACCGGTCAGGTCGGCGTGGTTGCCGAACTTGTACATCAGCACCCAGATCAGGGGCTGGAGCAGGATCGACTGTGCGACCACGGCGACCGCCAAGCCGACGAACTGCAAGCCGCGCGAGGTCTCGGACATCGCGAGCTTCTGCGCGACGTAGCCGACGACCATGAAGAGACCCAGGACGAGCAGCCAGCTCCACTGGCCGTGGAAGGCCCACGCGGAGAACCGTAAGCTCAGCTCGGGTGCGAACTTGATGATGCCGGCCGTGCAGCCGGCAAAACCAGCCAGCGCCACGGTGAGCAGCGTGTACGTCTTACGCAGGAATGCGACGCGGTCGCTGACCCCGAGAGTCGCGACGGCGCCCGCAATCGGACGGGCAGATGCTGAGAGGGCCATGCGGGCTTCTTAGCACGGTATCTAGCGGGTTGCTTTGAGCTTCTTGATCTCTGCGATCAGCTCGGGAACCGCCTTTTCCCACTCCTGCACGATGCCGTAGTCGGCAACCTGGAAGATCGGCTCGTCCTTGTTCTTGTTAATAGCGACGATCGTCTTGGACCCCTTCATGCCTGCGAGGTGCTGGATGGCACCCGAGATCGCGACGGCGAAGTAGAGGTTCGGAGCAACGATCTTGCCGGTCTGTCCGACCTGCCAATCGGCGGGGACCATGCCGGCGTCTGTCGCCGCGCGCGATGCGCCCATCGCGGCGCCGAGGAGGTCCGCGAGCTCCTCGAGGACCTTGAAGTTGTCACCGTTCTTCATGCCGCGGCCGCCCGCGACGACGACCTTCGCGTCGCCCAGATCAGGGCGATCCGACTTCTGGGCGTCGAGCTTGACGAACTCGGCACCCTTGGCGTCGATCGCGCCTGCGACCGCGGTCGCGACCGCGCCTGCGCTGCCGAGCTCGGCGGCCGGTTCGAACTCCGATTGGCGTGGGGTCACGCAGATGATCGAGCTCGAGATCTCGACGGTCGAATACGCGTTACCGGCGAGGATCGGGCGAATGAACTGGTTCTTCGCGGCAAGCTTCGAGATGTCCGATGCCATGCCGGCGTCGAGCAACGCGGCGGCGCGCGGCATCAGGTCCTTACCGACCGACGTCGCGGTCGCGGTCACGACCGTCGCGCCCGTGGCCTTGGCCTGCGCCGCGAGGATCGGTGCGTAGGTCTCGGCGAGGTAGTGCTCGAGCTTCGCATCATCGACGACGACGACCTTCGGCGCGAACTTCGCCGCCGATGCCGACGCGGCTTGGGCGCCGTGGCCGACGAGGAGGATCACGACTTCGCCGCCGTGTGCCTCGGCGGCGGTACGCGCGAACGTCAGGTTCGACAGCGCGCTGGTGCGGAGTGCACCGTCTTGGAATTCACAAAATGCGAGAACGTTGCCCATTAGATCACCTTCGCTTCTTCGGCGAGCTTCTTCACGAGCGTGGGGATGTCCGCGACGATCTGACCGCCCGCGCGCGGCGGGGGCAGCGTCACGCTGATTTCTTTGATGACCGGCTGCGGCTCGACGCCGTAGTCGGCGAGCTTCGCGGTGACCATCGGCTTCTTCTTCGCCGCCATGATGCCCTTGAGCGACGGGAGTCGAGCGCCTTCACCGCCGTACGCGAACGTCGCCGAGGTGACGCCGTTCTGCACCGAGTGCGAGCTGATGATGCGGAGATCGACCGTGAGGATCGCCGGGACCGGGACCGATTTGGTCTCGACGCCACCGTCGACTTCGCGATGAACGATGAAGCGCCCGTCCTTGAGCTCGATCGCTGCCGCAAACGTCGCCTGCGGCCAACCGAGCTTGCCGGCCAGCATCTGGCCGACCTGGTTCGCATCGCCATCGACGGCTTGCTTGCCGAGGATCACCGCGTCCGGCTTCTCGGCGGCGACGATGCCAGCGAGGATCTTCACGACGGCGAGCGAGTCGAGCTCGTCGTCCTTCGCGACGACATGGATCGCGCGGTCCGCGCCCATCGCGAGCGTGGTCCGCAGCTCCTTCGCGGCGTCCTCCGGGCCGATCGTCACGACGACGATCTCGCTGCCGGCAATGCGGGTGTTCGAATCGCCGTTCTCGAGCAGGCGAAGCGCCGTCTCGACCGCGTACTCGTCGAACGTGTTGACGATCCAAGACGCGCCAGTCGGATCGATGTGGCCGTCCTTGATCTTCGCTTTTTGCGTCGGGTCGGGGACGCGCTTTACGGGTACCAAGATCTTCATGCGAGCTCCTTCGATGCTTTTCTAACGAGACCAGTTTCGACCATGTGGATGATCCAGTCGGCGGCGCGGACGATATCGAACTTCTTTGGCCGCGTTCCAGGCGCACCGCCGTTGATCGACGGTGTGCGAGCCAGCACCCACGCGAGTGCCAGCTCGTCGAGTAAGCCGAAGATCATGCGCGCCGCGATGTGCGGCGGAATCGAGTCGTCGAAATCGCCGGCCTCTTGAGCGGCCCCCAGGATGCCGCCCAGCGTGCGCAGGAAGTCGACGAACGCGGGGTTGTCGTACTCCTTCATGAACTTGTTGCTCGACCTCGACTCGATGGTCAGGACCTCGGTCGCGGTCGGGTGGTCGGCGAGGATCTGCATGTGCGTCCGGATAAAGGCGCGGAGAGCGTCGCGAGGCGTTTTACCCGCGATCGCGGCCTTGAGCCCGTCGTTGAGCTGCGACATCCGACGCTCGAACAAGGAGATCAGCAGGTCATCCTTGTTCTTGAAGTAGAGATAGATCGTTCCGTCGGCGACGCCCGCTTCTTTGGCGACGTCGGAGACCTTCGCAGCGAAGAAGCCGTGGCGCGCAAAGATGAGCTCGGCGGCATCGAGGATCCGGGCTCGCTTCGGAGCCTCGTGATCTCGAGCGTTCTTGTCGGCCACTGAATGAACCGTCATTCATTCGCTTGATACCGCCCGTGACGCGCTCCGTCAAGGACCGTCGCCGCTTGCCGAACAGCGGTTGAAACGCTCGTCGGTGTGCCGTACAACCCTCGGGTGTCAAAGGCGTATTGGCTACTGATCTGCGCTTCTCTCTTGTCGCTGGCGGCTTGCGAGAAAAAGTCCCCCAAGACCGATCCGGGGGCAATCACTCCAGCCGATCACGGCTCGTCGGGAAGCACGGCCGTGGATACCGGTCCGGTCGATAGCACGCCGCTCGATGGCGTCTCGACCGAGAAGCTCGGCGAAGACAAGAAGGGCTTGTTCTTCAAGCTCGTCGGCTCGCTGTCCTCGCCGTGCGGCAAGGGCGAGTCGCTGCGCAAGGCGTACGCGGATACCTCGTGCAAGCGCTCGCCGTTCGCGGCGCGCTACGTGCTCGCGCTGATCGAGGATGATGCGACCGAGCCGCAGGTTCGCGAGGAGTACGACAAGAAGTACAAGCCAAACCCCGCCGAGGTGAAGTTCGATGTCACGAAGGCGCCGCACGATGGCCCCGACGACGCGCCGGCGAAGCTGTACGAGTTCTTCGACTACGGCTGCCCGCACTGCAAGGTGTTCAAGTCGATGCTCGAGGAGGTCGTGAAGGAAGAAGCCGGTAAGGCGGTCGAGTACTTCATGATGTTCCCGCTCGACAAGCACGAGCAGAGCAAGAGCGCTGCGCAGGCTGCGCTGGCCGCGAACGCGCAAGGCAAGTTCAAGGCGATGCACGACATGCTGTTCGACAAGACTCCCGATCACGACAAGGAGCACGTCACCACGTACGCCAAGTCGATCGGCCTCGACATGACCAAGTTCGAGAACGATTACGCGGCCGCGCTCCCGCAGGTGATCAGCGACTACGCCCAGGGTGAGAAGGCCGGGGTGGACTCCACTCCTACCCTGTACTTCAACAACCGTAAGTACGAAGGCCCCATGCACCCCAAGTACATCAAGATGTGGATCGAAGAAGAGCTCGCGGTGAATCGCTGAGCCTCCGGGCGCGTCATACTCCGTACATGCGCGCCGCTGCTGTTGCCGTAGCCCTCCTGATTTCCGGTTCCGCCTTCGCAGACGAGCTCAAGGTCGGCGATCGCCTGGCCGAGCTCGACACCGCTGTCGACGCGGGTGGTAAGGCCTTCCGCGTGAAGTCGACGAAGGGCTGGAAGATGCTCACGTTCGGCGCGTCGTGGTGCAAGCCGTGCGCGAAGGAGCTGCCGGCGTGGGATGGCATCGCGCCGGACTACAAGGGCAAGGTCGACTTCGTCGCCATCGATCTCGATAGCGAGAAGGACGCGGGCAAGGGCTTTCACAAGAGGCTCAAGCTCCACAACATGAAGCTCGTGTACCTCTCGCCAGACTCCGCGGTCGCCGCGAAGTACGGCTCGGATCACATGCCCACCACGGTGCTCGCGGATCCGGACGGCATCATCCGCTACATCCGCGGTGGCTTCGAGAAGGGTGATGTCGACGGCGAAGTGAAGAAGATGAAGGAGCAGATCGCAAAGCTCGTCAAGTAGCTACAGCGGCGGCGCGAGCCACCTGGCTCAGAGCCCGGCTTGCAGCTTGAGTGCTTCGGCTTGATCGTGCGCGCGCAGCGCTTCGACGATGTCGTCGATCTGGCCGTCCATGATGGCCGGCAGGTTGTGCTTCGTGAGGCCGATGCGATGATCGGTGACGCGATCCTGCGGGAAGTTGTAGGTCCGGATCTTCTCCGAACGGTCGCCGGAGCCGACCTGCGATTTGCGGTTCGCGGCTTCGGCCGCGGCCTGCTTCTCGCGCTCGCTCTCGAGGATGCGCGAGCGCAGGACCTTCATCGCCTTTGCGCGGTTCTTGATCTGCGAGCGCTCGTCCTGACACGCGACGATCGTGCCGGTCGGCAAGTGCGTGATGCGCACCGCGGAATCGGTCGTGTTGACGTGCTGACCGCCGGCGCCACTCGATCGGTACGTATCGATCTTGAGGTCCTTCTCGTCGATCTTGACGTCGACTTCTTCGGCTTCGGGCAACACCGCGACGGTCGCCGCGCTCGTGTGGATGCGACCTTGCGCTTCGGTCGCGGGCACGCGCTGGACGCGATGGACGCCGGACTCGAACTTCAACTTCGAGAACACGTCCTTGCCCTCGATCAGCGCGATCACTTCTTTCATGCCGCCCGAGCTGCCCTCGTTCATCGACATGACTTCGACCTTCCAACCCTGACGCTCGGCGTAGCGCACGAACATCCGATAGAGGTCGCCCGCGAACAGCGCGGCTTCATCGCCGCCGGTACCGCCGCGAATCTCGAGGATGGCGTTGCGACCATCGTTCGGATCCTTCGGGAGCAGCAGGATCTTGATCTCGTGCTCGAGCCCTTCGCGTCGCGACTCGAGCTCTTTTTGCTCGTCGCGCGCGAGCTCGCGCAGCTCGGAGTCAGTCTCGCCCGCGACCATCTGCGTGGCGGACGCGAGGTCCACCATCATCTTGGCGTAGTTCGCCCACGCTGCGACCAGCGGTTCGAGCTCCGCGTGCTCGCGCGAGAACTTCAAAAAGTCCGCGCGCTTGTTGATGACCTCAGGTGTGCCGAGTTGATGGCTCAACTCGTCGTGGCGACGCGTGAGCGTCGCCATCTTCTCCCTGAAATTTGGCGTATCGAACAAGAGACCGAGAGAGGCTTACGCCTTGGGCGTGGGCGTCTTCGCCGCAGCGGCCGCGTACTTCTTGTTGAAGCGGTCGATCCGGCCAGCGGTATCCATCAGCTTCTGCTTGCCCGTGAAGAACGGGTGGCAGTTCGAGCAGATGTCGATACCGAAATCTCCGCGCGTGGAGAAGGTGTCGTGGACCGCGCCGCAAGCACAGCTGATGTGGGCGGGGCGGTAGTGCGGGTGGCCTGCGGTGTCTTTCATAGCGGCGGGTAGATGTAAGGCTTTACAGAGTTCGACGCAAGTGGATCTGCCCAGCCTACTAGGGTCGGTAACATCAGGTTATCAAGACGCTTTTGCACGCCCACCCAGCCGGGCAGGCGCTTTATCCGGGTACAGCGGCACGATTTCGTGGCCGATCCGGAGGTCTCGGACCCCGCAATACTTTGCGGCGAGGTCGAGATTGAGGAAGACCTTGTTCTGATCGAACAACCCGAAGCTGGTCGAAACGATGATCTGCTCGTCGCCGATCTTCTCGAACCCTTCAGGGATCACGTCGTGGCCGTAGATGCTCATCGTGCAGTTGAGCGCGCGCAGGAACCGCTTGGCTTCGAACTCGGTCGCCGACCGCGCCCACAGCACCTTGCCGACGATCGGCGTATCGAGGAGATCGAGCGGGCTCGAGAACCCGGCACCGGAGAGGTCCGCGCTTTCGAGGTCCGCGATCGACTCGATGACCGCGGCGGGTGCGCCGTGCGTGAACGCAGCGCCGCACTTCGACACGGCGGCGAGTGCGAACGTGTGGATGATGCCGCGCATCCGCGCCGTCGAGGTGGGTCCGAGGATGTGCTCGAGCAGCGCGACCTCATCGGCCGCGAACTTCGCGGTATGCGGTCCGCCGACATGACCGTGCTCGTGATTGCCAAGCAAAGCGTGGACGCGACCGGGGTACTGCGCGGCCAGCTGCGAGTACGCGATCATCACTTCGCCGCTCGCATCGCGATAGTACTCGCCGAGGAAGTCCGGCCAATCTTCAGGCTCGATGTGCGGCCCGTGGATGAGATCGCCGGTAAAGATCAGATGGACGTCGCCGCCGTATTCGATCAGCGCCTGCTCGAAGACCTCGACCATGCGCAGGTAGTCGCGCATGCAGCCTTGGAGATCCGTGCAAACGAGCAGGCGGCCTTTGTCGGGGAGCCTGATCACTCGTGCCATCGGGACAACCAACGCTAGCAGGCCACGCTCGCCCTCGATAGGTCCCGAGGAGGGATCGTAATCGGGTGCGAGAAAGGCCCACCTCAGTGAGTATCGATAGCGATCGAGGCACCGACAAAATCGGTCAGCGGCACGACCGGACCCACGCTGTACAGCGTCCCTTCGAATGTCGTGTACAGGTTGCAGCTGCCCGGTGAACCCGCATACACGGCACCGGTGCGAATCGCACCGACCTCGTGGATCTCGGTCGAGTAACTGCACGTGCCTGGCTCGGGTGCGATCGATTTGCGAGCGTACTTCGGCGGCACGGGCGCCATGCAACCCGAAGGACCTCGATAGACCTCGACGACATCGAGCGGCGTGGTGCAGCCGGCGTTCGCGAAGAACGTGCTGACGTAACCACCGTCGGCGATGCAGCGAATCGATCCGTCGGGCAACGTGGACGGATAACACTCCGTCGCCATCTGAGAATCGTAGAGCGAGTACGGATCGCGGTAACGCAGCCCTTCTGGGGTCGTGAAGTGGGCCTGCTGGACGCGATGCGTGGTGCTGGTGTCGACCGCGCGCGTGAGCGACGGGATATCGACCTGCGAACCCATCGTGTAATAGCTGAAGCCCGAGGACGGCGTGATCGCGATGCAACTCGTGCCGGTCGCCTCGTACAGCGGCGACGAGCCAACCGCATTGAGCGTGTAGTACGGCGCATCTTCGTACGGGCACCGCGTGAACGATTCGGGATACGCGTAGCTGGGCTGCTCGCAGATGGCCTGCACGCCGAGCTCGCGCTGCGTGCAGGCCGCATCGTGCGAGTAGTACGCGAAGCCCGAATCGGTGGGAACGCACCGCGCGGTGGTCGAGGTCGAGGTGCTGTAGTTTGTATAGCAATCGGTCGCGAGCGTGTTGTCGTGAAGCGTCCACGGAAACCGCATCCCGTCGGAGCTCTCGTAGTAACGCTGGCCGACACGACCGCTGCCTTCGGGCACCGACAGCGAGAGCTGGACGAGCTGGCTCGTCGCCACTTCGGAGCCGAGCGCGTAGATCGCGTCGTACGCCTGCGGCGCGCCGTTCGCCGAGCACGCCCCGTTCGACAGCTTGGTGTACGTGGTGGCGGGTGCGATCTTCACACCGCGCAGATACAGATGCGCGGGCACCGACGTGCAGCCCGAGTCGGCGTACTCGAGATGGTACCTGCTCGGATCCTGCGGGCAGGTAGAGTCGACGTAGTAGTCGAGCGCCTTCGCCGTGCACGTCGCGTCGGTGTAGACGAGCGAGCCGCCAGTCTGAGGGACGCAGTAGACGTTGCCGTCCGGCCACGCGCCATAGTACGGGCTGCACATCTCCTTGTTCTGGGCGTCATACATCCCGCTCCATTGCTTGGTGCCGTCGGTGAACTGGTACCAGGTCAGCTTCAACCGCGAGCCGGACTTCGCGCCATCGTCCGGATCAGCCGCCGAGCCATCGATCGGCGAGCTCGTCGCATCGCCGATTTCGGCGACGTTCGGACTGCACGCAGCGATCGTTCCGACCACGCCCACCAGGACCCAGACTCGTCCCATCGGTGAAGAATACGCCACGCCACGCGAAGGCGGGTGGTCAATCGTCGAGGCCGAGCAGCTCGCGCGCTTCGGGGTCAGGCGGCCGGCAGACCACGCGGTCGACGGTCGCCATCTTCGCGTGGATCACATCGCACACCGGCGTGAACGAGGCCTTCACGAACGCCCGGATCGAAGCTTCGTTGTGCGCTTCGATCAGCGCCCAGCTGCGATAGGCGTCGGTCGCGCGCAGATCCTTCGTGATGTGCTCGAGCATCGCGGGCGCGACGGCGCGACCACGCGCGCCTGGCGCCACGAACACCGAGTGGATGTACGCGTCATACTTCATCATCCGCAGCGTGCGTTGGAGCTCCGGTACTTCGACGGGGCCTCGCGCGGTCCACGCGACGCCGGCGGGCCGGGTGACGAGCTTCGCGAGGACCATGTGATCACCGCGGCGCCAGAACTTTCGAGCGGTGAGCTCGTCGAGCGCGACCTGCTCTAGCAGATCCGCACGCGCGTGATCTTCGAGCTTGTCGTAGTCCGCTTCGGTCATCTCCGCGAGCTCGAGGCCGGGCGCGAGCTCGATACCGCGGGTCCATAATTGGCCGCGATAGAGGCCGTAGCGATCGTACTGCGCGACGCTCGCCGCAGCGCTGCGGATCTTTGTCCACGCGGCGCGCGCTTGCGCCGCCGCGACCGACGGCGTCTCGCGAGCACGCCGAGCGCGCCGCGCGACCTGCGAGTACGTGCGACCCACCGAGGCCGCCGCGGAGTTGCCCCATACGCGCACCGCGAGGGCGGGTTGCTTCGAGCTCGGCATGGTGGAGAGTGGGTACTCGCCAGCGCCGGTCACGACGTCGAGGGCGACGCAGCCGCGTGCCTTTGCGGCGAGCGCTTCGGCGTGGATCAGGCGCTGCGGCGAACCATTGGCCGCGACCTGCGGATCGACCGCCATCGCGAGGATCACCGCGCGATCACCATCGTCGACGACGAGCGCCGCGACGACCGCTTCACCCGTCGCATCGTCGAGACGCGCGAGCCGAACGCGGCCCTGTTTCGCGAGCGCGAGCGCGACTTCCTCGAGCAGCGTGCTCGCATCGGCATCGGCGAGCGGCGAGGGTTCGTCGCGCTCGGCCCACTCGAGGCGCGAGAGCCGACGCATGACGTTCATGCCCTTGCGCAGATCGCCGAGATCCTCGCCGAACGTGGTGACCAAGCCGCCCGCATCGGTGACGTCGCCAGGCGCGGACGAGAGCCCGATCCGGCTCGCACCACCCGCTGACGGCGAGCTCTCGACGGTGAAGCCGGCGGGCGCCAGGCGTTGAACGAGGTGGGCACGCACGCGCGACGGATCCGCGAGCGGCTCGAGATCGATGAGGTCCCAGTTCGGCGCATCTTCGATCAACGTGCGGGCGATCGCCTGACCGGCGCGATCTTCCCACCCGATACGCGCAAGCAGATCGAGCGACGGTGGACGTGGTCCGGCATCGCCCATCATGCGGAGCTCGCGGCTATCGAGCAGCGCGACCTTGACCGTGCGACGATAGAGCGGGGCGAGGCAGACCATCTCGCCGGCCTTGATGCCCGTCGCATCGGGCTCGGTGGCGCGGCCGACGAGCACGTGGAGCTCGCCATGCAGCGTGTTGTGATAGGCGAGCCACCACGGGATCAACCAATCGGGGCCGCGGAATAGTACGCCGGGGCCATCGGCCGCAAGCGCACGCCATTCACTCTCCAGCGCACGGAGTGCGGCGAGCTCCCGCACTACCGTTACATCGATCGCCATTCGCTTTGGAACGGTATCACGGTGGTGCGGAGCGATCGCGTTGCCAACCGCAACGTCGTTCGTTCCAGGTGTTGCGCTATGCGTCGCGAGCGCCGCCGAAACGGGTTGCACGAGGGGGTGCAGTGCACGTCGAATGCCGGGGAGTCAGCTCCTGCGGAACACGCGGGCGTAGAACCCGTCGGTGCCGTGGCGATCGGGGGTGACCGTGAGCGCGTCGGGATCCGAAGGCTGACCACTCAGCGACGCTGCGCGCTCGGCTCCGAACCGGTCGGCGAGCGGGACAGCTACGAGATCTTTGTGCATCGCGAGGATCTGAGTGACGACCTCGGCGTTCTCGATCGCGAGCACCGAGCACGTTGCGTAGACGAGCGTGCCGCCCGGGGCGAGTAACCTCTTCGCATCCGTGACGATCTGGAGCTGACGTGCCGCAAAGCCGGGGAGCTCGGTCGCGCGCATCCGCCAGCGCGCCTCGGGGTTGCGACGTAGTGCACCGGTACCCGTGCATGGCGCGTCCACGAACACGAGATCGGCCTGCTGGTTCATCGCATCGAGCTCGCGATCATCGACCCGCAAGGCGCGCGCGTTCGAGACCTTGGCGCGGCGAGCGCGGCGACGCAGCTCCTCGAGCTTCTTGTCATCGATATCGGTCGCGACGATCCGGCCGCGATTCGCGAGCCGTGCGGCGATCGCGAGGGTCTTGCCGCCGGCGCCGGCGCAGTAGTCGACAACGAGAGGGCGCGCCGAAGCAGGGGTCGCGAGCTCGGCGAGCAGCTGGCTGCCTTCATCTTGGGCTTCGAAGGCACCGGCCGTGAACGCTTCGGTTCCGAACAAGTTCGTGCGGCTGTCGATGATCACCGCGGTATCGCTCCACGTGCCGGCGTGGGCCTCGAGCTGCTCGTGCTTCAACGCGCCGATCAGCGCGTCGCGATCACCGACCAGCGTGTTCGCGCGAACGGTCATCGGGGCGCGTTGGTTCATCGCGCGCGCCAAGGGTTCGGCGCGCGCGCCCCAATCGGCCACGAATCGCTCCGCGAGCCAATCAGGAAGCGACGACGCGAGCGCGATCCGCTTCACGAGCTTGCGCTCGCCCGCGATCATGTCGTCGACGCCGATCACCCGCGTCCAATCGAGATCGGGCGCGACCTTCGCCGCGCGCGCCGGAGGCAACTGGCCCTCGAGGACGAGCAGCGCGAGCAGGCGCTCGAGATCCTTCGGGGCGCGCTTGGTCTTGGTCGCGCGTTCGAGACCGAGATCGATCCGGCGCAAGTTGCGCACGATCCCGTAGAGCGTCTCGCTGATGAACCGGCGCTCGTGCGAGCCGATCCATTTTTCCTTGCGGAAGGTGACCGCGAGTCGGTCTGTGACAAATCCCCAGTCCATGCGCGTGCGCTGCCACAGCTCCATCACGGTGGCGCGTAATTTCCCGCCTTCGGCAACCGCATCAGCGAGCTTGGGGTCGACGGTTTCGGGAGCGTTCGTCAAGGAGGGCCTTATACTCCAACGCACTGCGCAATCGACCGAAATAGTAGGGAAATTGGTTGCTCGGTCGCAGCGAGCGGCGGTACGCCTAACGCCTCATATGAGCACCGCACAAACGCCGGTAGCACCGGTGGCGCAGAAGAACGCAGAAGTCGCTCTGAAAGATCGCGGCAACCTTTTCGAGATCGCTACCAAGCAGATCGAGAAGGCGATGAAGCTGATCAACATGGAGCCGGATATCGCCCAGATCATCGGCCAACCGAAGAACGAGTTGATCGTGAACTTCCCGGTTCGCCGCGATAACGGCCGGATCGAGATGTTCAAGGGCTACCGGGTCCAGCACAACAACATCCTCGGCCCCTACAAGGGCGGCATGCGCTACCACCACGAGGCCAACCTCGACGAGATGAAGGCGCTCGCTTCCTGGATGACCTACAAGAGCGCGCTCCACGAGATTCCGTTCGGTGGTGGCAAGGGCGGCATCAAGTTCGATCCACGCCAGTACTCCAAGACCGAGCTCGAGCGGATCACGCGCCGCTTCACCGCGGCGCTCGGCACCAACATTGGCCCGGACCACGACATCCCGGCGCCCGACGTGAACACCAACAGCCAGACGATGGTCTGGATGATGGACACGTACATGAACATCGCTGGCGCCTCCGATCGCAATACCGTCCGCGGTGTCGTCACCGGCAAGAGCGTCGCGGCGGGTGGCTCGCATGGCCGCGCGGAAGCGACCGGTCAGGGCGTCGTCCATTGCATCACCGAGTGGGCGAAGGACAAGGGCTTCAACCTCGATGGTTGCCACGTCATCATCCAGGGCTTCGGCAACGTCGGCAGCTACGCGGCGCGCCTGCTCTCGCAGAAGGGTGCGGTCATCCTCGGCGTCGGCGACGTCGGCGGTTACATCGCGAACTCCGAAGGAATCAACCCGCACAAGCTCGGCGAGCACGTCCACAAGTCCGGCTCGGTCGCCGGCTACAAGGGCGCCTCCAAGATCACGCGTGAAGAGTTCTTCTCGCTCGACGCGCACATCTTCGTGCCCGCCGCGCTCGAGCTCGAAGTCGGTGTCGCCGAAGCGAAGGCGCTCAAGGTCAAGATGGTGGTCGAGGGCGCGAACGGCCCGACCTATCCGGAGGCCGAAGAGATCCTGCTCGAGAAGGGCATCGACGTCATCCCCGATATTCTTTGTAACTCGGGCGGCGTGATCGTCAGCTACTACGAGTGGCTCCAGAACAAGCGCGCCGAGCAGTGGGAGATGGCCGATGTCCTCGGTCGTCTCGAGCGCCGCATGAAGCAGACGTATCAAAACGTCCGCCAGTACGCGCTCGCGCAGAAGACCGATTGGCGTACCGCGAGCTACGCGATCGGCCTCGAGCGGTTGCAGCACGTCTACAAAGAGCGCGGCATCTTCCCCTGATCGACGCGCTTCACGACGGCGCGGTATCGACGATGAACAGGTACTCGTAGGTCGCTGTCGCGTCGATCGTCGTCATCTCGACGTGACCTGCTGGCACGGTCTCGCCGCTGACGTAGCCGCTCGTGAGGTGGATTGTCGCGCTCGTATCGACGAACGCGCAGCCGTTGATGTTGGTGGGTGTGCTCAGATCTTCGATCACGGGGTAGGCGTGACCGGTGATGTCGCTCGTCGACCAGGAGCCGATGGCGCTCATCGTCATGTTCGTCGAAGCGGTCGTGTGGATCGATCCCATCGAGCGAAAAAAGGCGCAGCCGTACTGGTTGCCGCTCGTCGTCGCGATCCGGATGCCGACCGTCGGCGGGTTGCCGTTCAGCGTGCCTGCAACGAGCGAGGTCGCGACGTACGCGCGGTTCACGACGATCGGTACCTGCAGATACGAGGTCACGTGGCCCGAGCCGCCTTGCACGGCTTCGCCGGATTGCACCGACCACGCGCCGACGCTGAGCCAGCTGTTGATCTCGAGCGGGTTGTCAAACGAGCTCCAGTACACGCGTTTGTCGATCAGGCCGGGGCGCGGATCGCAGTCATCGCCCACGCCATCACCGTCGGTATCGGGATTCTCTGGGTTCGCGATGTGGGGGCAGAGATCGAGATCGTCGGGAATGCCGTCGTGATCGTAATCGGCAGCGCTGCTCGCATCGCCGGATCCGGATCCGGGACCATCGAGCTGTGCCGTGTCGTGAACGATCGCGCTGTCGGTCGTCGCTACGGAAGGCGCGAAGCTGCAACCGGCGACCGCGAAGGCGAGCGCTAGTCGCACTGGCCGGCTTGGCACGTACACACCCCTTTGCACTCGTTGATGATCGTGCCGGTCGCGTAGAACTCTTTGAGCTGACGGCGCGTCGCGGCCTGCGTGCGCGTGAGGTCGTGCATGCTCGGCTCGACTTTCGGCGCAGGCAAATTCGTCGCCGGCGGAGCCGCGGCGCCGCCATCCATGATCAAGATCCCGCTCGCGCCCGCGGCGAGCGGACTCTGCGCCACCTCGAGCCCCCACGGCGTGACCGGCGTCGGGCCGATGACCGGAATGTTCATCGAGCGCGCCTGCCAGTAGCTGCCGAGGTTCGGGACCTGCTCGTCGGACAGCGCGACCTGCATGAGGATCTGCTTGGCGATCGGCGAGGTCGGCGATCCTGCGAGCACGGTGGAGACGATGCCCGAGCCTTCGACCTTGTCCCACCGCATCTGGAACAGGTTCATCACCATCGTGTCGTCGAGCGAATCGGGATACGCGCCCGAGAGGATCGTGCGGTACTGCGGCCAATCGGCGGAGCGATCGAGGAGCAGCGAGTAGTTCGCGCCACCGACACCGAGTGCGGCGCGCTGCATCGTCGGCTCGTACGCCATGATCGAGGTGCCAAAGATCGCGCCCTGCGAGAGCCCGTAGTAGTAGACCTTCGTCGGATCGACGAGGCTGTGGTTCGCCATCGCCGTGTCGACGAACAAAGAGCTCGCGAACGTGGTCCGCATCGCCCGCACGAGCGTGACGTTATTGACGATGCCCTGCTCGAGCACTTCCATCACGCCATCGGCGTGCGTCGCATCGTTGAGCGCCGTCGCGACCGCGCTGAAGTCGGGCGTCGACATGCCGCGCATGTCGGTCGCGACCATCACGAGGCAATCCTCGGCGGCGGTCTGGCGCTGGACGCCGTAGCTGACTTCCTCCGCCGTGCCCATCAGGCCGTGGCCGTAGAGCACCATGCCGACCGGCGCGAGCGCGGTGTACGCGCACGCGGGGATGGTCGCGGTGTACGGGATTTGATAGAAGCCCTGCAGCGCGGGCAGGTCCTGATCGTCGCGCGCGATCACGGTGCCAACGGTGTTGTTGCCGCCATTCGTGAGGAACAGCGGCGCGTCGAGGTAACCGGTGATCTTGCGCTTGATCTGCGAGCCGTCGTCGATCGGCGCATCGGTGGTGATCGTGAAATTGATCGGATGCGCATCGAGCGCGGCGACCGCACGATCGCGCGCGGCGATCATGTCGCGATGGATGAAGTCGTCGGACGCGACCGTGAAGTCCCACGCGACGACGAGATCCGCGGATTCGAACCCGGCGGTCTCGAGCGCGTCGAGCACGTCCTTCATCCGCGGGCGATACATCTCGAGCAGCGAATGATCGGTGTGCTTGCCATTCAACACCGCCGCGAAGCCGGGCGGAACTGGCAACTCACCACCATCACGCGCCTTGACCTTGGTCGTGATCGCGACCGCATAGCGATGGCCACCGATCAAGCGTTGCGAAGGCCGGATGAACAGCGCCTGCGAATCGGGCGTCGAGTCCGCCTGCATATCGATCTCGGCGAAGTGCGCGACGCGCGTGCCGGTCGTCATGTCGAGGATCACGGTCGGGCTCTCGGGCATCAACGACGATGTCATGTCGCTCGCCTGCGGCAGCCCGTCGACCGAGACGCCACCGGGGAACGCCATCACCAACGGCGCCGAGGGCGAGAACCCATCCGCCTTGTTCCAGCCAGCCGGAGCGACGGCGTCGCCGTCGAAGTTGGTCGGCAGCGTGTGGTCCGGGATCGCGAGCTTGCGCGAGGTCGAGGTGGTCGAGTCGTCGACTTCGAACACGGCTGACGGCCACGGCGTCATGCAGTTGTTGATGCCGAGCGGGTTGCACTGAGCCTCGATCGGCAGCGCGGTATCGCCGCTGCACGCAGCGACCATCATCCCCGCAGCCAGACCCAGTGCGACGGTGAGTCCCCTCATCGTTTCGACCCTACATCGAATCGCCGGCGCGGAGGATTCTTTACGCTATATTCACGCGGTGCGTTGTGCCCTTGTGGTCGTCGTCGCTGTCGCGTCATGCGGAGGCCATCCACCGGACGTCACGAATGGAAACGGGGGGACGTCCGCGCCAACGAGCGCACCGAATGGTTCCGCACGTGGCGCGGTCATCAAGCCGACCGGCACGGGCTCCGGATCACGAGTCGCGATCGCGGCACCCGATGTCGGCTGCTTGACCGCGACGTGCGCGTTCCATCAAGCAACCTCGACGTACTTCACGTGCCTCGCGGGCGGCGCGGGTATCTGCTTTCACTTCGGTGCGGCGTGCACGCCGCCCGAGAGCTGCATGATCGATCTCGCCGACCGCACGTACAAGCAGTGTGCTGCGCCGGTCGAGGGCATGTGCACCCAGTGGGGCGCAGGATGTGCGCCGAGGAACGCGTGCATGTTCTCGTTCGACGACGGCCTCTATCACCACTGCGATGCGGTGACCGGCGGCACGTGCGCGAAGTACGGCGCGCTGTGCGCTCCCTAGTGCCAATGCCGGTCTGCAGAGGAGTTGTTCGCTCGTTCCCAGACCGACCGCAAAGCCACGAAGAACACGGGGCGTCGTATTTTGGTGGCGTTGGTGGTTTTGGTGGCTTTCGGGTTCGTATCTAGTGACTGGACGTGTGGAGGTCGAGCTGCATCAGCATGCTTGTCTTGTCGCTGCCGGTCGTCATGTCCATGTGGAGCTCGGCCGTGAGCGCGCCGTTGATCGCGAGCTTGCCTAGATCGAACGAGCCATTGCCGGTCGCCGTGCCGGTGATCGCCTTGCAGTCGACCTCGACATTGTCCTGCTTCACGACCTGATCATCACCGTGCACCGTCGAGGTCACGGTGTAGTTGATGGCATCGTGGGCGATGCCCGTCAGATCGATCGTGGTGACGCTCGTGAGCGCGAGCGGGCTCGCGGGCCCGAGGCCGCGCGACGTTCGCCATTTCGCGCCGACACCGACCGGCACGCTCGGTAGCGGCATCACGAGCTTCGGCATCGCTTGCACGAGCTGCTCGACCTCGGCCTTCGCGGAGTCCGAGAGCTGCTTGTCGATGCTGGCTTTGACGTCATCGATCGAGCCGTCGGGCCGGAGCATCGACGTGATCGCGAGGCCCTTGATCGCGGCGGCCTCCGAGGTGACGTGCGGGACGCCCGGCTGATCCGGTGCACCACGAGCGGTCATCGCCGTGATCGTCGAGCTCAGCATCATCGCGCCATTCGGCAGGACATCCTCGACGGCTACCTCGAGCGTGAACGACAGCGATGGTGACGAGCTCTTCATCTCGCCCGCAGCGAGCTTCTCTTCGAGCTCGAGCTCCACGGTTGCCCTGGTCCCCTTCGCGAGGTGGTAGCGAAGCAGCTGTTGCGGGGGCACACCGGCGGTCACCACGACGAGATCGCTCTTGGCCGGGGGGGCGGGCGGATCGGGTTGTTTGCAGGCGACGAGCATCACCGGGCCGAGTACCAGAACGCTTCTCACGGCAGGAGCATAGTAAATCCGAGCCCTTCGAGGCCACTAATCGAGGCCTTGACGGAACCGGTTTTGAAATGCATTATCAAAGTCGAAACATGATCGTTTGCATGTGTTACCCGGCTTCGAACCGCGACATCGACGCGGTCATCGACGAAGGTGCGCGCAGTGTCGAGGAGATCGGCGCGCGCTGCCGCGCTGGGACCGGCTGCGGCATGTGCCACGACGAGCTGCGCGAGCGCCTCGAGGCCCGCGGCTGCGGTGAGAACGCGGTCACCCGTGATTGTACGAGCGCGCTCGTGTCGATAAGGTCGCGGTGAGCGGCACGTTCGCTCGGTCAGGACGAAGACGACATGAAGGGTAACGAAGAGGTTCTGAACCTCTTGAATCAGCTCCTGACCAACGAGCTGACCGCGATTAACCAGTACTTCATCCACGCGAAGATGTGCCGCAACTGGGGCTATCTCCGCCTGGCGAAGAAGGTGCGCGACGAGTCGATCGACGAGATGAAGCACGCCGAGCTCGTCATGGACCGGATCCTCTTTCTCGACGGCGTCCCGAACATGCAGCGCTATCACAAGCTGCACGTCGGCGAGACCGTCAAGGAACAGCTCGAGCTCGACCTCCAGCTCGAGTACGCCGCGATAGCGTTCCTCAACCAAGGCATCGAGGCCTGCCGCAAGGCCGGCGATAACGCGACCGAAGACCTGATGACCAAGATCTTGGTCTCCGAGGAAGAGCACACGGATTGGCTGGAGACCCAGCTCGAGCTCGTGCGGCAGGTCGGCGAACAGAACTACCTCTCGCAGCAGATCAAAGACGAGTAGTCGCAAGCGGGCGCTCGTTAATCGCTCGCGCTGTCATCGTGGCAACCGCATCGCGCGAGCCGCGGCTAACCCCGCGAGACCTCTCGGCCCTCGCTGGCCGTTACATTGCAAAATGTAGCGTGATGATGCTGTTCCGTTCCCTCACGGTCGGGCTCCTCGGGGCATGCTTGGTGCTGATCCTCCTGCGGCCCGACGCCGTGCCCCGCGTCGAGCACGAGCGGGAGCTCGTGGCCACCAAGGCCGACCTGCCGACGATCATCGATGTCGCACCCGGCATCTCGACCTCGCAGATCGCGCAGCTCGTTCGGCTCGCGCCAAACGAACGTGTCACGGCGGTCGATGATCAGCCGGTGACCGGCAACCTCGATGCAGGCGCCGTGATCGCGCCGCCGACACGACGTACGTTTATCGATCTAACAATCGGGCTAACGATCGGCCGGCTAACGATCGGCCGGACCGATAGCGGAACGCAGCGTCGCGTGCTCGTGCTGGTTCACTGATCGGCTTCGAGGTGATGCTCGTCGTGGCAGAACTTGAGCAGCCGCGCGCGCTGCGCCGGAGCGTGAAGCTCGGTGATCGCACGAAGATCGGTGCGCGCCTCGTCGTCGCCATTTCTACCGCACATCGCCATGCCGTGATAGGCCCTCGCCTTCGCGGCCTGCGTGGTGCTGACGTTGAACGCGAGGATCCGATTCGTGAGCTGGATGAGCTTGTTCCACTCGCGCGCCGTGAACAGTGCCTGGGCTTCGATCAGCAATGGATCGACGTCCGGATCGCCTTTGTCGTCTGCCTTCGTCTTCGTCAGGGTTGCGAGCTTCACGGCGTTTTCGGTCGGCAGTTTTGGCTTCTTGTCGACCACGGCAACGACGGCAACGACGGCATCGACCGCAGCGACGGTATCGACCACAACAAACGCCGCGTCTGCCACGACTGGCGATTGCACGAGTGGCTGCTCCGCGATCACGGTCGGCGTCACCATCTCGTGACCGCCGTGCATCGCGAAAAACACCACCGCCGCACCGGCCGCAACCACACCGATGACGGCGAGCAGCAGCAGCCCACGCCTGCGTGGCGGCGCCGTGGTCGCGGCGTTCGGCACCACCGTGCTCGCGTGCTCGAGTTGCGAAGGCACAGTCGGAATGCCAATCCGGGAGCTCACGGTCACGGCGGACTTGCCAACGGCGGCCGCAGTCGGCGCGGTCCCGGCCGTCGGCGAATCGCCGTGCTCGCCCGAGCCCACTGTCTGCGCGAAGGCATCTTGCGAGCTCGGAGATCCGGAGGCCGCACGGCTGTAACGCGGTTTGCGGGTTGAGCTCAACGGCGAACCAGTGAGCGCCTCGACCAGATCGTTCACGTTCTGAAATCGATCTTCGGGCTTCTTCTCGAGCGCCTTCATGATCACCGAGACGATCGGATCGGGCACGTCGGGCGCCGTTTCGGCGAGCGGCTTGGGCGGTTCGTAGACGACCTTGTGGACGACCTCGGGAATGCTCGAACCAGCGAAGGCCGGCGTTCCCGAAACCATCTCGTAAAGGATCTCGCCGAGCGCGAAGATATCGGTGCGCGCATCGACGATCGAGTGCTGCCCGTTCGCTTGCTCCGGCGACATGTATTGCGGCGTACCGAGCAGCATCGCTTCTTGCGTCTTCACGGCCTGGGTCGAGCCGTCGATGACCTTCGAGATCCCGAAATCGAGGACCTTCGCAATCTCGACCGCGCGACCATCGGCTTCGGTCGGCACGAGGAAGATGTTCGCGGGCTTGAGGTCGCGATGGACGACACCTGCGCGATGCGCCGCCGACAGTGCGGACCCGACCTGCCGCATGATCGAAAACACGGACTCGAGATCGAGTGCGCCACCGTCAGCGATGCGCTGCGCTAACGATTCGCCCTGAAGAAACTCGTAAACGATGTACGGCGTGCCGTCTTCGAGCTCGTCGTAATCGATGACGGCAACGATGTTCGGATGGTTGAGCTTCGACGCGATGTCGGCTTCGGTCTTGAAACGCTTGAGGACATCACCGCTCTCCACGTCGACGTGGAGCATCTTGATCGCGACCTTTTTGCCCTCGAGCCGGTTGTGCTTCGCGAGAAAGACCGCACCCATGCCGCCACGGCCGATGATGCCTTCGATGATGTAGGTGCCGTCGATGACGGTCCCGACATCAACGACAGCCCTGGCCGGTGAATTTGCCATCCGACTCGAGCGTATAATGCATCCACGATGGGTGCACGCGACGGGATTGCTCTGGTGTTGGGTCTGTGTGGAATTGCGTCAGGCGAGCCAACGCCCAAAGAGGTCGACGTCAAAGCGTTTCGCGACCTGCTGTTCGTGCTCCAGGACGCGCAAGGCGGGACCTTGATCGTCGAGCCGGTCATCAAGACCTACAAGGATGCCGACCAGTCGGACAAGCAGCGCGAGATTGCCGGTCGGGTCTTTTATGGGCCCAGCGAGAAGGCGGTCTACGCGCAGATCGAGCTCGGGAGCCGGACCGACGAAGAGAACGGGGGGTGGTCGATCTCGATCTGGGCGCCCAAGTCGGACGGTTTGACGCCGGCCTCGGTCACGCGGCGCGCGGACGGCAGCTTTGTCATGTACTGCGCGAAGGCGGACCCCTCTGACATTCCTCTCAAACGAGTTCCCGACGATCGTGCGAAGCCGATCATCGCGAAGGCAAAGTTCTTCTCGAGTCGTATCATCCACGCCGGGCATCTCTTTGCTCGCGACGACGCGGGCATCTACTACTACGTGGACCACATCAGGAACGAGTATGGCGGCCATGGTGAGCGTCTGTTCGTCGGCAAGAAGGGGGCGATGAAGGAGCTTCCTCTCACCGACACGGTGGTCGACAGCAGCGGCGAGGTGTATTCGACCAAGACCGGCGATGTTCGTTTCGTCTTCGATCGCAACGAGCCCGACAAGAACCGCGCGTCGTTCGTCAAAGACGAAAAAAAGACCGAGCTACGCATCCTCGACACCGCCGTCAACGCGCGGTTGATCTATCGCGAGCTCGGAGTCTACGGGCCTCTCGGGACGCTGTGCGAGGCGTACTGATCGCCGCGCTCTGATTACTTGGCCAACAACATCACCATCGAGATCACGTCGTCCTCGGCGATCGACGCGGTCGCGACCGCATCGGGCCCAGCGGCCGAGAACTTCACGGTCGCGAGAGTCGCTTTGAACTGCCCGGAAGCCCCGGCGCTGGCGAGCTTTTTTTGCCCATCGGCGACGAGCGCGGTCGCGGTCTTGTCGCTGTCGGTCACGAGGTGCGCGTTGACGTCGATCTTCTTGTTCGCGACCGTCGCGCTGACGTAGAACGACTTCATCGAACCGCCGAGGTCCGGCAGCGGTGTGGCTTTGTTGCCGACGAGCCAGACGCTCGCGTTCTTGTTGACCGTCGCAAGGGCGGTCTTGAGCACGGCGCTCTGGTCGACGCCGCCCGCAAGCAGCTTCGTGCTCAGGTCCTTGTCGTCGGGTGACGTCGAGACCGCGAGCGTGTCGCCCGAGATCCAATCGACGTAGATCGCTTTCTCGCCCATCGCCGAGCCCGCGTACTTGGTGAACTTGCCCTCGGTCGTGATCGCGATGTCTTTGCGATCGGTCTTCGCCATCTTCTGCGCGCATGCATCGAGCGACTTGTGGGTCACGCCTTTGAGCGCGATCACGATCGTACCGACGCCCGTGTCGTCGACTCCGACCGCGGCCGAATCGATCGACCCGAGCATGTCGATGTTGCACGTCTTCTGGATCGCCTCGACGCCGGCCTTGAGCTGACCGGCTTGCGACATCGCCAGCGGCAGGAACTGCTGGTAGAGGCCGCTCGAACGCAGGCTCGATGCGGTGATCCCACCGACGATCGTGGCGCTCGAAGGAATCACGACCTTGCCGGCAGTCCACGCCTTGGAATCCGCGAAGGCGGAAGGCGAGGCAAGGAGGGCAAAGACTCCGACTAGCTGCACTGGCTTCATCCCCGAAGCATGCCACGTCGCGGCCGAGGTTCGAGTAACCTCCTACGAATGAAGCTGCCAGGTCTTGTCGCACTCGTCACGGGTGGAGCCTCCGGTCTCGGGGCGGCCACGGTTCGTCGCTTGAGCGCCGGTGGCGCGAAGTGTTTGATCGTCGATCGCGACGACAAGGGCGCCGAGCTCGCCACGGAGGTCGGCGGTGCCTTCGCGAAGGCCGACGTCACCAATGCGGCCGAGGTCGAAGCCGCGGTCGAACAGGCCGGGACCCTGGGCCCGCTGCGCGTCGTCGTGCAGTGTGCGGGCGTAGGCTGGGCGGCGCGTACGCTCGACAAGACCGGCAAACCGCATGACCTCGAGCTGTTCCAGAAGATCATCGCGATCAATCTGGTCGGTCACTTCAACATCCTGCGCATCGCCGCTTCGGCGATCTCGAAGACGCAAGCCCTCGAGCATGGCGAGCGCGGCGTGATCATCATGACCGCCTCGGTCGCCGCGTACGATGGTCAGATCGGTCAGATCGCGTACGCCGCGTCGAAGGCCGGCGTCGTCGGGATGACGCTGCCCGCAGCGCGCGATCTCGCGCCGGCTGGCATTCGCGTCGTCACGATCGCGCCCGGCATCTTCGATACGCCGATGCTCGGCTCGCTCAAGGAAGAAGTGCGCGCGGCGCTGTCGAAGGACGTCGTGTTCCCGAAGCGCCTCGGCGATCCCTCCGACTACGCTGCGTTCGTCGCGTCGATCGTCGACAACGGGTATCTCAACGGTGAGACGATCCGGCTCGACGGCGCGCTGCGCATGCCCCCAAAGTAATGAAGTAAGTGGGTGACCGGACCGGAAAAATTTGGCACGTACCTCGTGTACGAGCTGCTCGGCAAGGGCGGCATGGCGAGCGTACATCGCGCGGAATCGCAATCGGCCGGCGGCTTTCGCAAGCGCGTCGCGCTCAAGCGGTTGCTCCCGCACCTGCTCGACGAGCCCGAGGTCGTCGAGTCATTCGCACGCGAGACCAAGCTCGCCGCGCACCTCCGACACGCGAACATCGCGCAGACCTACGACCTGGGGATTCGCGACGGTACGTACTTCATCGCGATGGAGCTCGTACCGGGGCCGACGCTGCGCCAGGTCGTGCGCCAGTGCGAGGACGCGGCGGGTGCTATTCCGATCCCGAACACGATCGAGATCCTGATCCAGCTGTGCGAAGCGCTCGATTACGCGCACAACCTCGCGGACGAGCAGGGCGTGCCGCTCGGCATCGTCCACCGCGATGTCTCGCCGGCGAACATCATCGTGTCCGGATCGGGCACGGTAAAGCTGATCGATTTTGGGCTCGCGAAGGTGACGTCGAGTCGCGGCACCAAGGCCGGCATCTTGAAGGGCAAGCTCGGCTACATGGCGCCGGAGTACACGCTCGGCCAGCTCGATCACCGCGCCGATCTGTTCGCAGTGGGCGTGATCGCGCACGAGCTGCTCACCGGCAAGCGGCTGTTCGATCACCACAGCGACTACGAGATCATCAAGATGCTGCGCGAGATGCCGATCCAACCGCCGTCGCGGTGGAATTCGTCGGTGCAGCACGCGCTCGACGACATCGTGATGACCGCGCTCAGCCGCGATCCGGGGCTACGCTGGCAGAGTGCAGCCGCGCTGCGTGCGGCGCTGATCAACAATGCGCACGAGCTCGGTCTGCGACCGAGTCGGGAGAAGCTCGCGCAGTGGACCGAGTGGGCGTTCACGCAGCAGCCGCGCCGCGATGTCAGCGGTCTCTCGCAAGTGATCCAGATGCTCGGCGATCCGAGCGATCAGCGGCCGATCACGATCGAACCCGACATGATGCTGACCCCGACGCCCGAACCGGTGCGCGTGAAGCCGTCCATTGTGCCCGAAGCAAAAAAAGACCGCACGCCACCGACGGTGATCCGCGTCTCGCCAGCCAGGCCGGCTGTACCAGATCGGGCACCGCCGATGTTCGAGAGCTCGGCCCTGCCGGCGACCGCGGCGCCGCTACCGGCAATGGACGGTGGCCGGGCACGTGACGGCCGACCAGGTGATGGCCGGCTCTGGCCGTGGCTGTTGCTCGTCGTCGTGATCGCGGCGGGTATCGGTGCCGGCGCCTGGTACTTACTTCTTCGGAAGTAGCTCGGGCGGGATCGTGTTCGGCACCTCGGGCACTTCGCCCTGGTACAGCCAGGTGTACGTGAAGAAGCTGCCGAGCACGCGCTTGGTGTAGTTGCGCGCCTGGTCGTCGACGATGCCCTCGACGAACTCGTCGGCATCCCACGTGCCGCGCGCGCGCAGCATCTTGGCCACGCCGGCCGGGCCTGCGTTGTACGAGGGCGGCACGAGCAGCACGAAGTTGTTCCACTTCTTGAACAGTCCGCCGAGGAAGTGCGAGCCGACCGTGACGTTGTTCTCTGGATCGCGGAGGTATTCGCGGTTCGGGGTCACGCCGGCAGGGGCGTTGTCCTTCGCGGTCGAAGGAATCATCTGCGTGAGGCCGATCGCGTTCGCGTAGCTTTCGTCGAGCGGATCGAAGCCACTCTCCTCGCGTACGATCCCGATCTGCATCGCGATCGGTACGCTGTTGATCTTCGCGTACTTCGTGAGCAGCGGCCAGTACGCCTTCGGATACGCGATCAACCACTTCGCACGATTCGCGCCGGTCGGCCACGCACGACGATAGTCGAGCGCGTGCCAGCGCGTTGGCCAGATCGAGGTCGCGAATCGACCCGCGCGATCGTAGAGGAATGCCATCGCCCACAGCTTCTCGAGCTTGTCGGGATCTTCGACGCGCTTGCGATCGTTCGGCGTGTGCAGGCCGAGCTTCTTGAGCTCCTTCTCGGCCGGCTCACCGAGCCCGATCCGCAACAGCTCCATTGCGCGCTGAAAGCCCGGCGACGACCACTCGGGACGGGGCTTGAACGTAAACGCAGGCGCCTTCGGATCGAAGCCGGGTGGATCCGTTTTGATCTCGACGAGCATCTGCCGGTACTGCTGCGGCGCGTTCTCCTTCAACCGATTGAGCGCGAGCAGCGCGTAGTACGCGGCGGGATAGCTCCGCACCGTGAGCTGCCACTGCGCGATGGCCTTCGGCAGGTCTTTCTTCGCGGCCCAAGCCCGGCCGAGCCAGTACTGCGCTTCGCCTTCGCCGAACCAGTTGTCGTCGTGCGGAACCAGCCGGATCTGCTCGTTCCACCACTTGATCGCATCGTCGTAGCGCTGCTCGCGCCACGCGCGGAAGCCGAGCCGCCACATTGCCTCGGCCGTGTTGTCGCCATCGGGATACGTTGCCGGCATCGCCGAGAGCACCTGATCGACCATCATGCCGTTCTTGAGCGACTGCCACTCCTCGGCTTCGCGCAGTGTCGCGTCGTCGGCGTAGCTGTGCTTCGGGTCGATCGTCTGGGCCTTCTTGTAGTGATCGATCGCGGTCGTGTGATCGCCGATGAACGAGTACGAGCGCGCGGCCTGGTAGTTGCTCTTGATCTCCAGGTCGGTGTTTTTCGCCGCCGCGCACGCGACGGCGGCGGCATCGAACAGCGGCGCAGCGCCCTTGCGATCGCGCGCCTTGAACCGGCTCTGCGCTTGGTTGTACGCGGCCGTGCACTTGTCGGCCGCCGAGATTTTCGGATCCGCGAGCGCAGCCGTGAAGGCTGCCTCGGACTCCGGGTTGCGCATGTTGTCGAATAGCACCATGCCTTGCGTGACGTGCTCGGCGCCGTTCAACGGATCCGGCGTCGCGTTCAACGCCTTGAGCGCGGCTTCGGCCTTCGGCGTCCACGACGACAGCGGATCGTCGATCGTGATCTGGCGATACAAAGCGATCGCCTTGTGCGGATCCTGCTTCGCGTTCGTCACGGCATCGGCGAGATCGAAGCGCGCCTCCGAGCGGAACGGGCCGTTCGGATGGTGCGAAAGATAGTCGGTGTAGTAGGTGACGACCGCGGGCCAATCATTCTTGCCGCGCAAGAGGTCGCCCATCAGGAGCTCGGCATCGGCGCCGACGATGGAGTCCTTGCCAATGCTCGACGCGATGTCGTGAGCCGCCGGGTCGTGGGCCAGCCATAGCGAGCGCGCGAGGTGATAGCCGATGTAGTCCGAGAGCTCGGGCAGCGCTTTGTATGCGACCGCGAGGTGGCTGACCGCACTCGTGTTGTCGTTCAATTCCGCATCACACAGCCCGAGCAGGAGCTCGAGCCTCGGAACGCGGGGATTGTTGACATCGTTGATGGCACCGCGCGCGGCGGTGAACGCGGTCTTCGCGGTCGCATAGTCTTTCGCGGTGAATGCGGCGCTACCGGCCAGTTCGTCGGGCGTGGTCCAGTACGAGACCGCCTGGGCCTCGGACAGCACGCCAGGGCCGGTCGGCGCGACCGTGTCGCCTTTGCCGTCGGCCAGACTACGGTCGATCGGGGTCTCGCCCGTCGTTGGATTCGTGACGTGGCGGTGCGAGTCGTCACCCGAGCAGGCCCCGAGGTGGCAGACCGCCAGTAACAAGAACCATGGACGCATGCTCAGACCCTAGCAACGCAGATTGCCCGGGCCAAATTCTCGTCCTGCAGACGGGGCTCGCCTGCGGTTACGCGGAGCAGCGCCGACACGCGTCCGACCGTATCGACTCGCCCCTATGCGATCACGCGCGACGCACGCAGTTACGACCCTCACCCTTGGCACGGTAAAGGGCTTTGTCGGCCGCTTCGACGAGCTGATCCGACAGCTTGACCGGCGATGACGGGAATCCGGCCACGCCGATCGACACGGTCGCCTGGAGCGGGCCCGCGCTCGACATCGCGGAGGTCTGCTCGACCAGCTTGCGGAGCCGCTCGGCCATCTGGAACGCGGGCTCGATCCCGATCGCGCGCAGGATGATCGCGAACTCTTCACCACCGAACCGTGCGACGACATCTTCGTTACGCACCGCGCGGCCGAGCACCTGCGCGAGGTTCGCGAGCACGGCATCACCCGCGAGGTGGCCGTGAGTGTCGTTGATCTTCTTGAAGTGATCGATATCGATGAGCAGCAGCGACAGCGAGGTCTCGTGTCGGACCGCGAACTTGAGCTCGCTATCGAGGCGATCCATCAAGTAGCGCTTGTTGAACAGCTTGGTCAAACCGTCGCGCAGTGCCGACGAGAGCAGACTCTCGTGGAACGATTCGTCGAGCGCATCCTGGAAGCCGAACCGCAGCACGGTGCCGCGACCGACCTGGATCTTGTCGCCATCGCGCAGCTCCATCGGCTGCTTGATCCGTTCACCATTGAGGAAGGTGCCATTGCGGCTCTCCATGTCCTCGATCCACGCGCTGTTGGTCTCGCTGCGGATCCGTGCGTGGTTGCGCGAGATGCCATCGTCATCGAGCCGGAGCTCGGCGAGCGGCGAGCGGCCGATGTTGAGGTGGCCCTTGCTGACCTTGAACAGCTGGCCCGAAAGCGTGCCGGTCAGGATCGTGAGGCAGGCGCGACGGGCGGAGACGGAGCCAGTTCGCTGGAGCTCCGCGATATCGGTAGCACCAGTCTCCTCGTCCCACTCGTCTGTCACGCTTATTCGTACCTCAAGCGCGGGCGAGGATCCACGCCGCAATCGCGTCGAGATGCCGGCCACGTGGACCTAGCGGGGCGATCTCGGCGCGGGCCTGCGTGCACAGCGTCCGCATCCGTTCGGCCGCCGCGGACGCGTGCTCGAGTAGCTCGGCGTCGTCGCGATCATCGGCGTGCTGGAACGCGATCCCGATCGCCATCCCGTAGCGGCCGAGGGCTGCGACGGTCGCGGCAGGTGCACCCGCGGAGATCGCACCGAGCTCGCCCGCCGCCGCGAACAACGCGCCGGTCTTGGCGGCGTGCATGTACTCGATCTCGTCGAGCGTGCGCGCAGGAACGAGCTCGAGCGCCGTGTCGGTCACCCGGGTCGAGTCGGTCAGTGGCGATGACGTTCGAGTGGTGCGCTGCTCGATGTCGATCAGCTCGACCTCGTCGGCGGGCTGGCTGATGCTGCCCGCGCGCGCGTAGGCTAGATCGATCGCCTGGCCGGCGAGGAGCTCGGCACTGCCGGAGCGTTGCGCGAGCACGCGCACCGCGGGCGCGCAATTCGGGCCGAGCTCGGCGAGCGTGCCGAACGCGGCCGTGAGCAGTCCATCACCGGCAAGGATAGCGATCGCCTCGCCGAACGCGATGTGGACGGTGGGACGACCACGCCGCATGTCGTCGTCGTCCATCGCCGGCAGATCATCGTGGACGAGCGTGTACGCGTGCAGCATCTCGAGCGCGCACGCCGCGGGCAGAGCGGCTTCTCGCGCGCCACCGCAAGCTTCGGCCGCGGCGAGCACGATCGCGGGGCGCAGCCGCTTACCAGGACCGGTCGCCGCGTAGTGCATCGCCTCGACAAGGCGACCTGGATCTTCGGCGGGGGGCGCGAGCCGACGCGCGAGGTCGTGATCGACGAGCGCGCGCATCTCGTCGAGAAAGGCGGCAAGCTCTTTCGGCGCGCTGGATGGAGCGAGCGTCGCCATCAGGAGCTCGTTTCGTCGAACGGTACCGCTTCGACACCGCCCGAGGCGCTGACCAAGATCTCGACGCGCTTCTCGGCCGACGCGAGCTGAGCTTGCCCGGTCCGCGCGAGCTTGACGCCTTCTTCGTAGACCGCGAGCGATTGTTCCAAGGTGAGCTCGCCCGATTCGAGTTTTGTCACGACCTCGCGCAAGCGCGACATGATCGCATCAAATCCAAGCTCGGGATCAGCCACGGGCCGGAGAGTAGCTGCGCATAACTGAAAAGTCATCCCTCCGAGATCGCTTGACGTCAAAGGCAGTTGCGGGGAAGCTGAAACCCATGGGGGAGCGCTCGGACTTCAGACCGAACGATACGGACGAGCTGAAAAATCGCTGGCGATCCTACATCACCGATAACCGGCTCAACACCACCGCCCAGCGCGAGGCGATTGTCGAGCAGTTCCTGCGGACCCGCGATCACATCTCGATCGACGAGCTGCTCTCGAAGGTTCGCAAGCGCCACCCGAAGGTCGGCTACGCCACCGTCTACCGCACGCTCAAGCTGCTCGTCGAGAGCGGGCTCGCGATCGAGCGCCAGTTCGGCGATGGCCAGGCGCGCTACGAGGTTGTCGGCGATCATCACGATCACCTGATCTGTATCAAGTGCGGCCTCATCCTCGAGTTCGAGGACGACGAGATCGAGCGGCTACAGGAGCGCATCGCGGCGAAGCTCGGTGGCTTCACCGTGCTCCGTCATCGCCACGAGCTCTATGGTACGTGCCCCAAGTATTCGGGCGATCCCAACGGGGCGTGCCCGAACGAGCAGCGGGCCAAGAAGTAGATTCCGCTTTCGTCGATCGGCGGCCTCGCGCATAGTCCCACCCGATGCGCCTTGTACTTGCTGCCTTGATCACGGTCGCGACGGCCTGTCGTGGCAGTGATGGCGCCGCACCCGATTCGGCGTTGATCGAGCCGGACGGTGTCGACGGCGCTGGATGCACGCCGCGCACGGCGCGGACCGTGCCGCTCGAAGCGTTCGTCGGACCGATCGGGCTCCAGGATCGCGTGAACACGGCGATCGATCGCGCGCAGTCGAGCCTCGATCTCCAGATGTACCTGTTCACGGTAAAGGACATCGCGAACCACATCGTCACGGCGCGCAAGCGTGGTGTGACCGTGCGGGTGATCCTCGATCCCGATGAAGCAGCCAATGCGTCGATCACCGGCATCTTCAACACCGGCGGCGTCCAGTGGTTGAACGCCTCCCCGATCTACGCGTACTCGCATGCGAAGTATCTGATCGTCGATCGCACTAGCGCACTCGTGATGTCGATGAACTTCAACGCCGATGCGATGGACAAGGAGCGCAACTACGGCTTTGTCGATCGCGATCCGGAAGACATCACCGACATCCAGGCGATCTTCGAACAGGATTGGCAGCTCGCGCAGGGCAAGACCCCGCCCGCAGCAAACCTCGATTGCACGCGGATGATCGTATCGCCGGTCAACTCGAACCAGCGGATCTATGACTTCATCAACAGCGCGAACATCACGCTCGATGTCGAGGTGTTCTACATCACGGACGCGACCATCCGGAACGCGGTCGGTACGGCGCACGAACGCGGCGCGACGGTGCGCGTGATCCTCGGAAGCGATGGCACGAGCGATACGTCGAGCGGTGCCGGCGTCGCGACCTTCATGCAACAGCGCAACATCCCGGTCCGCTACGCGGTCGATCAGTTCTATCTCCACGCGAAGCTGCTGATCGCCGATGGCGTCGCGTTCGTCGGAAGTGAAAACATGTCCGCGACGTCGCTGTCGCAGAATCGCGAAGTCGGTGGCCTCGTGCTCGAGCCCGATCAGGTCTCGATCATCCAGACCCAGTTCGATGCGGACTGGGCGATCACGACGCCTGCCTACTGAGACGTTCGACGGAACCGAACGCGCCTACTCGGCCTTGATGCGATCGATCTCGGCGTTCTCCGAGAGCGGCAGCAGATGGATCAAGCAGCGGCCAGGCTCGCTCGGCAGGAACGCACCGACCCACAGAAACGAATTCTTCCAGTACTCGCGCGTCGACTTGCTCTCGATCGGCGGGCCGAACCGCTCGCGCAGCCAGCGCTCGGCTTCATCCTCGGAGCAGCCGCGGACCTTGAGCTGGAGCTCGATCAGCGGTGCGGTCGTTTTCGGATCGTACGGCGGCATCGCATTGAAGTACGCGTCGACCTCGGCGACTCGTTTGCCGACCCTGATCGGCGGCAGCCCGAAGCACCAGATCGCCTTGCGACCATCGCGCAGCTCGGTCGGCTGGCAGTTGCCATCGTGAATTCCCGCGATGGTGGTGTGACCGAAGCGGTAGTTGCCGAGCCCGTTTGGCTCGACCTTGGCGCCGTCACAGGCCGCGAGCGTCTCGAGGGCCACGACGATCCGTAGCCACTTCACGATCGGAATCCTTGCAACACGATCTCGACTGTCACGACGTCCTCGACCTTGAACAACAAGAACTTCGGCGCGGTGAGCCCCAACAGCTTGATGTCGAGGTCGAAGCTCGCGGAGGCAGTGAAGCGATCGGCATCGAGGGACCCCTTGCCTGAGAGCGTGAGCGGAACCGTCGTGCCGCGCCAGCGCAACTGACCCTCGGCCTGGGCGGCAAAGCTCGCTCCATCGTTCACCACCTTGGAAACGCGCTCGAGCTCGAACGTTGCGGTTGGGTGGTCGTCGATCGCGAAGTCTTTGCGAAGCTTCCGATTCTTCAACCAATCACCGGCATCGAACGCCGTCATGTCGACCGAGAATGTCGCCTTCGCAGCTTCGATCCCGCCTGGCGCGCTCGGATCTGCCTCGACCTCGCCCGTGATCTTGTTCCACACGGTGGTGGTGTCGTGGATGCTCGACCGCGCCTTGACGGTCAGCTTTCCGGTGACGCGGAACACTAAGCCGCCAGGCACTGCAAGAGCAGCGTCGTGACGTTGTCGGTACCGCCGTTGCGGTTCGCCGCATCGACGAGCTCGGCGACGGCACGTTCGAGGCTCTTCGCACCCGAGGCAATCTCGGCAATCGCAGGATCCGTGACCATGCCCGAGAGGCCGTCGGAGCACAGGATGTAGACATCGCCGCTCTTGATCTGGTGCGAACGAATATCGACCTGGACGGTCTCGCGCATGCCGAGCGCGCGCGTGATGACATTCTTGTGGGGGAAGTTGCGCTCTTCCTCCTCGGTCATGTCCGGCTTTGCTTCTTTGTAATCTTCGAGCAGCGAGTGGTCGCGCGTGAGCTGGGAGATCGCATTGTCGCGCACGCGGTAGACCCGCGAATCGCCGACGTGACCGACGTAAATCTTGTCGCCGGAGACGAGCGTCGAGACGATCGTCGTACCCATGCCCTTGTAACGAAGGTCGCGATTCGAGGTCTCGAAGATGCGGAGGTTTGCGAGCTTGATGCCGCAGACCAGCCGGTTCTCGATATACGAGAGCGAGCGGTCCATCTTGTACGGCCACGTCGCGTCTTCGTCCTCGCGCGTGCGTTGATAGAACTCGCCGATCGTCTCGGCCGCCATCTTCGAAGCGACTTCGCCGGACGCGTGACCACCCATGCCGTCCGCGACAAGGAATAGCTGTTCGTCCTCGATTAACGAGAAGTAATCCTCGTTGTGCGTCCGCTTCATGCCGACGTCTGTTTTAGCCGCGTACCGAATCTTCATAGGAAGAACTGAGAGCCCCGTATTCCGCCAAAATCATAGGAGGGGCAACGGTGCTGCGTCAACCGAACCGCCCTACTTCTCGGCCTGAAGGAGATAGAGTGTGCGGGCCATGAAAGCCGAGATCTTGACGATTGGCGACGAGCTGTGCCGCGGCGAGATCGTGAACACGAACGCATCCTCGCTCGCACAACGCCTGTGGGACCTCGATATCACGACACGCTGGATGACCAGTTGCTGCGATGACACCGACGATATCACCTCGGCGCTGCGCCAGGCGGTCGAGCGCGCCGACGTCGTGATTTGTTCCGGCGGGCTGGGACCCACCGAAGACGATCTGACGGTCGACGTGGTCTCGGCGCTCGCCGGTGTGGCCCCGGTGGTCGACGAGACCGCCCGGGCGCAGATGGAGTCGTTTTTTACCCGCATGCCGGCGCGTTCGGACAATGCCGGCCTCGCCGCGATCCAGCTCCGCCAGGTCCGGGTCCCGACCGGAGCCCGCGTGCTCGGCAACCCGGCCGGACTGGCGCCGTGTTTCGAACAACCCATCTACAAACAACAAGGCTCGCCGATTCCTGTGTTCTGCCTGCCCGGGTTCCCGCGCGAGATCAGTGGGATCTGGGAAGCTGCTCTACGAGGGCGGCTCGCCGAGCTCCGCGAAGCGGCCGGTGAGGTCGAGCGGATCGCGCGTCGAATCTATCGCGGGTTCGGGCGGGGCGAGTCGCAGATCTCGCAACTTTGTCGGGGCATCGTCGACGGGGTTCCCGGCGCGACGATCCACTATCAAGTGAAGTTTCCCGAGACGCTCGTCAAGCTCGTCGTGCGCGATCCCGATCAAGCCGCGGCCGATGCGCGGCTCGCGACGATGGATGCGGAGATCCGCGAGCGCCTCGCAGGGGTGGTCTATGGAACCGGCGACGACAACCTCGTCGCGGTCGTGACCCGGCAGCTGATCGCGACCAAGCGCACCGTCGCGACCGCGGAGTCGTGCACTGGCGGCATGATCGGGGAGCTGCTGACGTCTCTGCCGGGGAGCTCTGCCGCATTCGTCGGCGGCGCGATCACCTATTCGAACAAAGAAAAGATGCGGCAGCTCGGCGTCGCGAAGGCGACCCTCGAGACGCACGGCGCGGTCAGCGAAGAGACCGTGCGGGAGATGGCGAGCGGCGCGCGCGGACGGTTCGGGACCGAGCTCGCGGTCGCGGTGAGCGGCATTGCCGGCCCCGACGGAGGTACGCCCGAGAAGCCGGTCGGCACCGTGTGGTTAGCGATCGCCACGCGCGACGCCGTCAAGACGAAGAAGCTCGCGTGGCCGGGGACGCGCGAGCAGATCCGCCAGCTATCGGCGTGGTGGGCCTTGAGCTTGATCCTCGAAGAGGTGAAGTCGTGAGTGAAGAAGGAACGCGCTTGTTCGTCGGTGTTCGGGTCTCGGTTCAGACCGCCAATGCGCTCGCGCAGTGTGCCGAGCAGCTCGCGCGCCGCGCGAAGGACGTCAACCTCGACATCAGGTGGGTCTCTCCGACCAACTATCACTTGACCCTGAAGTTTCTCGGCTGGGTCCAGCCCGAGCTCATCCACGCCGTCGAAGACCGGATCTCTGCCGCGCTCGTCGGCTTCCAGCCCTTCAAGTTCCGGACGGCTCGGCTCGGGGGGTTTCCTTCGCTGGATTCGGCCGACGTAGTGTGGGCTGGGATCGAAGATCGGGGCGAGACCGCAGAGCTTGCCACCCGGATCGAGGCGGCCTGCGTGACGCTCGGGTTCGCAGCCGAGAGTCGCGGCTTTAAAGCTCACGTTACGGTAGGTCGTGCACGAGAAACTCGACCGCTGAAAGATGTCGTGTTACCCATGTCGGAACAAATGTTCAGTGACACCCGGGTGGACGGCGTAATTCTGTTTGAAAGCGAAACGAAATCAGCTGGTTCCGCATATAAGGAAATCTCTAAAATCGCCTTCAAAACAGCCGATCCGACCCTTGTGCAGACCAAAAAAAGTCAGACCGAAGCCTTAGACATGGCGCTCGAAACTGACGACGGATGGCCACGCGAACGGGCCAAATAAGGAGCGCTCAAAGCGCTCCGGGAGACAAATCGGATGAAGGAATCTAACGACAAAGCATCGCCCACGGCCCGCGTCGAAAACGCCTCCTCGCAGGCGCGCGACAAGGCCATCGACCTCGCCCTCGCTGCCATCGACAAGCAGTTCGGCAAGGGCGCCATCATGAAGCTCGGCAAGGATCCGATCGACCGCGAGATCAGCGTGGTTCCGACCGGCTCGCTTGGCCTCGACATCGCGCTCGGTATCGGCGGCCTGCCGCGCGGCCGGATCGTCGAGATCTATGGACCGGAGTCGTCCGGTAAGACGACGTTGACGCTGCACATCGTCGCCGAGGCGCAAAAGCGCGGTGGCGTGTGCGCGTTCATCGACGCGGAGCACGCGCTCGATGTGAACTACGCGAAGAAGCTCGGCGTGAAGACCGAAGAGCTCCTCGTCAGCCAGCCAGATTTTGGCGAGCAGGCGCTCGAGATCGCCGACATGCTCGTGCGCTCGAATGCCGTCGACGTCATCGTCATCGACTCCGTCGCGGCACTCACGCCGAAGGCCGAGCTCGAGGGCGAGATGGGTGACACCCACGTCGGTCTCCAGGCTCGCCTGATGAGCCAGGCCCTCCGCAAGCTGACCGCCGCGATCTCGAAGTCGCGAACGATGGTCATTTTCATCAACCAGATCCGTATGAAGATCGGCGTGATGTTCGGTTCGCCGGAGACCACCACGGGCGGCAATGCCCTCAAGTTCTACTCGTCGGTGCGCCTCGATATTCGTCGGGTCGGCGCCCTCAAGAAGGACGAGGACGTGATCGGCAATCGCACGCGCGTCAAAGTCGTGAAGAACAAGATGGCGCCGCCGTTCAAGGAGGTCGAGTTCGACATCCTTTACGGCCAGGGTATCTCGCGTGAGGGCGACCTCGTGGACCTCGCTTCGGAAGCGAACATTGTCGACAAGAGCGGCGCCTGGTTCTCGTACAACGGCGAACGGATCGGCCAGGGTCGCGAGAACGCGAAGCAGTTCTTGATCGATCATCCCGAGACTTATAATTCGATCGAAGCGAAGGTCCTGGCGCATCACAGCATTCGCCGGATCGGCGTTGATGTGGCGCCCGAGCACACTGTCGTCCCCGTTGTCGCGTCGGCGGGTAAGCCAGATGACGCTATTAAAGCAGCGACTTCCGCTCCGGCGGCACGGACTGCGACACCAGCGCCCAATGGCAATGGAAAACGCCCCAATGCGTGAGCAATGCTCACGTGTAATTGAGAGTCAAATTAACTGACGTACGGATTCCGGACACGGGATCTGGTTGTGACAAGGCTGGCATCCTGCCGGCCTTTGTCATTTGAGTAGCTTGCGTTCGACACACAAGTGGGCGATCACTCCGCTGCCGAAAGCAACTGTTGGGAGGCTCGTTTAATGTTCGTCTATCTTCCACTTCGTTGGAAATGGGTCGGTGCGGTCGCGACGTCTGCGCTCGCGCTCACCGCATGCACCCGTCCTGATGAGTACAGCGATCTGCGGCCTGATGGTCCGCCAGAGGTACTCACCGTCTCCGTCAATGCGCTCGACACGCGCCCCGCTTTCTTCGGGGTCGGACAAGCGCTCGAACAGGCCACCTACTGCAAAACAATCGGACCAAACGATCAGGGCATCGGAGATCCGAAGCGCCCTGGTGAGGTGAACCTGGTCGACATCACGCAGCTCGTGTACTGCCCGGCCGACCTGACCATGGGCGTCCCCGAGATCACGAGTGCGATGCCCGAGGCGTGGTACGTCCGCATCGAGTTCGACGAGCTCCTCGATCCCGCGATCGAAGACCTCGTTGCCGATGTCGACCCCACGGGAGTTCCGACCGGCACCTACACGGGCACGTTGGCGAAGACCCAGCCGGTGACCCTCAAGTGCGAGAGCTCGACGGGCTCGGGCCTTGTCGATGTCCCGTACGACGGCTACTACTCGCCGTCTGGCAACCTGATCTCCTACCCCCTCGGACCCAGCCTCGTGATCATTCCGACCGATGCTTCGACCATCGCGACGAACTCCGAGTGCTTCGTGTCCTTGAAGGACAAGATCCACGATAAGGACGGCAACGAGGTCCCCGCTGATCAGCGCGGCACCGCGGCCATCCCATACAGGTTCAAGACCGCACCGATCCAGATCACGGCGATCTCGCCGAAGGACTCGGCAACGAACTCGCTCGCTCCGGCCGCCGCCGGCGTCGATCTGACGTTCAACGCCTCGATCAGTGCGACCGACTTCACCGCGACCTCGCTGAACTTCACGCCCACCGTTGCGAACGTCGGCGCGTCGGAATCGGCTCCGAACGAGTACTTCATTTATGGCGACTTCCCCGCCGCGGCTGGTCCGTTCACGTTCACGATCCCGCAGGGCACCGTGTTTCATGACCAGTGTGGTCACGCGACGACGTTCGGCGCTGCAACGGCCGCCAACCAGACGCTGACCCGGTTCAGCACGAAGGCGATCGCGCTCACGGGGCTCGCCCCCGCTGCCGAGCCCGGCACCAAGGTCGCGCTCACGTTCAACCAGTACATGAACGACGCGACACTCGCGGCGACCGAGTACACGATCACCCCGGCGCTCGCGAATGCGCGCGTCGAGGTTTCGGGCCTCGACCAGACCAAGTTGCTGATCGCCGGTGACTACGCGCTCGGTACGACGTACACGTTCACGCTCCCGACGAGCGCGACGATCGATGATTGTCCGGGCGCCGAGGGATACTTCGCCGGTGACCCCACTGTGTGTGTGAAGAGCGCGACCTTCAGCTCGCCGTCGGAGCAGACCGTGACATTCACGACCGCGAGCGCGATCGCGCTCAAGTCGGTCACGCCCGCCGACAATGCGACCGTGACAAGCGGTCGGATCTCGCTGACGTTCAACCAGGAAATGGATCCGGCGACGTTCGATGCGTCGGACTACACGATCACCCCCCCCGTCACGCTGACTGCGCGGAACGCGGGTGTCTTCGCGTACGCCAACGGCGCTGCCGGAAGCTACGAGACCTTGCAGCTCAGTGCCGCTGCTGGCTCCTTCGTGAATGGTACGACGTACACGTTCACGTTGAAGGGCACCGCATCGCTCGCGGACAAGCTCGGCAATGTCTACAGCCCTGGCACGGACAAGGTGATTCACTTCACCTACACGGTCCCCGCCGCCACCCCCCCCCACGTTTGTCTCTAGGAAGGGATAACCATGAAGAAGCTATCTACGTTCATGGCAGTTGCCCTCGCCTTCGGGGGGACCTCGCTCATCAAGTCTGAAGTCGCCTTTGCTCAAGCAACGACGGTCGGCCAACTCCGCGGTGTCGTTCGCGACACCGGCGCGAAGGAGCCTGCAGTCGGTGCGACGGTTGTCGCGACGTCGCCCGCCCTTCAGGGCGAGCAGGTCGTCATCACCGACGAGACCGGTCAGTACTTCGTCACGTCGCTGCCCCCTGGCATGTACACGCTGACGGTCTACTACAACGACGCCACCTACTCGCGCGGCAACGTGCTCGTGCAGGTCGGTAAAGAGGTCGTCATCAACATCTCGGTCAACTCGGTCACGAACGCCGGCAGGCCCAAGGGCGAAGTCATCGAGATCAAGGGCAGCGCCCCGATCGTCGATCAAGGATCGACGAAGACCGGTCTGACGCTGACGTCGGACTATACGAACAACGTGCCGACGGGCCGTACGTTCGGCGCCACGATGGGCGCGGCGGCCGGTTCGCAGGGCGACCAGTACGGCATCTCGTTCGGCGGCGCTACGTCGGTCGAGAACACGTACGTTGTCGAAGGCATCAACACGACGGATACGGCCTACGGCCTGCTGTCGTCGAACTTGCCGAACGAGTTTATCAACGAGACCGAGGTCATCACCGGCGGTTACAACGCCGAGTACGGCCGCGCGACCGGCGGTATTGTCAACGTGGTTACCAAGTCGGGCTCGAACGAGTTCCACGGCTCGGTGTTCGGCACATTCTCGCCGAGCTCGTTCACCGCCCAAGCCAAGACGGTGCAAACCGAGGGTGGGTCGGTCGACAACCAGCTCAACGCCGGCAACATCTGGGATATCGGCGCCGAAGTCGGCGGTCCGATCATCAAGGACAAGCTGTGGTTCCACGTCGGCTTCGATCCGTCGGTGGTGAACGCGACGAACACTCGGCTTGTCCAGAGCCAGGTCGATGCCAACCAGGACGGCGTCGCAGATATCGATCCGGCGACCGGCCTGACGAAGCACGAGCTCGTGTCGAAGTCGCAGGTCGATGGCTCGGCCAAAACGTACTACTACACCGCCAAGATCAACGGTGCGATCGATCAAAACAACCAGTTCCAGATCAGCGCGTTCGGTAACCCGCGCACGAACCATCGTCCGTACACGGGCTCCGGGAGCCAGAACACCACGTCGGCTCTCACCGACGACTCGCTGAACCAAGACTCGGGTGCCCAGGACGTGTCGGCGAAGTGGACCTCGAAGCTCAACGGCGGCAAGACCGAGTTAGACGCGGTGGTCGGTTATCACCACGCGTACTCGAACACCACGTCGGCGACGGACGCCGGCAACAAGTCGTTCGTCTACTACCGCTACGAACGCTCGCTCCAAGACTTCGCCGATATCGAAGGCCCGGGTATCAGCGCGAAGTGCACCGACGGTGGTGCAGGTGATCTCTATCCGTTGATCCGGAACTGTCCGGTCACGAACTACCAGGAGTCGGGTCTGGGGCTGCTCGAGAATCGCAGCAACGACCGTCTGACGGGCGCGCTGTCGATCACCCAGCGCCTGAAGCTCGCGGGCTATCACGTGTTCAAGGGCGGCATCGATTACGAGGGCTCGACCTACGACACGACCCAGAACTACTCGGGCGGCATCGGTTCGTTCTACCGCGCGCGCTCCGGCACGTGGCGGTTCCAGAACTTCTACAACATCGAACGCAACCTGACGGCAGCCGAGGTCGCAAACCCGAGCTCGGTCACGCTCGCGAACGATGAAACGCTGTGCTCGAGCGGTCGCGCTCTCTGCAAGCAGAGCCCGACCCTCGCGCGTTCCGCGAGCGACGGCAGCCTCGGCGCGTTTATCCAGGACTCGTGGCAGATCGCTCCGAACTTCACGCTGAACGCGGGTATCCGGTTCGAGCACCAGACCGCTGGCATCCCGAAGGAAGTCCAAGGCACGGTTACGCCCCAAAACGAGACGGTCGGCAGCACCGGCTTCACGCTCAACAACTGGGCGCCGCGCATCGGCTTCGTGTGGGATCCGAGCCAGGAGGGTAAGGCGAAGATCTTTGCTCACTGGGGCCGCTTCTACGAGAACATTCCGATGGATCTCAACATCCGTTCGCTCGGCGGTGAGATCGACAACATCGCGAACCTCAATGCGAAGCACCTCGTCAACGGTCAGGCGGGCTACAACCCGAGCTGCGCCGTCGACCATGCGATGGGCACCGACGTCGGTTCGACGCTCAAGAACTGCACGGACTTCGCGCAGGCCTCGATCTTCGGCAGCGGCGTCGAGTACGTGACCCCGGGCATCCAGGGTCAGTACTCGCAGGAAGCGATCTTCGGCGCGGAGTACGAAGTGCTCCCCGACACGAAGGTCGGCCTGACCTACACGCACCGCACGCTCCCGGTCGTCGTCGAAGACATCTTCCTCGCGAACGGTGACTACGGCATCACGAACCCCTCGGAGAACTTCGACGCCGAAGCCGACAAGCTGTCGGCGAAGGCGAAGACCGAGCAGATGTCGACCGATGCAAACGTCGTCGCGCAGGGCAACCTCGATGCGTCGCGCGCCGCCGGTATGTACCGCATCAAGCAGTACGACGCGCCGTCGCGTAACTACGACTCGCTCGCGTTCAACATTACCCAGCGCCCGACGAAGAACTCGCTGATCCTCGCGTCGTACACGTACTCGAAGGAGCAGGGTAACTTCCCCGGTCTGTTCTCGACGGAGACCGGCCAGCTCGATCCGAACATCACGTCCCAGTTCGATCTCCCGGCGCTCCTCGCGAACCGGTACGGCGCCCTCGGTCTCGATCGCCCGCACAACGTCAAGATCGACGGCTTTTACCGCTTCGATCTGAAGCAGGCAGGTCTCATCACGATCGGCACCAGTCTCCGTGCGCAGTCGGGCATCGCCCACAACGTGCTCGGCGCGGATATCGTGTACGGACCCGGCGAGTCGTACCTCCTGCAGCGTGGCTCGGCGCCGCGTTCGCCGACGACGGGCCAGGCGGACTTCCACCTGAGCTACGGTCGCCGCCTCGACAAGACGAAGACTCTCGAAGTGTTCGGCGATGTGTTCAACATCAGCGACGCGCAGCAGGAATCGGCGACGGACGAGAACTACACGACCGACTCGGCAAACCCGATCGTCGGTGGTGACATGAACGACCTCAAGCACGTGAAGGCCATCAGCGCCGACACGTCGACCGAGACCGCGCACACGCCGGTCTTGAACCCGAACTTCGGCCACACGACGTCCTACCAGCAGGCGCCGCGTAGCTTCCGGTTCGGCGTCCGCCTGACGTTCTAAGCAGCCCGATCCTTTGGATCAAAAAGGCCCCGTGATCACGGGGCCTTTTCGTATTTCGGGCGTCAGACCGAAATGGCGGATCCAGCCGTTCGAGGGAGGATGGATATCCGCTTTGGCGATCACTCGTCGTTTCATCGAGCCGCTTTCGGCATGACCGCCGGCTCCGCCGCGCTCGGGGGCGCGCTCGGGGGCGCGCTCGGGGGCGCGCTCGGGGGCGCGCTCGGGGGCGCGCTGCACGGCGTGATGCCGACGTCGCCGGTGGCGCCGCTGCTCGGGGGACTATTCGGCATCGCGATCGGTGCGGCGCTCGGTTACGGCAAGCCGTTCCTGCGCCTCGGCGCGGCTGCGCTCGCGAGCGTACCGTTGCTGTTCATGACGACCAGCTCGCCTGCACTCGCGCTAAGCGCGGGCATCATGTCGCTCGGGGCGCTCGGGCTGACGCTCGGTGGACGCGGCCTGCGCAGAGTTGTCATCACGCTGCTCGGCGCGGCAGTCACCTTGCTCGCGATGTGGACCGCGCTGCGCTTCGAGCACGCGCGGGCGACGGCGATGTGGTCGCCGTGGGTCACCGCGGGTGCGTCGAGTGCGGCGATGGGCATCGTCGGTGTGATCGCGTTACTGCCGCGTCACCTCTCGCTCGAGATCGATCCGGTGAAACGCGCGATCGCGCGCTTGCCGGCGACGCTCGATAGCGAGGTTCGTGGCCTGTGTATGCGCACGGTCGCGATCTGGAACGAGATCAAGACCAAGCTCGCCGCGACCGATCCGAGCGCGGGCCTCGTGCGCGAAGCGGTCGTCAAGACCCTCGAGGTCGCGGCGACCAGCGCGGAGAGCCAGCCAAACACCAGCGAGGAGGACCTCGTTCGCCGGATGGAAGGTCTCGATCGCCGGATCTCGTCGGCTACCGATGACGAGGTCAAGACCCAGTACACCTCGGCGCGCGCCGCGCTCTCGGATCAGCGGACGTATCGCGGCCGGATCCGCCAGCACCACGAGCGCCTCGTCGCGCGGCTTCACCATCACCTCGCGGCGCTCGAGAAGTTCCAGCTCGCCGTCGGCGTGAACTCGAGCCTGCGCGCGTTGGAGCTGGGGCCGCAACTCCAGGATCTTTCGTGGGATGTTGCGGAAGGGGAGGCGCTCGATGCTGAAGTGGGCGAAGGGTAGCCAACGCTGATACGCTTCGCGCCATGCGCGCGTTTACTCGATTGGTGCTGGCCCTCGGGCTGGCGGTCTCGGCTCCTGCGTTCGCGGATAAAGATGCCGACGCCTCGTACAAGGAGGGGCTCGCCTACAAAGCCGAGAACAAGCCCGATCAGGCCATCAAGGCGATGGAACAGGCCGTCGCTACGAATCCCAAGCACGGCATGGCGTGGGCATCGCTCGGCGCGATGTACCGGCAGAAGAAAGACCTGCCCAAGACGATCGATGCCTACGAGCACGCGACCGCGCTCATCACCAAGGACCCCGTGCTGTGGACGAACCTCGGCACGGCTTACGCGAAAGCGGAGAAGTGGGATCAGGCGCTCGCAGCCTTGCAGACCGCATGCAAGTTGAACCCGAAGGATGCGGAGATTCGTGCGTGGCTCGGTACGGTCCAGCGCAAGAAGTACGACTACCCGAACGCGATCCTCAACCTCGAGATGGCCGTCAAGCTCAAGCCCGACAACGCCGATTGGCAGCACAACCTCGGCGTCGCGTATCGATTCGCGAAGCGCGATGACGATGCGATCAAGGCGCTGTCGGCCGCAGTCGCACTGAACGACAACGACGCTCAATATCATTTCGACCTCGCGGTCGCGTATCGCCGCAAGCAGGACATCGACAAGGCGATTCTCCAGTACGAGCGCGCGACCGAGCTCGATCCCGCGAATGCCGACGGCTGGTTCGACCTCGGCTACATGTACAAGGAGAACCACGACAACGACAAATCGGCCGATGCGTTCTCGCACTACCTGAAGCTCAAGAAGGGCGACTCGTCAGCGACCGATGGCGTGAAGCGCGTTACCGACGAGTGCGCGGCGATGGGCAATGCGAACTGCGGCGCCGATAGCAAGAAGCCGCCCACGAAGAGTCCGCCGAAGAAGAAGTAGCGCTGCGTGGTACGCTGTCCGCATGAGGATCAGCTGGCTCTCCCCCGAGGAGATCGCTGCGGCTCGCGCGGCACTCACTGTGGACGGGGCGACATACGAGAGCCACTTCACCCTGGCGTTCGTGGCGCCGGCCGCACCGAGCGAGCCCCAGCTGCTCGATTGGTCCGGGATCACCGAGCATGTCGCACGGGCCGAGCGGGTCTCGGAGGTCGTGCGCGAGCACGGGTTGGTCGCGGCGCGCGAGCGCTTCGGCGGCTCGGGCAACGCGATCGAAGCCGCGACTATCGCAGCCGCGGCGCACGAAGGCGCGGCGCTCGGGCGCGAAGAAGTGATCGGCGTACTGCGCTGTCCGATCGACAACTACCTGTTCTACGCCCCGTTCCTCGAGCTCCTGGTCTCGCTGTCGCCGGGCGCGCCCGAGACCACGATCAAGATCTACGAAGAATTCACCGACGCGTACACCGCGTCGCTCGCGACGATGCCGCACGGCGCGCCTCGGATCGGTGCGATGCGCGACGGCCTCGCGGACATGTACGTCAGCGCGGGGTTGCTCGATCGCGCCGAGGCGATGTTCGAGCGCCGCCATGAAGAAGATCATGGCGATGTCGCGGTCGCGCTCTCGGCAAGCCGCGCGTTCCTCGCCGCGGGTAGCGTGAGCCGCGCGCTCAAGTGGCTGGGGATTGGCGCAGTCCGCGCGCACGAGCTCGGCAAGAGAGACCTCGCCGAGAAGCTGCAGCAGAAGCAAGACTCGCTGCGCAAGCGCCTGAGCTGAACGTCAGATCAGGCTGGTATGACCCAGCCATGGCCAAGATCAGGGCGGTGAAGGCGCCGAAGAGCGTCCACGTGTGCCAGCAGTGCGGCCACGAAGAGACCAAGTGGCTCGGTCGCTGTCCGGCTTGCCAGGAATGGAACTCGCTCGTCGAGCAGTTCGCCGAGGTCGCGATGCCGCGGCCGAGCTCGAGCGGCGTCGCTGTGGGCGAAGGGCCTCAGTCGATCACCGGCGTCGTCGAGATCAATGGCACGCGCCTCGTCGCGGGCATCGGCGAGCTCGATCGCGTGCTCGGTGGAGGCCTCGTCGCCGGCTCCGCGGTGCTCCTCGGCGGTGATCCGGGCGTCGGCAAATCTACCCTGCTGATCCAGGCGCTCGCCGGGCTGTGCGCCTCGGGCACCGTGCTCTATGCGACCGGCGAAGAATCCGTCGCGCAGACCGCGATGCGCGCGCGCCGGGTCGGCGCGGCGCGCGATGCGATCTCGATCGTTGCCGAGACCGATGTCGAGAAGATCCTCGCTCACGCGATCGCGGCGCGCCCGGCCGTGCTCGCGGTCGATTCGATCCAGACCGTGTATACGCCAGCGCTCGATTCGATCCCGGGCTCGCTCGCGCAAGTGCGTGAGTGCGCGAGCCGGCTCGTCCAGTTCGCGAAGACCACCGGCACCCCGGTCGTGATCGTGGGTCACGTGACGAAAGATGGTGGGCTCGCGGGCCCCAAGACCCTCGAGCACCTCGTCGATGCGGTGCTCCAGCTCGAAGGCGATGGCGGGCCGTACCGGATCCTGCGCGCGCACAAGAATCGGTTCGGTTCGACGCAAGAGATCGGTGTGTTCGAGATGGTCGGCGCCGGGATGGCCGAGGTCGCGAATCCATCGGCCCATCTACTCGCGGAGCGAGCGATCGGTGCACCCGGCTCGGTCGTTGTCGCGTCCGCGGATGGCACGCGGCCACTCCTCGTGGAGATCCAGGCGCTCGTCGCACCCGCCGTTGCCACGTTCGGCCGGCGCACCGCGGCGGGTGTCGATAGCAATCGCGTCGCCTTGCTCCTCGCCGTACTCGCGCAGCGCGCCGGGTGTGACGTGCTCGATCGCGACGTGTTCGTCAACGTCGCCGGCGGCATCCGGCTCGCCGAGCCGGCGATCGATCTGGGCATCGCGTGCGCGATCGCGTCGTCGGCTCGCGGGCGCGCGATCGATGCGCGCACCGTGATGTTCGGCGAGGTCGGGCTCGCCGGTGAGATCCGTGCGGTCACGCTGTGCGAGCAGCGCCTCGCCGAAGCCGCGCGGCTCGGCTTCGAGCGCGCGATCTTGCCGGCGCAGAATGCCAAGCGCATCAGCGATCGTTCGGGGCTCGAGCTGATTGCCGTCGATCGCCTGCAGACCGCGATCGGCTACCTCTAAGTCATCTTTGGGGCGTGCGGGTCACGGTGAACGTGATCGCGTACGTCGGCGTCCCGACGAGCCCGAGCTCGACCTCGGGCACGGTGTCGATCGCGGCCTCCTGATCGTCGTGCATGACCTGGAGATAGATGAGGACAGCCTCCTAGTCGCCACATAGCTCGCGTGCCGGAGCCGAGCGGACTGTCGTCCGAGCTGATCGAGCACGGCCGCGCGACGGCGGCCGTCGGCGCGACGGCGGCCGTCGGCGCGACGGTCGGCCACATGCCGGGCCAGCCGAGGAGGGTTGTTCTCGGGCTTCCCGGTCCCGGTCGGCTTCGTGTTGCCGACCGGATTGGCGACCGGTTAGTTAGCACTACTGCGTCACGTTAGAGGACGATGGATGCCTGTGTGGCGAGGCGCGTGGCACGTCGGGCAGCGAGGGAGCCAGCGCGCGATGGCCCGTGCGATCGCGAGGCGCATGGTTGC
>Ga0123338_10000123_pt1 | contig 82760 bp, 58 predicted proteins | sample grotaG_FD_89793 | JGI IMG/M metagenome (GOLD analysis project Ga0123338, IMG submission 89793) | Glacier valley bacterial and archeal communities from Borup Fiord, Nunavut, Canada, to study Microbial Dark Matter (Phase II) -... | ecosystem: Environmental > Aquatic > Freshwater > Ice > Glacier ... | reverse complement strand
ACTTTGCCACTTGTCATTTTTGGCATACATATCCTGGAAATACCAACGATGCCAATTTTGGGAAGTGGCAAAAGTGGCAAAGTTGGCAAAAGTGGCAAAAGAGTCACCTTAGTAACCCAACCAGTCACCACTAATTCGGATACCCCATATAAAATAATAAGGAATAAATAATAAGAAATAAGGAATTAACGCGTTCCTTTTTCCTGAAGATACTCCGAAGTGCTGATTACATTGGCAAAAGTGCCATCGAGTGCACCCATAAAGGCAGCCTGAACTTTTGCAGCTTCAACTACTTCATTGTTAAATGTGATATCACGTGTCGCACAGGCATCATGAATTAAGGTGACAGCAAATCCAAGATCACAGGCAGCTCTGGTGGTGGTATCAATACACATATAACTCATAGCACCACATATAACCAATTCATCAATTTTCTGAGCCTTGAGTATATCAAGTAAGATAGTTTTTCGAAAGCTATTGGGGAAATTCTTTTGAACAATGCACTCATCTTTCAATGGTAGTAATGTTGAATGAATTTCGGCACCAATGCTTCCCTGAACAAAAAAGCTGGCATCAGCCTTAAGTGCAATGTGTTGAACATGAACAATCGGCCAATTTCTATTCCTGAAAAGAGAAAGCAGAAGAACAGCATTTCCTGAAGCTGCCTCCATATTGTATAGCTCCATTTTTCCACCTGTGAAATAATCATTCTGAATGTCAATGAGTAACAGCAATTGGTTTTTCATTTAAGTCCATTTTAAAGTTTGAAAATCAAAGGTACAAAATCAATCCTTCAATGAGATTAATACTTTCAATCTTAATTGAAAAAAGGGTTATTCTATCATTCTTTTGGGTAAGAATTAGTTAAGCTTAAAAAGTATTATTCAGTTTCAGTAGTGATAAATAATAGGATAGGGAGTTTATAAAATTCGTTTAAGTACTTCTTCTCTTTTCTGTCGGGAAATAGGAATATTGCTGCCATCTGTCATAGCAATATAACCACCGTCGGTTTTAATGTATGCAGTAATTTTACGGCAATTGATAAGATGAGATTGGTGTGTGCGCAAAAAATTGTGATGTTCGAGAATTTCCTGGTATTCTTTGAGCGTTTTGCATACCATGTATTCTTTTTTTCCTTCCAGAAAAATCCGTGTATAATTACTATCTGCTTCTAACCTAACAATTTGATTAATGGCAATAAACTCAATTTTGTCGGCCAGAGGTAAAGCGATCCGTTTTTCATCCTCCGTTCGATCAATGTTGGCAATAAGTTCCACTAACCGCTGATTTTCTTTCTTCTTGAGAATCTGTGCCTGGGCTTTTTCAACTGCCTTCGACAACTCAAATATATCAATAGGCTTTAGAATGTAGTCAATGGCGCAAAATTTTACAGCCTGAATGCCATATTGGTCAAAGGCAGTCACGAAGATAACTTCGAAGTTTTGCTGATTGAGCGACTTTAACAAATCGAATCCTGAACCTCCCGGCATTTCGATATCCAGAAAAATCAAGTCAGGTGATAGTTGTTTGATCAGTTTCAAGGCTTCAGTTGCTGATGATGCTTCTCCTATGATTTCGATCTGCTGACAATATTCCTGTATTAAATCCCTCAGGTTATTTCGGCTTTTGGGTTCATCGTCAACGATGATGCATTTGGTTTTCATAAGCTAATCAATTGGAATAATAAGAGTTGCCATTGTTCCTGGGCTGGTAACATTATTTTCAACAGTCAGTTTGGCCTCTTTACCGTCTAAATTTAAGATGTTTATCCGTTCTTCCACCAACTTCAGGCCAAATCCTTTCTGACTAAGCGAGTCATTTATTTTTTGAGATAATCCAATACCATTATCTGACACAACGATGCAAAGATTTCCATTTTGCCGATTTACCGAAATGTTTAGTTTTCCTAATTCGCCTTTACCTGATAATCCATGCACAACGGCATTTTCGGCCAATGGCTGAATGATCATTCCAGGGATCTCAATTAAATCATTATTCAAAGTCGGATCTGTATTTATCTCAAATTTGAATTCGAAACGTAATTGCTCCAATTGACAATACAATTCAACAGCCTGAAGTTCGTCAGATAATGAAATTCTGCTTTTATCAGAGTTATTCAGAACCCCTCGTAAGAGAATTGCAAATTTTGACAAGTAAATATTTGCCTCTTTAAACTGGTTGCTGTTGATGAGTGATTGTATGGAATTGAGGGCGTTGAAGATAAAATGAGGATTCATCTGAGAGCGTATTGCCTTTATTTCCAACTCTTTAATGCGGCGTTTCGCAGCTTCCTGTTTTTTAAGTTGACGGATACGTATTTTATAAATCCATAAACCTATTAGAAATGTGAAAAGGATGGAGCCGAAGCTCCAACCAGTAATATTTAACATCGCTATTTTCTCAGCTTTCGAATAACGTTTTGTGTTTATCGTTTTTCGAAGTGACTTTTCAAACTCCGAAATTCGACCCTTATATTTGTGTGATGATGGATCTTCTGCATTGTTTTCCACAATTCGAAACCACTTGTCGAGCATGTAACATTTTGTTTGTTCGCCTAGCAACTCAGATTTTAAATAGTTTAGAGGAAGTTCAAGGTAAGATACATTGGTAAGGTTAAGAATCGTGGTATCTAGCTTAATCTCTGTACTATAATTAAGAGGATTTCTTGCAAATATAAATTCGACTTCGTCTGATCGAAATTTCTCAATTATTTCCTTATAATCATTTATATCCTCTTTTGGTCCTTGTAAAACAATCAAACAAATGGGTTTACCTTTTAGTTTTTCCAGATTAAAACTCGAACTATCGCTCAATACAAATGAATTGATGGGAAATTGTTTTCCGATTTTCAGCATTTCTGAAGTTTCATATACTCTTTTCAACGGTTCAGTTAATGCCGGATCAGTACAATTATTGATAAAATTCTGATAATAAGGAGTTACAATATTATTATCCGTCAATCCTTTTCTCAATTCCAATTCGATAGACTTCGCTATTTGTTTATAAAGCGGATATCCCTGAAGTGAAGCCTGAGCGAAAAAATAGCTTTCAAGAAAGTTTCCATAAGATATTTTACCTGCTGCCCATCCCAAACGATTTTGTTTAAATTGTTGGGCCCTTTCAATAAATTTTTGATAGGATGAATTCCATTCATACGGATTCATTAAAATGGACATGGTATCAACTTCCAGAAAAAAGTCAGTTGGATAATCTGGTTTGCGAAACTTATTGTCAAAGTAAGGAACTTTTGAGTTTCTCAAACTCATAATATAGGCAGTTTGTTGCTCTTCGTTAAAGTATAACTTGGCAACAGCAAAAAAGTATTTCATATCAGATTGGAAATAACTGATACATTCATTGGAAGTTTTCCTACGGTAACTTTCAATAAGCTGATTGACTTTCTGTTTCGTTTCTTTATCTTTATTGATAATGGACTGAATATCTGTTTCTATTGAAAAACCAGTTCTGTATTGATCCAATTCGTTTGATAACATGGTATTGTAAGCTGCATTACCTGAAAAGTAATTCGATTTATTCAAGTCAGGCGAAAAGTATTCGTTTGGTTTTGTTTCTGCATATTGATTGTATTGAACTTCGCGTGCCTGATGCCCTATTGCTGAGATATTCAAGGTGTCACCTGGTTCCATAAACGTGGTTAATGATTTATTTCCAACCATAATTCGCAGGCGTAGTGGTCTCTTTAGAAAAACAGGACAATTGAATGAGCCATCACTTTGGGTTTTAAATTGTATTTCAGGAAAATAGTATTCTGAATTTTCACCCTTCATACTTATTATAATCTTTTGATTGATTTGATCTATCAACTTCCCCTGAATTATGGCATTATGTATAAGCGGAAAAGATGCATCGGTTAATATCAATTTCATGTCAGGCAGTTTAATTTTCATCGGAACTCTTCTGTCAGTGGTAATCGCATGATTGGGTAATGAATCGACAAACATCAATTGGGTTGAATAAATACCAATCAATAATGAATCACTGTTGCTTTCAGTGTAGGTAGTAGTACTCAAAGACAGATACGAAGATCCAATTTGAGTAAGCTTTGTTATACTGTGTTTGTTGTTTTTAAATGACGTAAGGCGGGTAATTTTTCCGGCTGGCGTTACTTCCAAGCTGAATTGATTGACTGTTTCAGGACTTGTTTTGTTTTCATCAAATGTTGGATAGTATGAATCATAGCCATAGTATTGGTTACCATACTTTTTTTTGATTTTAAAATGATCTATTCTTACCTGATATTGCTGATTGTTATTTGGTAACAGCTTCTTTAATTGATATTTCAAAAGATAAATTGTACCATTAAACTGTTCTTGTTTCATATCAGGCAGATTGAAACTTGTTTTGTAATTTTGCTCTACCTGTACTTCAAACCAATCGCCTTCTTTCAAGCGAAAACGTCCTTCAGTGTTCTGAGCAATCAGGTTGGTAGATAGTAACAACAGCCAACCGAGGAGTAGTGTAAAAGTGGTTTTTTTCATTGCTTTCAAAGATTTAGAATTTATATTACAAAAGCAAATATCATAAAAGATATTTTCACTCATGGACACTATTTAGTAATCAGCAGTTCTGACTTACTATTTGGAGTTTTATGCATATATTCTCAGCAAAAACAATACTTTTGGAGTCTTAAAAATCATAGTTATGCCAGTTATTGATCTTGAAAAATGTACCCGTTGTTTAAAATGTGTCAATGATTGTCCATCAAGGGCTATTACAATCGAAACTGGTGCCATTGCTGATACCTGCATTCATTGCGGTCATTGTGTAGCAATATGTGCAGCGATGGCAGTATCTCCTGATTTTGGCGAAATTTATCCTCTTAAGGAGCAGACTGTAACTCCGGATGCTTTTCGAAATTTTACCACAGGAATAAGAACCTGCCGGAATTATATGTCCAAAGAAATTCCAGATTCAATATTGCTCCAATTGGTTGATAACATGAAACATTATCCATCGGCCAGCAATGCCAGGCCGATACAAATTACAATAATACATTCCAATGATCAAATTAAGCTATTGAACGATCTGACTGCCAATGCGCTGATTCGGATGTTCTCTATCATCACTTCACCTATCATAGGGCTTTTTATCAAGCTTTTTGTTCCTTCAATGGACATTAATAAATTGAAAAGTTATAAGGATTCCTTTATTGAACGCAAAAAGACCAATGATTCAATGATTTGTCATCAAGCGCCTGCGGTTATGCTGTTTCATGGACTTGCTTCCAAAACCGGAATGCTTGAAGCAGATGCCAATATCTGGGCAACTTACACATCAATTTATGCCAATACAATGGGGCTTGGATCTTGTTTCAATGGATTTATTGTAAGAGCAATGAAAAAGAACAGCAAGCAAAATCAGCAATTTGGTATTCCCATAAATCATCAGGTTTATGCTTCATTGCTGATTGGGTATCCAAAAGTAAAATATAAAAATGAAAGTTCTCGCGTAAGTCCTGAAGTGGTTATGTTATAGCTTAATGGTCAACTCAAAGCCATAGCAATTGAGACCCCAATAAATGTGCCGATTACATAACCCAGTATGCCAACCAGAATTCCGGGAGTGATCAGCTTTTTCTGACCTAGAGATGCCGCCATAGGTGCTGCAACAGATGGCCCCATAATGTTGGCTGCTGATGAGATTATCACTTCGTAGACATCGAATTTGAAAAGTCTGGACAGTGAAACAAGAAATACGAAGTGGAAAAACATGATAATCAGGTAAAAGCCTAGAACTGCTGGTCCGACGTGAATCATATCTGCAAGATTTGTCGATGCACCTATCGCAGCCAGAAAAACGTACATCATCCATAACCCGATGGCAAAGGCTGTATCCTCAATCTTCTTGAGTTTTTTTGGGAAAAGATTGGCCATTAAAACAGCAAGAACTGTAATGATCAAAATACTTGTGCTCATTCGTGTTGAATACACTTTTTGAATTACATCCGAAATCATGCTTCCTAATGCGGCAATTACAGCTGCAATCAATAACGAAATTGCAATGCGTTCCATGGTAATTGGGTACGTTTCTTCATTCGGATCTCGTTCTGCAAGATCCTGATTTTCAATCTTTGGTTTTACGAAAAAACGTGCTAAGAATGTCATGGAGGGAACAGCAAAAAGCATCAAAATATAGGCATTTGCTGCAAAGTTATCAACAGCAATGGTGGCTGAAAATAGTGGATGGGTGCTGAAATTCAGGATTTCGCCAGTAGCGATAAAGTTCATGCTTCCGCCAATCAGGTAGCTGAAATGACACCTGCCACATTTCCTGAGTCTGCTCCTAAATCAATAATATAAAATGCCAAAAAACTACCGATTATTACACCGAGTGCTCCAACCAAAAAGGCAACCAGTAGTTTACCACCTTCCCTGATGATGCGTGTGATGTTTGAACCCATCAACATCATTGGAATTGACAAGGGAATAAAATAGCTGAATATCAATTCATAAACATCAACCTTCAACTTTGGATTTGAAGCAACTGGTACTACTCCTGTCATGGATAAAATCGACATGACAATCATGGTGACTAGAATTCCTGAGACCTGACCCAACCATTTTTTGTGATCCGACCAAATTCCCAATGTTGCCGCACCAACAATTACTGCAAAAAGTACCAGATGATTTTCAGGACTGATCAATGACATATTCAATATTTTTTATTGGCTAAGATACCAAAATAATCAATAATCGGTAACTTGATTCGCAACAAATTGAAGGTATATAAGATTTTGGTTGCGTAAACATAAAATGAGGCATTCCACTTACTCAGGTCGGGTCAGTATTAAAATTCATGTCTTCCGGGACTATTGCACATATAGCAGTATGTAATTCAGCCATTTCAGGTAAGTGTCTTTTTATTTATTTATAAAGATCGATATAGGGGCTGTATGAAACTTTATCAGGACGATTATTAATAAGGTAAGTGCTGTTGAAAAATGTATTAATCAAAAGAAATCAGATAACAATATTGGATTCATGAAGTATAACCAAGAGGTAACGATTAAGAAAAAAGGAGGAAATAATATTATCCCCTCCTTGATCTTGTAAAATGACTTTTATAATTTTTTTAGACCAATCCTTGATAGATAACTGCTTCTTGCCAGCTTGGGATCAGCGTCAAGGGCGATATAAATGATCGTTTTGATGTCAATTACAACTGCCTGCATCTTGGTAAGATCAGGAGAAGTATAATTATTCGGCTTCTTTTCGTACATACAATTTTCCCTTTCGATTTATTGATATATTTATACTAAGATTATATTTATAAGATAATGAGCTTCTTATTTGTTGCTTTATCCTTATTTAACATTGGATTAGAAAGGAATAAAAAGACCCGTACATCCTCAAAAAAATTAAAAGGCAAATGTAGTAAATAAATGCAGAATATCCAACCATTAAAAATTAAATAAATAAATTAAAAAATTTACGAATAATAGTCAATATTCCGATAATTATTCGTATATTGCACCATTAATTTATAATTCATCTTATGAACAACGGAACAGTAAAATTTTACAATGAATCGAAAGGATTCGGATTCATTAAAGACGCAAATTCGTCAAAAGAATATTTTGTGCATTCAACCGGACTAAAAGATAGTATCCGCGAAAATGATGAAGTAACTTTTGAATTAGAAGAAGGAAAAAAAGGATTGAATGCAGTGAATGTTAAACTTGCATAGTTTATATTCTTATAAAACTTTTTAATTGCAAGTCCCGCTCTTTAGCGGGACTTTTTTTATGCTTTATAATTCCAAGTTACCAGATCCAAGGTCCTTGGCTCGTTATAGTTTGAAAACTTTATCAGATGCCTTTGGTATTGCATTTCTAAGGTCAACAATAAGTTGGGCAGTTTGCAGGATATATTCAGCATCAAAAGCTTTATGGTTGGTCGCTATCACTACACAATCAGAACCTTGCAGCACTTCATCGGTAAGTTCAATTGAATGGAACATATTTCCACGTGGAGTTTGGATTTCAGGAATGTATGAATCGTTGTAACTTACGATTCCTCCTTTTTTAACTATCATATCAATGATTTGCAATGCCGGTGATTCGCGTGCATCGTCAATATTGGGTTTATAGGCCACGCCGAGGATAAGGATTTTACTGCCGTTCACCGATTTCTTTTGGCTATTGAGAGCAGTAGAAATTTTAATGTACATATAGTGAGGCATGCGCATATTAATATGTCCTGCTGCATGGATCATAGTTAAATCAAAATCATATTTTTTGGCAATGTGTTCAAGGTAAAAGGGATCGAGTGGAATACAATGTCCTCCAATTCCTGGACCGGGGTAAAAGGCTTGAAATCCGAATGGCTTGGTCTTGGCAGCTTCGATTACTTCCCAGATGTCGATTCCCATTGATCCCGACAACAATGCGAGCTCGTTTATAAGGCTAATGTTTACCAAACGGTAGGTATTTTCCAGAATCTTCACCATCTCGGCTACTTTTGGTGAACTCACCAAATGAAGATGATCAATTGCTTTCGAGTATATCTTTTCACCAATTTCCAAACCTTCTTTGGTAATGGCACCCAGTACTTTGGGTGTATTCTTAGTATGGAAAGATACGTTACCCGGATCAACACGTTCGGGGGAATATGCAAGCCAAAAGTCATCACCATGAGTGAATCCTGATTCATGTTCAATAATAGGAAGCATCAAATCTTCGGTAGTGGTGGGGTAGGTGGTGCTTTCTAGACTGATGAAAGTACCTCGCTTCATGTTTTGCCCAATGGCAGTGCATGCAGATTCGATGTAACTCATGTCAGGCTTGCGAAATTTATCAAGTGGAGTAGGCACACAAATAAGCAGGGCATCACATTCCTTTATTCTTGAAAAATCGGAGGTGGCAATAAGTTTGATGTTTTCAACCACTTCGCGCAATACGGCATCACGTATATCTTTTATGTAATTATTTCCTGAATTGATTTGGTCTACCTTTTTTTGCGATTTGTCGAAACCGATTACTTTAACGCCTGCCTGGGCAAAGCCAACGGCAAGTGGTAATCCAACATAGCCTAAGCCAATGATACCAATAACTTCAGTATTGGCAGCAATTTTTTGAAGAATAGATTTCATATATTAAAAGACGAATTACACAAATAAAATGCGAATTAAAAGAATTAAAATGAATTATGCTAATAAAATAAATTTCCTTCTACAGTTTTGGTTATAAATAATCTAAACAATTGACGATTATTTTAATTGAATTGGCGGGGTAGTCACAATCTCGTGTTATTTAGGTCGGGGTGTCTCAACTGAGTTCCCAGTGCCGTAACCCGATGTGTTATTGCAGTTATTGCTGCTATTGCAGTTATTGCAAGGTGTCAATTTTTACATATCACGCCCTGTTCCATGCTCCTTGCTCCCTGCCACATCGTTGGTTCAATACATGGTTAATCATCCATTGGACTGATGTAAAGCAAAATATACTGCATGCAATATCTGCAATATCTGCAATAACTGCAATAACTTCGAAAACTTAAACCCTTAAATGAAACCACTGAGATTGGTCTAAATCACCTTTGTGTCTGAATTTAAAGTCATGTATGTATTCTTCAAAGTCATCAATAGTTTCGGAAAATTTATATAGATAAGATTTGTAACCAGAAATCAATTTATCTTTTTTTGCAAATGTTAGTAAAAGACGCATTATTTTAATTAAACCACGAGCTGTAATAATTACTTTATCTGCTTCATCATATTCACAAACAAAATCCTTAACATCTATATTAATAGAATTAAGTTTTTCTGTTAATACATCAAACATTCCTTGCCTTTTGTTAATTGAATCGAGCATGTCATTTACAGTTTCCTCGTATGTCTTTAAGGTTGTTATAGTCTCGTCTTTAACCGACTTTATGTTATCAGCTAAGGAGATCGTAGTCATTTTCTTTTTCTGTTTTGTTTTGCATTGGTTACTTTCCGATACAGAAATTCTTGAATATATGGCCTAAAATTTCATCATTTGAGATGTCTCCGGTAATTTCACCGAGGTAGTGAAGGCATTGGCGGATATCTTGTGCCAAAAAGTCTCCTGAGATCTTATTTTCAAGTCCAACGTTCACTCTCTCAATCGATTCATGAGCATGAGACAAGGCTTCGAAGTGACGCACATTGGTAACAATTACGGCGTCTTCGCTGAGTGAATCCAGTGAAACAGCCTTTTGCATTTCACTGATTAGCTGCTCAAGATTAATCTTTTGTTTAGCAGCTATAAATACGAGTTTTTCATTGGCATTCAAGGTTAATGTTTTAAGTTCTGCTATAGTTTGAGGTAATCCCTGATCCACTTTATTGGCAGCAATAATTAAGCTTTGACTATCAATGCGTTTTCTGATTTTATCAATTCGTGCTAAGATAACCTCAAACTCATTTTGAGTATCAACCACCAGGATTACCACTGTGGCAAGGTCTAGTTTATTGTAACTTCGCTCAATGCCGAGGGTTTCAATTTCATCGGTTGTTTCACGAATTCCTGCTGTATCGAAAAAGCGGAATGCGGTACCATGAATATTTACCACATCTTCAATCACATCGCGAGTGGTACCATGAATATTTGAAACAATGGCTTTTTCTTCATTCAGCAGGGCATTGAGAAGGGTAGACTTACCTACATTGGTATCCCCAATTATGGCAACGGGAATTCCATTTTTAATCACATTACCCAATTGAAATGAATCTTTCAGCTTTCGAAGAATTGCTTCAATCTTCGTAACAAGTTTTTTAAGTTGTTGCCGATCAGCAAATTCAACATCTTCTTCGCTGAAATCTAGTTCAAGCTCTATCATGGAAATAAAGTGAAGCAATTCGCCCCGCAGATTTGAAAGTTCAGTTGAAAATCCTCCACGCATTTGATTGATGGCCACTTTTTGAGCCGCATGGTTGGTCGAAGCGATAAGGTCTGCAACTGCTTCTGCTTGTGACAGATCCATTTTGCCATTCAGGAATGCGCGTTGTGTAAATTCACCGGGACGCGCCATTTGTGCACCTTTCAAAATAAGAAGTTGGAGAATGCGTTGCTGTATATACACCGAACCATGGCATGTAATTTCTACCACCTCTTCACCTGTAAACGAATGAGGAGCATGAAATAGAGCAACTACCACTTCATCAATCAATTCATCCTCGTCGGAAATGCTTCCAAAATGGTTGGTATTGGGTTTTTGATCCCTGAGAGTCTTACCCAATTTGGGTGATTGAAACACAGAATCCGCTATTTCAATAGCCTTATCGCCTGATAGACGTATAGTTGCAATGGCACCCATCCCAGGTGAAGTTGCTATGGCACATATTGTTGATTGATCAAGCATTTAATGGGTATATTATTCTGACAAAAATACTCTATTTGATTTGAATACACTAAAAATTATAAAGAATTGTAATTCAATTATTTATACTTAAAATTCTTAAAATAGATTACTGGCAGTTCAATATATTTCAGATTTTTTTTCATAAACCAAATATTCAGAAGGCGTTCAGCAATAAAACCTAAAATACGTTTCTGATAATCAGTATATTGACTGATGTCAATCTTTTTTTCAAATTCAAATAACATTTCGAACCACCAAGTCATAAACTCCTGATAATGTTCGTCTTTGAGAATAAACATGTTGTTGGCATATAATCTTTTGCCTTCCAAAACTTTATAAAATGCTTCCAAATAGTCTGGGCATTTATTAGAAATAATAGATTCTAAAATATGTAAGTCATTGATATCATGATACCTTGTATAATGAGTTTTAACCGTATATTTTAATTTTCTGGATTGAGGAAGAATAGCATCGTATTGACTCAGTAATTCATTTATTTCCTGAGTGTTAATGATTCTTGGAACGAAAAGTTTAATATTTTTTGTATATATAAGACCAAAGCGTTTTTTATACAATCCAATTGGAAAATAAAGAAATCGTTTCAGTTTATATAAAAATGGTTCACGCTGAGCAGTGAAATAACGTCGGTAATGGCAAGTTCCGGTTACATCTTGGATGGTATTTTTCCATACCCAATATATACCTGTTAATTCGCTATAGTAGTGATTCTTAGCTGATATATTATCGCCAGTATTATCGCCTGTAATGGTTATGTTCCCTGATGAAAGGGCATTTCCAGCCATGATTGGCTGATAAATCTGATCAGTATTTAGGAGTATCCCGGGCTTGTAATAGAAAATATATACTTTGATATTGTTGAAATCTTGCATCTTTATTTTTGCATAAAAGTAAACAATTCCGAATTACTTCTAGTATATAATTAATTTGGAATAATCTTGCTATATTTCTGAATCGAATTGATAATTATAACTTTTTCATCAAACGTAAAATGTTGAATTTTAGTTTTTTGACCATTCCAGTTTTCATGCTCATGAGTTCGTGAACCATTTCTTTTATTTCCCAATCTTTTTGTCCAAATTTGATCACTAGTTTTTTCCAGGAAGGTTGGAAACGAAGTCGTTCTTTCCATATTCTGTCAAAAATAATCTTCTTTTTGAGTAAAGGATAGCCTGTTTTAATTAGTTGTGGGTATAATCGTTGACTTACGTTTCTGATTTTTCCGGAATTATATTTTTCCGAAAACGATTTACTGCTTATGTAGGTTGATGTTGTTAACCCGTTTTTGATCATATATTGTGTTAAGCCAATTTCCCATTCATTAATAACAGTTCTCCGGAGTAGTTTTATGTTCTTTTCCTTCAGAATCAAATCAATATGAATGCTCTTGAAGAATTCAGATAATTTCTCAATCGCCCTTTCATTAAAAACAATAAAATGACTCTGAAGATGATAGGTATTTTCGTGAGTTGAAAACCAAGGATGCTCGTAAGAATCAATTATACCCCAAAAATCACAGTCTTGTTTTGTACTCCAATTAAAAACAGGATCTAAGCTTCTAAAAAGTATGTTCGAATCATTGATGCATGCTATTTGTCTATAATCTGCCGGATTAATGGTTTGGAAAACTTTATAAAACATCCCCAGATCATACCCTTCATTTTTAACTATTTTCGAAGTAATATTTTTATTTAGCAATAATAAATCAGTATTTAATCTCCTTTTATTCAAAACAAATATTACTTCATCAAAATGCAATGATAATTCATTGATATAGATTTCTACATATTTTGGAATGTATTCAGTTTTGCCAAAATGAATAAAAACACAAAGGCTTTTCTTAGTTAAATCCATAATTCTTTTAACGATTGACTTTAATATTACTTAGCAAAAATTGCATGATTGAAAAAAACTACAATGATACGATATAAAATAGGATGTGTATTTAAAATGATATTGATTTCGAATTCTTAGGCTAAAGATTCAATGATGAATTAATATAATTTGCTGAAAATGCTGATAAAAAGTAATCAAATCTTTCAATTTCGCATATTTTATTAATTTTGCCAGTAATTTGAAAAATCAACAATCAAATACTTTATTATGAAACTTCTAGAAGGAAAAACTGCTATAATCACTGGCGCATCGAGGGGAATTGGAAAAGCAATTGCCATCAAATTTGCTGAAGAAGGCTGTAACATTGCCTTTACCGATCTTTTTGACGATGAAAATATGAAAATCACTGAGACAGAATTGAATGCTATGGGAGTGAAAGCCAAAGGGTTTGCTTCTAATGCTTCCAATTTTGAAGATACTGACCGTGTAGTAACCGAAATTGTTGCTGAGTTTGGTGCAGTTGACGTACTGGTCAACAATGCAGGTATTACAAAAGATACTTTGCTGATGAGAATGTCTGAAGATCAATGGGATGCTGTGATTAATGTAAACTTGAAATCAGTTTTCAACTTTACCAAAGCTGCACAAAAAATCATGTTGAAACAAAAATCAGGCTCCATTATTAATATGAGTTCTGTAGTTGGAGTTAGCGGAAACGCTGGTCAATCAAACTATTCAGCATCGAAAGCCGGAATTATTGGTTTTACCAAATCAATTGCCAAGGAGTTAGGGTCACGTGGAATTCGTTCCAATGCTATTGCGCCAGGATTTATCATTACTGAAATGACAGCCAGAATCCCTGAAGAAGCCCGCAAACAGTGGGAAGCAAGCATTCCTTTGAGACGTGGTGGTACTACTGAGGAAGTTGCGAAGGTTGCTCTTTTTCTTGCATCCGACCTTTCATCGTATGTTAGCGGACAAGTAATCAACGTCTGTGGTGCAATGAATACCTAATATATAAATTTGAAAAGATTAACTCTTCCAAAGTTCTAAACTTTGAAAGAGTTAATCTTCAATATTTTCAAAGAAGGTGAATTAATTTCTGATTTAGCTGTCAAGGAATACTTGACGGCTCAGATAAAAGGTTCTGGAAAAGTAAAAAGAAAAATTGCGTTATATAATGTAGACGTAATCAAAAGCTTGAGTATTTCAATGTAATATTTCAGAATGCGAATAAAATTGTTCTACTTAATGTCTTATCCGAGGACTCGGGTAAGCTTAGTCCTGCAAAGTTCACAGAACCAATAATCGGTATCATCATTTCCTCAATACTCCAAACAGATTTTCTTCTAATAATACCTTGCAACTGGTTTTTAGTCCATTAGCGGCTCTTACTTAATGGGTATAGTGCGCATAATGGTCTTTCCTTCTGATATTTAAACACAAATATCTTATGCTTTTGTCTTGGTTTTTTAGTATTAAATCGAAGTGCCAGGACTAAAGACTATTCGAAGGTTATTCGAAGACTATTCGAAGGTTATTCGAAGATGGTTCTACTGTGTTCTAACGATCTTCGAATGGCTTTCTAATAGTCAATGTATAATCTTCTAATAACATTCAGCCTTACCAGTGGTCCCAAACTTACATTATCCATTTCTATGGTTGGTGTAATGTCAACAACGTAATGGTGTTTTGAAGGTCACACCAATAATATCAACCATCCTGTAAAGGTTAGTGTTCAAAAATAAGATTCGGGGAGTAAAAGCAAATCTTAAGAGAAAAATAAAACAAAAAGTAAAGAATCATTATGCGACCCTGAGTCTTTGGGGACACGACACTAATTATCTGCCGGTTAACCTATTGGATCAACATATTTTTAAAGAGGATATTCAATGAATAAATAAAGGCAAGTTTGTTATTGAACTAAATTTTACGAAGTCGCATGGTGTTCGATCCAAACATTAAAGATCGAATTGTTTAAATGTTTTTAATATAAAAAAAACCAGGCTGAATGCCTGGTTTTTTATTTCCTATTTCTTAGCAGCAGTAGATGATAGAATCCTGATTTTTATTTTCTCAGTCTTCTTTTCAAAACCTACCGATATGGTATCTCCTTCGCTCACGGAAGCTTTAATAATGACTTCAGCCATTTCATCTTCCAAGTACTTTTGTATCGCTCTCTTGAGCGGACGGGCACCAAACTGAACGTCATAACCTTTATCTGCAATGTAATCTTTAGCAGCAGTCGATATTTTCAACTTGTAATTTAATGAGTTAACCCTTTCGTATAATCCTTTTAACTCGATATCGATGATTTGATAAATGTGTTCTTTCGTTAACGGATTAAACATGATTACATCGTCAATTCTATTGAGAAATTCAGGAGCAAAAGCTTTCTTAAGTGCTTTTTCTACAATGTATTTAGTGTGATCTCCTTCAGCTGCAAGGGCATTTTGGGGAGTGGTGAAACCAACTCCACGTCCAAATTCACTTAACTGGCGTGAACCAATATTGGAGGTCATTATAATAATAGTATTCCTAAAATCTATGCTGCGACCTAAACTATCGGTCAATCTACCTTCGTCCAACACCTGAAGTAAGAGGTGAAATACATCCGGATGAGCTTTTTCAATTTCATCCAAAAGAATGACTGCATAAGGTTTGCGACGTACTTTCTCAGTTAATTGTCCCCCTTCTTCATATCCAACATATCCGGGAGGAGCTCCAACCAGCCTTGAAACAGAGAATTTCTCCATATATTCGCTCATATCAATCCTAATCAACGAATCGTAACTATCGAATAAATATTTAGCCAATACTTTAGCAAGTTGAGTTTTGCCAACACCTGTAGGTCCCAGAAAAACGAATGTGCCAATTGGTTTATTTGGATCTTTCAGTCCAGCACGGTTTCGCTGAATGGCTTTTACTATTTTTGTAATCGCTTCATTCTGTCCAACAACACTGCCGGTGAGTTGCTTACCCATATCCATCAGTCGTTTTCCTTCTGCCTGAGCAATTCGCTGAACCGGAATACCTGACATCATGGCAACAACCTCTGCCACTTTTTCCTCTGTCACTATTTCTCTGTGGTTAATCAACTCTTTTTCCCAATCGTCTTTCTCCTGTTCGAGCAATTGCAACAGGTTTTTCTCTTTGTCTCTGTGATTTGCTGCCAATTCAAAATTCTGACTCTTAACGGCCTTTATTTTCTCATCACGTGTTTTCTCAATTTTCTCTTCCAACTTCACGATCCTGTCAGGCACATTAATATTGAGAAGGTGAACCCGTGAACCCGCTTCATCAAGAGCATCTATGGCTTTGTCAGGTAAGAACCTATCGGTTATGTATCTGGAAGTCAATGTAACACAAGCATTAATAGCATCAGGAGTGTAGATTACATTATGATGATCTTCGTACCGCTGCTTAATATTATTAAGTATTTCAATGGTTTCGTCTACCGAAGTTGGCTCAACCATTATTTTTTGGAACCTTCTTTCAAGGGCGCCGTCTTTTTCAATTTGCTGACGATATTCGTCCAAAGTAGTAGCGCCAATACATTGAATTTCTCCACGTGCAAGGGCTGGTTTCAACATATTTGCTGCATCCAGAGAACCTGTTGCACCACCAGCACCTACAATAGTATGTATTTCGTCGATGAAAAGAATAACGTTACTCACTTTTGATAACTCGTTCAGAATGGCTTTCATACGCTCCTCAAACTGGCCACGGTATTTTGTACCTGCAACAATTGAAGCGATATCCAGACTTACAACTCTTTTATCAAACAAAACCCTTGATACTTTTTTCTGAACAATACGTAGTGCAAGTCCTTCAGCAATAGCTGATTTACCAACACCTGGTTCGCCAATCAAAATCGGGTTATTCTTTTTTCTTCTTGATAAAATCTGAGCCAGACGTTCAATTTCTTTTTCTCGTCCGATAATAGGGTCCAGATTATTTTCTTCAGCAGCTTTGGTTATGTCCACACCGAAATTATCCAGAACAGGAGTTTCCGATTTGGGATTAACAGGTTTCTTGGCTGAAGTAGATTGTGAGGAGCCACCAGAGCCGCCTAGAGGTTTAGAAAAGCTGTCTTCAGCATCATCATCCTCATCTCCAAATTCTGATTTGGCTTCGGGTTGTTTATAATCTTCCAGCCGCGCTTTCAGAATATAGTAGTTGATATGATAGTCTTCCAGTATATTACTGATTAAACTTTCTTTGTCTTTAAGTAATGCAAGCATCAGATGACCAGTATTTATCGTTGAACTATTAAAAGCTCTTGCTTCTAAATAGACTAGTTTCAACGCTTTCTCAGCTGATTTCAGTAATTGAACAGACGCCTGGGAATCAATATCTTTACCTGTTCTGAGTTTTTCTTCGACCGATAGTTTAATATCAGACAAATTTACTCCCAGATTGGTAAGAATCTCAATGGCAATACCTTCTCCATCTCTTAGGATTCCAAGAAAAATATGTTCTAATCCAATGCTTTCGTTGCCCAATCGTATTGCTTCTTCGCGGCTGTACGAAAGAACATCTTTAATTCGTGGTGAAAATTGTGAATCCATATATCTTGTCTATTTTATTTAGTTCTGCAATCAAAATAACAAAAAGTATTCCTAAATGTTGTTACATATTGCACCTGAAATGAAATTTCAAAACAAAAATAAGCATTAATTGTGTAGCACACTATTTAATTTGCTGATTTTTTGTATATTACACTGTTAAAATCTTATTCAATATTTACCAATGAAAAGTATATAAATCGCTTGAATCAAAAAGTATTTTTGTATTTTTGTCAGTCAATTATTAAAAGCAAAATTTATTTAAAGGTGAAGTAATGGCAGAAGGCGAAAAAATTATCAAGATTAATATTGAAGAGCAAATGAAAACTGCCTACATCGACTATTCGATGTCGGTTATTGTGGCAAGAGCGCTTCCGGATGTAAGAGATGGTTTAAAGCCTGTACATCGGCGCGTATTATTTGGAATGAGTGAATTGGGAACATTTTCCAATAAGGCATATAAAAAATCAGCGAGGATAGTGGGCGAGGTTTTAGGAAAATTCCATCCACATGGTGACTCATCAGTATATTTCACAATGGTTCGTATGGCCCAGGAATGGTCGTTGCGTTATCCACTTGTTGATGGTCAGGGAAACTTCGGATCAGTTGATGGAGATAGTCCGGCTGCAATGAGGTATACCGAAGCACGGTTATCAAAAATAGCAGAAGAAACTTTAGCTGACCTGGAAAAGAATACAGTAGATTTTCAACCCAACTTTGATGAATCGCTAAAAGAACCTACAGTATTGCCAACACGTATACCAAACTTATTGGTAAACGGCGCATCGGGAATCGCTGTAGGAATGGCTACCAATATGCCGCCTCACAATCTGTCGGATACGATTGATGCTTGTATCGCGTATATTGATAATCCGGAAATTGATATTCAAGATTTAATTCTGATCGTCAAGGCCCCCGATTTTCCAACCGGAGGTATTATATATGGATATCGCGGCGTTCAGGAAGCATTTGAAACTGGTAGAGGCCGCATCGTTCTAAGAGGAAAAGCACATATTGAAGTAGCACCCAATGGTCGTGAAAAAATTGTGGTAACCGAGATTCCTTACATGGTTAATAAGGCAGAATTAATTATCAAAACTGCTGAACTGATCAATGAAAAGAAAATTGAAGGAATTTCAAATGCAAATGATGAGTCGGATAGAGATGGAATGCGCATCGTCTTTGATATCAAAAGGGATGAGATTTCAAATGTCGTCTTAAATAAATTGTACAAATACACTCAGCTTCAGAATAGTTTTAGTGTCAACAATATTGCTTTGGTTAATGGCCGGCCAAAAATGCTCAACCTGAAAGATTTAATTCACTATTTTGTTGAGCACCGGCATGATGTTGTTACAAGACGAACACAATTTGAATTGGAGCAAGCTGAAAAACGTGCTCATATTCTTGAGGGATTAATCATTGCCAGTGACAATATTGAAGAAGTGATTGCAATTATCAGGGGTTCAAAAAATCCGGATGAAGCACGTTTATCGTTGATGGATCGGTTTAGTTTATCAGAAATTCAATCCAGGGCTATTGTTGAGATGCGTTTGCGTCAATTGACAGGTCTTGAGCAGGATAAATTGCATGCAGAATACAAAGAAATTGAGATTCAGATTGAATATCTGAAAAGTGTGCTGGCTGATATTAATCTCCGAATGGAAATAATTAAAAGTGAATTATTAGAGATAAAAGCAAAATACGGTGATGCCCGTAAGACAGAAATTCAACCCAATGCTGAAGAATTCAATCCTGAAGATTTTTATGCTGATGATGAAATGGTGATCACTATTTCGCATTTAGGATATTTGAAAAGGACTCCGTTGTCTGATTTTAGGACTCAGGGAAGGGGAGGAGTTGGATCAAAAGGAAGCAATACAAGGGATTCTGATTTCCTTGAACACATGTTTAATGCATCGATGCACAATACATTACTTCTTTTCTCAGAAAAAGGAAAATGTTTCTGGATGAAGGTATATGAAATTCCTGAAGGTTCAAAAACATCTAAAGGTCGTGCAATTCAGAATGTTATAAATATTGAACAGGATGATAAGATTCTTGCATTCATCAATGTAAAAACTCTTACTGACCCTGAATATATTAATAACAATTTTATCATTTTGTGTACCAAAAAGGGAACCATCAAGAAAACTTCTCTTGAGGCTTATTCACGTCCACGTCAGAATGGTGTAAATGCCATTACTATCAGGGAAGATGATAAGCTTCTGGAAGCAAGGATGACCAATGGAAATCATCATATCATGATGGCTGTTCGCTCAGGAAAAGCTGTTCGTTTTGTTGATAAAGATGTACGGCCAATTGGTAGAACTGCTTCTGGAGTGAGAGGAATTAGATTGGGAAATGAGCAGGATGAAGTGGTTGGCATGGTTTGTGTTGAGAATGAAAATGAAGATATCCTTGTAGTTTCTGAAAATGGTTACGGTAAACGTTCTAAAATTGAAGATTACAGATTAACCAATAGGGGTGGAAAAGGTGTAAAAACAATTAATCTTACTGAAAAAACAGGTCCGCTTATTTCAATTAAGAGCGTTGATGAAACCAATGATTTAATGATCATTACACAATCCGGACTTACTATCAGGATGTCGGTTTCAAACATGAGGATTATTGGACGTGCAGCGCAAGGTGTAAGGCTCATTAATTTGAAGGAAGGCGATAAAATAGCATCTGTTGCAATTGTACCAGCCTCTGAAGATCCTGATGATGAAATAATTGAGTCGTTGGAACCAATTACCGATAATAGTCCTGACGTTGAAATACCTGAATCATTGGAAACAATTACTGATGACGCTGAAGAAGATGAAGAAGATGATACAGAAGATGATTCAGATACTATAGATGATTCAAATACAGAAGATGATTCAGAAACAGAACCGAATGAATAGATAATTTAATAATAAATATTTTTATCAAAATACTAAATTATTTTTTACAATGAAGAAAACGATAATTCTATTAGTTTTACTTTTTGCCGTTACAGGCATATTCGCTCAGAAAGGCAAAGTAACAAGTGCAAAAAGTTATTTAGACGCTGGAAATCTGGAAAAAGCAGTTTCAACAATTAATGAAACAGTTGATCCAACTAACCCTAAATCAGAAAGTTCTATTAACTGGGCTGGTACATGGGAAACTCGTGGTGAAATATACCAGGCTTTAAATAGGACAAAAGATGAAAACCTAAAAAAGCTAAGCGACGATCCATTAACTGTTGCTTATGATTCTTATTTGAAAGCATTGGCTCTTGATGATAAGGACAAATTTTCTAAAAGTGTTAAGATTAAACTTACAATTTTAGTAGGCGAACTTACTAATCAGGCAGTTGCTGCATTTAACGAAGAAAATTTCGAAAAAGCACTAAAATCTTTCGAGCAGATTATGGGTGTTGAACACACGCCGGCATTTAAAGGTGATGATCCTGCCACCATTGATACTGCAATTATTTTCAATGCCGGACTAGCTGCTTATAATTCACAGAAGTACGACAAAGCCATTGAATATTACCGTGAGGCGGCTAAATTTAAGTATAATGGTGCACGTACATACCAACAGATTTCTACAAGCTATATGCAAAAGAAGGATACTGTAGGTGCTTTAGATGCTTTAAAGGAAGGTTTGACAGAATATCCGGGTAACGGAACTATTCTTGTGGAAGTAATAAATATCTACCTTGCAGCCAATAAAGTAGATGAAGCACTGAAATATTTGGATTTGGCAATTTCTCAGGATACTAAAAATGCATCTTACTATTTTGCAAAGGGAACTTTGTATGACAAACTTCTAAAACAGGATTTGGCAACTGAATGCTATTTAAAAGCCATCGAGTATAAAGAAGACTATTTTGATGCTTATTATAACCTTGGAGCATTGTATTACAACAAAGGTGTAAAACAAATTGATGTGGCAAATGCTGTTCCAAGCAATAAGACAGAGCAATATGAAGTCGAAAAGAAGAAGGCAGATGAGGAATTTCAAAAAGCAATTCCTTACATGGAAAAAGCTCAAGCCATTAACCCAACTGATAAGTTTACATTGGAGTCATTAAAGACATTGTACTATCGCTTGAACATGTTGGATAAACATGCTATAATTGTTGAGAAGCTAAAGAATCTTCAATAAATACTAAATTGAATAAAGGAGCATTTTGCTCCTTTATTTTTCTGTATAAAAATAACATAATATTAATTCTAAGACAAGGGTATCAACATTCTTTCTGGAATAACTAACCATAACTAAGTCGATATCCTGAGGTTTATTCTTACCAACTGTGCAGTTGCCCGTAAATATCCAATTCTAATGAATCCTTGAATTTTAAGGAATCTGGCTTTGATTTCTCTATCAAATTTTCAACAAGGCATTTCACAAAGGTTGAACTTCAATAAATATATTTTGGTGAGTTCTTGTTTTGTTGACAAATAAATAATTCTAAAATTGAATCCGCAATACAATATGCCATATTTACAATTATTAATGAAACAATTGCCATGTTACATTTGTAACATAAATAGTAAATAATCGACATTATATATTTCAATATCAACACGTTACAGTGTTACAAATGTAAATGCAACTATAAAACGAATTGATTTTATTCAAAATTAGGGATAAAGTTAAGCAATTCAAAAATGTTAATTTATCCACTTTCAATACAAAAGGCGATATGCTTTAAACATCAAAATTCTACGTTTCTCTTGATGTAACCGCTATAATCCTTTAAAATAGGTTCATATTCCTGATCAAATAGATTTGAGGAAATTAGAAAATCGGCTGTCGAACGGTTCGTAGCTGTAGGAATATTGTACAAAGTTGAAATCCGAAGCAGTGCTTTTACATCTACATCATGTGGCTGCGGCTCCATTGGATCCCAAAAGAAAATCAACATATCTACTTTTCCTTCACAAATCAATGCTCCAAGTTGCTGATCACCTCCCAGTGGCCCCGATTTTAGCTTTTGAATATTAGGAGGAATCACATCATTGTCCCGGCACTTTTCTACCAGTACTGCATTCACCAATTTACCTGTAGTACCTGTACAAATAAGGCTGTGCGGACATAATTCTTCCCAGTTCCATGCCACCCACTCCATCATGTCCTTTTTACGGTTATCGTGGGCTACAATAGCAATCACTTTTTTCTTTTTCATTTTCAAGCTTTAATAAGTAATTTCATTTTTGTTTCAATTAACAAAGATAAGCTTTTAACTGTATTATAATGATCAAAGAATTGTTGATCGTCAATTTGACTTATCACCTCATCCATGGCTTCCCAAATAATCTCATCCTTTACCTTAATTGCTGGTTTGAATGTATATTTATATCCCAAAATTAACATGTATTAAACGTGTATTAAATTTAAAAAATCGACTAACCCCTATTATACTTCTGTCTTACCACTATCTTACCCGAGTCTTACCATTGTCTTGTTAAAAGCAAATATAAACGATATATAAACGATATATAAACCGTAATAATTCGGTTTATATACGGTTTATATACGGTATATATACGGTTTATATTTGTATTTAATAAGACAATGGTAAGACAATGGTAAGACTCGGGTAAGACAGTGGTAAGACTCGGGTATCTTCATTTTTGGGGTTACTTTACAATTCTAACTATAGCGCTAACAGTTCACTGTCAGCCTGTTGTATACAAATGGCAACTGCTAATATGTAAATAGAAACAGTATGAATTTACAAAATAAAAGGGCATACTATAAATAGCATGCCCCTTAAATTCCTCATTAACAAAAGTTAACTCAACTGAGTCTTTAGTTCGGCAACCCACTCGCTGATTCTATCTTTTGATAATCTTGGCTGGTTTTCCGCATCAAGAAGAAGTCCAATAAATTTGCCGTCCAGTTTAGCTTTGGAAGAATCAAAGGTATATCCCTGGGTCGAAGTAGCACCAATCAGCTTCGCGCCTCTTTTCTGAACTAATTCACCCATAATTCCAATAGCATCGCCAAAGTTCTCAGGATATTCAACTTGATTTCCCAATCCAAAAATAGCGATCGTTTTACCCTTAAGATCTAAATCTTCCAATGCAGGAACAAATTCATCCCAATAATTAGGCAATTCGCCATCAAACCAAGTTGGGACGCCAAGCACCAGATTGTTGAAGGATAAAAACAATTCTTCTGTTAATTCTTCTGCATTCACTGGTACAATACTAAAGTCGGCACCAAATGCTTCAATAATTTTCTCGGCCGCCTTTGCTGTTTTCGTTGAATTAAAACTATAAAAAATCCCTGTTTTGCTCATGACTGTTAAGTTATTAATAAGCCAATACTTCCTTGGCAGCAATGTAAATTTTTTCGGTATTTGGTAAAATCATTCTTTCGAACGAACGGTGAAATCCAACAGGAGTAAATGATGAACCAACACGCTTAACGGGGCAATCAAGGTATTCAAATGCTTCTTCCATGATCATAGAGGTAATTTCGGCACCGAATCCTGAATGAATTTTGTCTTCATGTACAACCATTACTTTTCCAATTCTCTTTATTGAATTCAGAATTGTTTCCTTATCAAGAGGTATAAGCGAACGGATGTCGATTACTTCGACAGATTTCCCTTCTTTGGAAAGCCTTTCAGCGGCTTCAAGGCACATGTGAGTGGTATTTCCGTATGTCACCATCACTAAATCTTCGCCATTTCGACGAATTCGAGCTTTTCCAAATGGAACTTCAAAATCATCAGGCACAACAGTAGCAGCTTTGGGATCGTTGTACAAGGCTTTTGGTTCCATGAACATAGTCAAACCCCTTGATCTTATTGCAGTTCTCAATAATCCTGCTGCATCATCAGCAAACGAAGGATATACAATCCGGACACCTGGAATGGAAGCCAAAGAACCTTCAATATTCTGCGAATGGTATATCCCGCCACCGATGTAGCCGCCCGACGCAAGACGGATCGTCACATTTGGAGTAAATTGTCCATTCGATCTCCAATAGTCGTGACTGGAATCGACATATTGCTCCATGGCCGGCCAGAAATAGTCAGCAAACTCGGCACCCTCGATTACAATCCTGATTTTTTCATCATATCTTGACATTCCATTTGCGGTTCCAACAATAAAATCTTCAGCAATTGGAGCATTGAATATCCTTTTGGGACCAAATTCCTGTTGAAGTCCTTTAGACACATTGAATATTCCGCCCTTGTCTTTATTGGCCATATCCTGACCCCACATAAAGGTATCAGGATTGTTTCTGAATTCAGCTTTGAGGGTTTCATTCAGAGCAGTAATCAATTTTTTCTTTTCACCAGCCTCCTGATGAGTCCCGTCAACATATTTTAAAGGCTTGTAGGGCTCTGGAAGGACAAAATCAAGGTAAGTATCAGGATTTGGATCTGGTGCCTTTAAAGCCAGCTTATGGGCCTCTTTAAGGGCGTTCCTGGATTCGTTTTCAATGATCTCAAGCTCTTCGCTGGTAAAACGGTTATAGCGGATAAGCATCCGTTTGTATTTTAACAGTGGATCATAGTCCTGGGCATAATTACGCTCTTCTTCAGAACGATACAATTCATGTCGGTCAGAGTTGGAATGTGAATGCATCCTGATACAATTTGCCTGCACCATCACTGGTGAGCAAGTTTCCAATGCATGTTTTTTTGCTTCATGCATGGCATTCATCGAATCAAACACATCTTTACCGTTGCAATGAATAATTCTTAGATTCTTAAAGCCTGTGAAATTGTTGGCTACCTTCCTGTTGGCTGTTTGATCTTTCTTCGGAACGGAAATACCATATCCATTGTCCTGAATGGCAAAAATAACAGGCAGTTTTTCTTTAGTAGCACCATTAATCGCTTCATAGACAAATCCTTCCGACAAGGAAGATTCCCCCTGGGAACTGATTGCAACTGCTTTTTCACCATAATATTTAATTGCGCGGGCAACGCCAACAGCATGGAGTGTATGGTTTCCTGTGAGAGAGGAGACATTATGAATGTTCCAGGCAACTTTAGCAAAGTGGTTCGACATGTGCCGCCCACCGCTGGTAAGGTCAGTTGCTTTGGAGATTCCATTCAGAATGATTTCTTCAGCGGTCATTCCGCAAGATAAGGCTGTGAGCAGATCACGATAATAAAGAAATATGTGGTCTACTTCTTTTTCAAATGTTTGTCCGATTGCGAGCTGAATGCCATCATGCCCGGCATAAGGGGCGTGATATGACCAGCCGATTGCCTGTTTAAGGTAGTTCGGAGCTTTTTCATCTATTGCCCGACCCAAGGTCAGTAAACGGAACCATTTTTCAAGTGTTTCTTTGGGAGTTGTTTTGATTGAATATACTTTTGGAACGTTATCACTATTTAAAACAACTTCCGGTATTTCAACCTTTGGAATGGTTTTAATCGTTAATACATTTGAAACTGTACTCATAAAGAAAAATTTAAATTATTAAGATTACACTTCGCGATTACTATCAAATCCTTCAAGAATATCTGCTATTCGCCGTAAAAAAGCACCGCCCATAGCACCATCTATAACTCTATGATCATAAGATAAAGAAAGAAACATTTTATGGCGGACAACAATAGCATCACCTGTTGGGGTTTCCATTACGGCAGGTTTTTTCTCAATGCTGCCTGTTGCAAGAATGGCCACCTGGGGCTGATTAATAATAGGTGTACCGATTAAATTACGGAACGAACCAAAATTGGTAATCGTAAAAGTTCCTCCCTGATAATCCTCCACAGTAAGCTTATTTTTACGGGCAGCTTCAGCCATAATATTCAGGTTTTTGGTCAATCCAACGAGGTTTTTCTGTTCAGCATTCTTGATAACCGGCGCAACCAGATTTCCATCGGGTTTGGCGACAGCAATTGCAATATTTACATCCTTGTGAATAATTATTTTATAGTCATCAACTGAAGAATTTAAAAGAGGAAATTCGGTGATTGCTCGTGCTGTTGCTTCTATAAAAATGGGCATAAAAGTAATTTTCTCACCATATTTTGCACTGAAGATATCTTTAATCTTTGTACGCCACAAAACGAGGTTAGTTACATCAGCTTCAACTACCGAGGTGACATGGGGAGAAACCTTTTTAGACATCACCATGTGATCGGCAATAATTTTCCGTACCCGGTCCATTTCTATAATCTGATCACTTGAACCCAATGAAGCGGTTATTTTTGGCTTTTCATTTTTTTCATCAACCTTTAATACAGAAGCTTGACCATTAGATAATACTGAATCTTGTCTATCAGGAGCATTATTATCTTTTTTACGATTTTCAACATAAGAAAGTATATCATTTTTCTGAACCCTTCCACTGAGACCTGATCCATTTATAGATTCCAATTCGCCAATACTTACCTGTTCTGATTTAGCGATCGACTGTACCAGGGGTGAATAAAATCTTGTAGCTTTAGTTGCATTGCCGTCAGCTATTGGCTTTGCATCAATAACTTCAGGTGATTCAATCACCATTTTTTCTTCTGTCTTAGCAGTTAACGGTTGTGCCGGTTCCTTTTCCTTTATTGGTTCATTTTCCTTTACCGATTCCTTAACCGGTTCGGCTTTAACTTCTTCATTTTTGGCGGTCTTATCAGCTTCGTCTTCATCGTCTGTAGTAATAACAGCTACAGTTTCACCAACAGGAACCAAAGCATTTACCTCAAAAAATATTTTCTTGACGATACCATCAACGGGTGATGGTATTTCGGAATCGACCTTATCCGTTGCAACCTCAAAAAGAGACTGATCTTCTTCGATACGATCACCTTCCTTTACAAACCATTTAGTAATGGTAGCTTCCTGAACGCTTTCACCCAGTTTAGGCATTTGAATTTTAAATTCTGACATATTCTTTTGATTAACTTTAAAAATTTCAAGTTTCTAAACTAATTAACAAGATAAACATTGAAAAGTTTACAGTCAGAATGCCAATCATATCAATATGCCGATAGATCTTGTGCTTTCTTTTTCAAAACATAGTAGAATAATCCGATTAACGGGTATAATAAAAATGATCTAAGAGTTCATTTGAAGCATTTAGGCTTTTGGTTTATATTTAAATAAATCTTGCTTAGGCCAGGTTTTAATTTTCTTTTCAACTTTTCCCATCATAGCATTGATATATGCAGGTAGCCTTGGACCATTCCAACTACTTGAATTAATTATAACTACCCATGAAAATCCATTGCTCTGACGCTTTACCAAAGCAGAAGTGCCGGCCATGCTGCCTGTCCGAATCCAATCTCCATTATCTTTTGTAATTTTCCATCCCAAAGGACCTCTAAAGAATTTATTTTCAACCATTTGATTGATTAAAGAACCAGGCAATATATCAGGGACATTTTTGAATCCATCAATCATTACCAACAATTTAGCCATTTCAATGGAAGAAGATATCCAGCCACCAGCTGGACCAAGCAATTCAATATGATTACCCCCATAAGTTTTAGGGACCATTCTACCCGATCCATCAAAACAGGAAACCAATTGCTGATCACCGGCTTCATAATACTTTACCTCATTGAACCTTCTATCAGATAGATAGCTTCGGCCAATATGCATATCAGTGATTCCCATGGGTTTCAAAACCTCAGTTCTCACATATTCTTCATAAGGCTTACCAGTCACAGATTCAATGACTTCATTTAAAAACATATAACCCATATTAGAATAAGAAGAGCGGGTTCCAGGGTCAAAGTGAAGTTTTCGACCAGAAATAAAACGGTTATATGAATCCATAGTTGCAGTTCCCGTTTCGCCGTTAAGTTCAAGAAGCAACAATGAATTAAAAGCCAAATCGCCATAATTAAGCGACCAGCCACCAGCATGGGCCAAAAGATGGCGAATCGTAATTTTATATAGTCGGGGGTCTTTTACCGAATTGAAAATAGGCGCTTTGATGATGGCTTTTGGGCCAAAGACCTTTGAATCAAGTGAAATGGCCTTTTTTTCTACCAATTTCATGATTGCAACAGCAGTTATTAATTTACTGACACTGGCTATTCGAAATAATTGTCCAGGTGAAACTGGCTGTTTATTTTCAATATCTGAATAGCCAAAGCCATGAGCATAAACCAGTTTGCCATCTTTCACAATAGACATTGTCATTCCGGCTAAATTCCATTGACGAAGAAAATCAGTTGCTTGTTTTTCAATGAATTTACTTCCGTTAAAGTTCGAGAGTTCATTGGTAACATTAAAATTTAACCCATGTTCGTCTAATTCCTGAGATTGATCAGGCAATTCATGCGGAATTAATTCAATTGTTCGATTTGAAACAATCAACAGAAAAATTAAACAGTACTTGATAAATTTGATAGTACAGATATGTGTATTTAGATAATTCAGCATTGTAAACTCCCAATTAATTCGTTAACAGACTGAATTTTATGTCGCTCCATATATATAGATAATCCATCTACAATTTGAACTGGTATCGTTGGATCTATAAAAATTGCGGTTCCCACCTGAACAGCAGATGCACCGGCAATCATGAACTCGATGGCGTCGTTGGCATTCATGATCCCCCCCATCCCTATTATTGGAATTTTTACTGCATTATAGACTTGCCATACCATTCTGAGTGCAATAGGTTTTATAGCAGGTCCAGAAAGGCCGCCTGTAATGGTTGACAAAACAGGTTTTCTGGTTTCAGCATTTACTGCCATTCCTAGTAAAGTATTTATAAGCGAAACACTATCGGCTCCCTGACTTTCAACCGCCATAGCGATATCAGCAATGTTAGTTACATTGGGGGAAAGTTTCACAATTAAAGTTTTACTATAAACTTTTCGAACTGCTTTTACTACTGCCTCGGCAGATGCACAGCTGATTCCAAAAGCCATTCCTCCTTCTTTCACATTTGGACAACTGATGTTTAATTCTATAGCCGGAATTTTATCCAGTTCATTCAATCGTTCAGTTAATGCCACGTAATCATCAATTGTTGAACCATTTACATTGATAATAATATGGGTTTTTATATCTTTAATCCGCGGATAAATATTGTTTATAAAATTATCGACACCTTTATTTTGTAATCCGACAGCATTAAGCATTCCTGATGGCGTTTCGGCCATTCTAGGATATGCATTTCCTTCTCTATGTTTCAAAGTAGTTCCTTTAACCACAATTCCACCGAGAAGCGACAGATCGAAAAAATCAGCAATCTCTTCGCCAAATCCGCAAGCTCCTGAAGCAGTTAATACCGGATTCTTAAAATCCAACTGATGAATTTTCACTTCTAAATTTACCATTTCAAATCATTTACATTAAATACGGGTCCATCTGTACAAACGCATTTGTGGCCTGTCTTTGTATCTTCGACACAACAAAGGCAGACACCAAATCCACAAGCCATCATATTTTCAAGAGAAACTTCGCAAAAAATATTATTCATAAGTGCGATCTTACCAATAGATTTCATCATCAAATCTGGTCCGCATGCATATATTTTTGTGAAATTATCAAGCTTTTCTTTAAACACAGGGTGGTTAGTTACAAATCCTTTTTCTCCTAAAGAGCCGTCCTCAGTGGTAAAATAAAAATTTCCAAAAGGTTTATATTCTTCAATATCTATGTGATCAAAAATGGTTCTGGCACCTATCAGGATATGTACGTTTTCAGGATCTATTCCGCATGATTTAGCCAGAAATAGCATTGGAGCAACGCCACTTCCACCCCCTATTAATAAAATACGGTCTTGCTTTTCAGGAATTGTAAACGATTTACCAAGAGGGAGTATAGTACTAAATTGAAGGCCAGTTTGAGCTTCAGTCAACTTTTTTGATCCCCGACCCAGAATTTTCACCAATAGAGAAATTGTCTGATTCTTATAATGAACATCTAGAACTGATAAAGGCCTTCTCAGAAATATTTCTTTTGCTTCTTTGATTTCAATATTGACGAACTGACCAGGAGAAATGTCAGATAATGCAATGGGTGATTTAAGCTTTAGAAGAAAATTATCCTTGTTAAGTTGCTTATTTTCAACCAGTAATAAATCAATAACACTCTTTTTCATGCAGCTAAATTTGACTGCAAATATAGCTCAAAATTCTATCGGGACAGATTAAAAACTTTAAAAGTTTGGTCTTTAAAAAATACAATTAGCCTTTCAATGGGCTTTTCAGAGCCAAAGAAAGGATCATACAACTCATTTTCAGACTCTTTTTTATCTGGTATCGGAGGTGACGAATTTGTATCTTTTGTAGGAGGAGGAGTTGAATCCTTGTTAATTTCAGGCTCAATCTTCTTTTCCGGGATGATATTATTACTGATTGGCGCTTCAGTAGGAATAGGATTAATAGCTGGTTCAATAAGTGAATCGAATAAAGTTTTGGATTTTGGGCTTCCCTCAATCATATTACCTATTCCTAAAATAAACCATTTGGCATTTATTTCTGGATAAATCGTCAAAAGCTTTTCCATAAACTGAAGACTCGGTTTATTCCTGCCTTTTAATACATGAGTCACATTTGACCGCTGCACGCCAATTGCATCAGCAAGTTCTGAAGGAGAAATCCCCTTATATTCCATAAATTTCTTTATGCGGTCTTCCATTTAAATGTAAATTAACGAATGCACAAATGTAATAACTATTTTAAAACAATGGTTCACTAATGTATATTTTTGATGATTACATTTGTATACAAATAAATAATTTTCTCTACAAAATCATTCTAACTATTTAATAAATTGCTTTACTTAAAATCTATATATTACTAGTTTACTAATACTTATATATAATATTATATCAATATTCATACTAAATGCACATATATACATTAAACATTCAACCAATATTAGATATAACAATGGTTTATTAGCTGTTAATTAATACTATATGATTGTTTTTATACCGAATAAATAACAGTGTTTTCGAAGTGTTAATGAAGTTACTTATGGCTGTAAATTTTATGAGATAATTTAAATAGTTGCGATTTACATTTGTTTATAAATGTATTGATTTACATTTGTACACTAAATATGTGCCATTTTACTTGTTGCCATTTGTAAATTGCAAGATGTATATCTTTGTTTATTTTAAATATTTAGATTTACTTACATGTTTTTAATATTTCACTTGATTGTGTTTCCGATTTTACAATTCTGAAATTGAAATCCGTTATTAGTATTATTTCAAACCAAAATGTAGAAGGTGAATTTTGTTTATATGAATTTGCATTTAGTTAAAACCTTTGAATATCTAAAATAGAGGCTTCTTCCCTTCCCTTTAGTAAGCCTTCTGAAAATATCGGATTCTAAAGCGGTTATAAGTCAGCCAGAAAACTCTTATATAATTGGAATAATGTAGTTTAATTGCGCAATGATCATTGTTCAATCTATTACCATCTGGATTAAAAATGCATTATTTTCAACAAAAGGTATAAAAATTGGTTTAGGAGAGCTAATATTGATTATATAATGTGTAATTTTCTATTTTGAATTAAACTTTGCTTTATGAGAGGAATTCCTTCTTCATTTCTGTTAATCTTTTGTGTTCTGGTTTTTCTGGTGGAGCTCATCTCCTACTTTGGCATGCGTTATTTGGTTCATCGCTTTTCAAAAAGACTGAGTAGATACTTTACTATCCTGTATGTATTAATTAGCATGACCGCAACAAGTCTACTACTATATTCATTTTCAAACCCAGAGGTTATCAGGGAAGCCAGGAATTATACCTTTTTTTATCTTGTTATATCAGTCACTTTTTTGAACTTATTCCCTAAATTCGTTTTTTCACTCATAACTCTTTTTTCCTTTCCTCTCAGATGGATAGGCGGTAAACGATTACAATTGATACTATTGACTGGTACTTTTTTAATTTCTATAGGTTTTTTTAGCGTTATTGCTTATGGGATATTCTATGGTAGATTTAATTTGAATGTTGAAAAAAAGGATTTGTACTTTAATAATTGGCCCGAGCAACTCGATGGTTTTAAGATTGTTCAGCTGTCCGATATTCATCTTGGCAGCTTTGGAAAAGATACAGAATTGATGGAGAAGACTTTACAGATTATTCAACAATTAGATCCTGATTTAATGTTATTTACTGGCGATTTGGTAAATAATTTCAGTGACGAAATAATAGGTTTTGAACCTTATTTAAAACAACTTACAGGACGCTATGGAAAATATGCCATTCAAGGTAATCATGATTACGGAGACTATTCAAATTGGCCTGATTCAACGAGCAAGATGAGAAATTTGCATCAAATCCAATCCAGTTTAACAGATGCAGGTTTTAAGCTTTTATTGAACCAATGGGATAAAATATCGGTTAAAGATACCTCCTTTTCATTAATCGGTGTTGAAAACTGGGGTCATCCGCCATTTCATCAATATGGCAAGCTGGATATTGCAGTGAAAGGCATTCCCAAACATTCGTTTAAAATATTAATGACTCATGATCCGGCTCATTGGAATTCAATTGTTGTTCCAGAAACAGATATTCCATTGACGCTTTCAGGTCATACTCACGGGGGACAGTTGGGAATAAAAATTGCTGGCATCGAATTCAGTCTAATGTATTTTGGACAGAAAAACTGGGGTGGACTATATCAATCCTATAACCAAACATTATATGTCAATAGGGGTTTGGGAACAATTGGATATCATGGACGAGTTGATATGAGGCCAGAAATTACCGTTTTGACTTTATATCATACTAACATGAATTAAGTGACAGTTATTTAGAATATTACAAGGGTGCAACCTGCAACCAGAGTATGTGAGTTTGTTTTATTATGGTCTCTAACCTATTTATTCTTTTGATCTGAATCCTTAGCGTTTTTACATTGAGCTGGGGTCTTGTCCATACTATAAGTACTGTTTAAGGACCTTATAAGTACTATAAGGCCATTTTTAATACTTAAACAGTACTTAAACAGTACTCAAAGTACGGAACCAGGTACTACCCAGAGCTCTTTCATTTAAATAGACCGATGTCGATATTGTCGATATTGTCGGTATTTTCGATATTGTGGGTTTAGTTTTTATCATTGTAAGAATTAATAGTTTTTTTAGGAATGTAATTGTTTGACTTACAATTGCATCGAACTCACCTATACATCAAACGGGATAGATTAGTACCGCGTGATCTATTGCCGGCAGGAGCGCCAACTTTGCCACTTTTGCCAACTTTGCCACTTTGCCAATTGTACTTTTCACTAAATGCATATCAGTGGTTGGTTTTTACAAGGCGTATGATTGATTTTATTGAAAAAGTACAACTGGCAAAGTGGCAAAGTGGCAAAAGTGGCAAAGTTGGCAAAGTTGTCGGAAATTCGAAACAAGTTCGGTATGACGCTCCGAGGATGGATAACGCTAAATTGGGAAATTGCTGATGTTTCTATTTATCTATGTGTTTAATTACAAATAGGAAGTTTTTTATTAATGCCACAATGATAATGTATAAATTTATACTGTTTTTAGTATAACTAAAATCCATTAAAATTGATGGAGAACAGAAAATTGAATTGAAAATCATGAAAATCAGGTCGGTAAATGGTTCGCAATCCCATTTCAATAGGCGCAAAAAATCTCATAACATGAAGATCCGAGGTTAACTCCAAACCAAAAGATTTCATATCTATTTCACGATAATTGAGATAAATAATTCTTTTACTATCTATTGCAGGAACTGATAACAATGCATAATCGTAAAACAAGGATGATTTCAATCGTTTAATAAATGCCAACTTTCCTACACTCAAATCAGGATATAAAATTGGAAATTTATAATCGACTGATGCAGAATACATTTTATTATTCTGAAAGCTTTGAAAGCCACGTGGGTAGCGGATAAAATCAGAAAAGTTATATATTTGGGTGAATCTTCTTTCCTGATAGCCCTGATATATTTTTATTCCATCGTTTTTGGCTAACCCTGGAAAATAGAGTACAGATTGAATTCCTGCAATGTTGCCTAAATTGTTGCCTGCAAAGGGGGTATGCCGGTAAATAAGATCAAACTGTTGACCCCATTTGGGCATGAGGCTTTGGACAGATTGATGTAACAAATGATAATAATATAAGCGATAAGTCATTGCATGATAAATTCCGGAATAAATAGTATCATGTAGAGGTGATAAATTCGGTAGAAATTGATTGAAGGTATATTTTATTTCAGGATAAAACACTGAGGAATACTTCCCTTTCGATAAGTTCAGCGGTAAGCGGATATCCAAATCAGCATTTACTTCATTCCACGTAAAACGCTGAACAATAGTGTCGTTATTAATCATTTTATAATATTGTGAAGTACCATTACCATAGGACAATTCTGTATCAAATTCAGGAAATAAACCTGAATAATTAAAAGCCAATTTATATTTTCCAGTATGGTCAGCAACATTGTAGTCATAACCAATTTGCGTTACGGCTGTACCAAGTTTGTTTTGCGAAAATATTGATACTCCAGGTCTGATATCGTAATTATTAACATCAATATATCCCGGTGCCCAGCTATGAATATTGAATAAATGTCCCACTTTGGAGTACTTTTTTGAAGTGTATTTTATTGAATCATTGTTGGCAAAATTTGGAAGTCCTTTTTCCTGAGCGGCAAGGTGATCAGCCAATTTATTTGCTTGCAGACTGATATCAGTCATTTCCTTAAGATTGGCCTTCTCCGATAAGCCTAATAGTGAAAGCTGATATCCATACGAGGAATAATTACTAAACACAATTTGATTATTTGAATTTGACTCCGATGGATAATCAACTCCAAAGTTAGCTTTGTAAATCATAGTGATTTGTAGGCTTTCAGTATCAACTGAATACATATTATCTGTTCCTGAAAAATCAGAAGAAAAAATCAGCTGATGATTTGCAAAAACAGGATTCTTAAGATTCGCAAATGTCTTGGAAGTAAGTGATTTAAATTCTTTTGTCTGAAGGTTATAGGATGCAATATATTTTCCTTTTGATGAAAGACTTACAAAATACAACTTCTCCCCTTTTTCATCCCAACATGGAGTGAAGAAATATTGGTTATCATCAGTTCTAAACCGCTGTTTCAATTTTCCTGAATTTAAATCGAAGACAGAAAGATAATAATTATTTTCAGGATCGACTTCAACGGCTGCAAATGATTTTAAATCAGGTGAAAGTGCAGGACTAAATAGCTTATTTTTATAGTTAATTTCATGTTTCTTTTTTGTTTCAATGTTGTAAGCAATAATAACAGGCCGATCAGCATGCGTCCAACGTATATCGGCTCTATTTTCGGACCAGATGATAAACTGATTCTTTATATCAACTGATTCATCAAATATAGATCCAGGAGTATAAAGGATCTTTTCAGATTTATCTGGACTTATCAATACAAATCGGCTCAGATCGTCAATTGAAGTGCGGTAAGCAATAATAAATGAATCTTTGTAAAACTCTGGATATAAGTAATTAGTATAGTTTTTTCTATATGGAGAAACAACGGAAGGATCATTTATTCCAGTCTGATTTATATTCTGTTTCCAATCATTGGACAGATCATTAAAAATTTGATTGTATAAATTTTTGTTGTTCAAGTTGGTTTCCTTTTTCAGAACAGAATTCACGGGAGTTATTGAAAGAGGTTGATTACCAACTTTATCCAGCACTTCAGACCATAGTTGAGATCCGTATTTTTCCCTGCTCTTACCAACTAACCAATAACCTAATTTATAATGATCGGGTACAAAATCTTTGTATGAACCCAAATAAGCTTTATCGAATGAATATCTTCTCTTTTCTGTTAATTGTGCCCGGTATTCCATACTAAATGAAGCCAATCGGCCACGGCCTGCAGGCGACAAAGCTGTTTCAGTTACTACCGCATCGCCTTCCAGAAACCATAATGGCAAATAAGTACCAGTTACAATAGCTGTTGCCTGTTCACCTAAAAGCAATTTCAGGATAAAAGGTAATTCACTTTGAATTTTATCCAGTTGAACCAAATGCCTAAATTCGTGCAATCCCAGTTCTTCTAACCAATCTTGTGCATAAATTTGCTGGTGCGGCGTGGTAAATAGTTCAATTCGTTTAGGAGCCCATGCCACCAATCCATTTGAATTGACTGTTCGTGTATGCAAAACCGCAGATATTTTCCGTGGATTGAAATTCATGGTTTTGGTACCATATTCATATACTTTTGTTAACACGAATGTCAACCTTTGTGCTTCTTTATCAAACTCTTCAGGGTAAATTATCTGAAAATTATCCGTATTTATTTGCCTCCAACGTATTTGCGAAGGATCTTGCCCTGTCTGAAAAAATTGCCCCTTCGCAGTATTTACAAACAATAATAATATCAATAAAATAAATAGTGCGACGCCAAAATAATTCTTCATGTAAATGTACCGGTTAAAGTGTTGAAAATAGAAAGAAAATTTCTAATTATGACAGTTCTTGAAATTTTCAACTAATTTAGTGAAATAGAATGGTAAAAATACCGATATTGATGATTTTCGTTGTAAATTAGCGTATTTGATTGACAAAAAATCAGTTCATAAAAGTCCTTTATAGCACAAGTTTATTAATTTTGGCTAATTATAAAAAATATTCGCTTTGGAAATTAGTTTTGATCATAGCTTCTCTGGATTTTGGGTTCTTTTGGCCTTGTTTATATCGTTAGGGATCAGTTTTCTACTTTATTACAGGAATAAGGAAAATTTAAGTCTTTCGCCTCTTCAAAAAGGCGTTCTGTCATTATTACGTTTTGCATCCCTTTTCCTGATATTTTTGTTTCTGTTTTCTCCTTTAATCCGCAAGGTAAAGAAAATTAATCAATTACCAATTTTGGTAGTGGCATTGGATAATTCACTTTCAGTAAAACCACAATCTGAAACTTTTGATGAACTGTCCAAAAAGATTAATGAACGTTTTGCAGATGATTATCAGGTTGATTACTGGACGTTTGGTGAAAAAGTTGAATCCAATGGTCCTATTACGGGGAATGAACGAAGATCCGATTATGGACAGATGGTTAAGACACTGAAAAACAATTATATCAATAAAAATATAGGGGCTGTAATTGTGGTTGGAGATGGTATTTACAATCAGGGACAGAACCCTGTCAATTTTACTTCAAGCCTTAAATTTCCGGTTTATACAATTGGAGTGGGTGATACAACTCTTCAGGTCGATGCTGCCATCAGAAATGTAAAAACCAATAAAATTGCATTTCTGAAGAATAAGTTCCCAATAGAAATTGAATTGAAGTTTTCGAAACTAAAAAATAAGATTGCCTACCTTGAAATTGAAAACAACCAACAACTGATTTATTCAAGTACTATTCCAATTGTTTCAGATGATGATTTTAAACTTGTATTCGTCAATCCTGAAGCTACTCAGGCTGGACTTCAACATTATAAAATCAGAATCAGACCATTCGGCGAAGAATCGAATCTTAAGAACAATGAGTATGAATTTGTAATACAGGTATTGGAAAATAAACAGAAAATATTAATGCTCAGTGATGGTCCCCATCCTGATTTGGGTGCTCTTCGCAGCAGCATTTCAGAACTTCAAAACTATGATACAAAATTAGTTACAGGCAATGAGGTTCCAGATAGCCTGAAGAAATATAGTCTCATCATTTTAAACCAACTTCCATCGGTTAAAAATGCTGCGAGTAACCTTTTGACAAAAATTAAAGAAAGCAGAGTACCGGTTTTATTTCTAATTGGACCAAATACATTGCTTGAACAATTGAATACTCTTGAAATGGGATTGAAGATTTCGAACAGCAGCAATACAGAAGAAGTACAAGCGGTCTTTGATGATAATTTTTCATTGTTCGTATTATCAAACGAAGCAAAAGAAATTCTCGGTATGGCTCCCCCGTTAATTAGTCCTTTTGGAAATACTGAAATTTCGCCTCTTCTGCAAAGTCTGGCATATCAAAGTATCAAGAATATTCGTACCTCTAAATCGATCATGGCTTTTGGAAATGATAAAGGCCGCAAAGTTGGTTTTATCGTGGGTGAAGGAATATGGCGCTGGAGGTTGTTTAACTTTCAGTATAATGGCAACCATGAAGCATTTAATGAATTGACAACCAAAATTATACAATACCTTTCATTAAGAGAAAAGGAGGATAATTTCAACATCAACTATCCTGCTCTTTTTCAGGAAACCGATAACATTGAATTAGCCGCTGAATTATATAACGAAAGCTATGAATTGGTGAATACCCCTGATGTGAATATTCGTATTTTAAGTGACAGTATGAAAGAATTCAATTATACTTTTGACAGAATTGAAAATTATTATCGATTGAACATCGGAAATCTTCATCCTGGGGATTATACTTTTGAAGCAGAAACTAACCTTGGTAATCAGCACTTTACTGAAAAAGGTCGTTTTAGTATTGTAAAAAATGAAGTTGAACTTCAAAATAACCAAGCCGATTTTGGATTGTTATATCAATTGGCTCAACAAACTGGAGGTCAATTTGCAACAATCGATAATTATGGCACACTACTTGATGCTATTGGGAAAAATAAGCAAATTACAGTTCAACATTTTCAACAAACGGAGTTGACTGAATGGATTAATCTGAAAATCTTGTTTTTCATGTTGATTATTTTATTGGCCGTTGAATGGTTCTTTAGAAAATATTGGGGAATTTATTAAAGATATAGATACAATATGCAGTTAATCAGCTATTTTAATACGTACAAAATATTCCTTTTTTGCCTGGTCGCATTAACTGCTGTATCATGTAAGAGCTATTTCACCGCTCTAACTATTGAGACTCCAAGACCTGCAAAAGAAGAGTTGTCTTCTGATATTCAAAGTATTACACTGATGAATCGCAGTATTGATAACCAATTTAAGATGTTCATCGAAGATTCCCTTCAAATGCATTTTTACCGTAATGGTTATCAACTTTCAGAAGTTGTATTGGATAGCTTGGCGGCTGACACTACTATTCGCGCACTGGCTGAAATGTTGTTCGAATCCGGTCGCTATGATGTAGTTGTTCCAGTTGATAGAAATATAGAACGAACCCTTGCTTACGATTTGATTCCTGAGCGACTGAGCCCTTTGTTGGTCAGCCGGCTTTGTGATCAATACAATACTGATGCCTTGATGGTTATGGAACAATTCTCGACAAAAGTGATGACTGATTATTCTGAAGATAAATATGCCGGGGAAACTTATTCAATGTATGCTTCACTTGATTTGAAATATGATGCTTTGTTCCGGATTTATAAACCTGGCAGTAAAGTCCTTGAAATTCAACTTTCTGATACCATTTATTGGGAAAGTGCAGATTCTAATCAATTAAGAATGCTAAGCAAACTTCCGAGTATAAAACAAGCTTTGATTAATGGGGGTATTAAAATTGCTCTTGATGTCGATGGTAAAATTTCGCCTTCATGGGTATCAGAAAAACGTGGATACTATTTGTTTGACATGAAAAATGATAGTGGTCAACAATTGTTGAATGAAAATAAGACTGAAGAAGCAAGTGCCTACTGGATGAAGAAAGCACAATCGACCAACTCGAAAATTAAAAGCAGGGCTGAATACAATCTGGCATTGGCCAGTGAACTGTTGGGAAATATTGATCAGGCAATTGAATGGGGATTGAAATCATACAATACCCGTTATGAATACAGAACAGAATTATATCTCAAAAAACTTAGAGTAATAAAAGAGAATCAATTAACCAAATAAATTTCCAGACCATGAAACAAATGATGTCAATATCAGCCATTGTATCGCTTTTGTTTTTAAGTTCATGTGCAACCTTAAATGAGTTTCCAATCGAGGTTATTCAGCCTGCTAAAGTCACGCTACCAGCTGAAATTAAAAATGTTACACTGGTCAGCCGTAACATGAAATATTTAAATGATACTCTTCAGAATTATTATTCAAATAATTATAAAAGGATAAAAGATATAATTCCCTTTAACGCCGACGCACTGACAGTTCAAGCCTGCTTCGACAGTTTGTCAGTTAAAATGGAGGCTATGAATCGGTTTGGTAATATCAAGGTTTTGCCTTATTCAAGTCTTCCCATTAAATATGTTAAAAATATCAATCCACCTTCTAAAAAGCTAATACAGAAAATCGCATCCGACACTCATGCTGATGCGCTGATCTTGCTCGATATGTTCTCCTCTTTTTATTCTGTTTATCCGAATCCCGACAACAACCATTTGATTGCAAAGGTTGTAACTGCAAGTATATGGACTATTTATGAGCCCTCTAAAATGCAAATTATCAATCACACATCGTTGGTTGATACCTTATACTGGGATGGATTGGATGAGTCAGAAAGTTATTCAGCCTCCAGAATTCCAAATAAAAAAGAGGCTTTGAAAATTGCAGCAGCTATGACAGGTATCAAATATTCAAAAAATATTGTACCCAGCTGGACTAAAGTTAACCGTCAAACCCTTTCATACAACCAGGAAGATTTTAAAAAAGCCGCTCAACTGGCAAAAAAGAACAAATGGGATGAAGCTGCAGCGTTGTGGGATAAATATACCGAAAGCACCAACAAGCGTTCACAAATACAGGCTTTGTATAACCTGGCTGTTGCAAATGAGATGAATGGCGATATCGATACAGCCAATGAATTGATTTCCAAAGCTTCAAAAGTCAGTTCGTCTTCCGCATATAACACTGAAAATAAAAGCATCAGGAGATATTCTGCGATCCTAGCAAAAAGAAAAATTGAGTTGAACGAGATCAATTCAATGAATTATGAACAGTAAAATTTATTGCCTGATGCTTTTGTCCATCGGATGTTTTGTCTCCTGCACTGTCACCCATAAGTTAAGTTACATCAAATTAGAAATGATTGAACCTGGCAAGTTCAACCAAACGAAAGAGATGGATACTATTGCTGTATTCAAACGAGACATATATCAATTTGACACTGTTGCATTTACATATCATGATATCAATATGCATTTGAATATCAAGGATAGCCTTGTGCTGAATCATACTCTTTCCAACCAGTGTGTAGATGCATTGGCCAAAAATATTGTTAATACAGGGTATTTTTTAAAAGTGATCAATTACAGTGATTCAATGAATACTTTGCTAAATAACCAATACAGTCCCTTAGATTACAATGAACTGCATAAGTTAACAGGTGCGGATGTGTGTGTCTTCCTGGATTTATTTTATCTAAAAGATTATTTAATCAATAAAAAGGTCAATAAGTTAGGTGTTGAAATCTATTCAAACTTTCCTGAATTTAGAAAAAGCAAAGCATTGGAAAGTATAGAAACTAACTTAGTATGGACACTATCGATCAAAGGAAATCCAACTCCTTATACATTCAATGAGCCTAATAAACTATACTATGGGAGTAATATATATCCTGAATTATTTGGCAACGATCAGAATCACAGATTGTTATTACAAACTGCAGCTGAATACCTGGGAATGACATTTGCTGAAAAACTTCTTCCTGCATGGCATCAAGTGGAGCGAACATATTACCATTCTAATAATGTTAATTTGCGTAAGGCTGAGAAATTATGCTTAAGTGGTGACTATTTAAAAGCTGCAGAGATTTACCACAGTGAAACGAAAAATAAAAACCTGGCCATTGCCGCCATGGCAAACTATAACATGGCATTGGTTTGTGAAATGGAAGGGAATATTGAAGCGGCACTTGATTGGCTCGTCCTCTCCTATTCTGTTTTCATAAATGACAATCCTGAGCATAAATTCAATTGTGAACAATATCGTGGATTATTGTACAATCGGAGATTGGAAATTGAACACCTTGGATTACAAATCAATCCCAATGGAAGGAACTAAAATTTCATCACTCCTATTATTGATTATTATTTTGGGGTTCACCTCCTGCAGAACTACTTACAAAATAAGTACAATTGAGTTAGAACTCATAAAACCAGGTCAATTAACTCTTCCTGAAGATATTGATACGTTCGCTGTTTTTAAGCGCGGCTTTTTTGATTCTGATTCAATTAACTATGAATATACCTCCGGAAGTAATTATAAGTTATTGACCGATACATCAATACATTATAATGACTTATCAAATTTATGCGCTGATAATTTAGCCCATTATCTTGAAAACGAAAACTATTTTCTGAAAGTGATCAGTTACAGTGATTCAATGAATTACTCCTTTAAAAAAGCCGATAGTCTGACCACTTATTCTGATCTGCATAAAAAATTAGATGCTGATGCCTTCCTCTTTCTTGATTTTTTTAGATTTGAAGATCAATTAGCAAAATATACTCCTAATGATAATTTCTTCTTTATCCAGGATGCTTTTCCCGAATTAAAAAAAAGCAAGCAATTTGAATTTGTGAATGCAAATTTGATCTGGAATCTTTTTATCAAAGGAGATTCTATAAGTCATGTTTACTTTCAAGTCGACCAATTGTACTATGGAAATTCTGTAAATCCGGAATATTTTGGCAATAGTTTCAATCACAAGCAATTACTTGAAAATGCTTCAATTTACCTTGGCAATTCATTTGGGACCAAACTACTCCCTTCATGGCAGAAAGTTGATAGGATTTATTACCACTCTAAAAATGTCAATATGCTTAAAGCTGAGCAGTTTATACTGAATGGTGATTGGCTTAAGGCTGCTGAAATATATCATCTTGCGACATCCAACAAAAATCGTAACATTGAAGCCAAAGCCAAATTTAACATGGCATTGGTTTGTGAAATGGAAGGAAATCTGGATGCGGCGCTGGATTGGCTGCTTCTTTCCCATACTGTTTACAAATATAAAAACCCTGATCATGAATTCAATTGTGATCAATATAGTAAAATTCTAGAACTTCGAAAAAAGGAAATTGAACGTCTCGCCATACAAGTCAGACCCAATGGAGAGAACTAAAATTTCATCATTCTTCTTAATGATTATAATTTTTAAGCAGTGCTTATTAAAAGAATAGAATCAATTTATTCTATCTTGACAAGCTTCACATTTTGAAAACATCGCTCTCCTGCGTCTATGTTTTCAGACCATCACATTCTTCATGACATCATCATTGTTGATGGATACACTTCCATAAATTCAATGATCTCCTGCTATTCGTATGCTGGTTTTTATATAATTTATGCATATTTCATACTTAGCTTATATATCCTTTTGATATAGGAGCGATGCACGAGCGATGCACGAGCGATGCACGAACTATAGTAAAAATAGCAGGAGAATGTCAGCCAAACATTGAAAGTAGGTGGACACTGTAGGGGAGATCCCTTTGTGGTCGCCCTTCTTTATGACATCATGGCAAACTGGATTCCGGGATGTAATATTTTCAGCTCAGTACCAAAAATGGACTAGGATTATCTTATTATTTACTTTCATTTCATTCAACAAAAAAAACCTGAATCCGGGACATGATGGCCATCGAATAAAACCACACTGGTAAGAATTTCTGAATTCCGTTTACAGAATTAGTACTTTATTTTTTCGGAATATATAAAGAATCTTTTGAACAGCTTTTAAAAGTCACTTTTGATGTACCTAAACCAGTCCATCTTCCTAATCCACCAATAATATTTGTAATTGTTGGATTTGATACAGTAAATGGATTGTCATAATTTGATAAACTGAAGAAAATACTATTTAAGACCTCGAACGATTGAACATCTATTGATGAAACTGAAACCATTACAGTGTCTTTTATACCATAATATCTAGAACCAACTGAATCAATATCCGGAATATATATATCGGTGTTGGAAATATTATTATCTCTGCCTTTAAAAAGTTCATATTCCGCATAACTTCCCATATTATTTTTATAAATTTGGATAGGATAGAAAGTTGGAAGTAGCCAGAGTTTGGAGTTTTTCGTGTTTGTCTGGAATAGATAGTAGGCTGTATTTATATCCTTAGGAATATATTTAACAATCAAAGTACCATCAAATTTCGAACGCCCTATATATGATATAGATTCAATTTGAGGTGGCTGAGGGATCGTTGTCGATGCCAAAAGTAATTTTCCATTGGATTCAATCTTCAACTTATACGACTGACCAATGACTCCGGTTAATTGAGTAGATTTATAAACATAAGGAGGAAAATGATCTTTAATCTTGAAAAGTGTCAATATTTCCTCTTCACCTGTACTTGAGTAGATTGAGACTTTGGCATGATTTAAAAATGATTTTATAACAGAAACAGAATCGTACTGCGTTAGAAATGGCGAACTTAGCGTTAAAAATACAATTGCAGGTTCGTTGGGTTCAATCCATCCATCGACAACAATTTTAGGTTGATACTCATTCTGATTAAATGATATCTCTGAAGTACATCCAATAATCAATAAAAGAAATGGAATAATATAATATCTCATAATCAAAATGAAAATTTCCAACTTATTGATGGAAGTATTGGGATCAGGCTTACTTGTTTTGCAAATATTCTAAGTAAATATGGATTATCATCAGGAGCTTCTATACCATAGTTAACAAAAAATGGATTTTTTCTATTGTATAAATTCATAATGGATATGTTAAGTATAGACTCATTGAAGTGTTTTGAATTTAATCGGATATTAACTCCAATATCTAATCTGTGATATGCTGGTAATCTAACATTATTTATACCTTCAAAATCATTCATTACAGAACCCATTATCCAGTATCTCCCAGGTGAAAGTGTTGTTTTCATTCCTCCGGTAAATACCCAATTTACATTTAATGAGTACCTTCGATTTAAACTATAATTCATTGATGTTGAAATATCCCCAATCCTGTCATATTTTGCATCAAACCACTTACCTTTATTAAATTCTTCAAATTTCCGCCTTGACTTAGCAATAGAACCTGAAATATTACCAGTTAAAGCACCATACTTTTTCACTAACGAAATTTCTATGCCAGAGGCCCATCCTATACCTGTGAAAAACTGATCCTCAATGTTTTGAACCGTTTTTGCTGAATTGTAATTCAATTTAAATATAAGCAAATTTTGCATTCTCTTATAATATGCATCAATCGACAAAGAATAATTATTGTCAAAAATAGAATAAGTTGTATATCCGACAGAAAACGAATGTGAATATTCCGGTTTTATTAATCTTGAAGACGATACATAAAGATCTGCCGGCAATGCAATAGATCCCATAATACCTTGATGAATATTTTGATTGTCAAGTGCATACGAAACTTTCAAAATTGAATTGGAATTCAATGCATAAGCGGTTGAAAACGAAATATCCGGAATTATAAGAGTTTTAATTATTTGATTATTATCGTAACTAATTGTTGTAGAGTCGTTTTCTTCATAATATTGATAAGGCCCAAGTACAATGAAATTTTTCAACTTAAAACCAATATTAAACATCCATTTAGTTGATGGTTCAAATTCAAAACTTCCAAACAGAGTGTTCTCCAATGCTTTAAACTCATCCCTATTAGTATTCTCATCCAAATTTGAAGTAATGGTTGAATTTTTAGGAAACAGGTGGTAAAAGGTCGAACCAAATCCTCCAATCCATGTTATTCTGTCTGAACTATGCTGATAGAAGGATTTAAGTTTTATATGAGAATAATCTGTTTGAAAACGCATTTTTTTATCAATAACTTCCCCTACAAATGCAAATCTATAATCGACATAGCTTAAAACCGATTTAATACTATTATTACTGCCTAATTGATGTTTGGAAGAAAGGGATAAACCTCTGTTCTGCCAATATATATCTGTTTTCGGAAGGACTTCTTGGCTATCGAAATAGATATAATCCTTGCCCAAATACCATGATAAACATTGTTGTGAAGTCTTGCCCGAACTCATTGAAATTTTGCCATTATAATCATAGAAGCCCAACATATTTTTCTTTAGATATTCACCCGCTTCTTTATTAACAAGGTAACTTCCTAATTTTGAATATGCTTCAATGTAAGACTTTCTAATGCCCATTAGATAGGAAAATCGTCTGTTTTTGGAGGTTCCATTCACTCCAATATCCGATAGTATATTTCCAAGATTAACTGTCCCTTTAAACCGGCAAGTATCATAAGATATTGAATTAACAACAATAACTGATGATAATTTCTTATCGTAATAAATAGGGGAAACTCCTTTATAAACTGAAACTTTTTGCGTTGTATAGGGATTAAAAACAGAGTACATGCCAAGTATGTGTGTAGGATTCATTATCTCTATATCATCAAGCATTATGGTATTTTGACTTGACTCTCCTCCTCTGACATAAAGACCACCGTCGCCTTCATTCCCTTTTGATACCCCTGGTATATTAATAACAGACCGGATAATATCAGGCGATCCAAGGAGTGATGGCATACTGAGAATTTCGGCTTGCTTTATTTCGTCTAATCCAAGTTCGTTCTGTAAAGTGGGTTTCTTTGAATCGAACAAAATGGATACCTCCTCTATTTCTACATTATGTTTTTGCAGAAACACATAAACTAAAGTATCATTCTTTATATTTAAAATAAAGCTTTTTGCAAAGTAACTTATATGCGAAAACATGATCTGATTTTGAATATTTGGCGGCAATTTTAGAATAAAATAACCCTTTGAATCGCTAATTGTACCAACGTTTAATCCATCTGCTGAAACATTGACATTCTCAATGGGCTTACTGGTTTCCATGTCACAAATAATTCCAGCCAATTGAATGCTATTTTGCGCTGAAAGGAATTGAGTTTTTAGCAAAAATATGATTCCAAATAAAATGTACCAGTTTCTATTCACCTTAACACCATTAAAAGAAATGGAAACTTGCGGGTTTCCATTTCTTCATGTAAATAATATTCAATAATTAATAGTCAATTTCATCAACACTTTCGTCATAATCTTTATTTATCCTTCTAATAATTGAATTGAGTTTATCAACAATTTCATCAAATCCGGAATCGAAGTAACTATCATCTACTTTAGAACCATCAGTAAATTCAATTTTAAATCCTACATCATTGCGTGTATATTCTTTAGAATAATAATGTCCCTGACTATATTCGTTATACCAGTCCTTTTCACTTGTTACATACGGCAAAAGTGTGGCGAATACTTCATTTTTGTCAACAAATTTCATTTTTAGTATTCCATTTAACTTATATGCAGAAACACAATCTTCATAATACGACTTAGGATATTGATCTTTATCATTATCGTATTGGTCTTCATATTCATTATCAAGTTCCTTTAATTTGATTGCAAGTGTCTTAAAATCCAAGTCTCCAACTACAATTACATTCTCAATTTGAACAAAGGCATTTACTTTTTTTACAATATCCTCTTCTTCTATATCCTCATCAGAAAGCAACCTATTTGTAAAATCCCCATCAGAAGTAGCTCCAATAGTCATAAACACATTGTTATTGCTACTCATAGTTGAATTAAAGGTAACTGTTTTGTCATTACTCAATATATACTCTTCTGTAAACTTGTAGGGCTCAATAACCAATGTGGATGATTCTTTTGTTGGAATGTCATCACTATTGTATTCATTTGAAATAGAATATCCATATTTTAGAACATTATCAACTTTCAAATTAATGTCCAGTGTTTTTGCCAGATCCCTCAAATCTTCATACAAGTCATAATTTGTAACAGAAGTTGTAGTTAAATTATTAAATACAAAGGATGTATTATTTGTAGTCGTTGATTTATTCTCAGGGAAAACAAATTCTATTTTTCCTGTTGCAGAAGTTTTTTTCCATGTTTCATTTTTCCTGTTGTATGTGTAGATACCCTGATTGTCGTTCATTACTTTCTTGAACGAATCTGCATCATTAGTCACTGCTGATTTTAGAGAATTCCCTGAATGCTGTTTTGAACTTAAAATAAAGTCGCGAGCTACTTTTGATGACAGCACGAACTGGTCTTCTTCGATGTAATCAGCTATTTCGATGAAATAAACCAAAGGATCCATCAAATCAGGTTTTTCCAGTTCTTCAAGATGTTTGACAAAGTTGATACCTTCGTTATCTAATCTCTCTTTCTGTTGTTCAGCAGATAACTTACTTTATGTTTCGGGAAGACTATTAACCTTTTCTTTTTGACAAGAAAATAGCCCCAAAAGTAAAAGAATTAACAATAATGCATGATTTTTTACTTGATAGTTCATTTCAATAAATTTAATTTATGAATAATTAGAATGTATAGTTTAAATTAATGATTATATTAATTTCTTTCGAAAATCAATGTATAAATACATAGTAAAGATAATATTTTTAGTATGTTATTTTAACTATTTATTATTTAAAACAATAAAAAATATCAAATGGATTGCAACATTCTAACTAATAAATATATAACTATAATAAAATTGTTAGAATTGGAAGAAAATTGGAAGATATTATCAATTATCATTGGAATATGATGTATTAATCAAACGATGGAACTTCAATATAATCTTTAAAAGTGAAATTTGAAGTCAAAGTAACATTTTATTTGTAATATAAAACCCTTCAATAAATGGTTTTTCCAATTTCTTGAAGGGTTTATTATATCTTAATTTGAATGTTCGTATTTCTATTTCTTCGCTGTCTTAACGTGATTATTGTATACCACAGGCCCTTTACGGATGGAGCGAACGACCAATACGATACCCGTAATTATAAACGGAATGCTCAGCAATTGTCCCATATTCAATGCCATGGATGATTCAAATGGTTCCTGAATCTCTTTGATAAACTCGACAAGGAAACGGGCAGTGAAAACCATGATAAAAAATACTCCTACCAATAAGCCCTGGTATTCTTTGGCCTTGGTTTTCCAATACATATAATATACGACTCCGAAAGTCAAAAGATAACAAAATGCTTCGTATAGCTGGGTCGGATGTTTAGGTACAATTTCATGATTACGTTCAAAAATAAAGCCCCATGGCAATGTAGTCTGCATTCCATAGATTTCAGAATTCATTAAGTTGCCAAAACGAATCAATGCAGCCACTAAAACGCTGGGTACCACTACCCTATCTAATACCCATAATATTGAACGTTTGGAGACTTTCATGCTCCAGATGGTCATTGCAATAATAATCCCAAGTACGCCGCCATGACTGGCTAAACCACCTTGCCATACATACAGTATTTCGATGGGATGCTGTGAATAATACTCCCATCCATAAAAGAATACATGACCCAGGCGAGCTCCTACTACTGTTGCAACAATCAAGTAAATAAACAGACTCTCGAGCCATTTGGGATCAATGTTTTCGTGTTTGAACATTTTCTCTCCCTGGTTGTATCCAAAGAGGAATCCGATAGCAAACAGAAGTCCGTACCAACGAACATGAATTGGGCCCAATGAGAAAATTTCAGGACTAACGTTCCAATGAATAAATGCCAGAATATCCATGCTGTTGTTATTATTTTTTTCTTATTATTCGACAAGATCTTTACCGTGGCAAGCTTTGAATTTCTTACCACTTCCACAAGGACAAGGATCGTTACGTCCTACCCTTTTTTCAACCCTAACCGGTTGTAAATGTATGGGTTCCTTAGGAGCTTCCGGACGTTCAGAACTGGAAGAACTTGTTGGTATTTCTGATTTTGATGTTGATAGTTTGCTCATATCAAGACCTCTTCGTTCATGACCTTCGTGTACTTGTTGTGGATCGTTAATTGGAATATGGCCCTTCGCAAGAATTGATACTATGGATTTATTGACTTTGATAACCATGATCTTGAACAAATTGAACGATTCGAATTTGTAGATCAGCAATGGGTCTTTTTGTTCGTAAGTGGCATTCTGTACTGATTGTTTTAAATCGTCCATCTCACGCAGCTGTTCTTTCCATGCTTCGTCAATGGTTACCAGTACAGTTTGTTTCTGATACGATTTAACCAGCTCTTTACCTTGATTTTTATAAGCCCTTTCAAGGTTGGTCACGATTTGGTAAACGTGTTTGCCATCAGAAATAGGAACAACGATGTTGGTGTATAAATGTGATTTTTGTTCGTAAACATCACGAATTACAGGATAGGCCTGCTGTGCAATAATTTCAGTACGACGGGTATACGTGGCCACCATGTCATGATAAACCTTTTCAACCAGATCGTCTTGTTTAATTTTCATAAATTCCTGTTCGGTAACAGGTGATTCCATTGACATCAGGCGGATAAGTTCCATGTTGAACTCCTCGTACATGTTGTTTGGTTGATAATCATTCACTAGATTTTCAATCACATCATAAATGGTATTCAAGATATCAACTTCAACACGGTCGCCGAATAGTGCGTGACGGCGTTTTTTATAGATTACTTCGCGCTGTGAATTCATCACGTCATCGTATTCCAGCAAACGTTTACGAATTCCGAAGTTATTTTCTTCCACTTTCCTTTGAGCACGTTCAATAGATTTGGTAATCATTGAATGCTGAATCATTTCGCCTTCCTTCAATCCAATTTTATCCATGATCCCCGAAATACGATCTGAACCAAAAAGGCGCATCAGATCATCTTCTAGGGAAACATAAAATTGAGACGATCCCGGATCACCCTGACGACCTGCACGTCCGCGTAACTGACGGTCAACACGACGTGATTCATGCCTTTCGGTACCAATGATGGCCAAACCACCTGCAGCCTTTACTTCCGCAGTTAATTTGATATCAGTACCACGACCGGCCATGTTGGTTGCAATGGTCACCATACCGCTCATACCGGCATCAGCCACAATCTCGGCTTCACGGGCATGTAATTTGGCATTCAATACATTGTGTTTAATACCACGCATTTTCAGGTAACGGCTCAATAATTCGGAAATCTCAACAGAAGTTGTACCAACCAATACAGGTCGGCCAAGCTTATTGAGATTTACAATTTCTTCAACTACAGCATTGTATTTTTCTCGTTTGGATTTATAAACCATGTCTTCACGATCGTCACGGATGACTTTGCGGTTGGTCGGAATCACCACCACATCAAGTTTATAGATGTCCCATAATTCACCTGCTTCAGTTTCGGCAGTACCTGTCATACCGGCCAGTTTATGGTACATTCTGAAATAATTCTGAAGGGTAATGGTAGCAAACGTTTGAGTGGCAGCTTCTACTTTCACCTTTTCCTTTGCTTCAATCGCCTGGTGCAAACCATCAGAATAGCGACGGCCTTCCATGATACGTCCGGTTTGTTCATCAACAATCTTTACCTTATTTTCGATCACGACATATTCAACGTCCTTTTCGAACATGGCATAAGCCTTCATCAGCTGGTTGATGGTATGAACACGCTCGGATTTGACTGCGTAATTGGTCAGCAAATCATCCTTCTTTTCGAGTACCGCTTCTTTGGTTAACGATTTATCATTTTCAATTTCAGCAATTTCAGAACCAACATCGGGTAACACGAAGAACAATGGATCTTCAACGTCATCAGAAATCAGGTCAATACCTTTATCAGTCAACTCTACTGAATTCATTTTTTCTTCAACTACAAAAAACAGGGGATCAGTAATAATATGCATGAGCTTATTGTTGTCCTGCATGTGATAATTCTCTGTTTTTGTCATCATCACTTTAATTCCCTCTTCACTCAGGAATTTAATGATAGCCTTGTTTTTAGGCAGACCTTTGTGAGCACGAAGCAATAAAATTGAAGCCTGGTCTTTTTCATCCTTCGTAGAATTGGCATTGTTCAATACTTTTTTTGCATCAGCCAAACATTGATTAACAATGTTACGCTGGGCTGCATATAGTTTTTCCACTTTAGGCTTAAGCTCTTCGAACTTCTGGATTTCTCCTTTTGGAATCGGACCTGAAATAATCAAAGGGGTACGGGCATCATCAATCAAAACTGAATCGACCTCATCAACGATTGAATAATGATGTTTACGCTGAACAAGATCACGCGGATTGATAGCCATATTGTCGCGCAGGTAATCGAAACCAAATTCATTGTTGGTACCATAAGTAATATCGGACATGTAGGCATTGCGGCGACCTTCAGAATTGGGCTGATGCTTGTCGATACAGTCAACGGTCAGTCCATGAAATTCGAAGATAGGACCCATCCATTCCGAGTCACGTTTTGATAGGTAATCATTCACAGTTACAAGGTGAACGCCCCGACCTGTCAAGGCATTCAGGAATACTGCCAAGGTAGCAACCAATGTTTTTCCTTCACCAGTACCCATTTCGGCCACCTTACCCTGATGCAGGATAATTCCACCGATCAGCTGAACATCATAATGAACCATGTCCCAGGTAATCTGATTTCCACCAGCCATCCACTTGTTGTACCAGATAGCTTTATCACCTTCAATCTCAATGCTATTTTTGATAGCTGCGAGATCGCGGTCAAAGTCGTTGGCAGTTACCACCACTTTTTCATTGTCGTTAAAAAGTTTGGCAGTCGATTTTATCACTGAGAATGCGATTGGAAGTATTTCGTTCAGAACTTCCTCAAGCTTCTCATTTATTTTTTCTTCGAGTTTGTCTATTTCGAGGAACATCTTTTCACTTTCCTGAATGTCCACTGTTTCAACCAGTTCATTCAACTCATTTATTCTATCTAACTCAGGTTTAATCCTTTCCTGAATGATGGCCTTCAACTTGGCCGACTCGGCTCTTAGTTCGTCATTCGAAAGTAATTTAACACGTTCGTATTCCTTGAGAATACTATCAAGAATGGGCTTGATCTCAACCATGTCTTTGTCAGACTTGTTGCCGAGAAATGTGCCTAATATTTTATTTAAAATTGACATATATGGGTTTTAATTGATCAAAAATTTAAAATCACAAATGTAGTTATAATGTTTAAAACTTGAATTGGTTTTTACGATTATCATGCCACAAGGCAAATGACCAGAATATCAGCCACATTTAATGAAACATCTGCCATAAAATCAGTAAAATAGCAGTTTTGCAGTTTCAGGTAATGACAAAAATGGTTCTAAGAGTTCGTAAAATGATTTTTGAACTCTGGCTTAAAGGTATAAATTTGGAAGAATAAAATCAACTTATCTAAACTGTAAATGTTCAACTCTGATGAATTATGTCTTTCCTTTCACAATCCTGTAACGACTCTATACAAATCCTAATTCAAATGTCATGCAATCAGGTGATTAAGATACAAATAATTTCTTTTTAATATACGAATTACGCCTTACTTTTCAATAATTACCAGCCATAATTAGGATCTGCTGAAAAATTCATCCCGAGCACTCGGGATCAATTTGACCGTTGGGCATCCCGAACATTCTGGATCAATATAAAAATAGCTATTCAGACGATCCCTAATTATCTCTGCGAATATATTTTTGCACCTTCTTATTTACTTTTCAAAATAAGCGATCTATTCATGGTTTCTCCCTCTGTTCCTATGGACTTGGTGGGTGTTTGAGGGCTATTTTCTGATACCTTTCTGATACTCATCTGATACCTTTCTGTAATATAAGGTTACAGAAAGGTTACAGATGAGTTACAGATGGGTTACAGATGACAGGGAGTTTTCCCAGACATAATTGAATTGGTATACCCATTCAAACAGAAGTTAAATCCCTTTGAATTCCTTGATGTATTTTTCCAAACGATTCATACCTTCAGCAATGTTTTCAAGTGAGTTGGCATACGAGAAACGCAGATAACCTTCACCATTATCACCAAAATCAATGCCGGGAGTCACTCCAACATGAGCTTTCTCAAGAATATCGAAAGCCAGTTTATATGAATCGCTGGACAGATGTCGTGCATCTACAAAAACATAAAAGGCGCCGGTAGGTTCAACTGTAATTCTGAAACCCAGTTCGCGTAGCCTGGAAATCATATATTTACGACGCTCATTATAAATATTCTTCATCTGCTCCACATCAGCATCGGCTTCGCGAAGAGCAGCAATGCCGGCACGTTGAGCAACAGAGCCTGCACAAATAAAAAGGTTCTGCTGAATCTTTTGCATGGGACGAATAAATCGTTCAGGAGCAATTACATAGCCCAAACGCAGGCCGGTCATAGCGTATAACTTGGAAAAACCATTTAATACAAAGGCATTGCGGGTATATTCAAGAATTGAATGCGCCCTGCCGTTATAAACAAGGCCGTGGTAAATTTCATCAGAAATGATTGTGGGTGAAAATTTGGCTATGGCCTTCAGTGTTTCTTCTGAAAGCAGATTTCCTGTAGGGTTCATCGGACTGTTAATCATGATCCCTTTTGTCCTGTTGGTTATTGCTGAACAAATATTCTCAGGGCGGTATTGAAATCCATCTTCTTCATACACAGGCACTTTTACCGCTTTGGCACCTGTAAACATGATAAAATTGGGGTAACATGCATATCCGGGATCAGATAGTATTATTTCATCGTCAGGTTCGCAAATTACTGCAAGGATCATCAAAATGGCAGGTGAAGTTCCGGAGGTAACAATGATTTGTTCAGGAGAAATTACAACTCCATAGTTCTTCAGATAAGTGTTGCAAATTTCCTGCCTCAATTCAGGATCGCCGAGGCTATGGGTATAATGGGTTCTCCCCTCTTTCATTGCAACTTCAGAAGCTTTCAGAATACAGGAAGGTACATCAAAATCGGGTTCCCCAACCTCAAGATGGATAATATTATGACCTTGCTTTTCAAGATTGTTGGCTCTTTCAAGAACTTCCATTACAATAAAGGGCGAAATATTCTGTGCTTTCGTTGAAATCATTTGGGTTTTATTTGGGGTCAAAATTACACAAGAAATTACAATACTAGTCAATATATTAAGGAAAACTAAAGGTTTGGGAATTATCCGATCAGATTGCACAGATTGCACGTTCCGCTTTTCTCACATTCTCATATTCTTCTTGCACCCTTTTTCTTTTTTAAATAATGAATTGAACGGAATTCAATAAATTACGATCTATGCAATCCATGCAATATGTACAATCTATGCAATCGATCAAATGTGGTGTCAAGGTTACAATGTCGCACTACCTTTTTGCTAACGCTACTGGTGCTCTGCACCTATCAGCCTGACTGGTTGGGTGAAATTCTTATAAAATTGTTACAACATATCAAGCCTTACACAACACCTGTGAAATAAACTATATACAGAATTTCGAAAGTATCCTCTAAAGCATTTGACGCTAACTACCCCTTTAACCGCTCACTTAATTCAGCAGTCAGCTCATAAAGCGAGGTACATTCAAATTTTTCTACTGAATTAATTACCACTTTCCAAACAGGATTTATCGCTACATTTGGTAAATTTATCACTACCAGAGGATTGCTTTCATCGCACACCAACCCTATTCGCATTAATGCACGGCCTGTCCAGGTCGCTATTTTACCCTCAGCGCCTTTTAAACCATAAGATCCCAACCTGTTTTTACGAAGCTTGAAATCGCCTGATTCACCATTGAAATAAACCTTGTCGGAATGAAACATCTCATCAAAATTGCCTGCCAGAATCAAATCTTCAGGAGCGCCTTCAACCACCTTATCGTCAAGCATTAACCATATCTTATCTACTTCAGAGGTTGAAATGTTCAGATCGTGCGTCGAAAAGAGAACTGTCTTATTTTCATTCCTCACAAATTCGTGAAGCAAGTGAATAATTTCATATTTATTTCTGATATCCAGAAACGCAGTTGGTTCATCCAAAATAATGAGCGGTGTATCCTGAACAAGTGTACGTGCAATCATGGCACGTTGCCGTTCACCATCGCTAATCTGGTCAATCATACGGTCTTCATACCCTGATAGACCGACCTGCTGAATGGCTCGTTTAATGATGCTGTTGTCCTCCTCAGTCAGTGTTCCTATCAAATTGGTATATGGGTACCGGCCCATGGACAAAAGTTCCCAAACGCGCAGATTTTGGACCCTTATTGCTTCAGTGGAAACAAAACTCAGCACACGGGCCAATTCCTTGATTGGAAAGCTATTTAGGTTGCGGTCGTTTAAGAGTATTTCGCCACCGAGGGCTTTCTGAAAACCGGTCAGTGTGCGCAACAGCGTACTTTTGCCGATACCATTGCTGCCGATCAAGGCAATTAATTCACCGGCGTATGCATTCACATTGATACCTTCCTTGATGGCGACCATCTTCTTCCCTTTCTTGTAACCCACTGAAAGGTTTCTTACCGTAATATTTACCTTTTGGTTGCTCATTACACTGAAGAGAATTTTCTGTTCTTTAAAATAATCCATATAATCACCGGTATACCTACCAGTGCAGTTACCGAGTTAATGGGTAAAGTGCTTTCATAACCAGGCATTTGCGAAACGATATCGCTAAAAAGCATCACAATTGAACCAAGCAGCAAACTTGAAGGGATCAATATCTTATGGCGTGCAGTTTTAAAAAGCAAACGACCTATATGAGGAACAGCAATACCAATAAAACCAATGGGGCCGCAGAATGCGGTGATACTTCCAGCCAGAATACTTGTACTGGTAAATACCAGGAAACGTGCATTGCGTATACGTAGTCCCATACTTTTAGCATACTGTTCGCCTAATAACATCACATCGAGTGACTTAACACTAAAAAAGCTCAGTATCAGACCCACCAAAACTGATGGAATCAACACATTCAATTGCGAAGTAGTTACACTACCCAAACTACCCATCGTCCATATAATGAAAGATTTAAGCATCGACTCATTACTGAAATACTGCAGGATATTGACAATTGATGAAGCCGCACTTCCGAATAACATTCCCAGGATCAGGATGGTCAGGATATCTTTGATACGCACAGAGACGGCTAGAATGAGAAACAATACCAATGCTGATCCTAACCATGCAACAATTACTAAAGCCCACGAACCGCTGATGGTAAATAAACCCAGAGTAAATACTGATGAGAAACCAAGCACCAGTATGGCAACTCCAAGACTTGCTCCTGCACTAATTCCCAAAACATAAGGACCGGCCAATGGATTACGAAATATAGTCTGCATTTGCAAACCGCTGATCGACAAAGCCATGCCAGCCATCACCGCAGTAATTGCTTTGGGAAGGCGAAAGTCAATAATGATGCTTTTGATTTCAGGACTCACATTTCCAGTTCCGGAGAGCGCCTGAAGTATTGTTTTAAATGGAATCAATAATGATCCGAAAAATATGTCGAGTATGAACAACAGAATCGTCAGCAACAGAAGCATTCCGAAGAGCATAAAATCCCTGGTTACCAGACGGTTCTTTAACATTAGTTCAGTTTTTGGTAATAGTGAAAAGCTCTGTCTATCTTTATTTCGGGATGAAACATAAGAATCAGGTCGCGCAATAGATCCTGAGGATTGGCAGCCCCGGTTTCCCAAACTTCATTGCCGCCAGTTGGATTCATTTCTTTATTATCATTGTAAACCATTTTCTTTTGAAGAGAAGGAATTATTTTAAATCTTTCATCGCTTTCCAGTATTTCCTGAATGCTGTGTGTTTGGCCAGTATTGATCCACACCTCTGCCTGTGAAGCTTTTACAATGGCACTTTCGAGTGAAACGACAAAACTTTCGCGTGAAGGGTTGTCCTTCCATAAATAATCACCACCTGCATCTGCTATCATATTGGCCATGTATGACTTACCTCCCGGTACCCACCAATTGTCCTTATAAGGCAATCCACTCAGAACAAGGGGCTTGTGGCTCGTTGCGGACACTAAATTTTTCAAACTGTCATATTCCATAACAATCTTATTAAAAACCTGTTGAGCATGTTCAGTTTGATTATAAAATGAACCTGTAAAAACCAGCCATTCTGCTCGGCCAAGAGGAGTTTCTTCAAGGTACTCAGCATTGATCACCACAGGAATATTTAAATCGTTCATCTTCGAAGGGTGCGCGGCCACATCAGATCCAATGCCGTAAGCCATCACCAAGTCAGGCTTCATTTGCAATAAGAGTTCGTAATTCAGATTCTGATCATATCCCACATCGTGCACCAGCCCTTGCTCAATCCCTTTTTTGACGATAGAATTTGTAACAAAGTCCTTGCCGGAAACACCTATGATACTCGATTCGAATCCCAATTTCTCGATGAAACCAATGTGTGTCGTAGATAAAACTACTACCTTTTCAACCGGTGTCCTGATAATTTTACGGCTGGCCAATGAATCTGGAACAGCTATACTTTTGGGTATCAGGTAATAGGAATAGGTAAAATTGCGTGCATTTTCCCATGGGTTAAATACATCGAGCCGCATAATCTCTCCCATTGGAATGATTTGAAAACCATGAGCGTATTTATTTAAATCAGCCCTGGCCTTTTTAACCGGCTGTTTTTCACATGAATATAAGCCAAAAATAAAAAAGATAATTAATAGTCTATGGGTCTTCATTGTTGAATTGAAAAACGTAAAATTAAGGGATATATGCAACTTTACCCACTATTGTCCGGCCTCCTGCTTGAAAATGAACAAAATAAATTCCGAGTCCCTTACCTGAGAAATTCAGTGTCAGTTCATTAGGGCCTTTTATATCGACAGAAATATTTTGCTCTTTACCAAGTAGATCGTATACTTTAGTAGTTCCCGGTGAATCAAAATTATTCTTTGTTTTGACTTTCAGTAAAAACGTTCCATTGATAGGATTTGGAAAAAAAGTAGCATCTACATCATTATCTAAACTATCTATTTTTGTAGAAGTGTCAATATTGCAGGCTATTAGCTCGCTCAGCAACGCAGATCCATTACCAGCAGTGTTTTGAGAATTGTAAGCACTCCAACCGCTATTATTTTTCAGGAAAAAATTATTGGTAGTATCTCCTTGCCTGTTGGCCATATAAACTGCCAATGTATCACCTTGGTGAAGCTCCTTTATGTTGTAGGTAATAAAGAAGTTGCCGGTTGTTTTTACCGGAGTATCAAACTGTAAATAATTCATTCCATCTACATAGAATTTATGGATATCAAATTGCTTGGTATACAATAAAGTTGTAGGTTTATCTGTTCCTGAATATACCTGAATGCTAATTAATGACTCATTAAATGCAGGATTGGTTTTTACTTTTGCAATTCCTAGCGAGATTCCCTGTATTTCACTGCTGGTTGAAAATGTATATTTCTCCCCAAAATCAGTGAATCCAGCTGAATTGGTACCGCTGTAATACCCCCTTTTCGTTGTACCATTTACTATTTGAATGGCTGAATAACTTTCATTATTTTCAAAATTAGTAACAGGTTTACAAAGAGTCTGACCAGTATTCGGCGTAAACCCATTTAAACTTTGTACATTCGAATTGTTTGGATCGAGCCAGGCTTTCAATTGCCTGGAGGTCTCTTTCTTATAATCCCAGGCAAGGGTAAATTTTTCGAAATAATCATTGATTGGCGAATCACAAACGGCTGAACCACCTGTCAGCGTTCCAATCAGTTGTTTATTCTGATCAAACAAGGGACCACCTGATGAACCTTCCTCTGTTACACCATTATCCCATTTTAAAATTTTCCAGAAGGCGTTTGAATGATATTTAGTGCTATAGCTTGCTGTTTCTGGAATATCTTTGTCAATTGCAACCTTTTTAATATCGCCTTTCGGATGATGAATGCTCATGGATGACGGTGGAGCCTGAATCATTCGGTTCCATCCAGCAAAATAAGGGTGATAAACAAAAGGTACTTGGTTCGTAAGCCTCACAAAAGCGAAATCCAGACTGTCAAACGAAGCTTTCAATGAACTGCCGGATAGTGAATGACTTACATCACCATCGATGGATTGACAGGTAGGCGATTCGTAATTAAAAAGAAAGACCGTTGAGTTGGCAGCAGCTTCGGTATTTACGCAATGATAAGCGGTTAATAAATAAGGAGTTCCATCAAGTTTGGTATTATTTATCAGGGTACCTGTACAAAGTTCTGTTCCCTCGATGAGAAGGCGGCAAACAGCATCTCTTATTTCTGATGTTCCACTGGCAATAACGCAATTAACGTTTTTATTGCAAGCACCTGAAATACCCAGAGGACGGTGAGGTCCTGAAGCATTTATATTCATAAAGTCGTGGGATATTCTTGAAATTTCAATCTCTCCAGGAAAAGTAACACCAACTGGTTCTTCATACTGAACAAGCAGCTCATCACCATCGAGAGGTTCTATTGCCAATACATGGCTTTCCGAATTATTTGCTGAAGTATATGCTCCTTTAATTTCTCCGCTTTTAGTTCCAATCAGAAAAAGGCGGGCATTTTCAGGTAAATTGAAACGGCCAAAAATCACATTTAAAGAATAGGCTCCTACCGATCTGATTCTCAACTGCCAAACCATTACTTCGCCATCAGAATACCACTTTCCCGAATTCTTTGGATTCATGATGGTATCAAAAGGTTGGGCAAAATGAAATGATTTTAACATTGACTGCTCATGCTCCAGAGTGCTGGCTTTGCGTAATTTCTCATTGTCAAGTGCGGGTAAAACGATCAAATCATCTGACTGGATTGATTTTAGCTTCTGTATCTGAATGGGCATTCCGCCTTGGGAAATTTGTCCCTGAACCATTCCCTGATAAAGGAATAGCAGAAGGAGACACATTTTGAATATTGATTTTAAAAGTTTCATATTTCTAGTCCATTTGGATTCAAAAATAGAATAAATTACATTAGGGAAATCAAATGGTTTTAATTTCTATTTAAATATAGTAAATTTGATCTTATAATATATAATTTATGGTTGAAATTGATTTCCATACTCATAGCCTAAAAAGCGATTCTGCTTTTCAAATCCTGAATAGTTTTGCGCAGGATTTACCTCTTCCGGTGGATGAAAAATTCTATTCCACAGGTCTACATCCCTGGCACCTTGACCGAATTGACGGGGATGAATGTTTGAAGGCAATGGATGTGGCGATGAATAATAAAAATATGATTGCAATTGGCGAATGCGGCCTCGACAGATCCATAATGATAGACTTCGTAGTACAAAAATGGTATTTCAGGAAGCAAATTGAATTGGCTGAAAAACATGCCAAACCATTGATTATTCATTGTGTACGTGCCTTTCCTGATCTAATACAACTTAAAAAAGAATTCAAATCAACCATTCCATGGATCATTCATGGTTTTCAGGCAAACCAATCCACTACCTTGCAACTTATCAAACACAATTTTTACTTTTCCGTGGGTGAATCATTGCTGATCAATCAACAGAAAAAGGAAATATTGCCACTTATTCCTACTGATCATTTATTTCTGGAGACCGACGATCGGGATATTTCCATCAATACTGTTTATGCCTTGGCCTCTCAAATATTAAATCTCGGAGAAGAAATTTTGAGCGACATTATTCTTGCTAATTTTAAACGTCTGTTTGGTAACATTGGCTTGAAATAAGCAACACTATGAAAAAAACCATTATTCATAGGTGGGTTTGGCAATATTAGCTTCCATGTTTTCTGCATAACGCACTCAATTCTATATAGATAGAATACCTGGTATACTCCTGCTTCATGTCCGACACGACCGCCAAACCGCCAAGACCGCCAAGACCGCCACTGTCGTTTTAATCTTTCAGGGAGTGAAAGTACCATTAAAACGACAGTGGCGGTCTTGGCGGTTTGGCGGTTTGGCGGTTGTGTCGGAAAATAGGAGGTCATTGTCATAGCCTAAGATAACATTCTGTTTTATGAATTATTCGTTTAAATCGAACTCACGTTAATAACCTGACAAGACATGTGATTTGGTTTAAATTTATTTCTTCATTCCCCAATATTTCAAAATCTGCCCCATTAGATCGTCCCGTTCCTTATCTGTTGAAATGGATTCGAATGGGAAACCCAAAATCAGGGTATGATAGTTTCCGTCAAAACAAACTCCAGCAGTTTTGTTGTTGTCCTTGTATCTGAAAAGCACCTTTGCATCTTTACCAACTGGCTCAATGGCATCAGGCGATTCAACCTTATATATTGCTTTGTTATAATCCTGAACAAAATTAAATTCACCGGGAAATTGATTTCTCATAGAATTCACTGGAATTACTTGTCCACTTTTGCTGGCATGATTGGTCATCAACTTGTAATGAAGTACATTAGTTGCAAACTTTCGGGCAAGTGAATCGCCACCTAACTCTAAATCGCTCCCAATGTATGCGCCTGATAAAAAAAGCTTTGCATGTTCTGCCGAGGTATATTCCAGGATAGCTGCTCTCATTTCAGGTGTAAAAATGGTAAAATCCTTCCTGGCAAATCCATAGAGACATTTGGTCGTTTTCTCTTCTCCGAAAATCAGGTCGAGTGCTGAATAATCATTTTTGTTCCAGTTCTTCTTTTCAAATGCCTCATCGCTCATCGAAATAAAGCCAAGTCCATTTTCTCTAAATGATTGACCGTGAACAAGTGGATAATCAAAAGAATTACCCTGTACGATACGAGTTTCCTGATTGGCATAACTGGAACCAAATCCAGATGCATCGTCATTTTTCCATGGCGATTTTCTTTCAAAATCATATTGTTCGCCAACATAGGAAAGATCATTTATATAGGCAATCCCTTCATCCTGAGAAGTAAGAAAACCGGCTTGCTTGCCATTGTCGAAAGCCTCCGGTCCGCAGATACGGTCGAATGCATTTACAATTAAGACCGGTTTTTTGTTATCTGCAGTCAAGCCGCAAGCCAGTATTTCAGAAGGAAAACTTTCGCCGCCTTCATTAAGTGCAGTTATCTTAAAACTATAGATAACACCTGGAGATAAATTCCTAATCAACAAGTTGGGTTCATTTACTTCACGCCCATTATCAAACCCATTTTGTTCAATTCGTGTATATACTTTATATGATTTTGCAATTGCTGTTGGCTCAAGTTTATCTACCACCGGAATCCATGAAAGTCGAATATTCTTTCCTTCCAGAGCCATTTTGAAATGATTGACAGGAAGTGGCTGAACCACATATTTTTGCCCATTTTGGAAGGATAAAAATTTCAGTATCCCTTTGTAAAATGCACGACTCACATCAAACTTAAAACGCGGGTCCTGAGCTTGCAGCATATCTGCAAAGTTCTGATGCGATAGTACTTCAGAAAGCACAGTGGGTACGTATGGGCGAACCGCTTCAGAATATTGTTTGTTCAACATTCCCCTGCGTGTCCATTGCGGTTCGTAAAGCTTCTGTAGATCATTCACCACCTGTGTTTGTAAGATGTCGGCCAAATCACGGCTTGCCCATTTTGATTGTCCATTTGGGAATGTATCAGATGCAAAAGTAGTATTGTAAATCATCAGACTACCAATAATAGAGCTGTCAGGGGTTGTTCCAGCGTCGGTATGAAAAGCCAAAGCCATGTCGATTGGAATATTTAATCCATTTACTGCCTGATTTACTGTCGATTCGTTGGATGTACCCATCAGGTAATTTACCCATTTGCCCCGACTTTGGTAATCGTCTTTGTAATCGCTTTTGTTCTGATTGGTGCTATATACCAATGAGTCAGGCATCCCTGCATACTGCAGATAATACCGTGCACCTTCCTGGTACCTTGGACGCTGGCTCGTAAAGGGCAGCCAAAGAGATGAGTCGATCTCAAATCCCTTCTCATTTCGTAATTTGAGTAATTTATCCATCTCTTTGGTATTACCTCTGACAATATTTCCCATTCCACCACCAAGTTTCACAGCATCAGCCGATATCCACTTGCCCGTTTCATTTGACTGGTTGGTCAGTTCAATCATGGCATGTTTGGTATCAATTCCCTTCACAAACCTGAAAGTCCCCAGGTAAATCCAGGTCCCTCCTCCCATAGTTTGATTTACCAAAAAGCGTGTTTCTCCGCCAGAATGAAAAACACTATAATGAGCATCATTCACGTTTTTGACATTCCCGGCATAAGAAATATACACCGCATATTCGCCTGTTTCGGGTATTTCAGGAATATAACTAATTTTGGAATCTCCATTTTTGCTTGATACCATCTGTCTGCTTTGTCCCATAAGAAAAGGATTATCACCCTCAAGCAAAAAAGTAACTTTCAGACCAAAGCCTTTTTCCGTACTTGTTTGAATTTGCTTGCCCTTTTCCTGATAGATAGACCCGTTGGAAGTACAATCTTTATCAATAAGGATCTCGTGGGTTTGGATGTCACGCTCACGGGGAAGAAAAACCCTTGCACCTGCATTTTCGAGCATCGGTGTAACATAAGGAACCACAAAACTCATGGTCCACAAATCTTCCACGGTCATAAAGACCCGTGACCGCTGCCATTGCCACCGATCCTTTGTGTTTTCGTAATACCATCCATGACTTTGCCACAGCGCGATATTCCGATTGCTTAAACCTTTGGTAACAGCCATATTCCCTGAGACATTCCTGACAATAGGTAACTTTGCTTTTGTATGTTGGCTCAGTCGCGTAAGATCTGGAGAGGTTGACTGATTGCGGTAATAATTGGGGATCAGTTCACTAATTTCTTTTCCCATCGACTCAATAGAAAATGAATAAGTACGGAATTTACGTCCAAGCAAATCTTTGAACCAATTATTGTATTGCCGCGTATTCTCAGGTCTAAAAGGAATATAGGTAAAACTCTCATTCATTAAAAGTTTTACCTTTTTCGATCGTTGATCTACCATAACAGTATCTGCTTTAAATTTGTAAGTTGTGCCTTTCGAAGCTTTTACAGCAAATTTAATGGACGAAATGTTTGCCTTTTTAATGAGTAGTTTCGACTGGATGTTACATGCCTGAGAAATCATAATCAAAAGGATAATCAGAAGGAAGATTTTTAATTTCCCTTTGCCGTTGGCTAAAGCCAACGGCAAAGGATAGCTCAACTTTCGATCAGTATCCAGATATCCTTTGCCGTTCACTTTAGTGAACGGAATTTTATTGAATGGAACTGCAGCGTTTTTCATATTTCAACCTTTCTTTTACTCAATAACAGCAAACCGGTAAACATGATCATTCCATTGAGCAATAATAATTCAAATCCAAACTTGTAACCACCCAGCCATGCTTCAGAATTGATATTTATAATGTAAGTCAGCACTGGTGAAAGTAATCCGATGTAAGGTACATATCGATCGTAAATTTGTTTTTTTGTCAGTATCCCAAAAGCAAAAAGCCCGAGCAGGGGGCCATAAGTATATCCGGCTACTCTAAATACAGCTGTTACCACACTTTCATTGTTGATCAATCTGAAAAGTACAATCACCAAAAACATAATTACCGAAAACGCAATGTGCACTTTTATACGCTTTGACTTACTGGCTGGGTCTTTTGTGTCCAGGTTAAGGAAGTCGATACTAAATGAAGTGGTTAAGGCTGTTAATGCTGAATCAGAACTCGAATAGGTGGCAGAAATGATGCCCAATAAAAACAGAACACCTGCAATAGTTCCAAAATGATTCAGCGCCAGTAAAGGAAAGAAATCATCTGTCTTCTCCGGAATAGCAATCCCCATCTGCTGCGCAAAGATATAGAGCAATACTCCAAGGCTCAGAAACAACAAATTGACAATAATAAAGGCACCGCTAAACCAGAAAATGTTCTTTTGTGCATCACTTTTGTTTTTGCATGTTAAACTCTTTTGCATGATATCCTGATCCAGACCATTCATGACGATCACAATTCCAAGTCCAGCCATAAATTGCTTAAAAAAATTGGTCTTAGAACGCCAGTCCCAATCGAATATTTTGCTGAACGGATGCTCATCGATAGCTGTAATCATTTGACTTACATCCATATTGAGCTGTCTGGAAATGATGATAATGGTTAGTATCACCGCAGCAAGTAAAAATGTGGTTTGAAGAGAATCTGTCCATATAACCGTTTTAATGCCCGCACGAAAAGTATAAGCCCAAATCATAAATATGGCGATGGCAACAGTCACTACAAAAGGTATTCCAAGGGCATCAAAAAAAGCCAATTGCAACACTCCTGCTACCAGGTACATACGAAAAGAAGCTCCTATGGTACGTGAAACAAGGAAAAAGAAGGAACCTGTTTTATAGGAACGTACCCCAAATCGCTGATCGAGATAGGTGTAAATAGAAATCAGCTGAAGTTTATAATACAGCGGAATTAGAACCAATGCAATCACCCAATAGCCTACCAGATTACCGAACAGAAACTGCAGGTAAGTCCAACCCGAATGCCCTACTTCTCCAGGCACGGATATAAATGTTACTCCTGAAATAGTAGTTCCAATCATGGCAAAAGCCACCATATACCATCGGGAACTGCGGTTTCCGGTGAAAAAAGTCTCACTCGTCACATTTTTGGAGGTAAAATACGATACCCCCAGCAACATGGAGAAAAAGGTTAGAATGACAATAAAAACTATGGTGATGCTCATATAAAATTAGTTTCAAGTTAAAAGTTCCAAGTTGGCTGGTGCCTGCCTGATTTCAGATGGAAACAATCCTTGGAGATGAAAATTACATATTCTTTGGACAATAACAATTCTTTTGGAGGAATAAATTTCACTAATCCTATTAATGGCCATATAGCAATGCCAACATAGAAAAAAAATGTTGCAGGTACTCCAATAAATTCTATTTTTCCCCAAAAAGACAAGAGTTTTTTTAAAAAAATTGTCCCTTATCCCTTTTGGGGAAAACTGAAATTTATTGGGGTACTCCAACATAAGAACGTAAATGCTTCATCAACTCATCATTGCTAGGTACTCGCTGGACCAATTACTCAAAAAATAATTCAATTTGAAAGATTATCTACTGTAATTCAAGCATTTTCGTTATTAGCAATTTCTTTCCACTCTCAATGACACTCCAACTTTGTTTACTGAAAACTTTGCATGATTCTTTAAAATTATATGTGTGACGCAAAAGTAGGATCATTTATCTTTTCAAAAATACCCAAAAGTGACAGATCAGTGAACGCTTAGGAATTGTCTTATGAGCAGTTGCTTAGTAGATGGATTCATTTGAAATTTGGCCTCCTTGGGGGCATTAACCGCACTAAATCATCAAAGATCCATGTTCGTTGCGGGATATAGCAAAAACACCCTCTGTCAAAATGTTTGACAGAGGGTGTTGATACGATATCTAAACCGCTATTTGAATAAACTCCTCTTTCAAGGCGTGCTTTATGTTGAATTATGACGCTTATTTCACTGGAGTTGGTTTTTCAGCTTTGATAAATACTCCCGTAGCATCGAAGAAAAGAACTTCCTTGACATCCACTTTGGTGACAGCTACCTTATATGTGCCATCGCTGCCCAGAAAAGCCTTGTAGATTGTATAACCAGCGTAATCCTTTGTAATTGTTGCACTTACAGCTTCGGAAATATCAGCAGTTGTAACTTCCTTATAGGTTACTTCCTGGGTTTGTATCATTGTAATTGCATTTTGAACTTTTGCAGCTTCTGCGAACTGTGGCATTGCGAAACAAAGCATTAAAGCTGCTGCGGATAAAATCATAACTTTTTTCATGTCTTCTTTTTTTCGTAATTATAAATATTCAATGTTGTGTACCCTATTGCAAAAGTAGATCCACAATTGCCAAACCATACCCATAAAATTGGATATCCGGCATAAAAGACATTAAATCAAATCATTATGAGCAGAATAATAAATAAGTAAAAGAAAAGGATATCCATGAAATAGTGGGGAATCCCCGTTATTGCTGTGGAATAAATCTACATAAATGATGTTTGATAAGTAATTCTTTGATATTTTATAGGTTTCACCGATTTGGTGAAACCTATAAAATCTTCTTTACAACTTTTGCATTAAAGCTTCCCGGATCAACTTTCGAAGTTCCAACTGCTTGTTTTCAACCTCATAACGGGCTGATGGACGATAGAATTCAGCATACTTGCATTTGGCTGGTCGAAATTTCATATTGTCCAGGGTACCGGTAATATTTATGCCGAATTTCAAAGGTAAAGGACTGTCAACCACCGAAATATGGTAATCAAATGTAAGGTCCATATTGTGCCTTCCTGCCACCACTGCTTTGTATTTATCCATTACAATCAGGAACGGATAAACATCAATTTCCTGCTTGAATATAGTAAACTCGGCAGATAAACTATCCACTTTATTGAAAGTCTTTTTATTGAACCTTAATGTCTTGGCAATTTCGCTGAAGGTCTCTCCATCCATTAATACCAGGTTTTGTCCTTTGATGGAAGCTGCTCCCCGAATGGTTGATTTTTTTAGATTGTAGAGCGAATCGAGGTTGGTTTGAAAAGCCATGTGGAATTCACCCAATCCTTTAAACGATCTCAACATAGGCATCATTGAATCAATATCGGGAACCATTTTCAGGAGTTCTGCTATTTCGATATCATACATGTGGCATGCCGCGCTCATGAAAAGATGATTCTTTCGAGGGGTGCTATACATGGTAGTTAACTGTATCCTGGCAGCTGGCGTAATAAAGTCAAGACCATCCAACACCAGCAATCCATCATTCACCCTCACTCCACCTTTGATCTGGCTGGCTGTTCCTGTTCCAAATGTTGCAGTTCCAATGTTTACATTCAGCATCAGGTCCATCCCTTTGGGAACCATATAAGGCCCGCCGGATTTCTCAGGCACCGAATCTTTCACCCCTATGCCGTTGGTTAGGTTCATCAGCTGCACCACGTTGGTATGGTTGCTCACAAAATCAAAATTACCCCGCAACAGTGAGTCTTTCCTGAAATAGGACAATACATTGCTTAAAGTTCCTGAAAGACTAAAATCGGATTGGTCAATTTTCAGCTTGCTCTCTTTGATATTAAATGTTTCAGGATCAAAATTCATCTGGATGGAAGGAATTTCAAGCGGTACATTAAGCGCCGACAGTGCAATTACTCCCTGTTTCACATTCACAAATCCTTTTACCAACCATTGTTGATAAATATCTTTCTGAAGGGGATCGTTAATAATGTCAGCATTCAGTTCTACCAACTTCATTTTGGCAGAGTCCTTTCCCATCTCCATTTTCAGGTTCTCGCCACTGTATTCCACTTTTATTTTTGGTTGAACTTTGCTTTGCAATACATCGGCAATTAGTTTAACTTTGTTCATACTGACATGACCTGAACCCATAGAGCTATTCAGATCGCCGCAGTTGAAGCTGATTTTTAATTGCGGTTCCAACTTATTCCCTTTCAAAGGAAGCATGGTAAATTGTCCGTAAGGCTTTTGTGTCGCAAAATGAATGGTATCCATACTTGCAGACAGTGAATCGAGTTTGAAGGTACAGTCAACATTAGGAATCCTTGTTGAATCCATCACGTTGGAAGTTTCCAGTGAAATCAATGCATTTATTAAATTCGCCTGGTATCCTTTCAACTTACTTACTGCCAGTTGCTTTGAGTTTATTTTTGCAGATACAAAGGGAGCGTTTTTTGACGATCCATTGGGATTAGGCAATGCAAAATCAACTTTTGAGTAATTCGTCTGAACTGACAAACTATCATAGGTTGCATTGAAGTCCGATAATTCCATAGAACCTGAGATTTTCATCTGATCCAATTGCATCTTTTCTACCTGTGACATCGAAAAAAGTGATTTCACCTGACCCTTCACTCTCCCATTGACAGACATTTTCATGTTCTTGGGTATCATAGACTTGAATTCAGTAAGCATAAGGTTTGCGTCAGAGTTAAGATCGCAAGTGATATCAGTAAAAAGATGGGTTACTCTTCCGCTGGTTTTAATTGTTGATTTGGGTGTATTGGCGCTGAATTGATCAATCTGTAAATACGACAATTCATCGTTCTTCATATCGGAATAAAACGCCCCCTCTCCATTCATCTGGCTCAATGGAACCGGAAACCCTTTGTATGTCAGCGTACCGTCCTGAAGTACAACATGTAGATCCATTAACGGCATCACAGAATCTGAATAAAAACCTTTTATTTTACCATTTGAGGAAACCATGCCATCTGCTTTAACTCCTTTTAAATAAGATTGATATGAGGGCGGTATCAATGCAATAACCTCAGGTATGGGTAATGTTTTGGTCTTGTAGTCAAGTTCAATTACCATTCTATTTTGAATTGTATCGTTCTCAATGGTGCCGCTAAAGGCAATATCTAACTTATTGACAGTAGCCTCTGCATTACTGAAGTTTACTATCTGCTTCGCCAGGTTAATCCGTGCAAGTGCAGTAAACTTTACAGTAGCATTTTGCAGATAGTTTTCACCGCCATAGTTATAGGTTACGATACCATCACTCACCTTCATCTGCGTGCTGAGGGTATCAGAACTATACGAACCCGAAAATTGAGCGCTCAGATGGTTTACTTTTGCCTGAAGCTTTTGCGATTGGTCAATATATGATAGATTGATATTTTGAAATGTAACATCCTTCATGTTTACAAAATGAAATGGCATAGCTGATTGAGCTGTATCGACTGGTGAAGTGGTTGTATTGCTGCGGTAGATATCAAAATTCGTATGTCCCAGGCTATCTGTAAAAGCGTTGACAGTTCCATTATTCAATTGAAGTTCAGTAATCATCAGCTCACCACGTTTCCACCATGCTGCAAGATCAACTACACCAATGAATTGATCTGCAAATAGTAAAGTATCAGCAGGAGCATTGGGGACAGGATTGATCAATGCGAAATGGTTCACCTTGATTCCAAAGCTGGGGAAGGTGCTGAAAAATGTGAGTTCCACTTCACCAATTTCCGTTTTGCAAGTGATATATTTAGCCGCCTGTGCACGAACTGATGACGTTAATTTCCCGGGAGTAAATACATACCATGCCGTACTACCTATGGCTACTATCACAATTAACAGTAACGACAACAGGATGATAAGGAACCATTTTAAATACTTCTTCATAGAAAATACGAATTACACGAATTAATTCGCAGTTTTTGTAAACGAATACGATGATCCAAGGCTATCCTTATATTTTAACGTTGTGGCAGTCAATTCAGTGACCGTATACACTTTAGGCACCGACCCTCCTACGAGAATATGAATTTGTTTTAATTCAGACTTATCCAATGTCCAGGTAAAAGGCAGACCTTCATCTTCCGTCACATCGTCTGCGGTATCCCATGTGGTACCGTTGTGATCACTCAAATATTTATAATGAACAGTACCCGATACCCATTTACCTATCAAAAGAGACTCATCAAATACTGTATCCGGCTCTTTTTGACACGAATTAAACACCAATGCCAAAAAGACAATCATGCAACCGACTAACTTTTTCATAGACTTTGTTTTTATTGATAATTCAACTACAAAAATAGTAATTTAAGTATTACCTTATGTGAATTTTATCTGGTGATCTGAAAACTAACCAATCAGCAAATGGTCAATTATGGCCCTAATGACATGAATGACACATTTCTTAAGGGATTGAATCCTTACTTTGAGTACTGTTTGAGTATTGTTTGAATACAAAAAATGCGATCTTGGTACTGATACCCTACTAATACCATATTTATAGTACGGAGTTACTCCACTATTAACAACGTCTAATCCTTTGGGTGACCTTAACGTTGCAGAACCAGACATTATTGTAAACAGCTCTTCTGCAAATCTATGAAAATGATAGGGTGCAGAATACTGACCTGGATTTAATTGCCGTAAATCAAAGTTTAAATTTTGAGGCTTTATTCCTTTTTTACTTCTCGACACATCTGAGAATAATCGGAAATTATCAATCTTATTGGGGTCTTCTTTAAATTCTCTTTGTTTTGATTTTAATATTGTTGCCATCGTAGTATATATATATATATATATATATATATATATATATATATATAGTAATCATTACTTTGTGTGCCTTTGTGCCTTAGTTTCTTAGTGGCAATACTTAAACTTATTGACTTTTCTTATCTTCAAATCCCATGATGAGTCTAATATGATCAGCATTTTTTTTAGAGGTCAGTAACTCAAGCAATAATAAAGCTACATCAATCGCAGTTGAAGGATCATAAGATGTTATAATATTATCATCAATTACAATGGGTTCATTTATTACATGAACCCCAAATTCGCTCAATGTATCTTGTCGGATATGATTCTTATTGTAGGTGGTACCTTTTTTATCCATTAAAATACCACTTTTCCCCAATGGTAAAGCTGCTACACAAACTGAAGCAATTAACTTGTCTTTTGTTTTAAATCGCCGAATCAAATCGAGAAATCGTTCATCGTAAGCATCTTTATAAAAATCGTATTCTTCAAATCCACCAGGAATAGCCAAAGCATCAAAAGATTCAATATCAATTTCGCTGATCAAATAATCAACGATCAACTTTTGATTGAATGAACTTTTAATTTCCTTTTGTAATCCACAGGTAAATAGTTCTGTTGAATGATCACCATCAACAAGGTTCCATCCCATTACATCAATGAATACGCTTGCTTCATAGGTTTCAAATCCATTTGCCAACAACAATAAAACTCTTTTCATATCATTCAGGACTTAGTAATAAGTAAATATACGGTTTTATTATATTGGTTATTCAATAGTTCAAATTCCAGATTTCATATTCCAAGGATGTCCGATACTCTTAATTCGTGCTGTACTTTAGCAAAAGTAAGAAGAATTATCAATAACGTACATCAAGGGTAGACATAACGTACTTCAAACGTATAATTACGGATAATCTACGTTGTATCCACGTTATAACTTCGTTGTATCTACGTTTAACCAGTTATATTTATTTTGCTTTGCAATGCTTTTTTCTCAAATTCGAATTCATTGTAATCACTTTAAAAAGTTATGGTACGCTTTTTGACATTCAATTGTCTAATTAAGTTTGCTCAAAATCCATTAATAAAACCTACTCAGATGAAACAAGTCAGGATCGATTTTTCGCATACGAGCGGATCCAGAGTGCTCTGGAGAAATTGAAAAGCAATTATACACTGATGAATACGTTGTTGGATAAATATAAATTAAAATAGCTAATAATTATAGAATAACATTGAATTATACTTATTTTTCAGCCATAAATTATTAATCAATAAATTCACACAGATGAAAACAAGAAATAGTACAATTTATTTGATCATTGCATTCGCCATTATTCTTTTCAGCGGATGTAAAGGAGACCGCGGACTAGACGGACTAGACGGTCAAAATGCAGAAGTATATTATTCAGAATGGTTTTCTCCTACGTCATGGTCAGGTACTTCAGGGGATTGGTATTTCGATGCTGCGGCTCCCGATTTAACAAAGAATATTGTAGAAAGTGGTGTCATTCTGGCTTATGTTGCGCTCGTGGATGATCTCTATCCAGCAGCTGTAAGACCATTACCAGCCTTTGCCGTTAATGCAAACTGGGATTTTTTAATTCCGGACTATAAAAGCATTGAGTTTACTTCTACTATGTCTGCAATGCCTCTTCCTTCAGGTAATCAATTTCGTTTTATAGCCATTCCTGGAACCATACCCGCATTGAAATCAGCATCATTAAAATACAAAACGGTACAGGAACTAAGAAATATGCCTTACAAAGAAGTTTGTAAATTATTTAATATCCCTGAATAACAACATAAACGAATAATTGGTTTATAGGTATAGGTTTCACCATTTGGGGAAACCTATACCTATATTTCTTCAAGTGTCTTGATATCAAACTTATTCATTTTCATAAATGCTTCCATTACTTTTTGAGCCTTGTCGGGATTGTTCATCAATTTTGGAAGCACCGATGGAACAACTTGCCACGAGACACCAAATTGATCTTTAAGCCAGCCACAACGACCTTCTTCGCCGCCATCGGCAGTGAGCTTTGTCCAATAGTGGTCAATTTCTTCTTGTGATTCACAATCAATTACATAAGAACTAGCTTCTGTGAATTTATATTGTGGTCCTCCATTAAGACCCATAAATTTGTTCCCGTCAAGTTCAAACATGACTACCATTTGATTGTCGGACGTTATTTTTGAGTTTTTAAATATGGAGCAGTAAAACTTTGCAGCCATTTGTGCTTTTCCATCAAACCACAAGCAAGGATAAATATTTTTTGTCATTTTATTGTGTATTAAATAAAGTATCAACAGATTCAATCCATTAAAGTTTTCAATTTCAAGAACTATCCACTTGTAAAATTGATGATTTTGAAGTTCCTAAAGGATTAATTATTTACCTAACACATGAACACAGATTTATAATAGAAATCAGTGTTCCTTTTCTCTTGGTTATTTGGGTAGTGATCCGAACAATTTTTTCAAGCTATGATGGAATTTGTGGATGCCTTCAGGTTGTGCGTACATGAAAATGCACTGATGGTGAATAGTATTCAAACTGTTTTGCTGAGCCAATTCCAACGCCTGGGGAGTTTCGGAGTATTGCTGAATCCACAGATCTTTAATTCCTTTAGCAATGGCCTGCTGTACGACAAATTCGGTTTGGCTCTTAGAGGTCAGAACCAACAAATGATTAACATCGGCAGGAAGCATTACAATAGATGATATACGCTGATTGTCAGCTTCATGCGCCTCAAATTTCGGGTTTACATACCACAGGTTATATCCTAATTTGTTTAATTGTTTTGCTGCTTGTGCACTAAAACTTTTCTCATTTCGCGAAGCACCGACAATGGCCATCGACTTGCAATCGAGAAAATGATCGATTATTTGTTTGCTGATTAATTCCATCTGCTTTTACTTTATATTTATTCAAAAAACTCGTTAAAATATTCAACCTTACTCTCCTACCCCATAATTATGTTAGTCTTTTTTTTTATCAATGTGTATCCTATCACAAAGAAACATAAAAAAAATGAATTTATGCTCAATATTTCCAAAATCCAATTCTGCAACATCAACATCGCCACAATAGTCTCATCCTTTTTGTTGAAGCATTGAGTGATTCATTAAGCAGGTTGTAAACATTTTTGACATATATCCCTCTATCACTTGGATTTATAACATGAAAACAGCCCCTATCTAAAATAAAATCAAATGTCTTGGTTAGATTAGTCTTAAGAATATCATCCTGAAAAAATTCAATGTCTTTATAAGTTTGTTTGGCTTGTCGGATTGCCTCTGCTGAAATTAGTTCTATTTCTAAATTTAGTTCTGTTTTTCCATTCTGTCCATTCCATAAAACTCATTATCAGTCTATTTCTACTGTGCTTTCAGTGTTCATTTTCATATAAAGTTGATTCCATCACATCAATCACCCAATCTGTACCTTTTTTTTTAGTATTATTATGCCAAACTTTACTTTGGCTGCTGAATAAATTATAGCAACCAAAATCAAACACTATGAAAAAACTTATTTTCTCCATTCTTGCATTGGGTTCAGTAACCATACTATTTGCCCAAAAGCCCATTGTTATCAAGGGCAAAATCGATAATTGCCCTGATCGGAACAATTCTTACATTGAAAAACAATGGTTTAATCCTGAGTTATTGCGGGTGGAAACCATAACTACCAGTTTCCCAATTTCCGAAGATGGTACTTTTCATATTCAGATTATAGATACAGGTGATTATTATCAGCGATATCTGATTCATTTTGGAAATGAATATACTCATGTTGATTTGATAGCAGGAGATAGTATAAACATGACTTTAAATGGCGCCATGTTCGATGAGAGTATCAAATATACCGGTCGTGGTGCAGGAAGAAATAATTATCAGAAAGAAGATTACTTAGCCTTTTGGGAAAGGGATGCATCTTCCAATGTAACCAATCAAAGAGATGTAAATCTCTTTCTGGAAGGGTTAAACACTTGGTCGGAAAGAAAGTTGGAGCTATTAAACAAATATCGTTTTTCCGGAGAAATAGACTCAAGCTATTATCAGTTTGAAAAATCCACAATTCTTAACTACAAGGCCTTTAAAGTTTTGGACCATATTTCAATTCATAGGAACCATTCTAATTTATCCAAAAATGAAACTGCCCAAATAGCTTTAATACTGGGAACTTCCGACTTTAGTGATGATCATTTTTTGCAATTCGATGAATTTAGAGAACTTGTCATCTTTTTGCCAAGTTACCTACTTGAACACAATTCCATAAAACCGGATGTACATGTGAAAAGCGAGATTGATTTTGCCCATGCCCATTTTACCAATTTGATGCAATTATATTTCGACAAGAAAATCATTTATAAATACTTACGGCAAGCACATAGCCTGGGCGAAAAGGATGCTCTTCTGAACTTTTTCGACAGCCAGTTTGATGCTCCAATCTTAAAAAAAGAAATACAACAGCAAAGGCGTCAAATACATGATAACAGGCTTTTGAACAGCGGAATTTTCCAGTCCACATTGTTCACAATCTTTGGGCTTGTTATGCTGTTGATTGTATTGTTTGCAATCATAAAGCTGATTCAATTATCAAATAATACCAGTTTTAAAAGAATGAAAATCAATTTGGCATTGTGGCTAAAGGTTGTTTTTTACCTAATTGTAATGATGGTATCCCTTGCTTTTATTTCCAACAACAATGATCCCTTGAATGGTTTGCCTCTAGTGCTTCTGCTGCTTGCAGCTTTTCTTATTCACACTTATATATTGATCCCCAAATACGCTTTAAAAAGAGACCGCAATTATTTCCTCTTAGTAGGTGCAGCACTTATCGTATTGGTGATCGGAGCCATTATAAGCAACCAGTTGTCGGGTTCGATGTATTCACTTCTTGTCTTAACTGATTTATTCTTTGGAATGGTTCTCCTTTCCTGGACATCATTCTATATGAACCAGTTAGCCTCCGGAAAAGTTACATTCAGAGATCTAATGAAGAATGGCGATTTAAACCTTGAATATTCATTTCATTTGGTAGCTCTATTTTTGATCAATTCGATGTTCATAGCCAATCTCAGAAACGACGGAAGACTGAACCCGATACTTCTTTTTTATGCCATCGTTGGGCTTCTTTACTTTCATACCTTCTTCACCTTTCCACGTTTTTTCAGCAAAGAAAAAGTATTCCAATTTATTGGAATCAATGTCATACTACTTTTAGGTGCATCGATTGTCATGATCACAATGGATGTTGTTCAATCTTCTCAAGCATTAAAAAATATCGGTGTAGCAACTAAAGTGTCGGAATTGATCAGTGTAAGAAATATTCGACTTGACCTTTTATTGGTCTTCTCCCTCCTACTCATTCCATCTTTTGTTTATTATTTCATAAAAAAACAGTTGATGGACAATCAATCCACCGGATTCAAATTATACCGGAAAAAGGAAGCAGAATTGGCCCAATTACGTTCACAGGTGAATCCACATTTTTTATTCAATACCCTCAATACTTTATATGCTTTTGCATTGACAGAAGGGAGTGAAAAAACAGCTGAATGTATTGCCAAACTGGCTAACCTGATGCGCTTTATGCTTGATGATATGGAGAAAGATTCGATTCTTTTGAAAAGAGAAATCAGTTATATCCAGGATTACGTTAAACTTCAATCCATTCGAAGTGCCGTTCAACACGATATTGCAATTACGGTTGATCTGGAGGATGAAGAAGGCTATGCCATTGCACCCATGTTGTTGATTCCATTTGTTGAGAATGCCTTTAAACATGGGATGAACCCCAATAAGGTATCTCAACTGAAAATTGATATCTCTGCAAAAGATAATCGGATTCAGTTTGTCATCGAAAATAGTATTGATGGTAATTTCGAGGCCTATTACAAAGAAAAAGGATTTGGCATTGGAATAGAAAATGTAAAAAGCAGATTGAAACATATTTATCCAGATCGGCATACCATTTCGATTGCTAAAACAAATGCCAAATTCATAGTGATCCTAACCATTGACCTCGTGTAAGGCCCTATTCTCCCTATATTGGGCTTATTCCAACGCCCTCAATAATAGGGTAATATTAGGTAGATATTAGGTAGATAATGGGTATATTTACGAATAGCCAACCTGTTTGGTACCTATTATCTACCTATTATCAACCTATTTACCACGGCGTTGGTAAGACGTTGGTAGGACGTTGGTATCAATACTCCTGAATTAAGGATATGAAGGGCTCAACTCTAACACTAATAAAAAGAAAAAAGTTTTCCACGAATTTCCTTTTAATTCGTGGAAAGCACTTTTGTTCTGTAACAAATTAGTTTTAGTGAATTAGTAGTAATTCTTTTTCTAATTTTGAACTGTAGATATAAAAAATTGACGCCCATGATTGTTTGTATAGCCGTAGATGATGAACCCAAAGCCTTAGATGTGATCACTATACATGCATCCAAAGCGCCTGAGATTGATCTGATCAAGACGTTCACCAACCCTGAAGATGCACTTGCTTTTTTAAAGGATAACTTTGTCGATCTGGTCTTTCTGGACATCAACATGCCTAAGATTTCAGGGCTTCAATTTATCGAAAAACTGCAATCAAAACCCTACATCATTTTCACAACTGCGTATTCCGAATATGCCATTGACAGCTATGATTTTGAGGCAGTCGATTATTTATTGAAACCCATTGAGTTCGACAGGTTCTATAAGTCAATATGCAAGGTTAAAAAGTTAATACAACTCAATAGTATTCATGAAGATAGCCTGTTGAGTAAATATATATTTGTAAAAGACGGTTACAAGCAAATTAAAATCTGCATCGAAGATATTTTGCTGATTCAAAGTGAAGGGAATTATTTAAACATCCTAACCAGCAAAGAGAAAGTCCTGGCACGTATGACCTTTCAGTATATTATGGAAAAACTGCCGGCTAACCTTTTCTTTCGAACGCACAATTCGTATGTCATTAATCTCAGCCACATCCAAAAGATTGAAGACAATCATATTTTTATTCATGATCTAAAAATACCCATTGGAATTAAATACAAGGAACGACTTCTCAATTATTTGCATCTCACTTAAGGAAATCGGGACTTTTGGAAAATGTCTTTTTTTTTTAGACAATTGCTTAGATCAAAATCCTATTATGACAATAAAATAAATATTTACGCATTGTAAAAAAAATCTTCTGGCATGCAATTTAACAATCCGTTATCATTAAAATTCGGTAAATACATAAAAAATAGTTAAAAATGGTTTACTTTTGATTTGTTCTTTACTTTTAGTAGGGAATCAATAAGGGTTTTAAATGTTGAATCTGAATCAACTTTAAATGATAGAAAGCAATTTTTATATTCTACAACCTGCACACGCCGGGGTTACCAGTATTGGTACGAGGTATAAAAGATTGCTTTTTTTCTTACAAATATCCATCAACCCTGAATTCACTTACCTTATTTTTTCCAAATTTGTTTTTACTGTTATAATAATTGTGACTTAAATTTTTAAGATCATACAAATCAACAATCAAATCATATTTATCTATCATTTTAGCATAAAAGTTTGTTTAAAAATGGGATGGCAATTCCAATAATGATGGCAATTCCAAAGCTTAACAAGGTACCTATCAGGACATATTCTGTTTTTGGTGTTTGAGTATCTTTATAACGTAATATTGATTTACCGGCAAGTATAAAACCTACCGCTTCAAATTGGCCGTTTAAAATCAATGCAAGTGAAATAATGCGTTCGCAATTGCCAATAAGTTTACCTGCATTTTGAATGCTGTCACTGTCATTAAATTGAATATGATAAACTTTTAGCACTTCCCCGATAAATATATTGGCAGGTTTGGTACATAAAAGGAATCCAAGAATGATAAGTAACATATAATTTCTTAACGGCAGCTGCATATTTGCAGGCACATCGAAAAAATGTATATAAAGAATTACACACCAAAGAATTACAAGAAAGTGTAATGTCTGATCAATAAAAAAAGAGTATTTAGCCAATTTGTTTTTTGAGGAAAGCATTTTCTTCAGTCCATCAATTATCCAATGAAGGATGGCTATAACGGCAGAGGCAACTACAAATTGCCATTGAAAAGAGAGTATCCACGAAAGGATAAAAACGATCAGAATATGCCATTTAAGAGACTTTGATCTGAAGCCACTCTCTAGTTTGCCTTTGGCCATATCAGGGCTCTGAAAGGTAAAATCGGCCAGTAAATGGGCAATGATTTGCAAAATCAATAATTGAGCAAAAGTCATCATGTTACTCCAATTTAGATTTCATTAATTTTTCAAAATACAACACTGCTTTTTCGATGGCATTCCAACCCAGACTTGTTGAATGCTCATTGACCGTTGATTGATACAACTTCAATTTTTTTGCAATGGTATCTTCGCTATTTCCCAACAATTTTAGGTAAAGAATATTCGATTGTTTTGCAGTGGCTTTACTGATCAATACATCAAGCAAAGCCAACAATGGGTCCAGTTCGCCGGTAAGTTGTTCATCGTTTGTTTTGATAAACAAGGTGCTTTTGATCACAATCCTTTCTTTATCGAATGTAGCGCTGACATCACCAATGGTTCTTCCTGATAAGTAAATGGCCTCACCATCAATGATTCCTTTATCACGATCGAAGCGGGTGATTTCGCCAATACCAATCGCTAATCGTATACCATGGGTTTTAAATGCACTTAATCTTTTATCCTTGGTATCACTTAATTCAAGTGCATGAGCTTTAATATGACTTTTTATTAACAATGCCACTCTCAGAGCATTGATAGGATCTGGGATATAACACTCCAGGTAATCCCCTTTAATCAAACGGCCAAATACCTCATAGCCAGACTCTAATTCCTGAAACAACTGCTCGATTGAATCTTCAATTTTAGACTTTTCAGCATCATTCAGACTAGTATATGCTATAATATCTCCGGAAATAACAGCTCTATCCATACAACTATATTTTGCAGTAAATATAATCAATCTATCGGTAATATCACCTATAAAATACATTTATCGGTTAATTCACACATAAAGTATAAATATCGGTTCTAGTACCGATAAATTTTTCATTAATTCTAGCACCATGATATGTTGATGAAGCATATATTTCATTTTCAGTAGTATATAAAATCTGTTATTGGTATAGTATTCGTTCTCAAACAAAACACGCTCTATACCTACGGTTTTTTGGTTTTCCTGCAATGCTTAAGGGTAGTTGAGTACATTTTGAAGTGCAATACCCGATATTGTTTGATTCTTACTCATTATATAGTATTTTTTTACTTACTTACCTATATTTTACCTATTAACACCTATTTATATCAAGCATTTACACTTCTACTTTCAAGAATTCAATTTACCTTTATCACCAATCTGTTTCTTCTCTTTACTTTCTATTTGCTTGATACTATGTACTGTTGGCAGATTTTCGGGCATGGTACCTCCCAATTCTTTAATGGTTTGACGTACTTTCTTACCTACTTCAAAATGTGTGATATTGGCTTTTGCTTTTCCTCTGGTGTTTTCTCTGCGAAGTTTTTCTTCTGTTTGTGTAGCACGGAAGAGGTTAGCAGCCAATTCGGTACTGCCCATGTGATCTAGTATGTTTTGACTTTTCTTTAAATCCTTGTGGTGGTGAATTCCTTTGGCATCTAACCCACCATAAAGTCCCATGTAACCATGATTTTGAAAAATTGCATAATCAACAGGATTGATAACGCCCGCATCTTTGGCTGCCTCTGCCAATTGAGTGTTGTGCGTTTTCATTTCGTTGCGAAGGAACAATCGTTTTTCGTCCTCAGTACTCAGTCGATTGAACTCGTCCATTTGATTAATTTCCTGCAATCGGGTCTGAATAGCAAAATAAGTTTGCCCGGTGGCAACAATTTCTTTTGAAGGATCAGCATTTTGAACGATGAGATAACAAGCGTAGCGTGAGAGTTTAATCCCATCTTCGAAAGGTCGTTCAGCGCCTGAACCAATCTTGACCATCTCGAGGTAATCCTCGAAATGGTTTTCGATAGGTTGCCCACTATTTTTACAAGCTTCTTTGGCCTTTTCAATAACTGGTTTAAAGTGGCGATATTCGGAATACTCCAATACCTTCGCAAGCTCTCGTCCAGACCAATATTCGTTATTATTTTTGTCAAGCCTTTTAATTTGTTCAAATATGCTTTGAGCCCTTTTTGATAATTCGTCTTCCATAGTTCTGTTTTTTATAATGTTCCTATTGACAAGGAGTTAATGTTTTATATTGCTTTTAAATAACCCCACCAAAGATAGCATCTTTGGACCGATGCCTCACTTAACAGACTTCATGTAAATGATAGATTACACTTTGATTCCATTTTATTAAGAACTTCCATCACCTATAAAGTTAGGGAATTATATAATACAGTTTACAGAGATTGTAAATTTCTTTTTAAATGCACTTAATCTTTTGTCCTTAGTATCACTTAATTCTAGTGCATGATCACTTAATTCTAGCTCCATTGCCATTGTTGTGTTAACGTTGTTTT